>ERZ778516.327-NODE-327-length-40065-cov-10.334991_pt1 | contig 40065 bp, 32 predicted proteins | sample MGYA00510342_ERZ778516 | MGnify/ENA primary metagenome ERZ778516 (study PRJEB29527, sample SAMN07138961) | mouse gut metagenome | material: feces | host: mouse | place: China:Nanjing | collected 2016-01-25 ...
TGGGATGATTTCTATGCAGAAAAAATTGACTATTCCACCATTGAAGGCAAGCATTATGGCGTACCGCTGGACGGCGGCACAGTGATATCGGCTTACCGTGTAGACCTTCTGGAAGAAGCTGGATATTCCATCGACGACATGAAGGGCATTACATGGGAGAAGTTCATTGAAGTAGGGAAGGCAGTAAAAGAGAAAACCGGAAAAGCGCTTCTGTGTATGAACAGCGACGGGAACGACCTGGTTTACATGATGCTCCAGGCAGAGGGCGTTTCCCAGTTTAAGGATGGCAAGCCTAACATTACAGGCAACGATACCTTGAAGCAGGTAGTGCAGTTAATCGTAGATATGACAAAAGAAGGCATTCTCCTTCTTCCCAATAGCTGGTCTGACTATACCGATTCCGCGATCCAAGGGGACCAGGTTGCAGGCGTAATCAACGGGAACTGGATTATCCCTACAATCCAGAAGGTAGAAGCCAACAGCGGGAAATGGGAAATCACAACCATGCCTACCATAAAAGGCGGGGAAGGGTATGCGTCCAACGGCGGTTCCTCCTTGTATATTACAGCAAACTGCAAGAATACAGAGCTTGCAAAAGATTTCCTTGCATATACCTTTGGAAAGAGCACAGTAACTTATGATAAAGCCCTGAAAGACGGCGGCGTTGTTTCTACATATATCCCGGCTGGTAAGTCTGAGGTTTACAATGAGGGCGTGGAATTTTTCAACAACACCCCGATTTACGCACAGATTTCTGAAATGGGTTCCCATGTACAGACCATTGAGCAGAGCCCATACCACTATACCTGCCGTGAGAAGCTTGGCGCAGCTATCATCAATATCGTGAACGGCGGGGATATTGACGAGGAGCTGAAAAACGCAGAAGACCAACTGAATTTTGAGATGGGAAATTAATGGAAAAATAATAAAGCAAAAAAAGAGGACGGGGAAGGCGGCCTGCCGTTTTCCCCGCTCTATTTGAAATCCCGCAGCCAGCAATGCAAAAGCAGGCGCGCCATGGTGCGCAGCAGGGATTTCCCATGAAAGGAGGATTCCAGATGGAAAAGAAAAAAGGGGCGGACCTGCTCCAGAAGCAGTCAAGGGCTGGCTGGATATTCTTGGCGCCTGCAACCCTGATGATTGCGGTAATGAGCTTCTGGCCGATGATTAGCGCCTTTATCACTTCGTTAAAGACTGGTTCCAGTGCCAACATGGAGTGGGCAAGCCCAGTGACTTATAACTATACCAGAATGTTTGCAGATCAGCTTTTTATGCGTTCCGTGGGGAACACGTTCCTGTATTTAGCAATCCAAGTGCCGATTATGCTGATATTGGCGATTCTTTTGGCTCAGCTATTGAACAATAAGGATTTACGGCTGAAAGGGTTTTTCCGTACCTGCGTATTCCTTCCATGCGCAACCGCGCTGGTTTCTTATTCCTTGATTTTCAAGTCATTATTTGCCACTGAGGGCTTGGTGAACACCATCCTTGTAAACCTTGGCATTTTATCCGAGAATTATAATTTCCTGGGCAATTCCACCAGTGCAAAAATTGTCATTATCCTTGCGTTGATCTGGAGATGGACCGGATATAACATGGTGTTCTATTTGGCAGGGCTCCAGAACATTGAGTATTCCGTGTATGAGGCTGCCAAGATTGACGGGGCAAATGGCTGGAAAACCTTCTGGAACATTACTGTCCCTCTCTTAAAACCAACGATTATTATGACATTCATCATGTCAATCAACGGTACGTTACAGCTTTTCGACGAGTCTGTGAACTTAACCAACGGCGGGCCTGCAAACTCTACGATTACCATGTCCCATTATATTTACAACAATACCTTTGGGACTGGCGTTGCAAACTTTGGGTATGCAACAGCAATGGCATTTTTCGTATTCATCATGGTAGGGATCCTGGCCTTAATCAATTTGAAAGTAGGTGATACGCGTGACTGAGAAAAATAGAAGCATGATCCAGCGTCGGTTAATCCCAACGTATATTTTCCTTGGGATTGTGGCATTTATTTCCGTATTTCCTTTTTATTGGATGATTTCTGCAGCTACCAATACGTCCTTTGACGTTTCCCAAGGGCGTATCCTGCCAGGGGGATATCTGATTGAAAACTTCAAGAACCTGGTGGCAGGCAGGGATTTGTGGGGAGCCATGGGGAATTCTTTTTTGTATGCAATTGTGCAGACCTTTCTGGCTTTGCTGGTTTGTTCCTTGGCAGGCTATGGGTTTGAGCTGTACCATGACAAGAAGAAGGACATCGTATTTTCCATCCTGCTCCTTGCCATGATGATTCCCGGGGTCGCAACCATGATTCCCCTGTTTCGGATGATTTCAAACATGGGGCTGTTAAATACCGTCTGGGCATTTATCCTCCCATCGATTTCCACCCCGTTCTTAATTATGATGTTCCGGCAGAATTCAAGGAATTTCCCGATAGACGTGATGGAGGCGGCAAGGATTGATGGCCTGACAGAATTCCAGATTTTCTTCCGCATGTATATGCCTATGATGAAGTCCACCTATGCGGCGGCGGCAGTTATTACCTTTATGAATGCCTGGAACGCATATTTGTGGCCAAAGGTAACGATGACGGATCCCAAGGCTCAGACCATGCCTATGATGATTGCAAACCTGGCGGCAGGGTATACCACGGATTATGGCGTGCTGATGCTGGGGGTATTGTTCTGCTCTGTGCCGACGATGGTGATTTTCTTCGTATTGCAGAAGCAGTTTGCAGAAGGTATCACTGGTGCAGTGAAATAAGGGTATTTGGCTTGAATCCAGAAGCATTTGTTTTTCGTCCGGCATCCTTCACAGTATTGTGCTGGGATGCTGGATTTTTATACCCAAATATCTGGCATGGCGCTGCAGCTATGCAGAGAAATTAGAATATTTTGCAGAAAGGAGTTTTGGAACATGAGTGAATTTATTTTAAATGTTATCCACAGGCCTGAAATGGTGCCGGAATATTCCGCTACCGTCACCGGCCATGGGAAAGAGGAGGATATCGGCGATAAGAAGCTGCTGACGGAATCCTTAGATATCTTTAAGACCCAGCAAAGGCTTGCCCATGAAAACGGGCTGAAAGTTACCATCCATATGACATATGCGTCCCTGTTCAACGACGAGGCCGTGCAGATTGCCAAGGACGACCATGAAAAGTATGGGGATGAAATTGCCCTGTCCCTGCTGGGGCTTCCCTGCGAACAATTCCGGGAAAAGTATAAGACAAAGGATTTCTGCATCTGGATGTTTTCCATGGAGGATAAAAAGGCCATTGTGGACGATGTGTTTGGGAAATTCCATGAGCGGTTCGGCTTCTACCCGGAATCCACAGGCTCCTATTACATGGATGCAGAACTGACGAATTATATTAAGGAAAAGTACCCTATGGTGAAATGCGCCATTGCGACCTGCTGGGAGGAGGGGCCGAAGGCTTACCATACCTGCAACAATTCCTGGTACACGCTGTTTGATGGCGGCCCGTGGGCGCCTTGGATCCCTTCCAGGCAAAATACCCATGCCCCTGCGGCAAATGAAGCCGAGGACAGCGGGATTGTGGCAATTCCCCACCTTTCCCGGGACCTGCTGGCCTGCTATGACGGCAACGGCTCCAATTTTGGAACCCATCCCCAGAATGTGCTCCGGGGCATGATTTACGATTCCAAGACATGGGAATTCCCCTATCTCTACAACTTGATTGACCAGTACCGGGCGCAGGAAAAATACAACAATGGGTATGCCTACAATATGATGTTCGTAGGGCCGGGCTGGATGAATAAAATGGGCCGGTGGGAAGCCCCCTATGAGCTGCTCCTGAAATCCTATTCGGAAGGATGCAAATATTATGGCAGCCTGAAAAAAGAAGGTAAGCTGATTGATATGACGATGTCTGAATTTGCCGATTACTACCGGGGTAAGAAATCCTATACGGAGCCGGAATGCGCCCTGTGGAGGGATATCCTCTATGGTTCTGACAAGCAGCTATTCTGGTATGCCGACCCCTATATGCGTGCCGGGGTAAATATGGACCAGGGCGGGGCAATCTTTGATCTGCGCCCGTATGCGGCAAAGCTGAAATGGGAAGTGGGAATTGGGACAAAGCATGTGCAGGATGCTTCTTATCCCTTCTTAATTCAGGAAAAATACCGCGCCGGCTATTTCACCCATTATGCCGGGGAGGGGACCATCCGCAGCGCGAAGCTGTGCTATCAAGGGGAAGAAGTGGATTTATGCTTATGCCGCACAAAAGCCCATTTCTCACAGGAAGGGAATACCCGCATCCTGACCCTAGACCCAGTGGAAATTGAGTTCTATGATTTGACCGTGAAATTACAGACTAGGCTGCAGTTCCCAGAAGGGGAAGGGACCATCCATATTGAGCGGGAGATTTTGGAAATGAGCCACCCAGATGCAACGGTGGAAATCAATGAATACATGGTAGCTTGCTATGGGACCACGGAGTACCCGGAGGATATGAATGGGATTGTGCTGCGCTGTGAGGGCAGTGAGCCCAAGGAGCTTGTGTACAATTACCAGTGCAGGGAGGAGAGCCTTGCAGGGGCAAAAGAAGTGTCAGCGGTAATCCCCGCCATTGAAACAAAGGTTTCCATGGGGGCATCCCATGGCGCAGAGGGGTATGTCTGGGAGGGCTATGCATTTTCCCCAATGTTTACGCTGGGATATAAAAAGCAAGTGTCAGATAAGGAGGTGTTTGCCACATGGCTCAAGCTGGAAAAGGCAGATTAAATTATAGGTGCCCTGCATGTTTTATGAGGGATTTGGATATTGATATGTTTTATGATAAAGAAAAAGAGGAGTATTACTGCCTGCGCTGCCAGTTTACAGGGAAGGAAGCGGATGTGCTCAAAGGGAATGAGATGGTACGGGTGAAATATGGGGCAATGTACCAGAGGTTTGGGAAGTTTGATTTTGATTAAAGGGCTAGAGCGTGTCTGAAAATTGCTTTCTGCAAGATTCCGTCCCAATTTGCATCAGATTTTATGCTGGATTTGGGAGGTGTAGTGGGCTACATTGACGAAATGCAGCATATAATCCGGTGTAAAGTGGGGCGGAAAATTGTAGGAATGAATTTTCAGACACGCTCTAGGCTGGAACTGAGATGCCAGCGGAGTTTACGTTAGGCAAATTTTACTGGAAAGGCGGGGGAAGGCGGCATAGCGGGGCTGCGTCAACGGATGACAACGCGGCAAATGGAAATTTAGGCAAGTAAAAACATCGATATTTAACCGCCGGAGTAATAGTGTCTGTACCTCTGGGGAAAGATCTCCCAAAAGTTGTGTTTCCATATATTCCATATCCTGTTCCGCCTGTTTGCAGAATGTTTCCCCAAGGGCGGTAATCCCAACATATTTGATCCGCTTATCCTCTTTATCCCCCGAAACAGCCACCAGGCCTTTTTGCTCCAGACGGGAAATCAATCCGGCAGTGGTTTTTTCCATCCAATGCCAACACCTTAATGGTATGATACCCTTCGTGTGAGCGCTCTCAGTTCTCTGGGGCAGGATAAGAAATGAACCGTTGCCCCAACTTGCGGCCTTAAAAATATTCTCCGTCCAGATACGCTTCATACTCTGAAAACGCTTCTTCTTCCATCTCATCCAACAGGTATACAAAACAGGTTTCTATGATATCAGCCCATGCCAGCAGAAGCTTGGTTTGCTCCTCCGTCAGCAGGCAGTTGCTCCCTAACATTCCGTCGGGGGCTGCCCAAACCCTTGATAAATGGATGATTGCCACAATATCTGATACAAGTTCCCGGTTAATGGCTGCGGCAGAAAGTTCTTCCGCCAGCGCCCTTAGGCATTCCATCACTTCTATAAAATTTTCTTCGTGCAGTTCGCCGCGGAAGGGACGTAAGCTCCCTAAAAACCCATGTTCCCATTTCGGGTTATGGACATCGCTGTGCCTTGAGGAATGGAAGGCCAGTAATTCTTTCGCTTCATTAGGTTCCATAGGCGGTATCTCCTTTCTCTTGCTGTGCACCGCTTCAGGCAGTGCAATATTCACTAAATATGATACCATAGATTCGGCAGCATTGAAATAGGCAGCAAGGCCTTTTGCCCCTATCATATCGGTTTTTATAAAAAATGGGGAAACTCAAATGAAATACCGTATTGACAAAAAAGAAAATTAGTACTAACATGTTAAAAAGTAAATAGATAACAATATTAACTATTTATTTCCGCGAGCAATGAGCCAAGCAGCCGCGCTTGCGCGGATATTTGGCGAATGCCGCGAGGGTAAGTGCCCTGCGGGTGCAAATACCCAGCCCCTTGGGGCGGAAAGAACAAGCCAGGTCATGTCCCGTAGCTTGCTGCGGGGTATTTGGCTAACTAATATGTTTTCCTGCACTTATGCCCAAAATGGGGCAGATCACCAAAGAAATGGGGAAAAGAATTATGAAAAACATAGCCATACATACCAAACTTATGTATGCCTTCCAGCGTATCCGCAAAGTTGAAATAAGGCCGGAAACCGGAATTTCCAAAATGGAATTTTTCGCCCTGCAGGCCATTGGGGGCTATCAGCAGAAAACAGGCCTGCCAGGAATCTATGTGTCGGAACTTGCCAGGAACCTTCGGATTGCATCCTCCCAAACATCGCGGATGTTAAAAATCCTGGAGGAACGCGAGCTTATCGGCCGGGAAATAGACAACAGGGACAGGCGGAATACCTATGTTTTCCTGACAGAGCAGGGCAGGGAGGTGTGCCGGGAAACACAGGATTCCATGAAATGCTTTATGAAGCGGGTCCTGCAGTCCATGGGTGAAGACCGCGTGGAGGAATTGATCAGCCTTTGCAATGAACTGGCAGAGGTCATGGAGAGAGAAGCCATGAAGAATCCCGGCAGGCCGGATTGGGCTGCGGATCCAAAGCAGCCTGGAAAGGATAACGGTGACAGTTAAACACGCCGCGGCAGGCAGCGGGGCATCAAATAGGAGATGTTTGGTAGGCCCATAAGTATGGCGGAACATACTGCATAGCAGAAAGAGAGGGACTGGGAATGGGAAAAATACTTCAATATCTGGGCAGGTACAAGGCAGCCGTTTTGTGCATTATCCTGCTGCTGATGGCACAGGCATATTGCGACCTGTCACTGCCCCAATATATGTCGGATATTGTGGACATTGGCATCCAGCAAGGCGGGATTGCACATGCATCGCCAGACGAGATGCGCATGGTAACATTAGAGAACCTCTGCATGTATTTAGATGCGGAAGGGGAGCAGGTCCTGCGTGATTCCTATACTGAAAATCCAGAAGGGAATTTTGAACGGATTTCCATGAAGGAAGAAGAATTAGAAGCTTTGGATAAGCTTGTAGGGATGCCCCTTGCTACCATGTCTGCCATGATGGAAGGGATGGGGCTAGACGGGGAAGGCCTGCGGGCTTTATTTGAAAGCGGGCAGGTGACGAGGGAGCAAATGCTAGAACTGCAGCGGCAGGGCATGGAAGGCATGGAGGAAGGGGACGGGGCAATGATCACCCAGAAGGCCAGCCTTGCAGTCCGCAGCGAGTATGAGGCCATGGGATGGGATTTGGGCGGTTACCAGAACCGCTACATGGCTCGTACCGGAGCAAAAATGCTTGCCATGGCAGTTGTGATGATGGCGGCTTCCATCCTGGTAGGGCTTTTGGCTGCCCGGTTTTCTGCCCGCCTTGGCATGGAACTGCGGGGGGAAATGTTCCAGAATGTAATTTCTTTTTCCAACCGGGAAATGGAGCAGTTTTCCACCGCATCCCTGATTACAAGGAGCACCAACGATATCCAGCAGGTGCAGATGGTGACGGTGATTTTGCTGCGCATGGTAATTTATGCGCCCATTATCGGGGCTGGCGGCATTGTAAAGGTAATCGGCACGAAGACCGGGATGGGCTGGATTATCGGGGTCGCCGTAGGGAGCATTATCCTGCTGGTAGGCGTCCTGATGTCCGTGACGATGCCGAAATTTAAAAAAATGCAGACGCTGGTGGACCGGCTGAATTTAGTTTCAAGGGAAATCCTCACAGGTATCCCGGTAATCCGTGCATTTTCAAGGGAAGCATATGAGGAGCAGCGGTTTGAGGGGGCAAACCGGGATTTGATGAAAACCCAACTGTTTACCAGCCGCGTCATGTCCATGATGATGCCGGCAATGATGCTGATTATGAACTGCATTACAGTCCTGATTGTATGGTTTGGCTCCAAAGGCGTGGATTTGGGGAACCTGCAGGTGGGGGACATGATGGCCTTTATCACGTACACGATGCAGATTGTCATGGCATTCCTGATGATTACCATGGTGTCGGTGATGCTGCCCCGGGCAGGGGTTGCAGCCAAGCGGATTGATGAGGTTATCCGCACCAAGGGGACGGTTTTGGATCCAGTACGCCCAGCCAGGGAGCCGCAGGCAGGATGGAAGGGAAATATCGAATTTGAAAATGTATCCTTTTCCTATCCGGGCGCCGGGGAACCAGCCATTTCCAATATTTCCTTTACGGCAGGGCCTGGAAAGACCACAGCCATAATCGGCAGCACTGGGTGCGGGAAGTCTACGCTCCTGAACCTGATTCCCCGGTTTTATGACGTGACTGGGGGCAGGATTTTAATGGACGGGGTGGATATCCGGGAACTGGGGCAGAAGGAGCTTAGGGGGCTGATTGGGTATGTGCCCCAGAAAGGGGTGCTCTTTTCCGGCACTATTGCCTCCAACCTGCAATTTGCAGGAAATGTTTCAGGGGAAGCTATGGAGGAAGCGGCAGAAATTGCCCAGGCCAAAGAGTTTATCCTTGAAAAAGAGGAGCAGTACGCAAGCCCCATTGCCCAAGGGGGCGCTAATGTGTCCGGCGGGCAGAAGCAACGGCTTTCCATTGCGAGGGCAGTTGCCAAAAACCCCAAAGTATTCCTGTTCGACGACAGCTTTTCCGCACTTGACTATAAGACGGACGTGGCCTTGCGGAAAGCCCTGGCAGATAAGACGAAGGACGCGGCTGTTATTATTGTGGCCCAGCGCATCAGCACAATCCTTCATGCAGACCAGATTATTGTGCTGGATGATGGGAAAATTGTGGGGATTGGAACCCACCGGGAACTGATGGGGAGCTGCGGGACGTATCAGGAAATTGCAGCATCCCAGCTATCGGAACGTGAACTGAGGGAAACCTCTGGAACGGCAGGGCAGGGGCTGCAGGAAACTGCAGCGGGGCAAAATGCCTTGGAAGAACCAGAGATGGGGCAGGAAATGCAGGGCACGTCAGAAGGGACTAAGAAAGAGGAAGGGGGCGCTGCAAAATGAGCGAGCCAAAGCGGAGAATGCGGATGGGCCATGGGCATGGGCCGGGCGCAGGCATGGCGCCGGGAGAAAAGGCAAAAAACTTCCGCGGCACCATCCAAAAATTAATACAGTATATGGGGAATTACAAAATCGGCGTTATGGTGGTGATGCTGTTTGCAGTTGCTTCAACGGTTTTTGGCATTGCAGGGCCGAAGATTCTAGGGCAGGCCACTACGGAGCTTTTTAACGGCCTGGTGGCAAAGGTGTCGGGCAATGGGGAGATTGACTTTGGGAAAATCGGGGAAATCCTGCTGTTTCTAGTCAGCGTCTACCTCGTCAGCGCTGCCTGCTCCTTTATCCAAAGCTTTCTTATGACTGGGATTACACAGAAAATATGTTTCCGGTTCCGGGCAGACATTTCCAGCAAAATTAACCGGATGCCCATGAAATATTTTGAGTCCCGGACAGTGGGGGAGGTGCTCTCCCGGATTACCAATGATGTGGATACTTTGGGGCAGGGGCTGAACCAGAGCGTGGCCCAACTGATTACCTCGGTGGCGACGCTGGTGGGCATCCTGGTAATGATGCTGAGCATCAGCCCGGTAATGACGCTGATTGCACTGGTTATCCTCCCAGTGTCTGCCGCCCTGATTGGGGTTGTGGTGAAATTTTCCCAGAAATACTTCGTGGCCCAGCAGAAATACCTTGGGGAAATCAACGGGCAGGTGGAGGAAGTGTTCAGTGGCCATACCATTGTGAAAGCATTTAATAAGGAAGAAGATATGGTAAAAACCTTCCATGAAACCAATGGCATCTTATACCAGTCTGCATGGAAATCCCAGTTTTTGTCCGGGATGATGCAGCCGATTATGGGGTTTGTAGGGAACCTTGGATACGTAGCAGTAGCCGTGGCGGGCGGGATGCTTGCCATCCGGGGCAGCATAGAGGTAGGGGAAATCCAGTCCTTTATCCAGTATGTCCGCCAGTTCACCCAACCTATTGCCCAGGTGGCGCAGGTTTCCAATATGCTGCAGTCCACGGCAGCGGCAGCGGAGCGGGTCTTTGAGTTCCTTGGGGAAGACGAGGAAGATGTGGCAGCGGAAAACCCGGTTCACCTTCCCAGCATGGAGGGCAGGGTGGATTTTTCCCATGTGCAGTTTGGCTATGACGCGGATAAAATTGTCATCCATGACTTTAACTGCCAGGTAGAGCCCGGGCAGACGGTGGCAATCGTAGGCCCTACCGGAGCTGGGAAAACGACGATGGTAAAATTGCTGCTGCGGTTCTATGATGTGCAGAAGGGCAGCATTCAGGTGGACGGCCATGACTTAAGGGAGTTTAGCCGCAGTGAGCTGCGGGAAAATTTTGGCATGGTCCTGCAGGATACATGGCTGTTTCAGGGCACAATTATGGAAAATATCCGGTATGGCAGGCTGGACGCTGCCGACGAGGAAGTGGTGGCTGCTGCAAAAGCTGCCCATGCCCACCATTTTATTTCCACCCTGCCTGGGGGCTACCATATGGAACTGAATGAGGACGCCAGCAATGTGTCCCAGGGGCAGAAACAGCTCCTTACCATTGCCAGGGCGATCCTTGCAGATAACCCAATCATGATTTTGGATGAAGCCACTTCCTCTGTGGACACCCGCACGGAGGGGCGCATCCAGAAAGCCATGAATAACCTGATGAAAGGCAGGACCAGCTTTGTCATTGCCCACCGGCTTTCCACTATTAAGGATGCAGATGTGATTCTCGTGATGAAGGACGGGGACATTATAGAGCAGGGGAACCATCAGGGGCTGCTGGCGAAGGGCGGGTTTTATGCGGAGCTGTATAATTCCCAGTTTGAGGTGGCATAAGGGCAGCTTTTCCCCGGCAATGGGATAAGTAATTTCCAAACACGTTCCAGAAAAAACGTTGGGTTTCTCTATTTTTTATAATGGGCGATATTATAATGCCAAAAAGGTCTTGCTGCCTTTGGCAGCATAGGCATCTTGCACAAAAAGTGGTCTGAAAAGCCAGAAAATGTGTATCATATTTTGGATACGGCAGAGGAAATTGCAAACCGCTCCATGGTAAATGCTCCGTATTTGGAGGAACTTTACATGCCAGAAAAAATATCCAGGCTGAACAACGAATGCATTCCTTGGAATAAAAAGCTGAAATCCATTTATTCCCGCGAGCAATGAGCCAAGCAGCCGCGCTTACGCGGATATTTGGCGAATGCCGCGAGGGTTGAATACCCCGCCCCTTGGGGCGGAAAGAACAAGCCAGGCCATGCCCCGTAGCTTGCTGCGGGGTATTTGACTTTCCCGGAAACGCTCCTGTTTTTGCGTTAAATTCAAGCATCAGGGAATGGGGAGAACCTGCTTATTGACCGGACAGTCCACAAAGATTTCAGCGGCATTTCTTATGGAATTTATTATGAGGCCGCTTTATATTGGTTATTCTGAAATTGCCGCTGGGGACCCGCAGGGGCAGGAGGGGGCTGAAGAAGATGTTACGTTTTATCTGGCGTCCGAAGGGAGCTTTGCAGAAGTGTCCTCTACGGACGGGAAGGCCATTCTGTCCTGTAAGGTTACTGTGGCAGATGGGCAGGGGAATTCGGCTTTTGCCACAATAGAAGGAATTGGGGGTTCCCCAAATGGCAAGCCCGGAGCGGGGAGCACGGAGGGACTTTTGGGGGCAGCACAGCCATAAAGCCGGGAGCTTCCAGCCCGGATTCCAAAAAGCCGCAGAACATAAAGCCGTCTGTGGAAAAGTAAAGACTGCTGTTATAACGGTTAAGACATATAATGGGAAAAAGTAAAATTGAATGTGTACGTGAAATAACCATTTGTAAAGGGCAGTATGGGCAACCGTCCTGCCCTTTGTGAAATTGTTTTGGAAACTTACGAAAATAGAAAAGTTAGGATAGGTTGTATTCCCTGAGCAGTGATGTGTTGCGGGAAATCTGCCTTGCATGCATATCCAGAGTCCCATGGATGATGCGGAATTCCGCTTGGGATTCTACATTCATTTCTTTTTGGGAAACGTAAAATTCTTCTGTCAGATAATAGTTCTTGCTGACGATGTTTTCCAAGCTGTCCATGCGCTGCTCCATACCATCCATGCGCTGCTCCATACCATCCATGCGCTGCTCCATACCATCCATGCGTAGTTCTATGCCGTCCATGCGCTGTTCTAAACCATCCATACGCTGTTCCAAGCTGTCCATGCGCTGTTCTAAACCATCCATACGCTGTTCCAAGCTGTCCATGCGCTGCTCCAGACTATCCATACGCTGCTCTAAGTTATCCATACGCTGTTCTAAACTGTCCATGCGCTGCTCCATCCTGTCCATATGCCCTTCAATTCTGTCTAGGCGCATGTCAATTTTTTTCAGGTGCTCCTGCGTACCAGCCATTCCGCCTTTTAGCTCCTGCAGCCCAGCCAGGATAAAATCCAGCTTTTGGTTTTCTGTCATATCATTCACCTCCTTCTTTTCTGGATGGTATAATTGTACCATGCCGCAGGAAAAAAGTCCACGGTAATTCCAAAAAACTGTGCTATTGACTTCTGGGCCATAGCATGGTAAGATATTGTCCAATACACAATATATAGTATAAAAAAGCTAAAAAATTCAAAAAACCAACTAGATATATAGAGTTAACTATTTAAAATGCAGGAGGGAAATTATGGATAAATCGTTCAAAGTCATCAAAAAAGACGGGACAAAGGAGGATTTCAACGTACAGAAAGTCGTGGTTGCCGTAAACAAATCTGCCTACCGGGCGCTGATTACATTTACGGAGGAGGAATTAAATTTCATCTGCCAGTTTGTGGAGGAGAAAGTGGAATCCATGGGCATTGCAGAAGTGAAAATAGCCCAGATGCACAATATTGTGGAAGGGGCGCTGGAGAAGGTAAACCCAGTGGTGGCAAAAAGCTACCGGGATTACAGGAACTACAAGCAGGATTTTGTGCAGATGCTGGACGAAGTCTATAAAAAGAGCCAGTCCATCATGTACATTGGAGACAAGGAAAATTCCAACACAGACAGCGCATTGGTATCCACCAAGCGGAGCCTGATTTTTAACCAATTGAATAAAGAGCTGTACCAGAAGTTTTTCATGACTACTGAGGAGATTCAGGCCTGCCGGGACGGATACCTCTATGTCCATGACATGTCCGCAAGGCGGGACACCATGAACTGCTGCCTGTTTGACGTGGAAAATGTGCTGCGGGGCGGGTTTGAGATGGGCAATTTGTGGTACAATGAGCCAAAAACCTTGGACGTGGCTTTTGATGTTATCGGGGATATTGTGCTGAGCGCAGCAAGCCAGCAGTACGGCGGGTTTACCGTGCCCAGCGTGGAAAAGATTTTAGAGCCCTATGCAGAAAAATCTTACATAAAATATAAAGAAAAATACATAAGCCTTGGGCTTTCCGAGGAACGGGCGGAAGAAGAAACCATGAAGGACATTGCCCGGGATTTTGAGCAGGGCGTCCAGGGGTGGGAATACAAATTTAATTCCGTGTCCTCCAGCCGTGGGGACTATCCCTTCATAACCATGACTTTTGGGACAGGGACGGGGAAATTTGCCAAGATGGCTTCCACCGCCATGCTGGAAGTGCGCAGGAAGGGGCAGGGGAAGGCAGGCTGCAGGAAGCCGGTGCTGTTCCCGAAATTGGTGTTCCTTTATGACGAGAACCTCCATGGGCCGGGAAAGGAATTGGAGGACGTGTTTGAGATTGGGATTGAATGTTCCCGGAAAACCATGTACCCGGACTGGCTGAGCCTTACCGGGAAAGGCTATATTTCCAGCATGTATAAGCAGTATGGGGAAATTATCAGCCCCATGGGATGCCGTGCATTTTTATCCCCCTGGTATGTGAAAGGCGGCATGAACCCGGCGGACGGGACAGACCGTCCAGTATTTGTAGGCCGGTTCAATATTGGGGTAGTCAGCCTGCACCTTCCCATGATTTTGGCGAAATCAAGGCAGGAGAGCCGGGATTTTTACGAGGTGCTGGACTATTACCTTGAATTAATCCGGCAGCTCCATATCCGCACCTATGCGTATTTAGGGGAAATGCGGGCAAGCACCAACCCCCTTGCTTACTGCGAAGGCGGGTTTTACGGCGGGCACCTTGGCATCCACGACAAAATTAAGCCCCTTTTAAAAACTGCTACGGCCTCCTTTGGGATTACTGCATTTAATGAATTGCAGCAGCTTTACAATGGGAAATCCTTGGTGGAGGACGGCCAGTTTGCCATTGAGGTGCTGGAGCATATCAATGAAAAAATCAATGAATTTAAAAAGGCGGACGGGAACCTCTATGCCATTTATGCTACCCCGGCAGAAAACCTCTGCGGCCTGCAGGTTAAGCAATTCCGCAAGAAATACGGCATTGTAGAAAATGTGTCCGACCGGGAATATGTCAGCAACGGTTTCCATTGCCATGTGACGGAGGACATTACCCCCATTCAGAAGCAGGATTTGGAATACCGTTTCTGGGAACTGAGCAACGGGGGGAAAATCCAGTATGTGAAATATCCCATTGACTACAACAAAGAAGCCGTGAAAACGCTGGTAAGGCGCGCCATGGATATGGGATTTTATGAAGGGGTGAACCTTTCCCTTTCTTACTGCGACGACTGCGGGCATCAGGAGCTGGAGATGGACGTGTGCCCCAAATGCGGCAGCCGCAACTTGACTAAGATTGAGCGGATGAACGGTTACCTGTCCTATTCCCGGGTGAAAGGCGACACAAGGCTCAATGACGCCAAGATGGCGGAAATCAAAGAGCGCAGGAGCATGTAATAATAGAAACCGAAGAATGCAGGGCATGTAAGGAGAACATATGAGATACCACAACATAACGAAAGATGATATGCTAAACGGCGACGGGCTCCGGGTGGTCCTGTGGGTGTCCGGCTGCTCCCATTGCTGTAAGGGATGCCATAACCCCATCACCTGGGATCCCAATGGGGGGCTTGCCTTCGACGGGGAGGCGAAGGAAGAAATTTTTGCGGAGCTTGCCAAGGACTATATTTCTGGAATTACCCTGAGCGGTGGGGATCCCCTGTATTTTGGCAACCGTTCCGACGTGCTGCGGTTCGTCCGGGAACTGAAAGGGAAGTTCCCGGAAAAAACCGTCTGGCTATACACAGGGTTTGTGTGGGAAACCATTTCCGGGCTTGAAATTATGGACTATATAGATGTGCTGGTGGATGGCGAATTTCAGGAAGGGCAGAAAAATGCCCAGCTTTATTGGCGGGGCAGCGCGAACCAGCGGGTCATAAACGTCCCGGCCAGCCGTGCGGAAGGGAAACTGGTGCTGCATTGCAGGTGATATCCCTTGACATTTTTTTCAGGAACGCTTATAGTAATGAAGCAGAATCTGACAGTGAAGGAGAAATAGCCCCAATGAAAAAGGAACCATTCGTGACAAAAGGACAATTAGACGAAATTGTAAAAACATACCCCACCCCTTTCCACTTATATGATGAAAAGGGAATCCGCGCCAATGCCAAAGCTGTGAAAGAGGCATTTGCATGGAATCAGGGATTTAAGGAATACTTTGCGGTAAAAGCAACTCCCAACCCGTTTTTAATCAATATTTTAAAAGAGTATGGCTGCGGCTGTGACTGTTCCTCCATGACGGAGCTGATGCTGGCAGATGCGCTGCATTTCTCCGGGGAGGACATTATGTTTTCCTCCAATGCTACCCCGGCCAGCGAGTTCCAGTTTGCCAACAGCATCGGCGCAATTATCAATCTGGACGATTTTACCCATATTGATTTTCTGGAAAAAACCATTGGCCATATTCCAGAAACCATAAGCTGCCGTTACAACCCAGGGGGCGTGTTTAAAATCAGCAACAGCATTATGGACAACCCTGGGGATGCGAAATATGGCTTTACCACGGAGCAGCTTTTTGAAGGTTTCAAGGTGCTGAAGGAGAAAGGCGCAAAGCATTTTGGGATCCATGCCTTTTTAGCCAGCAATACCGTCACCAATGAATATTACCCCACCCTGGCAAAAACCTTGTTTGAGGTAGCTGTAAAGTTAAAAGAAGAAACAGGGGCGGATATCCGCTTTATCAACCTTTCCGGCGGGATTGGCATACCTTACCGCCCAGACCAGGAGCCCAATGACATTTATGCCATCGGGGAAGGGGTCAGGAAAGTGTATGAAGAAGTGCTGGTTCCGGCAGGCATGGGGGATGTGGCAATTTACACAGAACTGGGCCGGTTTATGATGGGGCCGTACGGCTGCCTTGTGACAACCGCTATCCATGAAAAGCATACCCACAAGGAATACATCGGCTGCGACGCCTGCGCCGTGAACCTGATGCGCCCTGCCATGTATGGCGCTTACCACCATATTACAGTTATGGGGAAAGAGAATGACGTGTGCGACCATAAATACGATATTACTGGTTCCCTCTGTGAAAATAACGACAAATTTGCCATTGACCGGATGCTGCCTAAGATTGACATTGGGGACCTGCTTGTCCTCCACGATACCGGTGCCCACGGGTTTTCCATGGGTTACAATTACAACGGCAAGCTAAAATCCGCAGAAATCCTTTTAAAAGAAGACGGGACTGCCCAGCTAATCCGCCGTGCAGAAACGCCAGAGGATTATTTTGCCACTTTTGACTGTTTTGATATCTTAAAAGATATGAAACGGGGATAGCGGGTGCAAAATATGCTGGAACGGACTGATGTATTATCCATCCCTTACCTGAAAAAAACTACATTTACTGGAAGCTGCGGAGGGCTGCGCTTCCGATTTTCCCTGATAAAAAAAGAGCTTCCCCCAGAGGATGGGGCAGAAAAGGGGAAAGAAGCAGAACAGTTGGAAGTGGTGGCCTGGGAAGGCCCCTATGGCTTTGATGTAACGCCGGAGGAAGAAATGCAGCGGCTGGAAACCGAGTTTTCCGAGGAAGGCGTACAGGAAGGGATTGCATGGTTAAACGGGCTTTGGGAACAGGAGCCGGAAAAATGGGCGGCGGCAAAGAACAATTGGAAGAAAAGATACTGAACCATTCTGCTGCTCTGGCAGAAGGACGCAGAAGCGTTTAAGTTTCGCCAGCAGCCAGTTGTTCCTGCGGGGCCTTTGGCTGCAGAATATGCTATTTTACGCAAAATAAATTTCTGTCTGTAAGGCAAAAGATTAAGATGTAGCGAGAGCTGCAGCGATTGATGGCAACGCAGCGGATAAAAATTTAAGTAAGTAAAAACATCGGCATTTAACCGCCTTAATAATAGTAAGAAAGAAGTAGGTAAGGAGGCATAACTATGGGATTGCCAGCAAAAAAGGGAAAAGAAGTGGTTTTTGAAAAAGTAAAGCCCCAGCAAGGCTTCACATTGGAGAACCAGGAGAAGAAAATGAGAGATATCAAAGGCGCAGATATTAAGGGGTATCTGGAAGAACTATTTCTTTCATCCGATGAGTTCGTGATTTTGACTGCGCCGGAAGCACAGAATAGCGTCCGTTATGTTCAGGCATGTACACAGGATGGGGAAGTTGAAGTTGAGTTAGGAATAGAAAGGGAGGGAACCCATTTGTATTATAAGATGTGTTCCCAGGAAGAATGCTCCCGTATTTTCTTTGATTTTTATGGAAATACATTCGTTCCTAAAATGGAAGAGTACAGGCCGGTAGAATTTTAACAGTTTGCAGGACAGGGTTGGGGAAAGAACTGTTGGGAAACAGAAAGCAAATCAGGGTGCAAAGCCTTTGCTGGATGGCCAGGGCTTTGCGCTTTTGTTCTCTTATAGGAAAGCCACAGGCTTTGACGCTTCACAGCAACACGATGTTCCCTATTAAGATAAAAAAACCAAACCCCACATTTCCAAGGGATTTGGCACTTACAAATACTGCCGGCAGCGGGACTTGAACCCGCACGTGGTTGCCCACAACAGATTTTGAGTCTGCCTCGTCTGCCATTCCGACACGCCGGCACAACTGGATGCAGCCATATTTTACAACCTTAAAACTAACTGCTCTCCCGAACAAAAACTATATTACCATAGATAGGAAAAAAAAGCAAGCATTTTTTTGATTTGGATGGTGCAATTTTTTCAGGCGTTTCATTTCCATTGAATGCATTTCCAAAACGTGGTAAAATAGAAACTGCAAAATTTTAAAGAAAAGAGGAAATAGAGAATGAAAAAAGCAATCCACGCATCAGGAGCCCCTGCAGCAGTAGGGCCATATGTACACGCAGTAGAAGCCAACGGGCTGATTTTCACATCCGGGCAGTTAGGCCTGATCCCGGAAACCGGGGAGCTGCCGGAGGGGGTAGAAGCACAGGCGCACCAAAGCTTAAAAAACCTTGCAGCCGTTTTAGAAGCAGCTGGGAGCAGCCTGGGCCATGTCGTTAAGACAAATGTGTTCCTTGATGACATCAATGATTTTGCAAAAGTAAACGAAGTGTATGCACAGTATTTCCAGGGGGAACCGCCAGCCCGTTCCTGCGTACAGGCTGCAAAGCTCCCAAAGGGCGGTTTGGTGGAAATTGAAGCAATTGCCGTGAAAAATACGCCCTGATATATCTGGGGATTTACAGGTTTTATGCTCTGCTGCCTGCAGCGGGGCAGCTGATCAAACAAAAAGGAGAACACCATTGGTAACAGAAAGAATACAAGCCCTCAGGGCAGAAATGCAGAAACGGAACATTGACATGTACATTGTGCCCACTTCTGATTTCCATGAATCGGAATATGTGGGGGATTATTTTAAGGCAAGGAAATACATCACAGGATTTACAGGTTCCGCAGGTACCGCAGTCATCACAAAAGATGCGGCAGGCCTTTGGGCAGACGGCAGGTATTTTATCCAGGCGGAACAGCAGTTGGCCGGAAGCCCCATAACCTTGTACCGGATGGGGGAAGAAGGCGTCCCAACCGTCAAGGAATATGTGGAACAAAATTTAAAGGAAGGCGGCTGCCTTGGGTTTGACGGGCGTGTCATAAACGCCAAGGATGGGGAGGACTATGAAAAAACTGCAGCAGGCAGGCAGGGGACGGTATATGCAGACGAGGATTTAGTAGGCGTCATTTGGGAAGGCCGGCCAGAGCTCCCCAAAAACCCTGTATTTGTGCTGGAGGGGAAATATGCCGGAGAAAGCACAGAGAGCAAGCTGAAGCGACTGCGGGAAAAAATGGCAGAAAAAAAGGCGGGCATCCATATCCTGACTTCCCTTTATGACATTGCATGGCTCTTTAACATCCGCGGCGGCGACATCAGCCATGTGCCGGTGGTGCTGTCCTTTGCGGCCATTACGGATCAGGACTGCATTTGGTTTATCCATGAGGAAGTGCTGGACCAGAATTTGCAGCAGTATTGCAGGGAACAGCACATCACCATCCTGCCATATGGGGATATTTACCGCTATGCAGAGGAAATCCCAGAAAATGCGTCTGTCCTTTTGGACAAGAATATTGTCAATTACCGGATTTTCCATAATCTGGCTCCCAAGGTCAACGTGGTGCATGGGGAAAACCCCACGGAACTGATGAAGGCTGTTAAAAATGAAACAGAGCTTTCCAATATACGCAACGCCCATGTCAAAGATGGGGTAGCTTTTACGAAATTTATGTATTGGCTGAAAACAAATATCGGAAAAATAGAGATAACAGAAATTTCCGCTTCTGATTATTTGGAGGGGCTTCGGAAAGAGCAGGAATTATTTGTGGATTTGAGCTTTGACACAATTAGTGCATACGGAGCCAACGCTGCCATGATGCATTACACTGCAACTCCGGAGTCCAATGCGGTGCTAAAGCCCCAAGGGTTCCTTCTGGTGGATTCCGGCGGCCATTATCTGGACGGGAGCACAGACATTACCAGGACCATGGCCCTTGGTTCCCTCACTGAGGAAGAAAAATTCCATTTTACTACGGTATGCCGTTCTAATTTAAACCTTGCCGCGGCAAAATTCCTGCATGGCTGCCGGGGCCTGAACCTTGATATTTTATCCAGGGGGCCGCTGTGGAACTTGGGGCTGGATTATAAATGCGGCACAGGCCATGGCATTGGCTACCTTTTGAATGTCCATGAAGGCCCCAATGGGTTCCGGTGGAAAATTGTGCCGGAACGGGGGGATAGCTGCGTGCTGGAGGAAGGCATGGTAACCACGGACGAGCCGGGCGTTTATCTGGAAGGGAAATATGGAATCCGTACAGAAAATGAGCTGATCTGCAAAAAAGCAGAGAAGAACGAATACGGCCAGTTCATGGAATTTGAAACCATTACTTATGCTCCCATTGACTTGGACGCAATCCTTCCAGAGGAAATGACTGCCACAGAACGGAACCTGCTGAACCAGTACCACAAGATGGTCTATGAGAAAATTTCACCATTTTTGGAAAAAGAAGAACAGGAATGGCTGAAAACTTACACAAGGGAGATTTAATGCCAAGGATGGGCAGGCAGGGCGGATGGACCGTTTGCCCTGCCTGGGTTTCTGGCAGCATTAGTCCCAAAGCTTTGGCATAGCTGCCGCCATACTTTCAAAAAATCCCAATATTTCCCCTAAAAATACGAAAGAACCATATTAATTTCACTTTTCATAAATTTATAACTTTTAAATCCGTCCCATATGGTGTAAAATAGAAATGATATGAGCGGAAATGGCAGCAGGGACAAGTCCCTGGGCCAACTGCCCCAAACGGCGGCACAAGCGGCAGCATTTATATTAATATAGAAGAAAAGCAGAAGGAACCGAATTGTTATGGATAAGAAAATAGTTTTGATTGACGGGCACAGCATACTGAACCGGGCGTTTTTCGGCATCCCGGACTTAACCAATGGGGAAGGGCTCCACACCAATGCGGTGTACGGGTTTTTAAATATCATGTTCCGCATCTTGGAGGAAGAAAAGCCTGATTACCTGACCGTGGCTTTCGATGTCCATGCCCCTACGTTCCGGCATAAAATGTATGAGGAGTACAAAGGGACAAGGAAGCCCATGGCGGAAGAACTGCGCCAGCAAGTCCCGGTGGTAAAGGAAGTGCTGAAATCCATGGGGGTTGCCATTGTGGAGCAGGAAGGCTATGAAGCGGACGACATCCTTGGCACTATTGCAAGGCGCAGCGAAAAGGAAGGGCTTTTTGTGTCGCTGGTGTCCGGGGACAGGGACCTGCTGCAGCTTGCCAGTGAACGGGTGAAAATCCGAATCCCAAAGACAAAGCGTACTGGGACGGAAATTGAAGACTACTATGCAAAAGACGTTAAGGAAAAATACCAGGTGACCCCCGAGGAATTTATAGACCTGAAAGCATTGATGGGGGATTCGGCAGATAATATCCCAGGGGTTCCGGGGATTGGAGAGAAAACAGCCACAGCCCTGATTGTTTCCTATGGCAGCATTGAAGAAGCCTACCGGCATGTGGACGAGATAAAGCCCCCAAGGGCGCAGAAAAACTTGCGGGAGCATTACGATATGGCCCAAATGAGCAAAACGCTGGCTACGATTGTGACGGACGCCCCCATCACATACTGTTTGGAGCAGGCAGTTTTAGGGGATTTATTTACCCCGGAAGCTTATGGATGGATGGAAAAGCTGGAATTTAAGCAGATGCTGGGGCGGTTCCAGAACCATGCAAAAGAGGTTTCCCCAGAGCGGCATTTTGAGGAAATTACAAGCCTTTCCAAGGCAGAAAAAATACTGGGGAAAGCCAGGGATTCCGGGCGGGTTGGGTTCCAGCTTTTTGCAGACCCTGAAATAGAAGGGCAGGAAGGGCAGATTACCATAGATAGCTTTTTACAGGTGCAGGAAGGGGCGAAAGCCAGCAGGACGGAGGAAATAATAGGGCTGGCCCTTTCTTTTGGGGAAGGGGACGCTTATTTCCTCTGGGCAGGGAAGGAGCTGCAGGGCACATGGCTGGCAGAGCAGCTTCTGGCTCTTTTGGGGAAGGGGACGCCAGCGGCGACCTTTGGGCTGAAGGCACAGCTTCCCTGGATCCCCATAGGGAAAGAAGGGCGGAAGGGAATTGCGGACCTTTCCATCAGCGCTTATCTCCTGAACCCGCTGAAAAGCGATGAAACTTACGACGATGTGGCAAAAGGGCATTTGGGCCTTAAGGTCCCTTCCCGGGCGGATTTGATTGGGAAGCTGCCCTTTTGGCAGGCGGCAGCCCAGAAGCGGGAAGGGCTGTCCAAATATGGCTGTTCCATGGCTTTTGCAGCGTATCAGGCAGCGCCAGTGCTGGAAGAAAAGCTGAAAGGCGCCGGCATGTGGGAGCTGTATCAGGAAATAGAAATGCCCCTTGTGTATACCCTCCATGAAATGGAACAGGAAGGGGTGCAGGTCAACGGGGAAGAACTAAGGCTTTACGGGGAAAACCTTTCAGGGAAAATCACAGAGCTGGAGCAGGAAATCTATCAGGACGCAGGGGAGGAATTCAACATCAATTCCCCCAAGCAGCTTGGGGTGATCCTGTTTGATAAATTGAAAATGCCTTATGGGAAGAAAACAAAAACCGGGTATTCTACGGCGGCGGATGTGCTGGACAAGCTGGCGGGGGATTATCCCCTGGTATCCAAGATACTGGAATACCGCCAATTGGCAAAACTGAAATCCACTTATGCAGACGGGCTTTCCAATTTTATTGACGCAGGGGGGCGCATCCATTCTACCTTCCACCAGACTATTACGGCTACCGGGCGGATTAGCAGCACAGAGCCGAACCTGCAGAACATCCCAATAAGGATGGAGCTGGGGCGGCAAATCCGTAAGGTCTTTATCCCCAAGGAAGGGTGCATTTTGATTGATGCGGACTATTCCCAGATTGAATTGCGGGTGCTGGCCCATATGTCTGGGGACGAGAGCCTGATTGAAGCCTACCAGAAAGCGCAGGACATCCACAGGATTACTGCATCCCAGGTGTTCCATGTGCCTTTTGAGGAGGTCACAAGCCTTCAGCGGCGGAATGCGAAGGCCGTGAATTTCGGGATTGTGTATGGAATCAGCTCTTTTGGCTTAAGCCAGGACTTGAGCATTACGAAGAAAGAAGCCGCACAGTACATTGAGTCTTATTTTGAAACTTACCCGGGAGTTAAGCGGTTTTTAGACCAGCAGGTAAAGGACGCCAAGGAGCAAGGCTACGTCACCACCATGTTTGGCCGCAGAAGGCCGGTGCCGGAGCTTTCGTCCGGCAATTTTATGCAGCGTTCCTTTGGGGAGCGGGTAGCGATGAATTCCCCCATCCAGGGGACTGCGGCAGACATTATCAAGATTGCCATGGTACGGGTCAGCGAAGCCCTGCAGGAACAAGGGCTGCGTTCGAAGCTGATTTTGCAGATCCATGACGAGCTGCTGGTAGAAGCCCTGGAGGAAGAAGCCCCGCAGGTGGAAGAAATACTGAAAAGGGAAATGGAAGCGGCAGCCGACCTTTCCGTCAGGCTGGAAATTGATATGAACCGCGGGAAAAGCTGGTATGAAGCACATTAAATTAAAATAAAGGAGTTATGTCAAATGCAGGTAATTGGGATTACTGGCGGAGTGGGAGCAGGAAAATCCGCCATCTTGGAATATTTGGAGCAAAATTACAGGGTGAAAAACCTGATCGCGGACAAAATTGCCCGGATGCTGATGGAGCCCGGGAGCGAGTGCTACCGGAAACTGCTGAAATTTTTGCCGGTGGAGGTGTATAATGAGGACGAATCCATTAACCGTTCCGCCTTGTCGGCAGCGCTGTTTAGTTCCGATGACTTGCGGGCACGGGTCAATGAAGTCATGCACCCGGCAGTCAAGGAATATATTTTAGGGCAGATTACAGAGCAGGAGCGCATGGGAATCCTGGACTATGTGATTATTGAAGCTGCCTTGCTGATTGAGGAAAATTACGGGGAAATCTGCGACGAACTGTGGTATGTCCGCACCTCGGAGGAAATCAGGAAAAAACGCCTGATGCGCTCCCGGGGCTATTCCGAGGAACAGGTGGAAAGCATGTTCCGGAGCCAGCTTTCTGACAGCGAATACCGGAAACACTGCCAAGTGGTGATTGAAAATAATGGCACAAGGGAAGAAACGTTTTATCAGGTTGCCCAGGCAATCAAGGAGAAAGGGGAACTGAATAAAATGGAGCAGCAGCTGGAAGGGGTACCGCTGGTATTCGGCCTTGACATCGGCACAAGGAACGTGGTAGGCACGGTGGGATACAAGGACGAGGATGACTTTTATGTGATTGCCCAGTATATGCGGGAGCATGAAACACGTTCCATGCTGGACGGGCAGATTCACGATATTGGCCGGGTTGGGCGGACCATTGATAAGGTCAAGCTGGCATTGGAAAGCCAAATCCACATGCCTTTGACGGAAGTCTGCATTGCGGCTGCAGGCCGTGTGCTGAAAACCGTTACCACAACGGTGGAATATGGGTTCCAGGAGGAAGTAGTGGTAACGGGAGAGGACGTGCATACCTTGGATTTGCTGGGGATTGAAAAAGCGCAGCAGATTTTAAATGAAAATAATGACACTAATTTCAAATTTTACTGTGTAGGGTATTCCGTTGTAAAATATTACCTGAACGGGGATATTTTTTCCAACCTGGAAGGGCACAAGGCAGAAGTAGTCAGCGCAGACATTATTGTTACCTTCCTGCCGGAAGACGTTGTGGACGGGCTTTATACCGCGGTAGGGCGCGCAGGCTTAAAAGTGGCAAGCCTGACGCTGGAGCCTATTGCCGCTATCAATGTGGCAATCCCGGAAACCTTCCGTATGCTGAATATTGCATTGGTGGACGTAGGGGCAGGCACCAGCGATATTTCCGTGACGCGGGACGGCAGCATTATTGCTTACGGCATGATTCCATGCGCAGGGGATGAGATTACGGAGCTTTTAGTTCAGCATTATCTGGTTGATTTTAAGACTGCGGAGCATATCAAGCTGAGTTCTTCTACGGAAAAAGAAATTGAATACCAGGACATTATGATGATAAAGCACACCATTACCGCCGAGGAAGTGTGGGATTTAATTGAGCCTTTGGTCTTTAGCCTGACGGAGGACATTGCAGCAAAGATTAAGGAATTAAACGGCGGGGAAACGGTAAACGCTACCTTTATCGTTGGCGGCGGCGGGAAAGTCCATGGGTTTGTGGAACATTTGGCTTCGGAACTGGAGCTTCCTTTGGAGCGTGTAGCGCTGCGCGGGGAGGAAGTCCTGCAGGAAATCCATTTTGAGCAGGAAGAAATCAGGAAAGATCCGCTCCTTGTTACCCCAATCGGCATCTGCATCAGCTATTACGACCAGAAAAATAATTTCCTGTTTGTACGGTTTAATGGGGAGCGGATTAAGCTTTACGACAATAACAAGCTAACAATTGTGGATGCAGCCCTGCGGGCAGGGTTCCCCAATGAGCAGCTGTTCCCAAGGCGGGGGAAGGAAATTAATTTCTATGTCAATGGCAAAAAGCGGATTGTCCGGGGCGAGCCGGGGGAATCTGCCGTTGTCCGGGTCAATGGCAGGGTAACAAGCATTAACGCAACCTTAGAAGCAAACAGTGATATCGTTATCGAGCCTTCCACAGTTGGGGCGGCTGCTGCATGCCGTCTGGAGGAATTGGAAGAATACGGCAGGGTTGTGATTACCTTTGAGGTAAATGGACGGATGATTACCTGCCCGAAATTTGCAGAAGTAAACGGCAGCCTGGAGCCGCCTTATTATGAAATTCAGGAAAATGACTGGGTAGAAATGCGCAGCTTTTACACGGTTGCCCAGATTATGGAATTTATGGATGTGGAAATTGATCTGGACAGCGAAATCCTTGTGAATAACAAGCCGGCGGATTTGGATACGCAGGTCTATGAGAATTTCTCACTGGAATGGGAAGTAATTACCTACCGGACCCCATTAGAGGAAATTGAAGGGGTTTACCGGCAGCCGCAGGAAGAACTGCCGGCAGAAGAAAGCCCGGAAGCTGCCACAGGCCTGGTGGCTGCGGACAGCCCGGACACAGGCAGGCAGGAAAATGAAGGGGCAGGGCAGCCAGAAGAAGCAGCAAAGGTTTCTGGAACAAGAAAGGCAGCAGGAACAGAAAGAGCTGCATCAGCAAGGGTTACGCAAGCAGGGGATGCAGCCACAGAAGAAACGGCAAAAACGGCTGAAACAGGGAAGGCAGACGGTAAAACAGGGTATTCAGGCTTAGAAAGAGTGGCAAGAAGAAGCCAAAGCACAGATGCAGCCCCCTCGTCCACAGGAAACCATGAAAGTTCCCATGCAGCAAGAACTGCAGGGGATGTGCCAGCGCCTGCCGATGCCTTAAATACGGCAGATACAGCAGTAACGGAAACAGGAGAATCCCAGCCAGAAGGGCAAGGGGCGGCATCCAGCCAGCCAGAAGCAGAAGGATCCCAGCCAGAAAGGGCACCGGAGCCGGAAACGAAGGAACCCCAGCAGAAAGGGGCAAGGCCGCAGGAGCCAGAACGGGAATCCCAGAGGGATCAGAGCGGGGAGCTGCAGCCAGCAGACGGTGCACAGGAATCCCAGCAGGCAGAACCGGCAGGGGCCAAGGAAGGGACCACCGGGGCATCCAGAAGAAAACTGAAGCTGTCCCAGACAGAAGAAAAACAGGACATTACCCAAGAAGAATTAGAGGAAAAATTCCTCCAGTCCCAGCAGACAACGGAAAGCGATATCCGGCCAACCATACGTAAAAAAGTGGAAGAAAAGCCGAAGGCAAAACCGGAAACCCCATCCCTCCAAGTTATTGTCAACAATGCGGCAGTTACCTTGCGGGGAAAAGCATCCTATGTGTTTGTAGATGTGTTTGACGCGATTTCCTTTGATTTAAATGCGGGGAAAGGCAGGGCGATTGTGACGAAGCTGAATGGGGAAATCCCTTCCTACACCGCGCCATTAAAATATGGGGATGTGGTTGAGATTTACTGGGAGGATTAAGGATGAAACTGTGCAGCATTGCAAGCGGCAGCAGCGGGAACTGCATTTTTGCCGGGACGGAATCCACAAGCATCCTGATTGACACAGGCTTAAGCGGCAAGCGGATTGAGGCAGGGCTAAACGAGATTGGGCATACCGCCCGGGAGGCGGACGGAATCCTTATTACCCATGAACACTCCGACCATATTAGCGGCCTTGGGGTGATGGCAAGGCGGTATGGGATTCCCATTTATGCCACGGCCGGGACAAAGAAAGCAATCTTAAAATACAAAAGCATTGGGGAAATCCCGGAAGGGCTGTTCCGGGATATTGAGGAAGGCCGGGAATTTACCATTGGGGACATTACAGTAAGCCCGGTTCCCATTTCCCATGATGCTGCAATGCCCACAGCTTTCGTGCTCCGCCAAGGGGAAAAATCCATGGCGGTCATGACGGACCTGGGGAAATTTGACGAGGGAATTATAGAAAAACTCCAGCATTTGGACGTGCTGCTGCTGGAGGCGAACCATGACGTACATATGCTGGAGGCAGGGTCATACCCCTATTACCTGAAACGGCGCATTTTAGGGGAAAAAGGGCATTTGTCCAATGAACTGTCCGGCCAGCTTTTGAGCCAGGTGCTCCACGATAATTTCAAAGGGGTTATCCTGGGGCATCTGAGCCAGGAAAATAATTACGAACGCCTTGCCTATGAAACGGTACGCTTAGAAGTCGACATGGCCCCAAACCCTTACCGGGCAGAGGATTTTCCCATGTATGTGGCAAAACGCGACATGGTTTCAGAGGTAATAGAATTTTAAGGGAGTTCCGTATGTAATATAGTTTTAACAGAAGGAAAAGCACTTTGGCAGCTAAGGATACAGAACAATGCCAGCATGTTTCTGTAAACATAGTTTTAGCAGAAGGAAAAGCAGTTTGGAAGCCATAAGAATTGGCAAAACGGAGGACAGGGATAGATGGAAAAAAAGGCAGACAGGACCATTATTACGGTAGTGGGAAAAGATACCGTTGGAATTATAGCTGGGGTGTGCACTTACCTTGCAGACAATGGCATTAATGTGCTGGATATCAGCCAGACCATTGTGCAGGGCTTTTTCAACATGATGATGATTGTGGACATGAAGGGCGCTGCAAAACCATTTGGGCAGTGTGCAAAAGAGCTGGAAGAAGTAGGGAAAAAAATTGGCGTTGCAATTAAATGCCAGAAAGAAGAAATTTTCAATAAAATGCACAGAATTTAAGGAGCGGCGCGATGATAAATATCTGGGAAGTAAATGAAACCAACAAAATGATTGAGCACGAAAATCTGGATGTTCGGACGATAACCCTTGGAATCAGCCTGCTGGACTGCATTGACTCCGACCTGGAAGCCCTAAACAGGAAAATTTATGGAAAAATCACTAAGGCAGCCGCTAAGCTGGTGGAAACAGGGGCAGAAATTGAGCGAAATTACTGTATCCCCATTGTCAATAAGCGGATTTCCGTCACCCCTATTGCGCTGGTAGGGCAAGCGGCATGCAAAGGGCCGGAAGATTTCGTGGCAGTTGCCAAAACCTTGGACCGGGCAGCAAAAGACGTAGGCGTTAATTTTATCGGCGGCTACTCTGCGCTGGTATCTAAAGGGATGACAAAGGGGGATGAGGATTTAATCCGTTCCATCCCAAAAGCCCTTGCTGAAACAGAGCGTGTATGCAGTTCTGTCAACGTAGGATCTACCAAAACAGGGATCAATATGGATGCGGTAAAGCTGATGGGTGAAATCATTTTGCAGACGGCAGAATTTACCAAAGAAAATGATTCCCTCGGCTGCGCTAAGCTGGTGGTATTCTGCAATGCGCCGGACGACAACCCCTTTATGGCAGGGGCCTTCCATGGGGTGACAGAAGCAGACGCCATTATCAACGTAGGGGTTTCCGGGCCGGGGGTTGTGAAAAAAGCTTTGGAGCAGGTACGGGGTGAGAACTTTGAAGTACTCTGCGAAACAATTAAAAAGACAGCCTTTAAAATTACCCGTGTAGGGCAGCTTGTGGCACAGGAAGCCAGCAGGCGGATGGGGATTCCCTTTGGCATTATTGACCTGTCCCTTGCCCCCACCCCGGCGGTGGGCGATTCCGTGGCCGAGATTTTAGAGGAAATCGGCTTGGAGTATGCGGGAGCCCCAGGCACTACGGCAGCCCTTGCGCTGCTCAATGACCAGGTGAAGAAAGGTGGCATTATGGCGTCCTCTTATGTAGGCGGCTTAAGCGGAGCCTTTATCCCAGTCAGCGAGGACCAGGGTATGATAGATGCAGTAGAGGAAGGGGCATTGACCTTAGAAAAGCTGGAAGCCATGACCTGCGTCTGTTCCGTAGGACTTGACATGATAGCTATTCCAGGGGATGTGGCGCCTTCAACAGTTTCCGGCATTATTGCAGATGAAATGGCCATTGGCATGATCAACCAGAAAACCACTGCTGTCCGCCTGATTCCCGTCATTGGAAAAGGCGTAGGGGAAACCGTTGAATTTGGGGGTCTTTTAGGCCATGCACCGGTTATGCCTGTGAACCCGTATGGGTGCGGCCCATTTATCAGCCGGGGCGGCCGGATCCCAGCCCCTGTACATAGTTTTAAGAATTAAATTTGTGTATTAGGAGGAAATATGGTATAATATTGGCAGGATTGGGGTGTCAAAAGGGTGCGTTGCACCCGCTCTATACCATATATTGATGTGCAAATGGATTTGCAATAACAATATATGGCACGAGCGTAGAGCCAAAGGTGCTTTTGACACCCTAATCTTGATAGATATTATACCGCCCGAAGCGGAGTGGCATAATTTTACCATACCATAGTGCGGAGCATATGGTATAATATCTTTTGATATTATACCGCCCGGAGCAAAGCGGAGTGGCATAGTTTTACCATACCATAGTGCGGAGCATATGGTATGATAGCGGCAGCTATGAAACTGCCGCTGTATGCGTTTATCATTATTGCAGAAATAAATCACCGGAGGTGGAACCTTTGAATGAAAGAGAAGATTATCTGGACAGGTTATTGCGGGGAGTAGAAGAAAGTCCGGAGATTGAGGAAGAAGACGATGATTTTCTGGAGGAGTTTAACAGTTCTTTTTCGGAAGATGACGACAATGATTTCTTGCAGGAATTCCAAAAGAGCAAGAGCAGCCCAAGTTCCAGCCCAGACATGGACTTGGATTTGGACATGGACTTTGACATGGAGGATATTGATAATATTGTAAGCAATGTGAAGAACGGCACATTGGATGACATGGGCGAAGCGGATACGCTGGGCGATATTGATACCTTCGGTGAAGTGGATACTTTGGGCGAAGTGGACACTTTGGGTGAAGTGGATACCTTAGGGGATACTGAGGCATTTGGCGAAGTGGATACTTTGGGTGAGGTTGACACGCTAGGGGAGATTGATACCCTGGGAGAAGTAGATACCTTAGGGGAGGATGACCTGCCTATTGAAGAATCCCTGGAACATTTTTCAGAAGAAGAACCAGAACTGGACAATATTGGGGCAGATTTTGGCCTAGGCCCTGATGCCCAGGATTACATGGTAAATACAATGGATGAAGACGGTATGGCAGATTACGGCACAGAAGATTCCGGCCAAGGCCTGCAGGATATGTTTTCGGATGGGGATGCAGGAAATTCCCCAGAAGGAGGGGAAATGCCCATGGATGAACTGGAATCAATGGCGAGGGATTTGGCGCAGGAAATTGACAGCTTAGGCCTTGAGGATACAAGCGGAGCCAAGGAGGAAAAACAGCAGAAGGGCAAGGAAGAACTGGACAGTGTCCTGGCGGAAGACCAGGAAAAGGGCAAGAAGAAAAAAGAGAAAAATAAGGATGGGAAAAAGCCGGGATTTTTCAAAAGGCTGTCTATTGCATTGTTTGGTGAGGACGAAGAAGAAACGGAAGAAGCGCCCACAAAAATTCCTGAGATTGGCGAAATAGACAATATATCCGATGAAAATATGGAGATCCTGCGGGAACTGGAAGGGAATAAGGGCAAGAAAGAATTGGATGAAAAAGCCCTGAAAGCCCAAAAGAAGAAAGAAAAAGCGGAAAAGAAGGCCCAGAAGAAAGCAGAAAAGAAGAAAGCAAAGGCTGAGAAGAAGGCGCAAAAGGAACAGGCGAAGCTGGCAAAACCCAAGAAGGAGAAAAAGCCAAAAGAGCCAAAACCAGTGGAAAAATCCAAGCCCCTTCCGAAAAAGCCCGTATTTTTGATTATGCTGATAGGGGCGTCCCTGGTAGTGCTGGTAGTTCTTTTAAGCGCCCAGATTGGATACACTATGGACATTGCCGAAGCCAAAGAGTATTACGAGCAGGGAAAATATGTGGAAGCCTATACATGCTTTACCCAGGGCGCGAAAGTAAAGGAAGCAGACGAAGAACTGTACAAAAAAGCAAAATATACCGCCTATGTGCAGCAGCAGCTTAGGAGCTACAATATGTATCTGGAACAGCAAAAACATCCGGAAGCCCTGAGCGCATTGGTCTGCGGGGTTGGCAGGTATGACAAAAATCTGTCAGATGCATCCAAGGCAGGGGCAGATATAGAGTTTGACGCCATGCTGGGGGAATTGGAGCAGCTCCTTTCTGAAAATTACAGCATGACGCTGGACCAGGCAAGGGAACTGTATGCTATCCATGAAAAAGATGAGTATACTTATACCATTTATGACATTATTGAAAGCCTTGGGCTGATGCCAGAGGAAGAATAAATGAGCAGGAAGGATTTCCGGCAGCCTGGGAAAAGAAAACATGGAAGTAAAAAGCAAGGGCAGCCATTTGCCTGTAGTGCAGGGAACCTGAAAGCATAGAGAAAGGACAGTCAGAAAAAGAATGATAGCAATTATCGACTACGATGCTGGGAATTTAAAAAGCGTAAAGAAAGCGTTGGAATTTTTAGGGGAAGAAAGCTGTATCACCCGGGACAGCAAAGAGATTTTATCGGCAGATAAAATCATCCTTCCGGGGGTGGGCGCCTTTGGGGAAGCAATGGAACATCTGAAAAAATACGAATTGGATAAAGTCATCCATGAGGCAGCAGCAAAGCAGACGCCATTCCTGGGAATTTGCCTTGGCCTGCAGCTCCTGTTTGAGGGGAGCGAAGAGAGCAGCGGCGTGGAAGGGCTGCACCTCCTGGAAGGGCAGATTCTGAAAATTCCAGATGCTCCTGGGCTTAAAATTCCCCATATTGGCTGGAATTCCCTGCATTTACAGAACCAGGGCAGGCTTTTTGCTGGAATTCCCGAAGGGACGTTTGTATATTTTGTACATTCCTTTTATTTAAAGGCAGCAGATCCAAGCATTGTAAAAGCCTCAGCGGAGTATGGGGTGGAAATCCATGCCTCCGTGGAACAGGGAAATGTATTTGCCTGCCAGTTCCATCCGGAAAAAAGCAGCTCCATGGGCTTAAAAATATTGCAGAATTTTGCAAAGGCTGGGGAGGTGTAATATGTTTACGAAACGGATTATCCCTTGTTTGGACGTACATAACGGGCGCGTTGTGAAAGGTATAAATTTTGTAAACCTAAAGGACGCCGGCGACCCTGTGGCAGTTGCCACAGCCTATGACAAGGCAGGGGCAGACGAAGTAATTTTTCTGGATATCACAGCTTCCTCCGACGCCAGGAACACAGTGGTGGATATGGTGCGCCGGGTGGCGGAAACGGTATTTATTCCCTTTACGGTAGGCGGCGGAATCCGCACGGTAGAGGATTTTAAAGCGCTGCTCCGGGAAGGGGCAGACAAGATTTCCATTAATTCTTCCGCCATCAATACCCCTGAGCTGATTTCTGACGCTGCAGATAAATTCGGCAGCCAATGCGTGGTAGTTGCCATTGACGCCAAGCGGCGGGCAGATGGCAGCGGCTGGAATGTCTACAAAAACGGGGGCAGGGTAGACACCGGGCTTGATGCAGTGGAATGGGCAGCCCGCGCCAATAAGCTGGGAGCCGGGGAAATTCTCCTGACCAGCATGGACTGCGACGGCACCAAGGCCGGGTATGATTTGGAACTGACGAAGGCCGTTGCAGGCTGCGTCACTATCCCGGTGATTGCATCCGGCGGCGCAGGCACAAAAGAGCATTTCTACGAAGCCCTGGCCGAAGGGGGCGCAGATGCGGCTCTGGCAGCGTCTTTGTTCCATTATAAGGAACTGGAAATCATGGAACTGAAACAATATTTGGCACAGAAAGGCGTGCCAGTAAGGGCCTGAAAAATTCAGGGAACATAAGATAGGAAATTGCATTCGGGTGCACAGGAAAAATTGCCAATCAATGTACAGTAAAGGAGAAAATAATATGGGAATGTTGGAAAATGACTGGGTGGAGGCAATCGGTGAAGAATTTAAGAAGCCTTATTATTCGCAGCTTTATCAATTTATAAAAGATGAATATAATACAAGGGTTATTTATCCCCCGGCGGATGATATTTTTAACGCCCTTCATTTAACCCCGTTAAGCAAAGTAAAGGTGCTGATTTTGGGGCAGGATCCCTACCATAATGAAGGGCAGGCCCATGGCCTTTGCTTTTCCGTAAAGCCGGGCGTGGCTGCGCCGCCTTCTTTGGAAAATATTTACAAGGAGCTTCAGGATGATTTAGGCTGCACGATACCAAATAATGGCTATCTGGTTAAATGGGCAGAACAGGGCGTCCTTATGTTAAATACGGTCCTAACCGTCCGTGCCCATCAGGCCAATTCCCATCAGGGGCAGGGCTGGGAAAAGTTTACGGACGCCATTATCCATGCTGTCAATGCCCAGGACAGGCCGATTGTATCCATGCTGTGGGGCAGGCCCGCCCAAAAGAAAAGCTCTATGCTGACTAACCCCAAGCACCTGATCCTGAAGGCATCCCATCCAAGCCCCCTGTCGGCATACCGGGGGTTCTTTGGGTGCAGGCATTTCAGCCAAGCCAATGAGTTTTTGCAGTCCCATGGGGCAGATCCTATTGACTGGCAGATTGAAGATTTGTAAAAGGGGGCGTTTGCTTCCTGTTCCAGCCCAGGCTCTGGCTATGCGCAGGGGCTGTTGCAAAATGGAAATTTTTTCTGTTATATAGTTTGGGACTTTCGTATGTACCGCTATATATCCTGTCATTTCCATATTTTGCGACAGCCCCTTTTCTTAATCTTTCATGGAGTTTATAATCCCTGCGGTTCTGCTGCAGCCAGAAGGGGGATGGGAGTGGCTGCAGCTTGCGGTGGGAATTTAAATTTTCATGGGCATTATGGTTTGTAGGGGCATATTCCCGGGAATTTTATTTTCTGCAGGCCCAAAACGCAGGGAACTGGCAGAAACTGGGTAAGAGCGAGGAGGTGCAGTATGGCAAATGAAAAATATATGGAATATCTGGCATACGTAAAAGAATATCTGGCTCAAAATGGGGGGATTGTGTCACCGAATCCCCGGCATCCCTTCCGTTCCCGTTTCCAGCATACCATCCGGGTCTTGCATTGGTGTTCCAGGCTTGCAGAAGGGTTGGAAGGGGTGGATAAAGAAGCGCTGTATACAGCAGCTATTTTTCATGATATTGGTTATACAGACCATGACAATGGCTGCCATGCAGTACGGAGCGGCAGGGCTTTCCATGAATATGCCGAGAACTGCCAGATGGACGTGGCGTTCCGTGAGAAGGTAGAACGCCTGATTTATGCCCATTCCAATAAGGCATTGCTGCAGCAAGAAGGGATTAGCCTGGAGTTAATCCTTTTGATGGAGGCTGATTTGCTGGATGAGGAGGGCGCCATGGGAATTGTGTGGGACTGCATGGCTATGGGGAACATCCATGCTTCCAGCTATGCAGCGGCATATTACCACATTATGGAAAATTCCAATAAGGCGGAGCGGAATCCCATGGTGACGGAGCAGGCAAAGGCATTTTGGGAAAAAAAGAAACGGGTGGCTGCGGAATTTGCAGAAATACTTGCAGAAGACTTAATGATTGGGAGCCCATATTTTGAAATTCCCTGACGGGGCAGTGGAAAAGAAAGTAGAAAAAAGAAAAAACTTCTTGACATTATCCCTTCATCGTAGTAAAGTATAAAGCATATAGAAAAACCGTTGAAAAAGAGTAGTAAGTTCTGGCTGAAATTTCAGAGAGCTGTATGTGGTGGGATTACAGTATGGAAGCCTGGATGGAATGGACTTTTGAGGGCGGCCTGAACTCGTTTGGAAGTAGGAGCCGCCGGGAACCCAGACCCGTTATCAATCTGGCATGTATGATGGTACATGGATAAGGGGGCAGTTTGTCAATTTGAGTGGCACCGCGATAATAAGGAATTATTACCGTCTCAAGCGTTAGCTTGGGGCGGTTTTTTATCGCACTGCGGCGGATATGAAATCTGTCGCAAAGCGACCCGCCGCAGGCGGAGAATCCTGCAAAGCAGGATTCTTTGTTCCTTTATAGGAAATTCCTTCGGATTTATAATAGAAATTTTGTTCCCCACAGTTTCGAGGTCAGGAAAAGCCCTATGCTTACTCTTTTTGTTTGGTTTCTATAAAGAAAAAAGAAAAGAGGAAGATAGTATGAAAAGAAAAACAGCAGTATTACTCACAACTTTAACCATAATTACAGCATTTTTTGCCGGCTGCGGCAAGGAAAGCGCGAAAGGTGCAAAGGAGGAAGGGGATTCTGGTGAGAATGGGATTGCGTATACCATTGGCATTTCCCAATTTGCAGAACATGGCTCCTTGGATAACTGCAGGGAAGGCTTTTTGAAAGGGCTGGAGGAAGAAGGGATTGTGGAAGGCAAGAACCTGAAAGTAGTTTATGATAACGCCCAGACGGATACAGGGACGGCAGGCACCATTGCGGAAGGCTTTGTTTCCCAAAATGTAGACCTGGTCTGCGCCATCGCAACCCCTTGCGCTATGAGCGCATATAATGCATGTATGGAAACGGAAATTCCTGTTGTATACACTGCGGTTTCTGATCCGGCAGAAGCTGGTTTGGCAGATGGGGAAGGGAACCCTGTAGGGAATATCACTGGTTCTTCCGACATACTCCCAGTGGAGGAGCAGCTTGGCATGATACGGAAATTGATGCCGGAAGCCAGGAAAATCGGCATTATCTATACCACCAGCGAAGCAAATTCTGTCAGCACAATCGCCGCTTACAAGGAACTGGCTGGGGAGTATGGGTTTGAAATTGTGGATACTGGGATTACCGCCCCTTCTGAGGTGGAACTGGCGGCCGCAGATTTGGTAACTAAGGTGGACTGTATCACGAACCTGACGGACAATACCGTAGTGGATGCGCTCCAGACTGTCCTTGCAATTGCCAGTGAAAAAAAGGTTCCTGTGTTTGGGAGCGAAATTGAGCAGGTAAAATCCGGCTGCGTGGCTTCCATGGGAATTGAGTATGTAGAACTTGGCAGGCAGACCGGGGTAATGGCGGCAAAAATTCTGAAAGGCGAAGCAAAGGCGGAGGAAACTCCTTTTATTGCTGCAACAGAAGCGGAACTTTATATCAATACGGCTGCAGCAGAACAAATTGGGATGGAGCTGGACGGAGAATATCTGAAAGATGCAGCGGAAACTTTTACGGAGCTGGCGGCAGAGTAGATGGGGGACATGATAAAAGATGGCATTAATATTAAGTGTTTTAGAACAAGGTTTGATTTATGGGGTAATGGCCTTGGGCGTGTACATTACCTATAAAATTCTAGATTTCCCGGATTTGACCGTGGATGGCAGTTTCCCTATGGGGGCTGCCATTGCGGCGGTGATGATAAGCAGCGGGGCACATCCCCTGCTTACCCTTTTTGCCAGCTTTGGGGCTGGGGTTTTAGCAGGGGCATTGACAGGGCTTATTCATGTAACATGTAAGGTACGGGATTTGCTTTCCGGCATTATAATGATGACTGCTCTGTACACGGTAAATTTAAGGATTACCGGAAAGGCCAATGTTCCCCTTTACAATAAGAAGACAGTTTTTGAAAACCAGATAACAGAAACATTGTTTCAGGGTGCGTTAGAGCCTTTTGGCACCCTAATTCTCATTACTGTGATTGCCATTGGGGCAAAATACCTGCTGGACTGGTATCTGGGCACACATTCGGGTTACCTGCTCCGGGCGGTAGGGGATAACAGCGTGTTTGTCACATCCATGGGAGTGGACAAAGGCATGGTGAAAATCGTAGGTTTAGCCATTTCCAATGGGCTGGTATCCCTGGGCGGCTGCCTGTTTGCCCAGCAGCAAAGGTTTTTTGACAGTTCCATGGGAACCGGGACGGTGGTGATTGGCCTTGCAAGCGTGATTATTGGAACCAGCCTGCTGAAAAAAGCAACGCTGTTCCGGGTAACAACCAGCGTGATGGTTGGGTCCGTCCTTTATAAAGCCTGCGTAGCCCTTGCGCTCCGCTATATGAAGGTGGTAAATTTGCAGTCCAAGGATTTGAAATTAGTGACGTCAGTGCTGTTTTTGCTTATCCTGCTTGCAGCACAGGAGCGGAAGAAGGTGAAGGCCAATGCTTGAATTAAGGAATATTAAAAAATATTATAATCAGGGTACGGTAAATGAGCTGTGCTTATTTGATAATTTTAACCTTTCCATCCCAGACCACCAATTTGTATCTGTAGTAGGAAGCAACGGTTCGGGGAAAACCTCTATGCTGAACTTGGTTTGCGGCAGCATTGCAGCGGACGGAGGGCAGATTCTGGTAAATGGGAAGGATATCACTGGGAAAAAAGAATTTGAACGCCACCAAAGCATTGGCAGGGTGTTCCAAGACCCAGCAAAAGGCACTTGCCCATCCATGACAATTTTGGAAAATATGTCCATTGCAGACCACAAAGGGAACTGCTATGGGCTTAGGCGCGGTAAAAATAAGGGGAAAGCAGGGGAATACCAGGAACTGCTCCGCAGCCTGAACCTTGGGCTGGAAGATAAGCTGGAAGTAAAGGCAGGATCCCTTTCCGGCGGCCAAAGACAGGCGTTGGCGCTCCTTATGGCAACCATGCCCCCTATTGAATTCCTGATTTTAGATGAGCATACAGCAGCTTTGGATCCAAAAACTGCCGAACTTGTCATGGAATTGACAGGAAGGATTGTAAAAGAAAAACAGGTAACTACGATTATGGTGACCCATAACCTGCGGTATGCGGTGGAGTACGGGGACCGGCTCCTGATGATGCACCAGGGGTCTGCCGTTATGGACTGCGCCGGGGAAGAAAAAGCAAAGCTGCAGGCAGAGGATATTTTTCAGGCATTTCATGAAATTAGCATGGGGTATGGGAATTAGGGCGTGTTTGAAAATTCATTCCTACAATTTTCAAACGCGCTCTGGCAGGTTCTTTCTATTGGGAAACATAAAAGTTTTCTAAAATTTGAGTTTGCCCGTTTTGCGATTTATAGTGCCAAAAGGGGGCTGTCGCACTATGAATTACAAAATGGGAAAACTCAAATTTCTAAAAGCCTTTACAATCAGGATTTTTCATGTTATAGTAAAAAAACCACAGGTTATATGCCTGGGGGTCTGGTTTAGGCTTGGGTTCCTGCCATTTTGAATGGAGGAATGTTATGCCGAAAAGGAAAAATATCTTACACACAGCATTTGCTGTATTCTGCATGGTATCCATGCTGGCTCTTATCATTTACCAGCCAATGGAAAGCCGCGCGGCTTCCGGGATAGAAGCCATTATCTTAAGTTCTTATTCCAAAACGATGAAAATTGGGGATGAGTCCTACTTGCTTGCAGTGGCGAGCAATGGGAAAAAGCCTTCTTTTTCTTCCAGCGATTCCAAAATTGCATCTGTCAATACCTATGGGAAAATTACTGCGAAAAAGGCAGGGACGGTAAAAATCACTGCAAAAGTCAGGAATGGGGAAGCAAGCTGTACCGTAAAGGTGCTAAAGACCACTGTCCAGCTAAGTGCAGCATCTATTTCTTTAGAAAATGGGTACACTGCTAAGCTGGAGGCCGTTTCGTCTACCGGGCATCCAGCCACATTCCGCTCAAATAAGAAAAGCATAGCCACAGTCAGCGAGAATGGGACGATTACCGCGAAAAAGCCAGGGACAGCGATTATCACGGCAACTGTAGATAAGACGGCTGCATCCTGTATTGTCACAGTGAAAAAGCCCACCGTAACATTAAGTAAAAATTCTATTTCCATGTACCGGAACGGAAGGTTCCGTCTGACCGTCAAATCAACATCCAAAAGCATCCCAAAGTGGAAAAGCAATAAAAAAAGCGTAGCTACAGTGGATAGCAATGGGCTTGTCACCGCCATGAAAAACGGCGTTGCATCCATTACCGCAACAGTGGACGGCGTGGCGAAAAGCTGTAAAATTACAGTCAGGAAACCCACAGTGAAATTTTCAGAAAGTGAAATCACCATGGCAGTTGGCGAAAAGAAGAAGGTAAGCGTGGCAGTTTCCTCAGGGAACCAGCCTGCATTTTCAAGCTCCAACACCAGCATTGCATCGGTAGACGAGAATGGTGTGGTTTCAGCCAATGATACTGGGAAAGCCTTTATTTACGCGAAAGAGGATGGGACAAAGAGCCGGATGCGTGTGACTGTAAAATAGGTGCAGAAGGAAAATAAAGTATGCGTATACGCAGTAGTAAAAAGAAACATGGATAGCGCTGCCTGCCAAAATACTTAGGCAGCGTTGCCAGGGACAGGCAGGAATCCCAAGCAGGCCAGAAAGAATGGTATTACTCCGGCGGTTAAATATCGACGTTTTTACTTGCCTGAATTTCCATCTGCTATGTTGTCATCCGTTGACGTAGCCCCACTACGCCGCCTTCTTCCGCCTTGCAGATGGAAATTTATTCTGCGTAAAATTCGTCGACATTTAACCGCCGGAGTAATAATTATTTGAAAAAATTGTATACAGATCTGCCAGA
>ERZ778516.334-NODE-334-length-39695-cov-5.986579_pt1 | contig 39695 bp, 37 predicted proteins | sample MGYA00510342_ERZ778516 | MGnify/ENA primary metagenome ERZ778516 (study PRJEB29527, sample SAMN07138961) | mouse gut metagenome | material: feces | host: mouse | place: China:Nanjing | collected 2016-01-25 ...
GTGATGGGGCTGTATGGGGTGGGGATGTATAGGGTGTGATGGGGCTGTATGGGGTGGGGATGTATAGGGTGTGATGGGGCTGTATGGGGTAGGGATGTATAGGGTGTGATGGGGTTGTATGGGTGGGCTGAAAACTGAAAACCGAAAACTGAAAACAACATATTCCAATGCAAGTATTAAAAGAAACCGATTTCGAGTTTAAAGGTCAGAAAAGTGTATATCACGGCAAGGTTCGTGATGTCTACAACATCGAGGACAAGTACATGGTAATGGTGGCAACAGACCGTATCTCCGCCTTCGATGTGGTTCTTCCAGAGGGAATTCCCTACAAAGGTCAGGTGCTCAATCAGATTGCGGAGTTTTTCCTCGACTCCACGAAGGATATAGTTCCCAACTGGAAACTTGCCTGCCCGGATCCGATGGTGACAGTCGGTCTATGTTGCGAGCCTCTCAAGATAGAGATGATTGTGCGCGGTTATATCGCCGGTTCCGCGTGGCGCGACTATAAGGACGGCACCCGTGAGATCTGCGGTGTGAGACTTCCTGACGGACTTAAAGAGAATCAGAAGCTTCCCGAGCCTATTCTGACTCCCACAACCAAGGCTGATGCGGGTCATGACGAGAATATCTCGAGAGAGGAGATCATAGCCAGGGGTATTGTTCCCGCAGAGATCTATGAGCAGGTCGAGAAATATGCACTGGCTTTGTTCCGCAGAGGCACAGAGATTGCCGCCCGTCACGGCTTGATACTTGTCGATACCAAATATGAGTTTGGTCTCAAAGACGGCAAGGTGATACTTATCGATGAGATCCACACTCCCGATTCATCCCGTTATTTCTATGCGGAGGGCTACGAAGAACGTCTTGAGAAAGGGGAGGAGCAACGGCAGCTTTCCAAAGAGTTTGTGCGCCAGTGGCTGATTTCAAACGGTTTCATGGGTAAAGCGGGACAGCGGGTGCCGGAGATGACTCCTGAGTATTGCGAAGAGGTCAGCAAACGCTATATAGAGCTTTATGAGCATATAACCGGCAAAAAATTCGAGCCGGTAACATCCGGAGGCTCGCTTTCGGACCGCATATATAACAATGTCAGCGATTCTCTGTCACACATGGCGTAAGTTATGGTAAAGCATATAGTGACATTCAGATTCTCCGGCACGGCAGATGAGCGTAAAGCGGCATGTCGCCGTTTTGCAGATGCTCTGCTTGCGTTGCCTGCTCGGATAGACTGCCTTGAGAGCATGGAGGTGGGAATAAACGAGAATCCCTCTGAGACCTGGGATCTTGCGCTGACAGCGATAGTGCCGACAATGGCTGATGTAGAGGTTTATGCCAAGCATCCCGCACATGTGGCAGCGGCTTCGCTTGTCAAACCTCAGATTGAATCGCGAGCCTGCGTTGACTATACTTTCTGATTGAGATATAATCGGACTACAAAAAAAATGAGCCGGAATCTGTATCGCACGGATTCCGGCTTTCGTCTGATGTCAGGTTTTGTATTCGTTCTGATCTAAGTCTTCAGGTTTTGGAAGTCAGACTCAGTGCCCCTTTTTCTTAACCAATGATTATTCCTTGTGCAAGGTGTTGGGGTTGAATTCGCGGGTATATGTGAGGGTCATCTCGTCTGGGTTGATTGCTATTCCCCCTTTTTCTTCAATGGTCTTCAGCCATTGCGTGCGAAGATCGGCAATCATTTTCTGTGCTTTCTTCGGCTGGTCCGCCATCATCTTTTTTATCACCCGGGATTCGAGTGCTATCTTGTAACATGCCACCCGGATGAATTTCCAGTTCTGATCCGTCAGATTGTATTTCTTCTGAAGACCGTTGGCTATGGCGTTGCCTTCGGCATCTGCCTCTTTGTCAAATACACCGCGGTAATATTGCCTCAACTGTTCATCGGAGAGTATGGATGAAAGAGCGTTTTCTCTCATTTTCGAGAGCTGATTACGTCCTTTCACAGTCAATACACCTTCGTTTTCCTTTACTATATCCACAAATTTAGCATTTTCTTTCTCGATTGCCTTGGCGAGTTTTATCTGCTGTTCTGCCGACAGTTTGGCGAGACCGCACACTTCAAATACATCGCGTTGGGTTGACGGAGAGAATCTTGCAAGAGCTTCTGTGTCGAGTGTCTGGGCAAAAACAGGGGACGCGATTAGGATGCCGAGTGTCGAAATAATTGTTTTAAGTTTCGCCATGGTTAAAAATGAGGTTAAATTTGTTTTATTTTGAAGAAAAAATGTATCTTTGTGCAAAATTAGCAAAAACTTTAAAACTTACTCATGATTTACGGAAAAAAAATGAATTTTTTGTTGTGTGGAGTGAACGCACTTGCTCTTACACCTGCCGTGGCATCTGCCAAACCGGCGGAAAACAAAAATGCCGACAATCGTCCGAATGTACTTCTTATAGCGATTGATGACATGAAACCCTGGATCGGACCCTATGGAGACAAACTTGCAAAAACACCCTCGATGGATCGTCTTGCCTCCAGGGGCACTACTTTCAGCAACGCTTATTGTCAGGTGGCGTTGAGCGGACCTACCCGTAGTTCACTGATGACCGGTCTGAATCCGGATCATACCGGAGTATGGTGGCTGATGGGTTCTTTCAGAAAAAACAATCCTGATATCGTGACAATGCCTCAGGCTTTGAAAGAAAACGGTTATGAGACAGTGGGCGTGGGTAAGGTCTATCATCCTCTGAAAGACAAAGCGGTGAAAGACGACCCGATTTCATGGAGTCTTCCGTATGTCAAGGCACCCGGTGCCACCTATGCGCTTGCCAACGGGCGTGTCGCTACGGAATGCGCCGATGTTCCCGACAACGGTTATGTTGACGGAATAATAGCGGAAGAGGCGGTCAAGACGCTGCATAAGCTGAAAGAAGGCGATAAGCCGTTTTTTCTTGGAGTCGGTTTTAAGAAACCTCATCTGCCGTTTTGCGCTCCCAAGAAATATTGGGATATGTATGAGCGTGATGAAATGCCTGTGGCTAAATTCCAGGATATGGCGAGCGATGATGTGGAATATGCCTATCACAACTCGCTTGAGGTTAAGGGGTATTCCGATATCCCACCCTTCGAGAGTTATATAGACACAAAGCATCTTGACGAAGACACTCAGAAAAGACTGCTCCATGCATATTACGCGTGCATTTCGTATACTGACGCGCAGGTAGGCAAAGTGCTTGACGCGCTCGAGAAAGAGGGTCTTGCCGACAATACGGTGGTGATTCTTTACGGCGACCATGGCTATCATCTCGGGGACCACGGTCTTTGGAACAAAATGACGAATTTCGATAATGCTACGCGTGTGCCGCTGATCGTGTCTGCGCCGGGAATGAAAAAGGGAGTCAAATCAGCTTCTATGGTCGAGTTCCTTGATATTTTCCCCACAGTCTGCGAACTGACCAAGACTGCACACCCGCAGCAGCTTGACGGCAAAAGCCTTGTGCCGGTACTGAAAAATCCCAAGGCAAAAATCAAGGATTACGCCATGAGCCAATATAGCCGCACCACAACGGAGAATTACACGATCTCAAGCGACACAGACCTCAAAGGCAAGGCAAAGGAACTCGAAGACGACATACACGGATATGCCATCCGCGATCCGCGTTATCGTCTGGTTGAATGGACAAAAGGGTTCAAGACCTACCAGCCGTTTGATGAAAACAAGGTGATCGGCTATCAGCTTTTTGATTATCAGAAAGATCCGGAAGAGCGTCACAATGTCGCCAATGATCCGGCTTATGCAGGAGTTGTGAAGAAACTCAAGAAGCAGCTCCGCGAATATTATGCCAGAAGCTATTCCTCTCCGATGAGCGAGCCTATCGCCCGTTGCGCAGAAGGGAAGTAAGAGCGGGACGCCAGTCAGCGTTGGTAGCTACATGGAGTCCGTGAATGCCCAGTCTTCGAGCTCCTTCAATGTTTTTTGCGGCATCATCGATGAAAAGTGTCTCATCGGCGAGAATACCGTCGCGTTCAAGCGCAAGGCGGAAGATTTTTTCGTCAGGTTTGTATGCTTTCAGTTCGTAGCTGAGAAACATTGAATGGAAATAATCGGAGATTGGGCGTTTGTCTGCACTCAGCCGGGGACTGTCGGTCAGTTCCATCATAAACGGGTTTGTGTTTGACAGCAGTCCGAGGTGATAATCCTTTTTCAGCTCAAGAAGAGTGCGTAGCCGATCAACAGGGGCACCGTCGAAGAAACCTTCCCAGCAGTATGCCGCATCCTGCATCGACACTTCATGTCCCGTGATTTCGCACATACCTTTGCGGAACTCCTCTTTATCGATTCTTCCCTCCTCAAGGTCAAGAAATATTCCTTTCTGTCCGTGTGCGCCCATATATCTGCCGGTGTCCACACCCTGTGCCTCGAAGCGTCTAAATGCCTTTTCCGTGTTCTGGAGGAATATTACACCTCCCATGTCAAACAGTATGTTTTTTATCATAACGGTTGTCTGTTGTCTGGTCTGCACATCATGTGCAATGATTATGTATTAAATTTGCCTTTGCAAAATTAAGAAAAAAATAATATCTTTGCTACAAGCATTGACGCAATGAAAGGAAAACTGTCGGCACTGATTGTATTGCTCGCCAATATCGGGATATTGGTCCACGCCGCCATACCTCATTTTCACGGTGACGACATGTATGCTACATTTGCCCACATTGCCAGTCATTCGGTGATTGCCGGAATTGATCACAGCGATTGTGACCACGACGGGGACACGGAAAAGCGTCCGGCATCGGAACATTGCGTGCTGAATGATACGATAGCCGCCCTTGCCTGCCGGTATGACCATTCATCGTCGGAAATAATGAAGGCGATGCTGATTCAGGCGATTCTTCCCGGAGACTATCTTATATGGGTTCAGGAGAAACTCAAGGACAAGGAATATCCTGTGGTCCAGTCTCCATTGAAGGAAGATCCGGCGTTGAGCGCGGTCGCGATGCGACGCGCTCCCCCTGTTGTATAAGCTTAAACACATATTTTCAATTAATCCTTTCAATTCGATTTTTTAATCATTCGCGCAGTCCTTATCCGTTTGCGGATTATAGATTGCGCTCATAAACAGTTGTTTAGACAACATATAAGCTAATACGGCATGAACGATAAAATATTTAGAAAGTTGCGGAATTTTTGTTTCCGCGCATTTCTCGCAGGCGTGGCGGCATCCCTTTCATTTGGCGTTGCCGGTTGTCACGGGAAGCATGAACATGAACACGAGGGAGAGGAATCCCACCAGGGTCACTCACACAATGAAACTCTCCAGCTCACTGCATATAATTCTGAATTTGAGCTTTTTGCCGAGGCTCAGCCGTTTGTGGCTGGGCAGGAAAGCGAGATACTTGCCCATTTCACGAAGTTGAGCGATTTCAAACCTCTTGAAAAAGGGAAGGTCAGCATGAAACTTACAATCGGAGGAAAAAGCGTAAGTGTTGTCTGCGACAAACCTGCGCATCCCGGTATTTATGAATTTAAGGTAAGACCAGAGAAGAGAGGAGAAGGCAACCTCTCGTTCGAGATTGAGGGAGCCGGCGGTAAAAGTGTTGTGACAGTTCCTGGAATCACAGTCTACGATGATGAGCACGAGGCGCACCACGAGGCAGCCGAAGCCGCCGCTAAAAGCAGCAACGGCATAGTCTTCCCGAAAGAGCAGAGCTGGAATGTGGAGTTTTCCACAGAGAAGGTAGCAAGCGAGCCTTTCGGGGAAGTTATCCGCACTATGGCAAGAGTAGAGCCGTCGCAAGGAGACGAGCGAGTGCTTGTGGCAAAATCCGCAGGAACCGTTCGTTTCGCTGCTGCCGACCTGACAGCGGGGAAAGCGGTGGGAAGCGGTCAGGCTCTTTTCACAATTGACAGCGAAGGATTGGCTGACAACAACATGTCGGTGCGCTATCAGGAGGCAAAAAGCGCCTATGAGACTGCAAAAAGCGAGTATGAACGTAAAGAAGAGCTTGCCCGTGAGAAGCTTGTGACAGAGAGTGATTTCCGGAAAGCGAAAAACGAATACGAGACAGCTGCCGCCAATTATGGTAACCTGAAACGAAATTTTGCGTCAGGGCGTCATAGCGAGGGAAGTCCGATGTCTGGATTTATCAAGAAAGTATATGTGAGAAACGGTGAATATGTAGAGGCTGGTTCTCCGGTGATGGAAGTGGCGCAGAACAGACGGCTCTACATTACCGCAGAATTGCAGCCAAGCAAGTATCATGCGCTACGCGATATAGTGTCGACAAACTTCAAGACCGCCTCCGGTTCCGAAGTATATTCCGTTTCAGACCTTAACGGATCGCTTGTAAGCTACGGCAGGAGCGTTGATGAGGAGAATCCGCTTGTGCCTGTCGTATTCCAGATAGACAATACTGTAGACCTTTTGCCCGGCTCCTTCGTCGAGATGTATATTACGGCAGGCAGAGGAGAGAGGTCATTGACTGTGCCGAACAGCTCTCTTGTCGAAGAGATGGGGAATTATTTTGTTTTTGTCCAGCTTACACCGGAGTTCTTCGAGAAGCGGGAAGTCAAGCCCGGCAAAAGCAACGGCTTGCGCACAGAGATTCTTTCGGGATTGAAAGAGAATGAGCGTATTGTAGGTAAGGGAGCGGTTCTTGTGAAACTCGCGCAGGCATCCGGCAAGCTCGACGCCCATGCCGGTCATGTGCATTAAGAAGGAGGAAGCTATGAATTTTATAAACAGGCTTATTGATTTCTCATTGCGCAACAGACTGGTTATTCTGTTGGCGGCATTGCTTGTGATTGCCGGAGGTGTATACACCACGAAAAAGATGGATGTTGATGTGTTTCCCGACCTCACGGCTCCGACAGTTGTAATAATGACAGATGCCAAAGGTATGGCATCGGAGGAGGTGGAGCGTCTTGTGACATTTCCGATAGAGACTGCCGTCAACGGCGCCACGGATGTGCGCCGAGTGCGTTCCGCCTCTCTGCAGGGCAATTCCTTCGTGTGGGTGGAATTTGACTGGGGCACCGATATATTCAAGGCGCGTCAGATTGTTTCGGAAAAGATGGTGGCTCTCGGAGAGTCGCTGCCCGAAGGAATCACACCTACGCTTGCACCTCAGTCAAGTGTGATGGGAGAGATTCTGTTCATCGGACTGCAGTCTGACAGCACCTCGATGATGGAGTTGCGCACGCTTGCCGACTGGGTGATAAAACCGGCCATCCTTGCTACGGGAGGTGTCTCGCAGGTAACCAATATCGGAGGAGAACTGAAGCAATACCAGATCCTTGCCGATCCTCAGAAGATGGATTTTTACGGGGTGACGATGGAGGAACTTGAAGAAGTGGGCAAATCTTTCAGTGTCAATTCTGTGGGAGGCGTGATCCGAGATTATGGTAACGAGTATGCCTTGAGAGGAATGGGGCGCACCACTGATCTTGAAGCCCTTGGAAGCACTCTTGTTAAAACCCGTAACGGCAAGCCGGTGGTTCTTTCAGATGTTGCCGAAGTTAAGACCGGAGCCGCTGTCAGGATGGGTAATGCTTCGCAAAACGGCAAGCCGGCGGTCATTCTGTCCGTGTCCAAGCAACCCAATATCAATACCCTTGAAGTTACAGAGCAGATTGAGGAGAATCTTGAGGCAATCAAGAAGTCACTTCCGTCAGACGTGAGGATGGATACCAAAATATTCCGTCAGGCTGATTTTATAGAGGCTTCAGTGAATAATGTGGGTCGTTCGCTTATAGAGGGCGCAATTTTCGCGGTGCTTATCCTTTTTGTCTTTCTCGCGAGTGTGAGAACAACCCTTATATCGGTTATAGCGATACCATTGTCATTGCTTGGAAGCTGTATAATCCTTTATTTGATGGGGATGAACATCAACACCATGACACTGGGAGGAATGTGCATAGCCATCGGCTCGCTTGTCGACGACGCGATCATAGATGTGGAGAATGTCTATAAGCGGCTTAGGATGAATCATGCCCTGCCTAAGGAGGATCGTCTTCCTGTGATGAAAGTTGTCTACGAGGCGTCGAAAGAAATCCGGTCGTCTATATTGAATGCAACATTTATTATCATGGTTGCCTTCATCCCGCTGTTCTTCCTTACAGGAATGGAGGGCAGGATGCTCAAGCCGCTTGGAATCGCATATATCGTGGCGCTGTTCATGTCTTTGATAGTGGCAATGACCGTGACTCCGTTGCTTTGCCGCATGATGCTTTCCGGAGACAGGTATCTTTCGAAAAACGAGAAAGAGAGCTGGATGTCAAGAAAGCTGTCGTCAGTTTATTTTAAATCTCTCGGTTGGGTGTTGGCTCATGGCAAGCCTGTAGCTATAGGTACAGTCATTGTTTTTGTTGTAACTATCGGTCTTTTTATGACCATGGGAAGTAGCTTCTTGCCTGATTTCAACGAGGGTTCAGCTACCATTTCGGCTGTTGCAAAACCAGGAGTGTCGCTTGAAGTAAATGATAAACTCGGGAAGATGATGGAGGAAGCGTTGCTTGAGGTGCCTGAAGTTACCGCCACTGCGCGCCGTACGGGGCGTGGTGAACTTGACGAGCATTCCCAAGCCACAAACGGAGCGGAGATTGATGTGCAGTTTAATCTGAAAGACCGCAGTCGTGATGAGGTTTTTGACGATATGCGGAGCCGCCTTGCCAAGATTCCCGGAATCGCCGCTACCATCGGTCAGCCGTTAGGGCACCGTATTGACCATATGCTTACGGGAACGCGTGCGAGTATAGCTATTAAGATCTTCGGCACGGATCTGAGCCGGATGTATATGATAGGCAATAACATCAAGGGATATATAGACGAGATTCCCGGAGCAGTTGATGTCAGTGTTGAGCAGCAAGTGGAGACGCCTCAGTTGCAGATCCGTGCGAATCGTGATGCTTTGGCGAAATATGGAATCACGATGGATGAGTTTCATAAGTTCGTGGAGCGGGCTTTTTCGGGAGATAAGATAGGAGACATGTATGAAGAGCAGCGCAAATTTGATATAGTGCTTCGCCTTGACAAGAATTATACTGAAGATATAGAGGGTGTCAAGAAGGCATTGATAGATACCGGCAACGGCAGGAAGGTGCCATTGGAGGAGGTCGCGGATATTGTTTCAGCCGGAGGCCCAAATTCAATCTCCCGCGAGAACGTGCAGCGAAAGTTGGTCGTCTCCGCTAATGTCTCGGGGCGGGATGTAGTGAGTGTTGTGGAAGACATACGCAAGGCTGTGGATGCTAAAATCAAGTTGCCCGAAGGATACAGGATTGAATACGGAGGACAGTTTGAGAGCGCGAAGAATGCGTCACGCACGCTCTTTTTCACTACCGTGCTTGCTTTGATGGTGATCTTCCTGTTGCTTTATAGCGAATTTAAGAATATTTCTCTTGCGGCAATAGTGTTGCTTAACCTGCCTTTTGCGCTTGTAGGAGGTGTTTTGGCTGTCTATTTTACATCGGGAGTGGTGAGCATTCCGGTGATAATAGGATTCATTACCCTCTTCGGTATAGCAACGCGTAACGGTATATTGTTGATTTCCAAATATCAAAGACTGATAAAGGAAGGAAAGACAATTAATGAAACCGTTTTGCATGGTTCTATCGACAGGTTGAACCCTATCCTTATGACTGCATTGACATCGGCTCTTGCCCTGATTCCGTTGGTATTCAACGGAGATAAATCGGGCAATGAGATCCAGAGCCCCATGGCTGTGGTTGTGCTTGGTGGATTGCTTACATCTACTTTGCTCAATATCTATGTGATGCCTATTGTTTATAAATGGTTTGTGGAAAGAAAAACAGTGAAAAATGAGAATAAGAATCAATAATATAAAAGATAACGCAATGATCAGGAGAACTGTATCCTGTCTTGCAATGTGTCTGTCGGCAGTCATGCCGCTTTTTGCCGGGAATACCGACGGGCAGTTCCGTAAAATTCTTGATGAGATCGAACGCAACAGCACTACGCTTGCGGTTTATGGAAAGAGCACCGAGGCTCAGAAGATCGGTAACCGCACAGGTCTTGCTCCGGAAAACCCTGAGATAGAACTCGGTTATCTTCCCGGAATACACGGCGGCGCACGCAAAGATATCGGAATAAGTCAGAGTTTTGATTTTCCGACATTGTATTCCCGTAAGGGTAAGCTTGCGGATGCACAGAATGTCTCTGCCGATCTCCAGTTGCGTTCGCGCCGCATGGATCTTCTTCTTGAAGCGGAGAGGTGCTGCATAGAGCTGGTTTTTAACAACGCGTTGGCGGCGTTGTATTCCCGTCAGCTCGATAATGCAAAAGCGGTTGCGGATGCTTACGAGCGCAAGTTCAGGCATGGTGATGCGACCAGAATCGAGTGCAATAAGGCTGCGTTGAATCTTACAAATATGGAGAATGAACTCAAAAAAGTGAATCTTGAGCGCAGACAACTGTTGTCGCGTCTGACAATGCTCAACGGCGGAGTCCCCGTGGAAATGGCAGATACTTCTTATAACCCCGTAAGGCAGCTTCCGTCCGATTTCCGCGCCTGGGTTCTTGAGGCGGAAACTGCGAACCCGGCATTCGCATATCTCAGACAGGAGATTGAAGTGGCAAAAAAAGGAGTAGGAGTGTCCAAAGCAATGGGACTGCCTAAATTTTCAGTTGGTTATGCCGGAGAATTCACTCCGGATGAGGGTTGGCAAGGTGTAAAACTGGGAGTCAGCATCCCTCTCTGGGAAAACAGAAACAGAGTAAAACATGCGCGCGCGGAAGTGGCTGCCGCTGAGCAGGCTATGGATGACGCCCGTCTGCAATATTCCGCACGTCTTGAATTCCTTTTTGAGCAGTGCCGCGAACTGACGGGTAATATTTCGCGTTACGAATCCGTTTTTGAAAAAAACAGCAACGATGAGCTTCTTTACAGGGCTTTTACCGGCGGAGAGCTTTCTCTGCTTGATTATCTGCTTGAACTTGAATACTATTTCAATTCATATGAGAAGCTCATGCAGACTCAACGTGATCTGCGTCTGGCTCTGGCTGAATTATATGCATACGAACTTTAAATGACTTTCTCATGAAACTCAAAAATCTATTCGCCCTATGTGTGTTGGCGGCATCGACATTGCCTTTGGCGGCGCAAAGCGAGAACGAAGCATGCACAAGTATAATGGTCGGCAGAAAGGCTTCTGCCGACGGGTCTGTGATGACAAGCCATACCTGCGACTCATGGTATCGCACATGGATGCGTTATTCGCCGTCTGCTGATTTTCCCCGCGATACCGTCACGAGCATATACGGCGGCAGAATGCATACCGAATATCCCGGCAGCATGGACGGAGTCACCGAAAGGGGAAAGATTCCCCAGGCGAAACACATCTACCGCTTTCTTGACACCGCTTATCCGTGTCTGAACGAGTGCCAGCTCGCGATGGGGGAAACTACCTATTCCGGCCGTGACACCCTGCGTAATCCCGAAGGCATGTTCATGATTGAAGAATTGCAGAGGATTGCACTCGAAAGGTGCTCGACAGCCCGGGAAGCCATAAAACTTATGGGAGAACTCATAAAGAAATATGGTTATGGCGATTCGGGTGAATGTCTGACAATAGCTGATCCGAAGGAGGTCTGGATTTTTGAGGTTCAGGGAGAGGGTCCGAAAAAGAAAGGAGGAGTGTGGGCTGCAGTGCGTATCCCCGATGATCATATTGCAGTGTCGGCGAATGTAAGCCGCATCGGTAATATAGATTTAGCGGATACCGAAAATTATATGGCTTCCGAAAATGTGAAGGATGTTGCTAAAAAGTTAGGTCTCTGGGATGGAAAGGGGGAATTCTCTTTCTGGAAAGCATACAGTGGGGGCAATTATCTGAAGGAACCAAAGAACTATAGCGTCAGGGAACTTTTTATCATGCAGCAGCTTGCCCCTAATGCCGGTCTTTCCGGTGACATGCCGGAACTTCCGCTCAGCGTGAAGCCGGAGAAAAAGGTGTCGGTGGAGGATGTGGCGCGTTTGCTGGGTTCCTATTATGAAGGAACGGATATGAATCTCAGCGGACGGCTTAAAGTCAAGAACCCTCGAAAGAAAGAGGACGCAGATGCTCAAGAGCCGGACTCGATAGTGAGCGACCGTGCCAATCCGTGGATGCGTCCTGACGAAATCGCCGTTTACGAGGCGATGGGCGACAGCGCGATGCACAATATCCGCACGGTGAGTGTCTCCTGGTGTGCGTATTCCACAATCATCCAGTGTCGCGACTGGTTGCCTGATGGTGTGGGAGGTGTGGCTTGGATCTGTCTTGATAATCCGGGACAGTCTCCCCGTTTCCCGGTTTTCGCAGGCGGAACAGACCTGCCGGAGATGTTGAAGATATGCGGGCAGCACCGTCCGCGTCAGGATGCCGCATTGCAGCATTTCCGCGAACCCAACCGGATGGCGACAGTGAGATGGGGTGTGGCGCGAAAGAGTATGGAACCTGCGCGTGATTATTTCCTGATGAAAGGCAGACGCGAGATGCCGATGGTCGAGAATCTTTATAAAGAGCTTCTTGCGCAAGGAAAAGATGCAGAGGCGGCGGAATTACTGACATCATATACACGTGATTTTTTTGGAGCGACGGTTCTCAGGTGGGATGAACTCAACCGCCGCTATTGGAAAGACAACTGGAAAGGATTCTGAGTATGCCTGTAATTGAAATATCAACGCTGGATCATCCGGGTGTCGAGGTTTTCAGCTCTCTTACCGAAGCGCAGTTGCGCAATAGTATCGAACCCGACAAGGGTTTGTTTATAGCAGAGAGTCCTAAGGTAATCAGAGTGGCACTGGATGCCGGCTATGAGCCATTGTCTCTTTTGTGCGAACCCAGGCATATAATTGGCGATGCATCAGACATTATCGGACGTTGCGGAGACATACCTGTATACACCGGAGACCGCGAGCTGCTTGCCCGGCTTACTGGCTATAAACTGACGCGTGGCGTTCTTTGCGCCGTGCGTCGTCCGGTTCTGAGAAGCGTCGGTGAGATATGTCGTGGAGCAAGAAGGATCGTGGTAATTGACGGAGTTGTGGATACCACCAATATAGGAGCTATTTTCCGCTCGGCGGCTGCACTTGGCATAGACGGTGCTCTGCTGACGCGTAGTTCCTGCGATCCCTTGAACAGGAGGGCAGTCCGTGTCTCCATGGGTTCGGTATTTCTTCTGCCCTGGACGTGGCTGGATGCACCGGTCGACAGTTTGCATGAATTTGGTTTCCGGACAGCCGCCATGGCTTTGACAGACAAATCGATATCCTTGGATAATCCTGATTTGGCGGCAGAGCCGAGGTTGGCGGTTGTGATGGGCACCGAAGGAGACGGTCTTTCCCGTGAAGTGATAGAGGGCGCGGATTATGTGGTTCGTATTCCGATGGCACGGGGTGTTGATTCCCTGAATGTGGCAGCCGCGTCTGCAGTCGCATTCTGGCAGCTCCGGTGACGTATTCGAGTACCGCATCTTCTCGCGACTTCCACCGTTGGCGCACCAACGAAATGCTTATCGCCACTTATAAGATGGCTGAGAAGCGCAAAGACAGCAAGATCTCGTTCAGCCTTTCATGGCTACCGATGATCCGCGTGTCCTCGGCATCGAGCCTATTCCCAACATCGCCGAGAAAATCTCGGCCATGATTGAGAAGTACCGGGCCGAAACCATCGACATTGAGGATGTCGAGTTCGAGGAAGTGGACCTTGAACTTGATACTCTTTTCACTGATAAATCAGATAATTACCGCAATCAAGATGAAGACGACTCCCGCAATAATTGTTAACCAACAATAATTGCGGCGCAGTTGCATTACATTTTTTCTATCAGGGAATCGTTCCAATTCATCTTTGACTGCCATTCTTTTTGCCGCTTGCCAAGCAAGAGCAATCCAACCTATTACAGTTAAGGCAATTCCAATCCAAAGTAGTATGCTTGCCATAGTTAAATCTTTTTAATATAAACCGATGGCCGAGAAGAAAGTTTACTTTAACAAGCCCCAACGCCTCACGCAGCTTATCGGCGCGAACACTACCGTTATCGTAGCTGGGCGACGAACCGGCAAGACGGACAGCATCGCTGCTCCGTTTGTTCTTCGCAATATGCAGCGTATGCCAGGCTCAACCGGCGGCATCGTGGTACCAACCTTCAAGCACGGATTGACGAACACAATCCCCGGCTTGCTTGCCGCTTGGAAGCGTTGGGGCTTTATCGAGGGCATACACTATGTGGTGGGGAGGAAGCCGCCGAAGTCCTTCCGGCAACCAATCATCGACCCGAAAGATTATGAACACGTCATATCTTTCTACAACGGCTCTGTGGCTGTAATCATCAGCCAGGACCGCCCCGGCAGCTCCAACTCGCTAACGCTCTCGTGGCTGCTTGTCGACGAGGCCAAGTTTATCGACTACGCCAAACTTAAGGACGAAACACTACCTGCCAACGGCGGCATTAAGTCGTACTTTGGAAAGCACTCCTTCAATCACTCAATTATGATATTGAGCGATATGCCGCAGACCCAAAAGGGCAGTTGGTTCCTCCACTACCGCGACAAGATGGACCCGGAGCTGATAGCAACCATCGAGGTCACGGTCTACGAGATATGGCGCACCAAAGAGCGCATCCGCGCCCTGAACGCTTCGGGGAAGCCGGTGCCTCCATATCTGAAAGGCTACCTGCGTCGCCTCGACCGCGACCTCAATAAGATGCGCTCCGTCGCGGTCTACTACCGCGAGTATTCCTCGATTGAGAACTTGCAGCTTCTCGGCGAGAACTACATCAAGCAGATGAAGCGCGACCTTACACCTTTGACCTTCCAAACCTCTATCCTTTGTCAGAGGATCGGAATTGCAAAGGACGGTTTCTATTCCTCCATGCGCGAGGGGCACAAGTACGACGCCAACGATAATCAGTACCTCGATACTCTCGGCTACGATTATGACTTCTCGACGCTCGACTCCCGCGCCGACAAGGACGTTGACCCCGACGCGCCCATCTGCATCGGCATGGACTATAACGCCAACATCAACTGGATTGTGGCCGGTCAGCCGCGCGACCGCCGCCTCAATGTTATCAAGTCCTTCTACGTCAAGTTCGAGCGTAAGATACCGGCTCTCGTCGAGGACTTCTGCCGTTACTATGCCGAGCATCGCAACAAGACGGTTGTCTATTATTACGATGCTACCGCCCTCGGCTCGAACTATGCCGTCAACGACCAGGACTTCCATTATAATGTAGTCAAGGAGTTCGAGCGGCACGGCTGGCGCGTTGAGTCGGTGTACCTCGGAAATCCGATGCACCACGACGAGAAGTATCTTCTCATCAACAACGCCTTCGCCGGAAAGCAAAGGCTGATGCCGTTCTTCAACCGCTCGAATAACGAAGACTTAATTCTCGCCGTCCAATCCGCAGGTGTCAGCCGTGGCCGCAACGGCTTCCACAAGGACAAGTCCGGCGAGAAACTCGCCGAGTCCGAGGAAGACCTGCTCGAACACCGCACCGACTGCACCGACGCTTTCGATACCCTCTACATCGGTTGCGAAAAGTTCCCGTTCCACGATGCTTTCGCCCTCTCCGTGTCGGGCGTATCGTAATCTGCAATTTTCTTAGCGGTTATACCCTCGTTCTCAAATATTTTCGTTAACTTTGCCGTCGGAGTGGTATTTACCGCTCCACGACATTTTGGAAAATAAGAAGCGTTATGCTTATCTTGAACTTGAAAACGTAGGAAATTTTCAAACCGCACAAAGATAGCATAGTGGTTCTCACGCTCATAGCGTGGGCTGCTATTGTTACATCTGTGCAAATGGTTTCCTACGACCTTCAAGTTTAGACGTGGCATAGTTGGCTCACGTTTTTTTTTGTAACGAATCTCTCTTTTGAGCCGATGGAGATGCTATAATAAGATGCTATAATAATATGAAGAATCTTCTCATTGTTTCTTTGATTCTCACACAGTCGTGTATTGCTTTTGCGCAGAATTACTGCGTGAACGACACCATTATACGCGAAATTCAATTTCCTCTTACTCTGAACGACAAAACCGAATTTTTCTATTTCAATGATGAATGGATTCCGGGGGCACACCTCGGTCTGGTAGAAGCTGACGCCATTCAAAAAGCGAAGGTAAAAAACGACGAGTATGGAAATCGCGCCCTCTTTCTGACAGTATCTCCCGAAACTCTTTCACAAATAAAAACGGAAGCGCGAAAAGTCTTGGTAAACCTTGACACTCGCTGCGAGTTTCCCGGAGGCAACGGAAAACTCAAAGAATGGCTTGACGAAAACATCCGTATTCCTGAAGGATTCAAGGGTAGCGAACGAGTATTGGTGAAATTTACCGTTCATCCTGACGGCTCAATCAGCGACCCGACAATTTTTCGCCGACCAAGCAAGAACGAGGCCGTTAATCAAGAGGCGTTAAGACTTGTGAATGCGTTGCCCAATTTTCGCGTAAAATACTATATTCCCCACTTAAAGAAAAGCTTCTCCTATTATCTTCCTATCACATTCAAAGAGCCGGGCAGGATATTTATAAGAGGGGAGGCATCAGAATAAATTTTGAGCTATGAATCTATTTGTCAGACTTGTATTTGCCATTTCTCTTGGATTTATATGTTACGTGCCGTCTGTATATAGCCAATCTTCATTTATGTTGGTTAAGAAGAACGGGCATTACTACACTGATGCTACCATCAATGATAACGCCATTATACCCATATTTGTCGAAACGGGCTTTCATGGTATGGTTGTCAGCGTTGAATGGTACAATAGAATTCTCGCTACACTGCCTCTTAAAGAAATAAAACTCCAAAAAGAGGAACATTTGCATACAGACCGGACTACTCGTAGAATTGTTAAATTGTTTAAAGGTAAAGTTCCCGTTGGCGATTTAATGTATGAAGGTCGTATTTTTGTTGTTGACACAAACGAAGATTATGTAACCATTCCGGTAAATTTACTTAAAAGTGAAGCGGATTCTACTGTATGTTTAATTCGCTTTGATTTCAAAAAGAATGTGCTTGATTATGTTCGGAAAGAAGAAGCCAGCTTGGGCAAGATGCACCAATATACACTTGTTGAAAATGACCCTATGCCAATCTTTGAGGCGACAATCGAATTATCAGATGCATTAGGCCACCAATTTACTAAATTTGGCAAATTCAATTTTGACCTCGGCAATGGTTCGAGCGTTTTCTTTTTTAGAAGAACTATGCTACCTGCACTTAAAGAGAATAATTTTAAGATACAGACTTCAAGAGATAAGTCTGGCGATATTATAGGACAAGGAATTTTTGCAGGATATTGTAAAATTGGTAATAAATCTAAAACAGGATTCTCTATCGGTATCACAAATAAGATTGAGGATACAGATGAATTAGGATGTGTCGGACCATCGTTTTTTCAAAACGGTACCGTAATCCTTGATCCAAATAACAAACTGATTTACTACAAATAAGATATATCCTTTTACGGAGTTGCGGCACTGCCGCCGCGCTTTCGTGAACCGAGCTTATAATCTCGGCCGTTCGGCTTCAATCGCATAACTCATACAGCGAACTTCGGCACCAACTTTTAGGTTGGATCCAAGGCTCGCTTTTTTATTGGCATATCGCTCCGGCTATGCCGACCGCTGGCTTCGCCCAAGTTTGGCTGCACTCGGCATGTGTCAAGAGAGCTTGCCTCTGCTCTCATTTGCACGAAGAGTGATACGACAATTTTACGAAAAATGGTACAAGTCTCATTTTTAGCCGCGTTGCTTAAAATTCTCTACAAATTTTTGTTAGGGTTCAAACAGCTTCCCACTTGATTGCACGTAAAAATCAAACGCGCCCCGGCGCACAGTAAAAAACTCTTAAACTTCAAAATCATGACCCACGTAATGAACATATTCGACAGCTCTCTCAACTCCAACCGCAAGCTCAAATACTACTCGGTAGAAGTAATCACTTTCGACGGCGAAAGCTACACAATCGAGGTCGAAGCCCGCAGTGCCTGCAGGTCGAGCAAATGCTGACCTCCCCATCGGTTGCGAAAAATTCCCGTTCCACGACAGCTTCGCCCTCTCCGTATCGGGCGTATCGTGATGCAACTCTTTTTTGTCGCAAAAATAAACCTATAAGTTGCATTTTTTGTTAATTGTTCGTAACTTTGCACTCACATAAATGTTTATATAGTATGAAGTTTGTGCGGATAATCGAAGGATTCGACCATCTTTGGGCTGTCAAGGCACAAGATAAAGAAGCGGATGAACTCACCATTTTGTTCCGAAACTGGACCAATGGCGAGTATCTTCTTGATTTCTTTATAGAAAATATGGAAGACCTCAAAAGCTACTTCCATATTGAACGACTCGATTAAACCGTCAATGATACGTTTGAAGATGCCGAGGCATTACAGGAACTTGTTCTTGAAGTTCCTTATACGGAACACCTTGACGAGCTATTCAAACCACTTGACATCACGGACACCCGTGCCAGTGAGTTAAGCCGTGAGAAAGCTCGCAACTGGAACCGTGAACGTCATGCGAGTTGGCTTCGTATCTACGCCATAAGGCTTGAACCTAACGTATATATCGTAACCGGCGGAGCAATCAAACTTACCCGGACGATGCAGGAACGCGAACATACCGCGCTCGAATTACAGAAACTCAATCGCTGCAAAGATTATCTTAAAGACAACGGTGTATTTGATCAGGATAGTTTTGTTGAACTTACTAATGAATAATATTATGGCAAGCAAGGCAATTAAATTTTTGGAGGCACATCAGAGTGATACTCCCTCGCGGTTTACAGAAGAAGCCGCATGGCGAAAGGAAAATGCAGGTTGGCTCCGCTGGTCGCGTCAGCTTGCCGTCACCCTCATTGGGTATATGCAGGACAACGGCCTCAAAAGAGCCGACCTCGCAGCCCGTCTCGGCGTAAGTCCGCAATATGTAAGCAAATTACTGTCTGGCACCGAAAACCTCAGTTTCAAGAGCGTTGCCAACATAGAAGACAAACTCGGCATAACTTGTTTCGCAATGGCGTGATACATCTATAAAATGGAACAGTTCAATTCATATATCGACAATATCGACACCGACTTTTGGCGCGATTTATGCCTGAACCGTGGCGAACTGCGACACTGTGACAAAGACGAAGAATTTCTTGCCGCCGGAACCATAGGCAACTACATCGGTTACATAAAATCGGGTGCGCTTAAATACGTGTGCTTTTCGTCGAACGGCACTCATACTCCAAGAGTCCGCAGCTGCGTTATAATGAACTGATATGCCGCGACCCGAATTTGTTCGAGTTATTTTCATTGAAAGATATCGCTTCGCTACTCAATATTACCCCAACGCATCTGAGTCGTTTACGAAAAAAATACAATATCGTTTACTTATCAACTCGTTACTCGTTCTATGGCGGCTGGCGCAACATCAAGCTGCTTGCCTACGGCGAGTGTCGAAAGATTCGCGACTGCTGCATCTCCCGCGTCAACAACCTCGAAGCATTTCTTTAATCCAAACCTTTTGATTATCAAAATAATCCTAACCTTTCTGTAACACAATATTTGACAATTATATTCGTTATTATCTCAAACGTAAATTACTCACTATGAATAAATATCTCTTGCTTTTATTATTGCTGCTTCTGTCATTCACATTGATTGGTTGCGATGATGAAGAAGATGTTATAGCACCAGATCTGAAACTCTTTGCCGGAACATGGGAGGTCGTTGTTCAAGAAGACCAAAATGTTTTTGAGAGGGCGGATATTCTACATATAACATCTTCTCAGATTCACGAAGGCTATGGAGGGTATCAGGGAAATATCACGACATACTTCCTCAGGTATGATGATACACCGATACATGATAAAGTATTCTCATGGTCTATTCGTGAGGTGGAAAATAACCAGCCATTGTTAGATGTTGTCTATCAAGGTGAACTTGACAGTGATGACACTTGGGACGGTAATTATTACTACAAGATAACCAAACTTACTGACACCCATATGTGGTGGCAAGTCAACACCAACGAAGGTAACAGCACAGTTAAATTCAGACGTCGCAATGACATACATATTGATTAAATAAGCGTCTTTTCGCCAACCTCATAAGGTCCATAACGATGCTGAAAAAATCAGCATCGTTATGGACTTTCTTAATTATAACTCCGTTGAAACGCTGCCGGGCTATGAAGCCCGCGCCGCTTTCACCGTCAACTCGGCTACCGTGTTCCGCGAGGACGTGGATATTGTGCCGACCATCGTAGATGATACACTCTCATACATTCCGTGGGGCGGCGACAATCAGATGCCTTTCGACTTGCTCGCGCTCGTCGAGAAAGACGAAACACTGGCAACCTGCCAATGTTTCATTACTGCATCAGTTTCTTTATTATTCTTTGAATCCATGCCGGGGCAAGAGGTAAATCTTCTTGAAGATACGGGTCTTGCTGTTTATCTATAAACAGCCTTATTGCCTCATACTCGACTCCCGACATACTTTCCTCTCCAATTTCTTTGATACCCTGTATCAACAAGGGTATTACTCTCCCTTTTGCGGCGAAATTTTTGGGCGAGGCATGGCGAAATGAAATTTTCCTGTCGCCTATCTTTATTGTCCGTGTTGACCCTGTCGTAATATAGGATAGATTCATAGGCATCTGTGTTGACATACCTATTAGATTTGCCGCTGTGCTCCCGTTCGGCAGTATCTCACACTTATCCCGGTCGGCTATCTCTCTCGCTATTTTTTCAAGAGGCACAGGGACCTTCCCGAATCTTGAAATTTTGGGCTTGATATAAATGCCGTGTCCGGCTTTTTCAAGCACGCCGGAAATGGTTGCTTCATGCAATATTTTCCTGATTGTTTCAGCCGCTCCCAAATCGGCATAATCAGATATAAAGAATATTGAGTGAGGTTGGCTCTCATCAATACTCCTCATAACGTAATGCTTAATATTTCCTCGCTCTGCGCCATTCATATTAACATTTATTAGCACCGAAATTTCTCAAATATTTCGGTGTAAAGGTAGCCAATCTTTTCCATTACGCAAAATATCACTTTGATTTTCCTTCTCGGTTACGCCCTCGTTCTCAAATAATTTCGTTAATTTTGTATTGTTTTAGAAACTGTTTAAATTTAATTGTGAGGTTCATTGAGAGGATTTTATGAGGTGTTTTTACGAGTCGAAGAGGGAGCATAGCGGGCTATGTGACCGATGAGACTCGGTGAAAACAACCATAAAAGACCTCAAGGAAGCCACAAGATTCATTATATAAAAATTTCGAATTAAATTTAAACAGTTTCTCAGAAGATTGTAGTTAAATAATTGAAAGTAGATAACCCTCCCCACGATTTTGAGGATTCATAAGAAAAATGGCGGTTCAATTGTAATTCGAACAGTCATTTTTTGTATCGGTCGATATGGGATAATCCGACAGGCTGACAAGTCATACCCCTTTGCAATCTGATTATGCATGGCAAGCCATGCTATATACTCCAACAATATTCCGAAATATTACCAAGCTGTGACATTCTCATTTCACCAGCGCATATATGAATAGGATTGGTATTATTGATGTCTATACGTTCAGATGTCGCGGATGTTGATGACTGAGCCCAGTGTCTCTCCGTTGAAGATTACGGCGGTGCTGGCTACATTGGGGAGGAGACCTCTAAGATATTGTAGATTTTCAAGATAGTCGGGTCTGAGCATTTTCCCGGCTTTGATTTCGTATAGATTGATACCTTCGGCTGTAATGGAGACCACATCTACTTCTCTCCCTGATTGTTCACGGTAGAAAAATAGATTAGGATCTTTAGCTTCATTAAATCTTTTCTTCATTAATTCTCCAACTGCCATATTCTCGAATATGGATCCTTTCAGAGGATGCTTCTCAAGTTGCTCCACGGTCTCTATATTAAGCAGATAACATAGAAGGCCGGTATCATGGAAGTAGATCTTTGGCATTTTTGTTAATCTCTTCGAGAGATTATTATAGTAAGGTGCCAAGGGATATGTGATATATGAAGTCGCCAGAAGGGATTGCCATTCCGAGATGGTTTTGGAGGTCACTCCGACTTCGCGCGAGATAGCGGAAGCATTAAATTCGGCTCCTACACGGGTGGCCAGCAATCTTACAAATTTATCAAAGGCTACAAGATTCTTGAGGTTGATAAGGTCGCGCAAGTCTCGTTCTATATAGGTGGTGTAGTAATTCCTGAAAAAAAATTCAGGAGAAATCTCATCTACCAATACTCCCGGGTATTGGCCTTGGAGCATGAGCGTATCAATGGACTTCGCCAATTCAGTGCCGCTCATCTCTCTGAATGAAAAAGGCAAAAGAGTGAATACTGCGGCTCTTCCGGCAAGGGATTGTGTCACTGATTTCAAGAGAGAGAAGTTGTTGCTGCCTGTAAGGATATAGCGGAGTTTTTTATTCTCATCGACTCTGACCTGAATTATCGATAGCAGGTCTGGGGCATACTGCACTTCATCTATAATGACATACTATCCAAGATCATCAATGAAACCTACAGGATCAGTCAGGGCATGGGTACGGGTAGGAATAAATTCCAAATTGACATACTTATATGTGGAGAAAAGATTACGGCAGAGGGTGCTTTTACCTGATTGCCGAGGGCCTGTAATAACTATTACAGGATAATATTTGTGAGCTTTCTCAACTTTGGGCGATATGAGACGCGGAATAAAAGTATTCATGATTGGCTAAATACTTGATTTGAAGATTGATACTGAATAGGGGTTAATATTTAAGTGTCGGTTTGAAATATCTTAAGTACAACCTTAAATTATTCATAGTTTTAATATAAAATATTCGGAGTATTACTCCGAAGCAAAAACAGAGTATAAAAAAGAGAGGATTGGCTCCTCTCTTTTGCGGAGTGAGCGAGATTCGAACTCGCGATACGCTTTTGGCGTATACACGCTTTCCAGGCGTGCCTCTTCAGCCACTCGAGCATCACTCCAAAGTTGATATTGCCGTTTCAGTCAGTAGCGCTCCTGAAAGCGAAATCTGTTGCTTTAACGGATATGATTTCAAATCACAGCGCGAAGTTAATGCTTTTCTCTGAATTGACATAATTTTTTGCCGATTTTTTATTACTTTTGCGCTAAATTTATGTTTATGAGAAGGTCTTTGTTTATTGCCATCGCGGGTGTTGCCGCAGTGTTGGCTGCCTGTAAGGGTGGCAAAAGCGATGCCGGCGAATCATTCCCGGCGGATTTCAATGCGCTGCCAGATACGGCACGTGTGGCATATGTCATGAAAAACACAACGCCTGATTCTGTGGCGCGTTTCATATGCCGTGCGGCTCTCGGACAAGTCAAGGGTGCCGGCATAGAGAGTCTGGGTGTCGCTACAAGTTATGCCTATGAGAAGTATTCGGGGAATGATCTCGACAGTTTCGGCGATGAATATGACAATTTCGTTTCTTCTCTTCCTCTCGCGGACAAGATGCGGATGTATGTAATGGCAGGTGTAGAGGATCCGCAGGGTCTGGGTCTGCAGCTGGGTCTCGAGTATATGCAGTCTGTGCGCGAGAACAATCTTTCAGTAGATGATGTGAAGAGGGAACTCAAGGCTTTCAAACAGGCATGTGGCAACGACAGCAATACTTATAAAAGATTTATCATCGGCTTCCGGACTGTGCTTGAGGCAGACAGCGGCAGAGACATGCCGAAAGCCATATATGATAATTTTATCAATTACGAATAATTTTTGTAGATAACGACTACGAGTAAATATTATAACATGAAATCATTTTCAGAGTATTCTGCTTTGATCGAGAAGTCATTGCGTGAACTTGAATTTCCGCAGGGAGTTCTTTCCTCTCTATATGACCCCATATCCTATGCACTGTCGGCTGGAGGCAAGAGACTTCGCCCGGCACTCGTGTTGATGACTGCCGATGCGTTCGGCGGTGATGCGACGGCAGCTATGCGTCCGGCGATGGGTATTGAGATGTATCATAATTTTACACTCCTGCATGATGACGTGATGGATAATTCCGACACTCGTCGCGGCCGTCCGTCTGTTCATGCCAAATGGGATGTCAACACCGCGATTCTTTCCGGCGACACTATGCTCACTCTTGCGACACAGCTCATATCCGGTGTTGCCGATGAACATCTCCGCAAGGTGCTTGACGCGTTCAATGCAATGGCAATACGTGTGTACGAGGGTCAGTGTCTTGACATGGATTTTGAGAATCGGGAGGATGTGACCATCGATGATTACATACGCATGATCATGGACAAGACAGGCGCGTTGCTGGGTGCGTCCGCCATGATCGGCGCTATAATCGGGGGAGCGTCCGATGAAGACGCGGCACGGATGTATGAATACGGCATGATGCTCGGTATCGCTTTCCAGATTCAGGACGACTGGCTGGATGTGTTCGGAGATTCCAACACATTCGGCAAGCCGATAGGGGGCGATATCAATAACAATAAGAAATCGTTTCTGATGCTAAGCGGTCTTGCCGACACCTCTGCCGACGGCACTGCATTGCGCGAAGCACTTCATCTTCCATCCGGAGATACGAAAGTCAAGGTTGTAACGCGTCTTTATGAAAAGATGGGAATCTCCGAGTTGTGCAAGAAAGAGGTCGCGCGTTATGGGTCGAAGGCACTCTCTGCTCTTAAAAAAGTAAACATCGATGACGAGGCAAAAGAGCCTTACCGTAAACTTCTTGACAAACTTACCGGACGCAAGAGATGACAGACACGCATACACACCTGTATATGGATGCATTTGCCGGCGAAGAGTGCGCTGTCGTGGAGCGTGCCCTTGCCGCCGGAGTCAGCAGGATGCTTTTCCCGGGAGTGAGTCCGGAATCCCACGAAGCCATGATGGCGCTTCACCGGAAGTTTCCTGACTGCACTAAAGTCTCGCTCGGATTGCATCCGACGGAGGTCGGGGATGACTGGAGCGAAGTCCTTGACGGCATGGAGTCCCTTCTTGAGAAAGGGGTTTTTGCCGCCATAGGGGAGATAGGCATTGACAAGCATTGGGATTCTTCCCGGATCGAAGCGCAGAAAGAGGCGTTTGCACGGCAGCTTGAATGGGCGTGCCGGTATTCGCTTCCAGTGGTTATACATTGTCGTGAAGGAGTGGAAGAAACGCTTGAAGTGCTGCGTCGGTTTGAAGACAGATTGCCGACACTTGTTTTCCACAGCTTCACTTCGGGAACGGAGGATGTGAGGCGCATTCGCGAGATCTGCAATCCTTATTTCGGGATAAACGGAGTTGTCACATTCAAGAATGCCGCCGCGTTGCGTGAGGCATTGCCTGAAATAGGCTTAGACAGGATGGTGCTTGAGACCGATGCGCCATATCTTGCTCCGGTGCCGCACCGGGGTACACGCAATGAAAGCGCGTACATACCCCTGATCCGCGATTGTGTGGCGGCAACGCTCGGTATGCCGGCGGACGAGGTGGAAAGGATTACTGATGCCAACGCTTCGAAGATATTCGGAGAATAATAGAAATTTACGCATAAGTTGCGGAGCCGATGATTCGCTCCTCACAGACAGTTTTGTCAAACCTATAAAAACAGTATAACTTGATAACGTTTCCGTTACAGCAGCCTGTGGCAATTTTTCTGGTAGTGCTTTTGGTGATACTGCTGGGCCCGTTGGTTTTCCGTCCGCTGAAGATACCTTCGATTGTGGGGATGATAATCGCCGGTATCGTGATCGGCCCTTACGGATTGAATCTGCTTGAACGCGACACGAGTTTCAAGATATTCGGAGAGGTCGGCATACTCTACATCATGTTTCTTGCAGCTGTGGAGATTGACATGTTCCATTTGCGTAAATCATCTAAAAAAGGACTCATATTCGGTCTGCTGTCCTTTTCGTTGCCAATGGCGGCAGGCATATTCGGCTCGCACTATGCATTCGGCGTAGAGTGGACCACGGCTGTTCTTATAGCCTCGATGTATGCGTCCCATACGCTTATTTCATATCCGGTTGTCAGCAAGTTCGGGCTGTCTAATGTTCCGGCGGCGGTGATTGCCGTATTCGGCACTATTGTTGCTGTTCTTCTTTCACTTCTCACGCTCGCCCAGGTAGTGTCGGTGAAGATAAACGGCGGTTTCGATATGGCGGAACTCTGGAAACTCGGAATCCTGATGGTGATATATATGTTTGTGGTCGGATATTCTTTTCCATGGCTGACGCGTCGCGTTTTCGGTCATAACAATGATCCGATCACTCAATACATATTTATCCTCGCGCTTGTGTTTGTCGCATCGCTTCTTGCCAAGATAATCGGACTGGAAGCAATATTAGGGGCATTCTATGCCGGCTTGGTCTTGAATCCCATGATTCCCGGACGTTCGGGTCTGATGAAGAATATAAAATTTGTAGGGAATGCCATCTTCATACCCTATTTCCTCATAGGCGTGGGAATGCTTATCAACGTAGGAGTGATATTCAAGGGGTGGGGTGTTGCCTGGATAGCATTGAACATGACGGGTGTAGCGTTGTCTGTCAAATGGCTCGCAGCATTCATTGCGTCACGATTCTTCGGACTCGACGGTGCCGACCGCAGACTGATGTTCGGTCTGACATCGGGAAAGGCAGCGGCAACCATTGCCGCCACCATGATCGGTTTTCAGTATGGTCTGCTTACAGAAGATATCATGAACGGAGCGGTAGTCATGATTCTTATCTGCTGCATTGTCTCCACAGTAATCACAGAGCGGGCGGGAAAGCAGATAAGGATGCGTATCACAGCCGAAGAGCTTAGCCATGACGAGCTTGTGCCCGGGGAATATGCCCGGCAGGTTGTCGCCGTTGCCAATCCTGTGACCTCGGAAGGAATCATGCGTCTGGCTCTTTTTATGCGTGCACCGGAAAACAAAAACCATATCACGGCTCTTTTCGTGCGCAGCAATGACGATTCGCGCATCGCCCAGATGGGTCGCAACGCTCTGCAGAGCGCCGTGTCAGTTGCCGACGGAATGGATGTGGAGATAAAGACTATCGAACGGTTTGATCTCAATGTCGTTTCCGGACTTACGAATGTAGGGCATGAGGAAAGGGCTACGGAGCTTGTCATCGGTCTTCACCGCAAGTCAAATGTAGTGGATACATTTTACGGCGCCATGATAGAACAGTTGCTGAAGGCGACAAACAAGATGATACTCATGTCGCGTTGTTTCATTCCTGTAGACACCGTCAGCCGTATTATCGTTGCCGTGCCGGAAAAAGCAGAGTTTGAGACAGGTTTCAAACTATGGGTGATGCGGGTGGCAAATCTCGGAGCGCAGGTCGCCGCACGTCTTGTCTTTATCGCTTATCCTGCCACAGCTGAATTTATCCGCAATGTCATCAACGAAGGGGGATTCGAGGTCAGACATGACTATCGCACGATGGATACATGGGATGATTTTATTCTGTTGTCATCAGAAGTGGAGGAGGATGACCTGCTGATAGTGGTTGCCGCACGCAAAGGGTCAATTTCCTACAGCGCGGATCTCGAGAGCCTTCCTGTTTTCTTGGGCAGGCATTTCACCCGCCACAATCTCCTTGTCATATACCCGAGACAATATTGAGAACAGTGTATCCGATACAGTATTGCGACAGGCGGGGAGCGTGAGCTGCGACTGTCATTATCTCATTTTGTCGAAATAATCCGGGTCGCCGACAACCCATATCGCGTCTCCGGGGCGAAGCACCATATCCGCGCCGGGCTGAATGAATTCGTCTTCACCTCTCTGCACTTTCACAATCATGGAATAGTAATCTTTCTGGATGTTGGTCTTGCCCAGCGGCATTCCTACGATAGGCGAGCTGTCAGTGAGACGTATGCTTTTGAGTTCAGCCTTGTGTTGTGTGGGAGCCACCGAACAGCATGCCTGTTCGAATGCCTCTATATCCTCGTTGAGTTTCTTGAGTTGGTCATCGCTTCCGATCACCCCGAGAATATCACCGGGAAATATACGTGCCATCGGCGAGGGGAGAGGCATATAGTCGTCACCGCGCTGAATGCTCGATATGCTCACTCCATAGTCATCGCGCAGTCTGGAATCTTTGATTTTGTCGCCGACAAACGGAGCGCACTGTCCGATCTGTATGTATGCCTGGTGCATGTCGTCCACAAGATTGTTGTTTGTGCCCAGGCGAGTGTTCTCCCTGCTGTTGAGATTGTTCATGAATCTTTCCTCCATACGGTTGTATCTCTGCATCAGTTTTGTAGAAGCGAAGACCATGATGAGGATGAAGCATCCGCCGCCGACAAGCCATCCTGTTATCGACGAGTATGCGAGAGTCGTGAAATAAGTGATGAAGAAAAGAGCCAGAAGATATCTGACTATCCGCATGGCTACCAGCGGAACGTCATAAAAACTGGCAGACCTGTGCAGGCGTATCCTTTCGTCCGGTTTTGTGGTGCTGAAACTCATTGCCACAAGAAACGGCAACATTCCGGCTATGGTTATGACCGTAGCTGCGAGATGTCCCCAACGGGGAATGTAATCCTCCATCAAGGGGAAAAGGAAAGTGCGGGAGAAGAGTATCTCGGCAAGCAGAATTACAGAGTAAAGCAGAATGCGCCATACATACCGTTTGATTATGGCGATCCAGAGCTGTTTTGTCTCATTGGAATCCACAACCTGTTTTGAATATCTCGATATGAGGAAGTTGAGTCCTCGGGGAAGATGTTTTTCCACACCGGCATATGCTCCGTCAGCCATCTTTATGAAGTACGGGGTAGTGAAGATGGTAAGCACCGAGACTGCGACGATTATCGGGTAAAGCGACTCATTGAGCACTCCGAGACTCATACCGAGCGACGCGATGATGAATGAGAACTCGCCGACCTGCGTCAGTGTGAAACCGCTTTCCATTGCCACTTTCAGGTTTTGACCCGTCACCAGCATGCCGAGGGTGCCGAATATGATCATGCCTGTTATGACCACTAATGCAAGGATGAGAATTTCCCACCAGTATTGTGTCAGCACGTGCGGATCGACCATCATGCCCACAGAGATGAAGAAAACAGAGCCGAACAGGTTTTTCACCGGTCCGATAACTCTTTCCATCCTTTCCGCCATGACAGTGCCGGCAAGGATGGATCCCATCACGAACGCCCCCAGTTCAAGCGAGAAACCGCATGTCACGCTGAACACCGCCATGGAGAAGCACAATCCCATTGCAACGACAAGCAGAGTCTCGTCGTTGAGGTAGCTTCTCATTTTCGTCAGGAATGTAGGAATGACATAGACGCCGACAAGAAACCAGATTATTAGGAAGAATATCAGCTTGCCGATAGAGTATAGGAGTTCGATGCCCTTGACATCGCCCATTGCCAGCGATGACAGCAGAACGAGCATAAGAACAGCGAAGAGGTCTTCGATGATCAGCACCGCAAGCACCAGCGATGCGAATTTCTTTTGCCTGAGTCCGAGGTCATCGAGCGATTTCATGATAATGGTGGTTGATGACATCGAGATCATGCCGCCGAGGAAGATGCAGTTGATGGTGTTGAGTCCGAGTATGTAGCCGACTCCGAATCCGGCAAACGTCATTCCGGTTATGATTATCAGTGCCGTCACAATGGCTGAAGAACCTGAGTTCATCAGTTTCTTGAAAGAAAATTCAAGACCGATGGAAAACATAAGCACCACGATTCCCAGGTCTGCCCAGAAAGATATGTTATCCAGATTCGAGATGGAAGGAAGATACTCGAATTTAGGACTTGCCAGAAAACCCGCAAGTATATAACCGAGCACTACCGGTTGTTTCATTTTTTTGAAAAGAAGAGTCACAATGGCACCGAGAAGCAGAATCCATGCAAGATCCGCAATGAGTCCGTTGGTGTGGTCTTCTTCAGAGCGTGGAGTCTCCGCCGAAGGGTTTATTTCAGTGGAGACTTTCTGAGTCAGTTCTCCGACAGTTTCCTGAGTCAGAGACGCATATTCGGCGGATACGGGTATATCGGTCATTTCAAGTCTTATGTTTTCGGATGAAAGGATTGGAAGTAATCAGGATTGTTCTTTAGTAGCCTGTTTCTGTTGTATGCGCTGGATTACATAAAGGTTATAGTAAGAAAGGACGAGCGTTGTCAGCGGCAATGCGATTATCAGCCCCATGAAACCCAGAAGGCTTCCCCATATCGAGAGAGACAGGAGAATTATCGCGGGGTTCAGCCCCATCGCCTTACCCATTATTTTAGGTGTAAGGATGAGATCCTGAATGCACTGCACTATGACATATACAGCCATCGCTTCCCAGAAAATCAGCCAGAAGTCGCCGCCTGTGCTAACTGTCCATACAAGACACAGCAATGCGGTGATCGGCAGCGATATGAGCTGTAGATAGGGCACCATGTTGAGCATGCCGATGAACAGCCCGAGCACCACACCCATCGGCAATCCTATTATGAGGAAACCGATGGAGAAGAGTATGCCTACAGTGAAAGCTATTATGAATTGTCCGCGGAAATAGCAGTTCATGGCGTTCTTGATATCTTCGAATATGCGGAAAACCCGGCGGCGGTGGCTGTGAGGCACAAGCTGGCGGAAACTCAAGGTGAGTTTCTCATAGTCGAGCATGATGAAAATTACGTATAGAATCACCACGAACCAGCTGACAATTCCGACAATCAGTGCAAAGCCCGAACTTAGAAAGCTCCACGAAGAGGAGATGCTTGTCTTGATCAGTTTCTCCCATTGCTCCTGCGACAGCAGTTTCGAGAGCTGGTTTAAATCGATGTTGTCTCGTATGAACTGATGTATGTTTTCCGAGATGAAAGGAATGTCGATCTGTTTGGTAGCATAGGTTTTCACCATGTCTGTCATCTGTGCGCATTCAGAGATCAGATAAGGGAAGAAAATAGCGCAGAATCCCCCTCCGATCACGCAAGTCTCAAGCAGAGTCGCCATTACCGGAAGGAAGCGGTTGGAAGTGCGCATCCATTTCTGGTTCCATTTCACTACGGGTTCAAGCATGTAGGCGATCAGGCTTGCCACAAGGAAAGGCAGCAGAACTCCCTTGAGAATGGAAAGAAGGTATAATGTGGCTAAGAGTGCGCATACCGAGAACAGGATGCGGACCACCCTGTCGAAAGTGTAAGGTCGTCGTTCGTAATTATTCATAAGTCAAATTATTCATAAGTCAAAATTAGTAAAAAGATTTGTAAGTGGAAGCAAGAAGAGTTAATTTTGTAATATGAAAACAGTAATGCTTCAGATATTGCTTTTCTTGCTTCCGCTTCTCTGCTGTCTGCAAACCCGGGCTGATATAGTGGAGGACTTCAGCCAGACACGCGGTGTGAATGCCGGCAGTTCATCGATGCTTGTCATCGATCTCTCCACCGGAGAGACGGTTCTTGAAATGAACGCAGACATTCCGCTGATTCCCGCCTCGATCATGAAGTGCGTCACCACGGCTACGCTCCTCTCTCGGCTTGATGAAGATGCCCGTTTCCATACTGAGGTCTATGCTGCCGGCACTGTGCGCGACGGGGTTCTCGACGGGAATCTGATCATAGTCGGTAGTGGCGATCCATCGCTGAATTCCCGGCATGTGGAGGGGAATAAAGACATATGCTCACAGATCGCAGCCGCCTTGACGGAGCGCGGGGTGCGCTCGATTGCCGGCAGGATAGTCGTTGACGAGGACGTATGGAGCGGACCGGCTGTGCCTCCGTCATGGATGTCGGGAGATCTCCCGCATGCATACGGCACCGGTTCTCATGGACTCAACTTTGAGGATAACGCTTCAGGCAGCCGTTCGGTTTCAAATCCGGCTGCTGTTTTTGACACGCGTCTGCAAGCGGCTCTTGAGCGTAACGGAATTGTAGTGGAGGGAGAGTCTGTGCGTGAGGGGGAGCGCGAACTCATTCTTGATCATGAATCTGTTCCGCTTGACGAGATAATGCGTTCCTGCATGATGCGAAGCGACAACCAGTATGCCGAGGCTCTGTTGCGATCTTATGCCGTGGCAGACGGCGGCAAAGGCTCCGTCTCCGATGCGGCGGCTCAGGAGTCGGAATACTGGAAGAAACAGAAAGCCCCTATGCAAGGCGTGAACATAGTTGACGGATCCGGACTTTCGCGGCAGAACCGAGTTACGGCGCGATTTATGGCTTATGTGCTGGCAGAAAGGTCCGAGAATCCTTATTATGCCTCCTTCTTTCCACTTGCCGGTCAGGAAGGTACGTTGCGCAGTTTTCTTGCTGAAACTCCTCTGGAGGGTTACGTTGCGTTGAAGACAGGCAGTATGAAAGGTATTCAATGTTATGCCGGATATAAGCTCGACGACAATTACGCGCCCACACACATAATAGTGGTCATGATGAACGAGATGACAAACCGCACTGCCGCGCGCGAAGGGTTAAAGAAGGCTTTGCTCACGGTTTTTGAACAGTAACGTGGTTCTCGTGTTTTTACAGAGTGCGGCATTGTGACTATTTCAACTGAATATATGAATCTAAGATAGAGATATGAATATAGACGACATCAAGGGTCTTAAAGACAAAATTTACGAAATTGAGGGACTTCTCGAACTTGCGCAGCTTCGGGAAGACAAGATTCCCGAGCTTGAACCGCTGATCGTGTCCCGAATCAGGACATTGCTCGATTCCGGAGAAACACCTGAAGAACAGCAGGAAGAGACACCTGTTGAACCGCAGGAAGAAATATCGGTGGAACCGCAATTCGAACCGCAGTCAGAACAGCGGGTGTTGGCACCGGCGGAGAAACAGGGGATACCGGAAAAAGTGGAGGATGCGGTGGCTCAGGAGTTCAGGAAGCCCAAGCTTGACAAGCCGGCGTTCTGCCTCAACGACAGATTCCGTTTCAAACGTGAGCTTTTTTCCAATTCGGATGCTGAATTTTCTTCCGCCATGAATGCAGTGGCGGCAATGGACAGCTATGACGAGGCCGAGGAATATTTTATAGGGGAACTCGGGTGGAATGAGGAAAATCCGGAAGTCATCGGATTCATGGAGATAATCAGAGGCTATTTCGAGTCATGAGCGGAAAACTCTATATTGTACCCACACCCGTGGGAAATCTCGAAGATATAACGCTGCGGGCTCTGAGAGTGCTTAAAGAGGTTGATTATATCCTTGCCGAAGACACACGCACCTCAGGAAAACTGTTGAAGCATTTTGAGATTTCCACTCCTATGCACAGCCATCACAAATTCAACGAGCATCAGACCTGCGACGCTGTCGCCGCCCGGATAGAGGCCGGAGATGTGGTGGCTCTGATCTCCGATGCCGGTACCCCCGGCATCTCCGACCCGGGGTTCATGCTGTCGCGTGCCTGTCGCCGGCTTGGTGTGGATGTGGAATGTCTTCCGGGAGCCACGGCATTTGTGCCGGCACTCGTCTCTTCAGGACTGCCATGCGACAGGTTTGTGTTTGAAGGATTTCTGCCGGTCAAGAAAGGGCGTCAGACGCGTCTGGCGGAACTTGCCGCAGATCCGCGTACTGTAATTATCTATGAGTCTCCTCTGCGCCTTGGCAGAACACTGGGGCAGATCGTGTCGGCATTCGGTGCCGACAGACCGGCGGCGGTGTGTCGTGAGATCTCTAAAATGCATGAAACAATAAAAAAAGGCACCCTTGGTGAACTTTTTGAATATTATTCCGTGAACCAAACGAAGGGTGAAATTGTTATAGTGATTGAAGGCTGCTGAATGCAATGCTGATCATTCGCATTCCGGCAGTCGGAACTTTCTGAAGTGAAATTTAACTATAAACTATACGATTATGAAGAAAAGCGTTTTATTTCTTGGAATGGGAGCCATGCTTCTGGCATCATGCTCAGGCAATCAGAAAAAGATTGACGAGGATTCAACCCGTATCGCAGATCTGACAGCCGAATATCAGGAAGCAGCCACGTTCAACGACTCTCTTATGTTGCTCATGGGAGACATCTACACCGGGTTGGATTCCATCAACATGCAGGAGGGTCTGCTTTATAATATGGGCAACAGCGAGAACGGCGACCGTCGTGCCGAAATCCGTCAGAACCTCGCTTCAATCAAGGCTCGTCTTGCAGCCAACAAGGCTCTTCTCACTTCCATGGAAGAGAAAATCAAGACATCGGGCAACGAGAACAGCGTAATGTCAAAGACAATCAAGCAGCTCAAGGAGCGTATCGCTTCGCAGGATAAGAAAATCGCACAGCTCGAGAGTGACCTTGCTGCGGCAAAAGGTCAGATCGAGACTCTGAACACTCAGGTTGCCGAAGGTCAGGAACAGGTAAAGACAGAGACTGCTGCGAAAGAGGAGGCTCAGGCGCAGGCTGTCGCCGCCGAGAATGAGGCGAACAAAGTCTATTATGCAATCGGCACAAATAAAAACCTTAAGGAAAAGGGTCTGCTGGAGAAAAAATTCCTTGGTGCGACTAAGGTATTGAAAGGGAATTTTGATGCGTCATATTTCGTGACAGCCGACAAGCGCACGCTCAGCTCCATTCCGACGAACTCTAAGAAAGTGAAGATCTGGAGCAACATGCCTGCCGGCAGCTATCAGATCACCGGCGAGAAGGATGGTCCGAAGACAATCCAGATTACCGATCCCGCCAAATTCTGGAGCCTGACAACTCATCTTGTCATCCAGGTGGATTAGTCTGAACATAATATTTTTTCAATGAAGAGATTTAAAAGATATTCTATCAGCAGGTCGCGGTGCAAGTGCCGCGGCCTTTTCTGCTTTATTGCAGGCGGAGCATTATCGGCTTCGGCTGCATCTTTCACAGTGGATGAGATTCATCCGCCGCACTGGTGGGCAGGCATGCGCGACACCACCTTGCAGTTGCAGATTCATGGGCGTGACGTGCGCCCGGCGGATTTCTCACTGACCTATCCCGGAGTTACCGTTGATTCTGTTGTCAGACTCGACGGCTCGCCGAACTGGCAGTATGTATACCTTACCGTATCGCCCGAAGCTCAGCCGGGGATCATGAAACTCGAATGGCGCGAGGGTAAACGCAAGGTTGTAAAAGAATTCGAACTGCGCGCCCGCAAGGCTCAGAAAGGTGCGAAAGGATTTACCGCCGGAGATGTGCTGTATATGATTATGCCCGACCGGTTCGCCAGCGGCGATGAAAGCATAAACGATGTGGCGGAATTGCGTCATCATGTGAAGGTAGACCGTGATAATCCCAACACCCGTCACGGCGGAGACCTTGCCGGAATCTCCAGTCATGTCGATTATCTCGATTCTCTCGGCATAACCGCCGTGTGGCTGAATCCGGTTCTTGAGAACGATATGAAAGGTGGCAGCTATCACGGTTATGCCACTACCGATTATTACAAGGTCGATCCCCGTTTCGGAAGCAACAGTCAGTATTCCGCGCTCGTGGAGAAACTTCATGACAACGGGATAAAGACTGTGATGGACATGATCTTCAATCATTGCGGTTCCGGACATCCCTGGTTTGAAGACAGACCTTCGAAAGACTGGTTCAATTTCCCAGACGGTTATGTTCAGACAAATTACCGCCTTTCCACCATTACTGACCCATATGCCACTGATTATGACCGCAAGCTCACGCAAGACGGCTGGTTTGTAGCCGAGATGCCGGATCTCAACCAGCGGAATCCGCACTTGATGAAGTATCTTATCCAGAATTCCATCTGGTGGATCGAGGAGTCGCAGATCGACGGCATCCGTATGGATACTTATCCCTATGCCGATGAGAAAGAGATGGCAAGATGGATTTCCGAGGTTATTGCCGAGTATCCGGACTTCAATATCGTGGGTGAATGCTGGTTCGGAGAGACAGCAGGAGAGGCATTCTGGCAGAAAGGCTCGCCGCTTGCCTCAAAGAGAAATCCCGACACAAATCTTCCCGTGGTGATGGATTTTCCGTTCATGATAAAATGCCGTGACATGGCGCCGTTCAAGGCGAAGACGGATCCCTCGAACGGTCTCAACACAATCTATGACCACCTCGCGCTTGATTATGTTTATCCGGATCCGATGAATGTGCTCCGTTTCCTTGATAATCACGACACTGAACGTTTCATTCTTACCGAGCCGGAGACTCTCGACCAGTGGAAGCAGGCATTGACAGTGCTGTTGACTGTTCCCGGCATCCCGCAGCTGTATTACGGCACGGAACTGCTGATGCACGGCACAAGGGAAGGTGGCGACGGCAACGTGCGCAAGGATATGCCCGGAGGCTTCCCCGGCGACAAAGTCAATGTCTTTTCAAGAGAAGGCAGGACAGAACTGCAGAACGAGGCTTTCGATTTCATATCGCGTCTGTGCGGATGGCGGAGAGGAAGCAAGGCGATAGGAGAGGGGGGGATGAAGCATTTCATGCCTACCAACGGAGTCTATCTGTATGAACGCCGCTCCGGCGATGATGTCGCGGTGATCATGCTTAACGGCACTGACGAGACAAACGATGTTGACATGACACGTTATCTTGAGATTATCCCCGAGGGTAAGAGTTATACAGACATTCTGACGGGAGAGAGGATCGTTCCTGTGACGCAGAACCGCAGATATAGTTTCAAACCACGTGAGATTCGCATTCTTGTGCCATGAAAAAGATATTGTTGCTGGCGGCTGTTGCCGCCATAGCTCTTGTCTCCTGCAAGCCTACCGAGAGGAATTACCGAGAGGCTTATGATGTCGCGGTAGGCAAAAGGGAGAAGGTAAGCGAATCGCTGGCGGCAGACGGACTCATATCCGAAGACGCGCCCCGCGGTAAGGTCGTGGATGGCGACACATTGTATTTTGTCAACGAGATTCTGCGTGTGGATGACGGAGTCTCTCCTCTGAAACAGCTCAATGTCGCTGTTGCAGTTTTTAAAATGAATACCAACGCACGTGCAGGGGCTTCGATGCTTTCTGAGAAAGGGTACGATGCCCGTGCGGCGCGTGCGCTGGAAGACAAATGGTATATCATAGCCGGTAGCTTCGACAGCATGGATGATACCCGTGCGTTCATAGCCCGTTTCCGCAAAGAGAATCCGTCATATCCATATATCGGTCTGGGAGGTAATCCGGTGATTATCCGAAGATAGAGCGAATGAGAAAGTCAGTTTATCAAATAAAGACAGGGAGCGTTTCGCTCCCTGTCTTTATTTGATAAACCTTTTGCGTCGCCCCTTTGAGAAACAGGAGTCGAAGGGGAAAGGTCAATGTCTCTTAAGAATTTTCTTGCCGTTTCTGATGTATATTCCGGCGGGAAGCAGATTTATGTCTTTCCCTACAGGAATGCCCTGGAGATTGTATATTTCATTGTCTGATGTGGTATTGTCAGATTCGATATCATTGACAGCCGAGGCTGTGGAATCCACAATGAAGTATAGTATCTGGCTTCCGTTATGCTGCGTCAGCTTACCCCCGTTTATGTAGAATAATGCTGCGGCGTAAGCTTCTCCGTCCTCTGCTTCGGTGAAGTCAGCAGACCCCGTGACCGTCGCGGATTCGCCTCTGTTGAGAATGGCTGTCGGACCCATGGCAAGTGAGGTGAGGTTGTATCCGCTTAATGTAGAGTTGAAAATCAGGGTGTAGACAGGCGAGCCGAAGAAAGTGCCGGTGTTGGTTATTGTCGCGGCGAATGGAATCTCAGACGGATCCGGAACAACGAATGCCGTGCGTGTCTGTCCGTTGATAGTCTCCTCTCTTGTCGGAGCGCCTTCTATGCAGTAATTTGACGTATTGAATGACGGAGCTCTAAGAAGCAGTCCCATTGACAGGGGCTTGCTCCAGTTGTAAAACGCCGAGCCGCTTGCGTTCTTGCTGAACCGAAGTGTATATTCTTTCGTCTCCGTTGGAGCGGAGACTCCTTTAAGAAGTTCGAATGTGGTTACAAATTCCACATTGTCGCTTTCACCCGGTGCAAGACTCATTGTTATTCCCTCTCCGAGAAAAGCCGGAGTGTTTCCATCGTAGAGCACAGGATAGAAGCCTCCTGAAAGTTCGAGATTGGAATTGTTTTTTACCGACAGTCTGAACCGGCATGCATTCTCATAATAAACCTGGGTTGTCGGTTCCGCCGATACAATCGAGAGTTCCGTCTCGTTGAAATTTTCAACTGAACAGCTGTTTCCGTTTTTCGTTACGTATACGAAATTGTACGCTCCGTTGGTTGTGCAAACCGGAGTCCAAGGTGCGTCTGTCTTGTTTGCATCTTGTGTGCAGACAGTAACTTTATATTTGCCGTTAGGTAAAATTGAAGGGATGGAGACTGTTGCATTCCCTTTTATACCCTGATATGAGATATTGTATCCGTTCAAAGTCAGTGCCGGAATGTCAATGTCATTCGAGAAGAGTCTCACATATTGAGGTTTGATTTCAGGATTGTCAACAGATACGATTTCTGCCCCCATTCTTACTTTGACTGCAGAGATTCCGGCATTTACCCAATTGCCGACATTGCCGTTATAGTTCAAGGCAAGGCTAATGTTTGATCCGCTTGCCGATGCTGAAAGGTTGCCGAACTGTGTTAGATAAACGTCAGTTTCTACAGAAGAGGGTTGAATCCCTATTATTATGTCCTGTCTTGAGTTATATCCTCCGCCGGCGCCACCACCGGTTCCTACAGAGTTAGGGTTAAGGGCGTCAAGGATGAAATATCCGTCTGACATACCTCCCCATCCCCAATTGAAATGGAAATATCCGTTTCCGTCATATCCGTCACAGACAAATTCATGACCAACGGATGTTGATTGACCTCCATAAAGAATGGGGCGTCCGGCAGCAAGCTCGTTATAAACGATTTCGTTCCATTCAGATGTATTGAAATAGAGGCGTTGCAGGTATTGAATGTTCGGGTTGTATTTGAAATTTTTTGACAGTGATATTGCCGCGTTTATGCTCAATGCTCCAGAGCCGCCCGGTGCATAGTTCATCTTTGCCGCATATCCTGCTGCCTGCATCAGGGTTGCCACTGCGTTTCCCTGTTCGTTGGTGTAGTCATATCCCGAATATGAATCGATCATGTTGTTCCAGTCGAAAGGTTTTTGAGCGAGGTTTATGAACCCTTCTCCAGTACCTCCCGATGGTAATGTTGCAGTGACCCTTCCTGTGCCCACTTCAGGATAATTCCAAAACTTCATTACCTGAGCCATTGCCGTTGCCACGCATCCCGAAGGACATTTTACGTTGTTTACGGAAGGACACAGATTATTATATGGAGTTCCTTGATTCCATTTGGTTTTTACGAGCGGAGCAATCTCCTTTTTATTGGCAATGGGGGCATAAGTGTTTTTAATTCCGTTTGCCGATGCATAGTCGATTTGTGAGGCATATTCCGATAGCCACCATTCGAGCTGAGGGGGCATGTTGTTGGCGTCGAAGCTGCCGGAGTCTGCATATCCGAGCAGGGGAGTGGCGGTATCGTCCGCGCTGACGATCAAATACCCCGATGAAGCCGGACGGTCGAATATGTATACAGCCGGTTCCCCTTTCTGTGTTTGCATTGAGAAGCTAAGTTTCATTGAGGTCCCTGATTTCGAGGGCATCTTCAATGCGCTGTTGCCTTGCACCCGTCTTAATGCCTGTTCGGGAGTGAGTGGGGCGGCTAGCAATGCGAGTGTCGTTGCCGACATGATTGCAAGTGATGTAATTCTCTTCATATAGTTTTAATATTTTCTTAGAAACTGTTTAAATTTAATTGTGAGGTTCATTGAGAGGATTTTATGAGGAGTTTTCACGAGTTGAAGAGGGAGCATAGCGGGCTTGATGCCTGACCGCGTTTGCGACGTATCTTTCTGACGAGTTTCTCAAGGAAAT
>ERZ778516.335-NODE-335-length-39589-cov-7.097410_pt1 | contig 39589 bp, 33 predicted proteins | sample MGYA00510342_ERZ778516 | MGnify/ENA primary metagenome ERZ778516 (study PRJEB29527, sample SAMN07138961) | mouse gut metagenome | material: feces | host: mouse | place: China:Nanjing | collected 2016-01-25 ...
CTTCAAGAAAATCTTTTTTATTTTCCTCTTGACATTTCACCAAATTGCTTTCTTCAAACGCCAATTTTAAGACTGTATGCTCAAATCTTTTTACCGTTTCTTCTGTCACATCTGTCCTAATAGCAAAATATTGTTCATTTGCGGCATCTGCCCACATTGTTCCAGCAAAACATACATTTCCCAAATCCGTATTTAATTTATCTATGATCTCTATATCAAGCCGTTCATCCACAATCTTAAGTTCTTCACTATATCTATCCCTATCTAATCCGTCTTCTGCAAGCATATGTACAATATATGCCTGCCAGCATATGTGCGAATCCGATAATTGATATACTTTTTCATTAAATATAACAGGCAAAAAGAAAGCGCACTCAATTACGCAGAAAATCAATATTGCCTTTTTGCGATCATTTATGGTATACACTGTTATTAATAGAAAAATTCCAAGTATAACTAGATAAAATGCTTCCCTTCTCCACACCGACAACAGGCTAATACATACACTTACGAATACAATTGTATTTAGATTTGCTTTCTTGTGTTCCCGATAATCAAAATACAATTTGCCAGCTATAAAAACATAAAATACGCCAAACCATTGCATCCGATGTAGCAATACTGCCTGCTCCAAAACAGGCTTCATACAAAAAATAATATACAATAAAAATCCTAACCTAGTCTTATAATATCTATTTATTCGTTCAATTAGATATCCAACTACTAATGACTCAAAAATAATTTTTAATATAACCGGACTTAACGAAACAGGAAGTATACAAAGGCATATAATAAAGATCTGACTGGTGATTCCAAATGTAAAAGGAAACAACTGAAAAGCAGAATGATAGATAAATGTCTCATCTCCAATCCCGATTGCACTGCCATATAAATAAGTATGAGTGATCCACTCTGCTGCAACAATCACCATATAAGGAATAGAGTAAAAAACCACTCTATGACTTTGGCTCTCTCTATCCCAAACAGTTTCGTATATTATATTAGCTAATTTTAAAATCACAAATCCACTTGCAATTATTCCGCACCCACCGCCTAGAAACTTATATATCAAATTGCAGTTATCTACATGCTCATATCCTGTCAATTTTGTCCCGGCCTTTGCTGTTAATAATAGCAAAGCAGTAATACTGGATATGATCCAATATATTCCTGCTGCTAATTTTACTTTTTTTCGTTCCAATTTCCTTTGTTACCCTCCATTCTCTGTCCGTTTCTTCTGTAAATACCCCGCAAAAATGCATACAGAGATACAATATCCTATCAAATAAATAGAATAATAATACATAAATGCACTACCTGGTACTGTAGCAAACAGTAATGGCAGCTTCATTAATGGAATTGAAAAAATAACAGTCAGAAACCATCGTCTCTTTATAATTTCGTACAGTACAATTCCAAACAGTAAAATTGTTGGTATTATACTGTTATACCCTGCTATACGAAGTAGTTTAAAAGGATACCGAAAAAAGATGGGTTGAATAAACTCCAATACTTGGATCACTCCTTTTCGTAGGGAAATACTGCATGGTTTCGTCAAATCATAGCTTTTAAAACTTTCATTCACTCTATCTGTATCATATATTTCATCCCCAGCATCATATAAATTCTCTGTATGATATACAAATTGTTCTCCAGGTAACATTCCGTTTGCCTGCAAATATCTTGGCATCTGGCATTTTATAAAGCCTCTTGGATGCTTGAATACCAATTTCATATATGCCAGGAAATATTGCCTGTATTCCCTTCTGCTATATTCACCTGTTTTCAACAATCCAGAAGAATCATCCCAAATTGCTCCTGCTCCGTATTCTTCCAAAACCGTTAAATCCACAACCTGGTTAATCTTTTCTAATAAATGCTTTTCTTTCTCTTTTAATTCTATATGACTGTTTATAACTTCAATATAATTTAAAGTGGAAATAACTGTATTCTGATCCCCAATTGTATTTGAAAGTAATTTGTTCTGATAATGTACACCTGCCATTGCTAAAAAAATAATTGCTGCCGATACAAAAACCTTCTGAACCTTTCGAGATTTGTTAAAAAAAGCAAAAATATACAGCATTGGGGCAATCAGTATATAATAAAATCCTTCCGTCCTCCACACCGCTAGTAATACGCCCGTTATAATATATCCTATACTAAATTCATTGCTGACCTTTGTTTCTTTTTGTCTTTTTAACCTGATGCTCTCAAACACAGTCATGCCAAGATACAATAGCTCTACAAATGCATATATAGAGCACCGCAATGGATACATATTACTGTCTATGACTGGGAAAAAGAAAAATGGCAATAGACAAAAATATGCCAGCTTTTTATCCGCAATAATCCACCGATGTACACCAGTAATCAGATAGGCAATTATCACTGAAACTACAAGGATTTGCAAAACAACAACTCCTACCGGAACTGGAAAAAGCATGAAAGAACAAATGTAAAATAAGGAAGTCAAAAAGTGTTGATAAGAATTATATTTTAAATATTTGCTTCCTTCTAAAACCCACAACTCATCCCATCTCCAGATTCCAGGCCAAATGAAAACGAGTATTGTAATCATCACAATAAAATAGACCAGGAAAATCTTTAACATGAAATCAGCATACGCATCCTGATTTTTCAAACAAACACAGAATCTATGTAATGCCTGTCCTGCTGCAATTACAATTATCAGTAATACAAGTCTGGCTGCAATATAAACGCCATTTTTCAATTGCAAATATTCTGTATAAAACCAAAGACGTTCAAAGAGGAATGACATTAAAAATAAATAAATAGATCCTGCCAAAGCTTTTTTATGTATATGCATAACAACATCTCCAATTTCAAGATATCCGATTTAGCTTTGCATCCCTGCAAATTTCATCCAATTCTTTTACATTATGATTCAAAAATTCATCTGGTCTTATCGTCCTGTCATCAACATAAAATCCTTTTTGTCCAGGCCACGGTTTTCCATATAGAATCTCGTCATATGGAATCTGCCACTTCTCCAACCATTCCAAAAGAATTTTTGCAGTATATTTGTTAATCATCCCTATATTTCCTTGGAAAGAGTTCACATTTCTTGAAGTAAACAAAGTAATTTTCGCACCATTTTCATGATAATATCTTAATTTATCAACCATATTTTTATACGGCACCAACTCTTCGTATTTTTCTTTTTCTTGTTTCAATGGACATAACGTTCCATCAATGTCTATAATAAAATGATATTCACTGTACATGATTTTCAATCTCCTCTAAGATATTGGCAGCATTTAATATAAATCCAAATACTTTATGCGGATAATCCATATGCAACGGCAGCATAGATAAAAAAAGTGACGCTTCATAAAGCCTTACTGTCCAATAATCAAATCCGTTTTCTTCTGCCTTTCTCCGAAAAATTGCTTTATAGAAACGATTGTCAAATGGAATTTTTAACATATAATCAAACTTATCATCAATAGCTATATCAAACATCGCATTATTAAAAAAGTCATATAACCCACATACCGAATGACTCAGCTTTGCAATATCATAATATGGATCTGTCCACAATTCTTCCTCGGTCAGTGCACCTTTGGGATCAATAAATTTTAAAGTCCTTGTGGAACGGTTATACATCGCATTTGCAAAACATGGATCTCCATGCCCAATTACATTTAGCATCTGAAAGTTAACTTTTTTCTCTATTTGCTCTTTTAACTGGATATACTTATCATAAATAGCATTTATCGATCGAAGCCTTTCATTATTAGATAATAGGTTTGATATAATTTGGAACTCAGGTATTTTTTCTAATTGTTCTATTCTTTCAGATACCTTTGTTACATATAATGAATGATTTATCGACCAATATACCTCTTGGTCGACCGATTTCCTGCTCCTCTCCTGAAAAAAGTAAAAATACATATCCATCAACTCTGTAAATTCTTGTTCCTGAATAGAACCATGTACCCATTTGATTGCAATATCTGCCATATGTAAGCGCTCCATTGCATAACTTGCTGAATTTTCATCCTCAAGATAATCAAATGGCATTACAAACCAACTTTTCATATGCTCTGGCAGCAAGCGAAAATATTCATATTCACTCCTGATCTTTTTCTTATTGACCGAAGATTTTCTCAAACGGTATTCTGTGCCTTGTAATGAATTAAAATACCGAGAATCAAAATTACCAGCAATGCACTGAATAAAATTACTGATATTCCCTATATACCCCATACCTTCCGCAGACAGCTTTAAAAAACGACATTCTTTTATCACCTTATCTATATCCTGTTTTTCTTTTATTTTTCCGAGAAAATCTATATACGTCTCCATATTCTGAAACATCACTGCTGCATATGTCTCTCCTGCTTGTACAAGAGCAGGTTCACATATGTATGATAATTTTTTGTAAGTTAATCCTGCTTTTTCTTTATTGGTTATAATATGATTAGAAAAACAATGAAGGATTTTTGTTTTTTCCTTATCCATGTTTTCCAGTTTTTTAACAAGCAATTCCACGTCATACGAAGAATTTATAACATTCCACTGCCAGATTTCAAAAATAGTCTGAATATTTTCAAAATAAATTTCGATTAACTGCTTTCTTTTTACAATGACATCGCCAAATCCTTTTTCACCAATAATGTCTCTAATAATCTCATTTGGTTTTAACGTATTATCGTACACCACCAGATGTTGCATTTGTATTTGCTTCCTTTCTCTTTATGCCTAGTTTCAAAAACAATCCTGCTCCAAGAAATAATCCCAAACTGAATGCTATAAATACCAAATTACTTTGGTTTGTTTTACCAGTCAGGATAGCGGAAAGATAGGTACTCATTTCAATTCCTCTATCATTGTCATGTCCTAAAAAAAGCGTTGCTGTTTCCAACCCCCATGCAAAAATGGAAATAAGATATAAAATCAAAAAACGCCCCTTAACAAGTAGCCTGATATGCTCAAACGCTTCTTTACACTTTTCCAGAAAATATAATCCTGACAATGTATGCTCAGAACTTTTATAAAAAATCAAAAAGCGATTCCAATATTGATAAAATGGAATAAAAAACAGGTATATTAGCATCATTAAAACTAAAAATATTATCAAAAAGATATAAATTATTTTTATTTTCATGCCGAAAAAGAAGCTTGAAAAAATTATGACAGATAATAAGGCTAACGTATCTACAAATCGGTCAAATAAAATAGCGATATATCCTTCTGTATAAGAGCCTACTATTTTTCCTATGCAAAATCCCCGGTATAATTCTCCGCTTTTAAACGGCAGCAGGCTATTAACAAAGGATGTTCTAAAATACTGCATAAAATAAATTGTTTTTGAAAACTGATTGCCAAATAAAATAATATATAAACGCAGCGCTTTTATTAAATTTACAATCACAACAATCCATATCAGGCATAGTAAATTCCATCCATCAATATAAATTCTATCGATCGTATCATAAAGCTCTTTCAGAAAAAGACAAAAGAAAATTCCTGTTAGCAAATATACTGCTGTACTTATACCTATCTCAAAATGATTTATCTTCTTATCCATTTGAATAAATCACATCCGCATCGTAAGAAAATTTTGGATGATCTCAATGTTCTCCTTTTGCAAATCTTTTTTTATCGATCATATAGCTGCCTAAAAGCTTTAGTACCACTACAGCCTGATTTACCATTTTTACATTTGAAATCTGATCCTGTTCACTCCAACGAATTGGAAAAAACTTTATTCTGTGTCTGTAATAGCAGCTTCCCAAGATCATACAGTAATTAAACATCAGGTTGTCTTTATATTTCAAATAAAACGGTTTCCTAATCATATTTGCTGAATAAATATTTAGCCCTGATCCAAGATCATAAATTTTTTGCCCAGCTACAATTGAAAAAAAAATATTGTACACACGGTTTCCAATTGTACGAAATAACGAATAACCTTCTAATTTTGCCCCTTTTTGAAACCTCGCACCGAGAAAACAATCATACTTCCTATATTCTTTATTTCTCAAATATGGCAAAACATCTTCAATATGCCCTTGGTCATCTCCATGCAGAACAATCAGGTAATCAAACTTATTTTTTACCGCATATCGAAACGCAACCTTATGAGAACCTCCCAAACCATAATTTTCTTTATTGCGAAGCAATTTCACAGGAATCTTGATTTTATTTGTCTTCAAATAAGCTTTTACAGCCTGCTCGCTTTGGTCTGTGCTTTGATTATTTACAATAATCAATTCTGCTAAAAAAGGCTGTATTTCTTCTGTTAACTGTGCAAGCACCCGTACAATCTGTTTCTCACAATTATACATTGGAATAAACAACAATATTTTTTCGTTTTCATTTACCCTTTTTTTATTCATAGACATTTCTGTACCACCCTAATTATATATTTACAAAATTCTAAAATAACTACTACAATAAGACTAAATAGTATTGTCATAGGAACATAAATTCTGCTGAATATCCGCAAAGGAATTACTTCCAACTGATACAGTAACATTGGCATTACTTGCAATAAATAAATCGGAAATGTCATCTTACCCATAAACAAAATCCAATTTTTGTCAACGACTTTATCAATCCAAGACTCCACAGTACACATTAATATACATAAAATTGTCTCTATAGCAGTTATCACATACCGCATAAATGGAGATGTCCAGATAAATGTTAAAATTACTGCTAACAAAAGCAATATGATCTTAAGAACATCTACAACAATATAATGCCATTTTAAAAAATCTTTCCACATTTGCTGTATCCTATATGCACCTAATCCCAGGCACATGCCGCATATCCCATACATAATACCCATATACGATTCTGTTGTATTAAAAAATAACTCTCTTTTTTGACAATATGCATACCAAAATATTGGTATAAAGAAACAAAAATACAATTCTGCTCTAGGCAAGCGATTCCTTACAATCCAGCATCCGAATGACAGTACTGTCCCTGCAACAAACCATGCACTCATATACCAGCTCAACGCATTAATAGAGACAATCCCTAATAGATTCTGTATCATAAACAGTTCTGAAATATTCAATGGAATATGCTCCAACATAACAGCCCACTCATACCCCTGTTTGTGCAATATTATACACCGTTCTAAAAAAACAAAAAAATAACATAAAACATACAGCGGCCATACTGAAAAAAAACGTTTCCACATTAAATTTATTGCATTCTTTAATCCATAATTTGTATCCTTTATTGACTTACCAACCATAAAACCGGACAAAATGAAAAAAAATTGAACTGCAAACGCTGCCCCCCCCCACTTTTTTTCCGGCAAAAGCGCACCATAATGATGAATTAATATCAAACATGCAAACATAATACGCGATAACTCAACAAATACATTTTTCCTGCGCACTTATATCACCTACTATCTCTCATTTAAACTTTCACTATGAAAGAGGCTTGAACAAAGTTTTCTGATTTTTTCAATATCCAGCGCATAGATAAGCGCACAGCATAACGCCATTATCGATATCATCTGAGACCGATATGTAAACCAGAAGTGAATATGGCAATGTCCTTTCAGCACGATATACCAGGCATAAGGAATAGCACCTACAAATAACAGCAATACCGACGGGATACACTGGCTAAATTTTTTATGAAAAATAGCAAGCATAACCGCCATAATTAAAAGAATCCCCAGCAGAATTCCCCATTTTACTTTAGTTGGCTGGCTTGTAAACGGATACAGTGCATAAAAATTATATTCCAATGACTGCTTTGCCACACCTAAAGCTGTTGGAGCATCACCTTCTACCAATACGTTCATTCCTGCATCTGCGCGCTTTAACCCTATTTCAAAAACATTGATTCCTAATAACAAGGTTCCAATCACCCACTTGCTTATAATCATCATGCTGTATCCTGCTATCCATGCAATCCCATTTTTAAAAAGCAGAAAAATCCCATTTTTCAATTTCAGGTCGCTGCTTTTTTTCATTAAAATCAGTAGAATCATAACCATTGGCAGCCCATAAGTGAGCAGCGGCGTAGACATCCAATCAAAAAATGCTGTTATAATTCCAAAGCAGAACATCCATAATGCAACCGGATTTTTCCCATACAGCTTTAAAATAACGATAGAAAACAAAACCGCCAAATAATAAGTAATATTCAAAACTGGAGTAAATGGCAGTATCCATACATTTACGCAAACCATAGAAACTGCCAAAGCCACTGCATAAGAAGTTCCAAATTCTTTTGCAATACAGATCAGTAAATAAACAGATACCAATGTAAACACCAACAAGCTAAACTGACGAACTGCTGCCATGTCAAAAAAATAATAAAGTACCCTTAAGATAGCTGTTAATCCCATCCAATACTGAGGCCTGTCCATTGTTTCTTCTGGTTCTCCCCGAAACATACGTACAATATTTTCCGGTTCAGTAATATAGATTCCCGTATTTAAAAGGGCATTTTTTACTGCATTTTGTGAATTATTTAAAAATACAGTAGAAAGCACGGAATAGTCTTGAACCGTATCAATTCTGACACTTGCATACAAATAATCAAATCCTTGTACCGGCAAATTAATAAAATTTTGCGGATATCTGCCTTCTTTTAAAATTAAATCTGACGATATTGCCATATGATTGCTTATTCGTTCATTTGGCAAATAGCAGGAAACAATCTTAAATCCCAAAAGTATGATCCATAAGCTAAAAAAAGTAATGGCATATCTTTTCCATACTGCTATATTCTTTTTCATATAACGAATCCTCCTGATTCTCCATCAGTCACAAACATTCCCATAATACCAATACTTCATCCTCTTCACCCATGCAAGCTTCTTCTCACTCTCTCTGCACTGCACAAACAAGCGGTACGAATTTTTCAAAAGCGATAATTCAAACTTATGCTTTGCCAAAATTGGAAGTTCCATGTTTAAAATGTAATTTTCATTTGTATCCGCAATCAGCTTTTTCACTCTGTCTGTATAAATCCCTGCTTTATGGCACTGATACAGCCTGTCAAGCAGCGTCCAGAAATAAAGATTTTCCATTTCAGCCTGTAGCTGTACTAACCCTTTTTCATAAAAGAAATCAAGACGGCTTTGCAGTGCATCAACGATATCCAGATTTTTTTCTTTAAAGGATGCTGTAATGCTTCCTTCCCTAGTTCGGTCATAGTTATATTTTGACACATCGACATATGCCAGCTTTTGTGCATTATAAAATGCCAGATGTGTTGTAAACTCATCTTCATGCAGCTTGCCAGAAGGGTAGCGGACATCACGGAAGATTCTGCGTCTGTCATAGATTTTATTACATGCAATAGGCTTAAAGTATTCCCAGCGCATTTCCCCTTGTAAAGCAAATATACTGTCTCCGGTAATGACAGCACCAGTATTTTTTGTCTCTTCCTCTATTTTGTCTGCATAGATACACCTCCAACTGCATTCTGCAATATCTGCCTGGTGCTTTTGTGCAGTCTTGTATAAAAGCTCCATCATATCTGCATCTACCCAATCATCACTATCAATAAAAGCAATATAATCTCCCACAGCAGCTTCAATCCCTTTATTCCTCGCCTCTGACAGTCCACCATTGCTCTTATGAATCACTCGGATTCTTTCATCCCGTTGTTCCCATATGTCACACATTCTTCCACAACGATCAGGAGAACCATCATCAACCAGAATAATCTCCAGGTCGTGAAAGGTCTGCTTTACTAACGATTCCATACATCGGTCCAGATAATCTTCTACCTTGTATACCGGAACAATAATACTGATTGCTGGCATGTTATCTCTTGCATCTCCTCTTTAATTTTCTAACCATACGTTTCAGTGTAATTACAATGCCATATTTTTGAAAACAATGAATGATATAAGGTATCCATCCCCATCGGCACGGCGGATTTGGAATTCCCTGATAGCGGATGGTACTTATAGGCGCTTCTTTCTCGGACAAAAGATCTTCAAATGCATCGTATATCTTATCATACTGCTTAGCTTTTATCAGGCTTGTCAATAAGTCCTGCTCCGGCTTTTCGTGCAGATCCGCCAAAAGTACCGATTCGATCACATCCTGGCTTCTAACAATCTGCTCCACATAATTTCGAATCTGTATCTGTGCCTTCCCATTTTTTTCATGAAACTGATTTAGAATGGATAAGAGTGCCTTGTTTGCATAAAAATAAGACAGACTGCTGACATTAAATCCACCATAGGCATTATGTGCAATCATAAACTGCTTTACAGCCTGATAAATCCTTGTCTGATTTTCAAACAAGTCCGGCTTATACCTTGCTTCCAGAGACTCGGGATTTTGTTCGATATAGTTATATAACTGTTCCCTTGTTTCAATAACTCCGCTGCAATACTCTGCATAAGCAAGATTAAACAAAAAATCTTCTCCATAGCTTAAGTCTTCTGGAAATGCAATCTGATGTTCTTTCACAACATCCAGTACAAACAATTTATTCCAAGGTGCGAACATTGTCTCACGAAAAGTCATCATATATCCAAGCACTTCAAAAAATTCTTCCCGCGTTAAAGCCCATACAGGCTCAAAGGCTTTTTTATGGTCAATAGGCTGCTTTGCTTCGATATAATTATTTGCTTTCCGATATGTACAGATCACGAAATTAATATTCCACTGCTCTGCAAGCTTTACCATATGTCTGACCCATTCCGGGTCTGGCAGATCATCACTGTCTGCAAACATCAAATAATATCCGCTCGCTTCAATAATTCCACGGTTTCTTGCGGAACTTACGCCTCCGTTTTCTTTATGAATGGCACAAATACGACTGTCAGCTTCAGCAAACCTCTGGCAGATTTGCAAAGATTTGTCTTCTGAACCATCATCCACCAGCAGGATTTCGATATTCTTGTAAGTCTGTCTCTGCAACGCCTGCACGCAGTTTGTCAGATATTTCTCGGCATTATAGACAGGCACTACAATACTGACAAGCTTTTGCCCTGCATTCATCATTATCATTTGTTTCCTTTCGCCATTTGTTTCAGATAATTTTTCGTTTTTCGGACAAAAGCCCCTGGATTTACACACAATAATGCCAACGCACGCTGCCAGTGCTTACAGCTATGCAGGCAATACTCCGCAGGCACAACAATCTCTGCGGCACCTGGATTTATTTTTATGTCTGTTGAATTGCTTTCCTGGCAAATACTGTAGTCCTTCCACCAGGAAGCAATACCGATTTTTCCATCTCCCAAAAAAATATCATCTTCAAAATAGCAGCACTGAAAAATCTCTCTATCTTTATCTAATGCACGCTCCATCAAATGTTCAAAAGGAATGGAACTATCATAGCTGCGAAAAGTGACATACTCCAGACAGTCTGCAAAACGGCTGAAAAAATCTTGTGCAAAATCCAATATCCCCTGTGAAATAATGCTGTTTAGCGATACTTCAATATAGCTTCTTCGATCCTCTTCCAATACAGGCTGCATCTGACCAGGACTAAAACGATATCCACAGCAGGATGGCTCTCCCTTAGAAAATAAAAGTTCTCTGACGGCCCCTGAAATACACGGTGTCTGACTGTAAAAAGTCTCTACCCTGCACCCTGTCTGTGCTTCGTAAACATATGGACGGTCTTTATTGACATAAACGTAATAAGCTGCGACCGGACGCTTAAGAAGGCTGTTCAAAATCTTCTGCGATGTTCCGCTATATCCAATATCAAACAACAGGTCATTTTCCTGAAATACCGTATCCATATACTCCTTTGCCTGTATTCGATACGCTTGCTGCTTTGCCAGCAAATTGTTTTTTGATGCTAATACTTTCAGGAAATTTTGAAATGCCTGCATATTTTGGAACGGATTATCCATCTGATAAGTATGCTGTACCAGATATTCTTCCAATTCCTTATCATTTTGAATTCCTAAAAACTGCTCTAAGACCATCCGAGGCGTCTTTTTTGCAATCGAATCATAAGAAATCACATCTTTGATCGCAAACACGTCGGACGGTTTTTGAAATGCCAGCGGAAGCAGTGCCTTTCTTGATAAATAAAAATAATTGCTTTCAGGAAGTTGTGATACATAGCTTTTTAAAGTATCATATATAAGTTTGCATCCATATCCGTCTCGTGCTACAAAATGAATCGTATGTATCTTATCTGCCATCCTTATGCCACCATATTTTCTGTACACATCCAATACAATGCCAAGCAGATGCATACCCAGCGCATAATATGCGATATAATATAAATCCCCGTTAAAATCACTTTTTTCCATAAATGCCCGATATGGATTATCAAAATATTTATTTGCTGCAAGCGCAAGCATACACCGAATTCCCCAAAACTCCGCCGATACCTTATGGTCGAAAAAACTTCCAAAAGGATGCATCAAATATGCATAAGAATTTCCGGCATAATATCCTTGATCTGCATACACTCCGCAAAACACGCTAACAGCTCCCGGCAGATGGATGCTTTTAATTCCAAGTGCTTTTGGCACCTCATAATCTGACCTGTAGTTATCTCCAATATGAAGCAGCTCCTTTTTGGAATAGCATGATAAAACCGTATGATACAAACTTCCTGATGCTTTTGTCTTTTGCAGCTTGCACGACAGAAACAGCCTTTCATAGTCTGTATAGCCATTTTTTTGCAAAATTCGCAATATCGTTTCTTCTCCTAAATACATATCCGAAGCAAACACAATTTTTTTCCCAAGAAATCGCGCAAGTTCATATAAGGAATATCCAAAGGCACGCTTATAACAATATCGAATCTCTAACTGATTCTCTTTTTCTTTCAGTTCCTGTAAAATATGCTCCTCCAAACCGAAATCCGTCTGTACGTGCCTGTAAATATCATCCAGTGTAATTTCTTGTATACCGGATGTTTCAATTTCTTTTCTTGCCTGTTCTTCTGCTTCTAATCGGGCTTTTGCAAAATCTAACATTGCATATGGATCGGATTTTTTGTATTCATAATCCAGCATCCTGAATAAATCTGAGGGTTTCCAAAAAGGACGCAGAATTAACGTATCAAACAAATCAAAACTGACACAGGTAACCTTCTCATCGGCAATGGCGCTTCTTACATCCTCTTCCCGCCTTGACCAGGCACAACTCTGCGAATAAAAATAATTGTCTTCATCTGTAATTGCCCCCAGTTCCTTAATCTGCAAAGCTTCTTTTACCAAGGATTCCAAATGATGACGCTGACTTAAGGAAAAACCAGCCCATTTAATTGCGTTTTTCCAGCTTCTTCCATAGCGTTCTTTCCATGCAAGGTTATTTTTCTTATATTTTTCCATATTTCCCGTTTCACAAAGAAACAGATCTCGAAACTCAAAAGCTGTCTTTAAATCTGATATATTTTTCTCAAATTTGTTCAGATTTCTTTCTATTCCAGTAGATGCATTTTTTCGCTGCACATAAAAATACGTGTCAGCATCTGTTTCTTCATATTTTTGTGCAAACAAAAATAACGGTGCCGAATAAGCAATATCTTCCGTCATAACCAGATGTGCCTGTACCTTTTCGTAATAAGGCTCACATTGTCTCCACAGTTTTGTGCTGTAGAGTTTTGCACATACAATATGCCAGGAAAAATCCAGCCCCTCCTGCGCAAAATAGTGATCTGCAATATCCTGTCCCTGCAATGACAAGCGTGGACGATAATTGATATACGGATAGATATACATTTCCTGCTGCATACGGTCGTCCATGACAAACTGCCCTTTTACAATATCTGCCTGCTCTTTTTCTGCTATTTCTACAAGCTGCCTGATATAGTCAATCCCAACATAATCATCACTGTCTATAAAAATGATATATTTTCCAGACGCTCTTTTAGCTCCTTCCAGTCGGGCACGGAACAAACCCAGATTCTGTATATTGTCCACAGTCCTGACCCTGTTGTCGATGTTTTCATAACTAGAGAGGATTTCGCCTGCATTACCTGGCGAAGCATCATTTACCGCCAGGACTTCGATATTTTGCCACGTCTGATTTAAAATACTGTCCAGACACTGTTCCACATATTTCTCTGTGCCATATACCGGAACGATAACACTGACTAACGGCAAATTCTGTTTGTTTCTCATCCCTTAGATCTCCACTTTCTGTAAAACTGTAATACCTGGTCCCTTCTCACACTTCCCTGCGGCAGATATTTAAACATCGCCTGTTCCAAAAATGCAAGTACCGCAGCAGATGCCATACTCCGCTCTTCTTCTGCCATTTCCACCAGATACAGCTCCTCTGTCAAAAAGCCAAACTCTTTAGCCTTGTCTGACAGCTCTTTACGCCGCTGTATCTTCTTTTCATCTCTGACAAGTACTGTGATCTCCTGCTCCATGCTTTTCAGCATCTGTTTCATAGTAAATTTGCCCTCAATCTTTCTACGGCAGCCTTCGGCACAGTTCTTATAGAAATGGGAATCTGACAGCAGCTTTATAACCGCCCTTGCATAATCGTCAACTTCTTTTTTTGCATAGATTCTTTTATCAAAATCTATTCCTTCACTTTGTCTGACAGGCACTAGTATTCCTACGGTATCATCGATTAAATCGCTCTGTCCTCCCACATCACTGCTGACCACCGGCGTCCCCATAGCACAGGATTCATATGCAGTCAGAGACAGCCCTTCTTTAATAGAGCAAATTAACGTTATACTCGCATCCTGATAACACTCTTCCATATTGCCTATTTGTCCAATGCAATGAACGTTTTTCCAAAGCCTGCGTCTTTTGATCTCTTTTTCCAACGCTCTGCGCTGCGGTCCGTCTCCAACAACTACAAACATCACCTTTGGTATTTGCCGGATCACCTTTTGTGCTACAGCAAGCATCAGAAACGGACGTTTTTGCGGATCAATCCGACAGGGAAACAAAACAATCGGCACATCCTCCGTACATTGCAGCATCTTATACAGTCTGCCTCTTTTTACATTTTTTGCATCAAAGCGCTGTTCATCTACTCCAACATATCGTACAGTAACCTCGTCCTGGTTCCTATGAAAAATATCTGTTAGTACTTCCTTTGCATGGCTGCTGCAAACATACGTCTTTTCCAGAAATGTTCCAAACATCCCGCAAACTCTGGCAAAACCACCGGCTTTCCAATACCATTCTTCCATATGGACATAATCTGTGATACAAAGATCAGGAAACTGTTTTCTCAGCCACGGAACCATGTAATATCCCCGGTACGAATTCGTCACAAGTACAAAATTTACGTTCCTTGTCTGGATATAATAGCTTACATATTCCATATAGTACGCTGGATCCAGAAAATCCGGCAGATGGAAAATCTCGTCCGTATATTCCGCGAACATGCTCTGCCATCTGTGTTCCGAAGGAACTGTCGTAAGGACAGCCACTTCAAACCTGCTTTTATCAAGCCCTGCTACAAGCGCTAGATTAAATCGGTCGGCTCCTCCCATTTCCAGCCACGGTACAAGCAGCAGTACTTTTATTTTGTTCCCATCAGCCGTTACTTTGTAATCCGCCCAGTCTTTCAAAAATTTTGTACAGTGATAAGGCTCTTTGGTTTTTACAATGGGATATTCAACCGCTTGTATACTGCCGTCTGCTTTTTTTGCTGCTTTCTTAATAATTTTCCTGCAAAACTGCCTTTTCCTGCGTTCTGCACGTATTTCTGCAAGCATTCCATCTTCACTCCGCCTGTACCAAAACAAATATCCCTTTACATGTACCGGATACTGATGCTTTGCCAACAGCTCCAGCCAGAAACGCCAATCCTCATGATATGCCCATTTTTCTGGATGATATCCTCCTACGCTTTTAAATGCATTTTTTCTAATTGCCGCAGTGGCAGTCAGCAGATTTATTTTTTTCATCTTTTTTGCATTCCACGGATACCTCCACAAATATTCCTGACTCCCAAATCCAACTGAATCTGTATAACACCATGCAGCATCTTTGTTAAAATACAGTCCAAAATAAGTATATTCCAAATACTGAGGAGCAAGAAGGTCGTCTGCATCCAGCGGTATAATAATTTCTGTCTGTGCTTTTTGTATCCCTGTATTCCTTGCTGCAGCAAGTCCGTGGTTTTTCTGCCTGACAACAGAAATCCGGCTGTCTTTTTGGATAAACTGAGCAAGCACCTTCAAATCTTTTTTGCTGTCACTTCCATCGTCTACAATAATCCATTCAAACCAGGGGAAGGTTTGATTCATTACGGAATAAAACACTTGCTCAAAATATGTTCCGGCATTATAAAATGGCGTTACAATTGTTACCAGCGGTTTCCCATTCCAGATATATGTTTTCCTTTTCCATTCTTCTCCAGGCTGTTTTGCATCATCAAAATCCATACCCTGCCTCCTGTTTTTCTTAATGTCCCAGATATGCTGCACAAACTTCATCTGCACTGCCGCTCATAACTACCTTTCCTTTTTCCAGCCATAATGCATGACGGCATAATTTCTTTACGGATTTTTCTGCATGGGATACATATAAAAGCGTTGTACCTGCTGCAAGCATATGCTCCATTCTCTCTTCACATTTTTCCTGAAATTTAAAATCTCCAACAGATAAAACCTCATCACAGATTAAAATATCCGGCTGTACCATCGTCGCTACTGAAAATCCAAGTCTCGCTGCCATACCAGATGAATAATTTTTAATCGGCATATCGAGAAAATCCCATAATTCCGCAAAATCCACAATTTCAGCAAAATGCTCTTTCATAAATTCTTCAGAATGTCCAAGCAAGGTTCCATTCAAATAGATATTTTCCCTCGCTGTCAATTCCCCGTCAAAACCAGCTCCAAGCTCAATCAGCGGCGCAACCGTACCTGCCACCGTAACGCTTCCCTGATAAGGTCTTAATATCCCACAAATCAACTTTAAAAGTGTAGACTTTCCAGACCCATTTGACCCGACAATCCCCCAGGCTTCTCCTGCTTTTACTTGCAGGCTTACCTCTTTTAATGCAAAAAACTCTTGGAACATCAGCTCTTTTTTTACAAGCCGAATCATATATTCTTTCAAATTATCTACCTGCTGTCTTGCCATATTAAATCGCACAGTTGCATTTGATACCTCAATCACTGTCTGATTTGCATCCATAGCTGTCTCCTAACCTGAAAAACTATTATATATACAGTATAAATTTGTCCTGCGCCTTTAAAAACGACCATGTCCCTGCCAAAAGAAACAAAAATGCCATTACAAATCCATATGCAACGCTGTTCCAATCTGGAAGGCACTGATACATCACCCCTTCCCGAAACTGTGTCACATAATGGTACATTGGATTAAACAACCGTATTCCCTTCTGCATAGAATCTGGAAGCAGGCTCATCGGATAAAACAGTGGCGTCAGATACGTCCATGCTGTAAGCAATACTGTATAAATATATTGGATATCCCTAAAAAATACTGCTGCCTGTGCCAGAAACAGCCCAAGTCCCAGGGAAAATAAATACAACTCCAATAATACTACTGGAATAAAAAGCATAGAAACATTGAAATGAACCCTGCTTACAATAAATACAATCAACATCGCTCCCATTGCAAACAAAAGATTTACGAGCGAGCTTGTAACCTTGGACAACGTAAAAATATATTTGGGAACATATACTTTTTTTAAGAGCGCTGCATTTCCTGTGATCGAAAAAATCGCTTGATTGGTCGCTTCTGACATAAAATTAAACAAAGTCTGTCCAATAATCAAATAAGCAGGAAAATTTTCAATATCAGACCGGAACATATGGGAAAACACCAGCAGCATTACAAACATCACCAGCAACGGATTCAGCACGCTCCATAAATATCCCAAAAAGCTTCGTCTGTACTTTAACTTAATATCTTTTAAAACCAACTGTTTCAGCAAATGGCGAAAAGCAAACAGCCTTTCTATTCTTCCAAGCATATTTTTCATCATCTTTTCATTACACGGAACAAATAATTTACCGTGTATTCCTCGCATAATATTTTTTTTGCAAAGCTGTCCGAATTCGAACCGGCAAAAGCCCTGCAAGCAATGGCTTTGCTGCATACAAAAATCCTCTCGGCATCAGCTTTAGGTTCTTAAAATGTCTGTATTTCATATATGCCTCATGAAAACGGTAGCGGTACTTCCTCCTCTTGTACTGCTGCTCATCCCTGCGTATATAATAAAGGATATCCGCCAGGTTTTCACCAAAATACCCTTTTGCATACAATCGCAGCAACAAGTCATAATCTTCGACTCTCACAGCACGCCTAGAACAATCATAACCCCCTATCTGAAGAATCACTTTTGTTTGAAACATCAAAGAAGCATGTACAAACGGTAAAGAAAAAAGAAAGTCCTCTGCTTTCGGTTTTCTGCAAAACCAATAGCATTCTCCGTCATCTCCTATATGCCGGATAAAAAACTCACCTCTGCAACCAACGAAAGGCGTTTGAGGATACTTCTGCAAATAAGCATACTCCTGTTCCAGACGATTCGGCGCAGCGATATCGTCTGCGTCCATCACTGCTATATAGCGTCCTTTAGCCGCTCTGATACAGATATTTCTGGCAAAGCCGGCACCTCGGTTTCTGCCGGAGCGAAACAATCGAATTCGAAAATCGCCTGCCGTTAATTTTGTCAATACCTCCCACGTGTTGTCAGTAGATCCGTCATCGCAGATTAGCAGTTCAAAATCCTGAAAGGTTTGGTTTCTAACTGAATCAAGCGCATCACGCAAAATCTGCTCCCGCGTATTATAAACCGACATAATTACCGATATTTCCGGCATACTTGTCTCCTTCCATAACATATTTTGTCATGCTCTTCTTATAGATTCCATGCATCTGCCTGTCCACCACTTTTCTATCATAACCTTTTATTTTCTCCCTGTTATATCTGCCACACATCCGACGCAAAATTTCATTCTCTGCCATCCGCGCAAGAGCAACACTTAACTGCTCAGGATACTTCAGGGAAAATCGGATGCCTCCATGCATACCATCTTTTATCCTATCCGCTTGCGCAAAATCTGTGTCAATCAACTCCCGATTTCCTCTGATATCCGATACAATACAAGGCAGGCCCGCAGCCATAGCTTCCATCAGTGCCACCGGAAGCCCCTCCTGTTTCGACGGAAATACAAAAATATCTGCATTCTGATAATACTCAGAAACATCCTCCTGATAGCCTGCCAGTCTGAAGCGTTCCCCAATGCCAAGCTCTTTTGCCCGTTTTTGTAACTCTTTTTCACACTGACCAAGCCCACAGACCAGATAATAAATATCACTCCTAGAAAGCAACGCCATTGCATCTAAGACTGCCTGATGGTTTTTTCTTCTGCTGAGTTCACCGACTGATAAAAGAAGGATAGCATCATCAGGGATATCATATTTTCTACGCAAGGAACACTTCTTGATAACTTTCATTTCAAACCTTTCGGTATCGATCCCTACACCTGATATACGGTAAATGTCTTTGATGCGCAGATTGCGTCTGGCAAATCTGTAATCCTCCTGATTGACTGTAACCAGCACATCTGTCCAAGCAGAAAGCAGCTTTTCTGCCGGATAATACAACATCCAGTTTTTCTTTGGTGCTCCTTTGTAAAAATGAAACCCATGTGCTGTATAGATCACCCGAATCTTCCGCTTATGAGCTACTAGCCTCGCAATCGCGCTGCCAACAGGAGAATGACAATGTATCCAGCCAAAAGAATGTCGTCTAGTCAGTTTCATTAACTGGCGGTATGCACAAAAACACTTTCCTACAGGAACAATGCTTCTAGGACAATCCCATTGGTAATATGGCACATGCATATCCCGAAGTGTTTTTAAAAGCTTTTTCATCTGCGTTGTATCACAGGTATTGCCAACATAGAAATTGCACGCCACGGATACCTCATATCCCATTTTCAAAAGCATTCTGATATTATGCATATTAAACTGGTCAATCATGGACGCAACAGATGCCAGCATTAATATCGTTTTCTCTGTATTCATAGTTTTCTAACCATTTTATAGTCTTTTCCCTCATGATCTCACATCAATATCATTCATAATGTCCGCTACTGATTTCATAATTCTGATGTACATAGCATAACTGTCCGAATCCTTTTTTGCTGGATGTTTCCACATATTTTGAACAGCCGTTTCGGAAGAATTTACAATACCCCATAGCAAAGCATCCGCGTCCGCTTCTAACTCTGTACACAATGCTGCAAATGTATCCAGGCTCATCCTTCGTCTGCCGCGTTCAATCTTTCCCATAAAATTTAGGCTGATTCCGCACTTCTTTGCAAGCTGATCCTGTGACCATCCTTTCGCCTTGCGAACCTGGCGAATCCGTTCTCCTATTTTGAAATAATCTAATTGCTGCATCTCCAGACCTCCTGATCTGCCAAAAGAACCATTACAAAAACAGTACATAACATTTTACTAGAAATTGTTATGTACTGTTTTTGAAGTTTAATCTTCTAATAGCGCTAAAATAGCAGCCTCCATGACTTTATATATTATTTCATTCCTAATTTTCTGGCCGATTTTTGTTTTTAGAATTAAATAGTCTTTAAATAAGTATATTTTTATACATATCTTCTAATTTTTCCGAAAATTTATATTAAATTTTTATTAAATATAAACAAATTTTTCATTAATAGTTGCAAAATTCCTTAAAAACGAATAGAATGCTAATAGAGTTTATAAGAGATATAAATATGCACTATTAGAATTTATTTAGCATAACAATTTCTAGTAATTTGTTATCTAAAAAAACAAAACAGGAAATGCCAAATTACATTTCCTGCTTAGTTCTCAACTCAATATTTTTTTCCGTTAATCCCAGTCCATCACCGGCTTCACCGGAGTCACATCGATCCCCGCTGCCACCTGCTCATAATACTGCTCTGAACATTGGTCTACCCATTCACACAAGAAAGAAAAGCTTCCAATTTCTTTTTCCGAAATCGAAGCTTTTCCTCACTTATGTTCATATTTACACCTCAAATTTATAGCCGGATCGAATCAGCGTCACAATGTGCCTGCCTTCATCGCCCAATTTTTTGCGCAGTGTTTTAATATGCGTGTCAACCGTTCTGGTCGTACCCTCAAATTCATATCCCCATATCCGATTTAATAACTGGCTGCGGCTGAAAATCTGTCCGGGATTTGCCATAAAGAAAGACAGCAGCTCATACTCCTTATAGGTCAGTGTAATTTCCTGCCCGTCTACAAACACCCTGTGGGAAGCAGGAACAAGCGTAATCTTTCCAACGTGCCTGGCGTCTGTAGGAAGTATGGAAGCACGGCGCAGCAAAGCGTTTGCTTTTGCCAAAAGCACCTTTGGGCTGAATGGTTTTGTCATATAGTCATCTGCGCCCAAATGGTAGCCTTTGAGCTTGTCGTCCTCGCTTTCTTTGGCAGTCAGCATAATAATGGGGAGATTGCTCATTTCCCGCGCCATTTTACAGACCGAAAAGCCATCGATGCTTGGCATCATAATATCCAGTATCATCAGATCCATCGGATTGTTTTTCAGCACCATCAAAGCCTCTGCCCCGTCGTCAGCCGTAAAACAGGTGTGGCCGCCGCGCCGCATATATGCGGCAATGATTTCCTGCATATTTTTTTCATCTTCTACAATTAAAAGATTCGCCATTCAGACGCGCTCCTTTTTCCTTCTGCTACATCTGCTTTAAATGGAACTTGCTCACCAGCTCATGCAGCCGCTTTGACTGGGCAGACAGCTCTGCGCTCGTGTCAGCGCTTCCTTTTGCAGCAGAAGAATTGGACTGCACGACGCCGCTGATCGCGTCAACGTGCCTGGTAAGCTGCTCTAATACCGATTTCTGGTTCTGCGAAGCGTTGCTGATCTTTTCCATTGAGCACAGCACTTCTTTGGCTCCGTTTACGACTGCCACTAAAGAGTCCGCGGTATGCTCCGCAATCCCCATCCCGTTTTCAACTGCGTTTTGCGAAGTCCTGATTAAATCCGCGGTCTGATTTACTGCTTCCGCACTCTTTGCGGCGAGCTCGCGGATCTGGTTTGCCACGACCGCAAAGCCTTTGCCTGCTTCTCCTGCCCTTGCCGCTTCAATCGAAGCATTTAAAGACAGCAGGTTTGTCTGTTCCGCAATATCCTCAATCGTCTTTACAATCTTTTCGATCTCCTCGGAAGACGCGTTGATTTTTGCCATCGCCTCGGTTAAATCGTCCATTTCCTTATTGCTCTGCGCAATGCTCGCGCTGACTTGTGTAACGGCTGTATTTGCCGTCTGCGCATCGTTCGCGTTCGCAGCTACATCTTTTGACAGGCTGTCAATCGACGCGGCAAGCTCGTCAATCGCTGCCGCCTGCTCCGCGGCACCGTCAGAAAGTACCTGCGCGCCGGAAGATACATTTTCTGAGCTTGCAGCCACCTCGTCCGCGGAAAGCACGATCTCATGCAGCGTATCATTTAAGGACTGCGAAATTTTCTCAATCGATGCCTGGATCGGTATAAAGTCACCGATATAGTCCTGCGTAATCGCAATGTCCATATGGTTCTCCGCCATTTTGGACAACTGCTCGGAAATATCTTTTACATAATTGCTCATCGTCGTGCTGATATGGTTAAACGCCTGTGAAAGCCGCCCCAGCTCGTCATCCGAGGAAATATCGATATGAATGTTCAAATCTCCCGCTTCCAGCTTTGCCGCACCGTCTGTAATCGTCTGGATCGGCTCCAAAAAGCTTTTGATAATCCGGTTGACAGAAAAAAGCAGCAGTATCCCAAATACAACTACAATAAACGTGAGCTTTCCGGTGCTTTCTATTATCGCCCAGTTAAATTCACTGCTGTTGACCGCCATATGCAGCGACCATTTTGCCTTGCCGCCTATTGTCAGCGGTATGGTAACGGTCATCCCTCTTTTTCCGGTACCGAAATTTTTGCCGCTCTTAATTAAATACCGGCTGTTTTGATATTCGCCTTCCTGCATGGCATAGACTTTTTGCGCGTCTTCCATCAGCGTCTCATATCCGGCATCCTTTGCCGACATTCCAACCTTTTGCGCATCCGCGGAATCCATCAGGATCGTGCCGTCCGCGGCAAGCGCGGTAAGATGCGCCGTTTTATAATCGGTGCTTACCAAAAGCTCCTCCTGCATATTTTCAAGACCCACATCGACGCCGGTAACTCCCAGGAAATTGCCGTCCGCGTCCAGAATCGGCGCGATAATGCTGATCATCATAATATTTTTTCCCATCAGCTCATAAATATACGGGTCCATAACATAAGGCTGCCTGGTTTCTTTTATCTGCATATAATATTCTTTTTCAAAATTGTCAAATGCGTCCTCATGCTTTTCAAACACGTACCCGTTCTTTTGTTCATTCGGATAGACAACCGCCTCATAAGCGATGTCTTTGTGATGGACGCTGTATGGCAATCCGTTTTCATCGGCAATGGTATTTTGCTCAAAATAAGCAAACGCCGTCGGATAGCCGCCCCCGCTTTCTAGCATCCCAACCAGCGCGGTATCAATCGCCGCCCGCTGCTCCTTTGGGTCAAGTGTGGAAATATTTCTCAAGGCGCCGGCAAACCCGACGACTTTTCCATATGCATTTTCAATATCATTTCCATCCAAGAACGCGTTTTCATAGGCAACCGCGGCAAGCTTATCCCGATTCACCTCGATCAAAGACCTTGCAGCAAGAAAAGCAGACATCAAAATGGTAAGCAGAAAAATCCCTGCGGTATACACTGCCATTTTAGAAATAATCTTCTGGCTGAGGCTGTTGCCTTTTTCGGTATGACGCGCCTTAACCTTCTTTTCCTTGTGTGACATATTATCTTCCCCCGTGACTGAATTAGAATTTTTAAATGCAGTTTATTATACCTTTTTTTACCATAAAAGTCAATTTCCCATGTCCGTTTTCATATGGAAATATTGGATGATCATACATTGACTGCGTATACCGAAACGCTTATAATAGTTGCATACAAAATCTATTATAAGGAGGATATAATTTATGAAATACACACTGTACCGTTCCTTCGGTGACCTGGACAGACAGGTTTCAAAACACACGCTGATCGCCGTAGAATACGGCAGCAGCATCGATGCTGTCACAAACGCACTCATACAGGACGTCACGGACGACCTGGCTGAATCACCGGAATACGCCGGCTGCAAAACGACCGCCTATGCCCCGGAGCCTGTCCGCTGCACCCGCAGGGTCAAACGCTATCAATACGAAATGATGGGCAAAGTCATTCCGCCAAACGCACCGAAAAATATCCTGCTTGATTACGGAATTACAGAAACTGCCGAGTAACTGCCGCGTAAAAAGCATCTTAACCGAAAGGAGCCATGCCCATGTACGAGGCACACCTGAATCAATCGCTGGAAACAGCTTCCCGCCTGCGCTCCCTGTGCAGCCGGATTTCGTTTTGGCGTCTTATCTGCTGCGCGGCGGCTGCCATCTTTTTCTATTTAGGATATACAGGCAGGGAGTTTTTTTGCTGCCTGCTTGGCGGTGCATGTGCGCTTGGTTTTCTTATGCTTGTATTTTGGGATCTCCGTCTAAAGCAGCGGCTTTCTTACGAGGAGGACTGCCAGGCGGTGATCGCTGATTACAAGGCAAGGCTTACGGACGACTGGAAGCAGTTTTGTGAGCATGGCGTCAGGTATCTTGCAGGCAAGGACACCTGGGCGCACGACCTGGATATTTTTGGAAAACACTCGCTCTACCAGTATTTGTGCACCGCCAGTTCTGTATTTGGACAAGACCGTCTTGCCTGCTGGCTAAGCCAGCCGCAGGACGCGGATACAAAAGACACCCTTTCTGGCTCTGTCAAAAGCCGCCAGCAGGCAGTTTTGGAACTGGCGCAAAAAGCAGGCTTTACGCTAAGCTATGAAGCAGCGGCAAGAAGGCTGCGCACCCATACGTACGATTCCTCTAAAAAGACGCTGGATGATTTTTTTCATTCCCTGCATGAGACAGATAAACCGCAGGCAGACGGCTTGCCTGCCGCCGGCACGGTCTTGATTTTTGCCGTTCCGGTACTGACAGTTGCCAGCCTGTTTCTTAGCCTGTCCGGCATCGAACGCCGTTTCTCGCCCGTCTGCTTTTTTGTGCTGTCCACGCTCCAGCTCTTTGCCTCTTTCGTCTGTCACTGGCGCAACAGCAGGCTGCTCGCCCCTGTTTACCGGATGAACCAGACAGCAGAGCCTTACCGCAAGCTGTTTGCGCTTGCCTTGCAGGAATCGTTTGAAAGCCCTTATTTACAGCAGTTGCAGCGGCAGTTATCCAAAAACAATGCGGCGCATCCACTGCAAAAAAAGAACGGACAGGGTGCCGTGTATGCCTTTTTTAAGCTGCGGTCGATCTGCTCCGCGGTTGTGACAAGGCACAATGCATACGCCTATTTTCTGCTCAACAGCCTGATCTGTTACGATTTTCACTGCGTACGTCGTTACTTTCTATGGAAAGAAGCATACCAAAACGACGTGCGTACCTGGATGCAGGCGGCTGGATGTATCGAAGCGCTGATTAGCCTTGGCGTAATAGCACGTACAAATAAAAGCTGTACCATGCCTTTGGTCACAGATTCCAAAAAGCCAGAGCTGTCTGTCACAGGCTTAACGCACCCGCTGTTAAAACAGCCCGGCGCTGTCGGAAACGACTTTGTCATGGCACACCAGACTTGTATAATTACCGGTTCGAATATGTCAGGAAAGACTACTTTTTTGCGCAGCATCGGCGTCAATTCCATTCTTGCCTATGCAGGGGGCTTTTGCACGGCTTCTAGCTTTCGCATTTCCAAGATGGCAGTCTGCACCTCCATGCGGACGGCAGACAATATCAATGAAGGCATCTCTACATTTTATGCCGAATTGCTGCATATTCAAAAAATAATCGAAACGGGCAGAAAGCAAAAGCCGATGCTGGCGCTGATCGACGAGATCTATAAAGGCACCAATTCCAAAGACCGGATCTTTGCAGCGAGAGAAACGGTAAAAAAGCTTGTAAAGCCCTATGTATTTACGATCCTTACAACACATGACCTGGAGCTGTGCAGCATCGAACAGGATGCCGGCATGAACGCCGCAAATTTTCACTTCTGTGAGCATTATCATGAGGATCAGATTTTATTTGACTATAAGATCCGGCATGGAATATGCGAGACTGCCAATGCGCGGTATCTGCTGCGTATGGCGGGAATTTTAGAAGAATAAAAAACAGAGGGTAAGGAAATAAAATCCTGCCCTCTGTCCGTTTTATAAAATTTAGCTGTTTTCTTTTGGCACATCCTTCATACTAAAGCTGACGCGCCCCATCTTGTCTTTGCCAAGGCAGACAACGGTAACGATGTCGCCAAGCGTCAGTACATCTTCCACATGGTTGATTCTTCCTTTTGTAATCTTGGAAATATGCACCATGCCTTCTTTGCCCGGGGCAAACTCAACAAACGCACCAAACTCTTTAATGCTGACAACCTTTCCTTTAAAAATCTGCCCTTCTTCAAAGTTTGTCGTAATAATCTCGATCATTTCGACTGCTTTTTCCATCATTTCCTTATCTGTGCCGCAGATCGAAACAGAGCCTTCGTCGTTAATATCGATTTTGACGCCTGTACGGTCAATAATCTCATTAATCGTCTTTCCTCTCTGCCCGACAACGTCACCGATCTTCATCGGGTCTATCTGGATCTGGATAATCTTCGGCGCTAACGGTGCGACTTCCTGTCTTGGCTGTGCAATCGCTTTGGACATCACCTCATCCATAATGTAAAGCCTTGCTTGCCTTGTGCGCGCAATCGCTTCTTCTACGATCGGACGGGTCAGGCCATGAATCTTAATGTCCATTTGGATCGCGGTAATGCCGTCATGCGTGCCGGTCACCTTAAAGTCCATATCACCAAAAAAATCTTCCAGTCCCTGGATATCGGTAAGCACAACGTAGTCGTCATCCGTATCCCCGGTTACAAGACCGCAGGAAATACCAGCCACCATCTTTTTAATCGGCACACCGGCTGCCATCAGCGACAGGCAAGAAGCACAGGTCGATGCCATAGAAGTCGAACCGTTGGACTCAAACGTCTCCGATACTGCACGGATAGCATACGGAAATTCTTCTACGGAAGGAAGCACAGGGATCAATGCCTTTTCCGCCAGCGCGCCATGTCCGATCTCACGCCGTCCCGGCCCTCTGGACGGTTTTGTCTCGCCGACCGAATAAGATGGGAAATTATAGTGGTGCATATATCGTTTCAATACAATATTTTCATCCAGGCCATCTACCTTCTGCACTTCTGACATCGGCGCCAGTGTAACGATATCGCAGATCTGTGTCTGTCCGCGGGTAAACATCGCAGAACCGTGCACGCGCGGGATCAAGTCTACCTCTGCCGCCAGCGGACGGATCTGGTCGATCTGTCTGCCGTCAGGACGCCTGCGGTCTTTTAAGATCATCTTGCGGACAGTCTTTTTCTGGTACTGGTATACGGCTTCGGAAAGCACAGCCAGCCATTCTTCGTTTTCTGCAAACGCTTCTTCAAATTTATCGGTAATATTTCGAATGTTTTCTTCCCGTACCTGCTTTTGATCTGTAAATACAGCCTCTTCCATTTCCTGCGGCGTTACGATCTCACGCATTGCCGCAAACATTTCTTCTGGAATCGCACAGCTTGTATACTCATGCTTTGGCTTGCCGGCCTCTGCCACGATCTGGTTCATAAACGCATTGATCGTCTGGTTGATGTCGTGCGCCATATAAATCGCTTCTAACATCCTGTCTTCTGGAATTTCATTGGCGCCGGCTTCGATCATAATCACCTTTTCCATCGTAGATGCCACGGTAAGCTGCAAATCGCCCTCGTCCCATTCCTGCTGGGACGGATTGATAATAAACTGCCCGTCCATCATCCCGATCTGGGTCATCGCACAAGGGCCGCAGAACGGAATATCCGAAATGCAGGCTGCAACTGCCGCGCCAAGCATTGCCGTAATCTCTGGACGGCACTGCGGGTCTACACTCATAACCATATTGTTTAACGTAACGTCGTTGCGGTAATCCTTCGGAAAAAGCGGACGCATCGGACGGTCAATCACACGGGATGTTAAAATCGCGTTTTCAGACGCTTTGCCCTCGCGTTTGTTAAATCCGCCTGGGATCTTGCCAACGGCATACAATTTTTCTTCATACTCTACGCTTAACGGGAAAAAGTCAATCCCGTCTCTTGGTTTGTCCGATGCGGTCGCGGTAGAAAGCACCGTCGTATCGCCATAGCGCATCAGCGCCGCGCCGTTTGCCTGCGCGCACACGCGTCCGATCTCAACGGTAAGTGTCTTTCCGCCAATATCCATAGAATAACTTTTATACATATCTTTTCTCCTTTTAATTGGTTTGGGTGTCAGAAGGAAGACGCCGCGATGCGGCGGCTTCCTTTTAACACCCCAACCATATTTCTTAAAAAAGAGCGGAAAAATATCCGCTCTTTTCATTGTTCAGAATTATTTTCTTAATCCCAAGCGTTTGATCAAAGTACGGTATCTTTCGATATCACTCTTCTTAAGATAAGCCAACAGCCCTCTTCTCTGACCAACCATCTTTAAAAGGCCCCTTCTGGAATGATGATCCTTCTGGTTCACCTTTAAATGCTCTGTCAGCTCATTGATCCGCTCTGTCAGTAACGCAATCTGCACTTCCGGCGAACCTGTATCGCCTGGTTTGTTGCCGTACTCTTTGATAATTGTCTCTTTCTTTTCTTTTGATAACATGAAAATGTCCTCCATTTATTTATAATCGCCCAGTTACACATGTTACTCAGCAAAAGGTCGGAGCGTCCATTTACCGAATATGGGCTAATCCATGCCTTTCCAATATAGCATACCTGCCAGTTGTTGTAAACAGTTTTTTTCAACTTTACAGCATTCTCCGGCAGCAGATCGGTGTACGGTAAAACGCGTTTGATACTTTGATTCCGTCGCGGCTGTTGCTTGCATGTACGATCTGTCCGCCTCCGATATAAATCGCTACGTGGCTGATCGTGCTGCCGCTGCCATAAAAGATCAGGTCGCCAGGCTGAAGCTCAGACGTGCTGACACTTCTGCCGTAGCCTGCCTGTCCTCTCGAGGAATGCGGCAGGTATACGCCGTATTTTGCCATAATCTGCATAGTAAAGCCAGAGCAGTCCACCCCGTTTGTCAGGCTTGTCCCGCCCCATACATAACGCCCGCCAACATAGCTGAGCGCGGTCTGCGCAAGGGAATACTTAGAATCCGATACTTCTGCGCTGCGCTCTGTCTCTGTATAAGGCATCGCCTTTTTCAGCTCTTCCGACAGGTCTACATACTGTGCACTGACAAAACCGTTTTCATCATCCAGCTTGATCTCAATCCACTCTTCGCCTTCTTCTACGACTTCTAGCTCTTCGTCTGTCGTAACGATCGTAAGGATCGTACAGTCGGTGTTCGGCTTTTCCCGTATGTAAACGGTCAGCGTATTCACCGTCGCCATTGTCTTTTTCAATTTTTCCGCCAACTGCTTTGCTTCGTCTCCGGTAATAATATAATCGGCGCGGACATAGCCGCTTACTTTTCCAGAGCGGATATAATACCAGCCGTCTTTTGTATCCAAAATCTCACAGCCCGCATCTGCCGGAAGCTTGCCTACGATTTTGGCATCTTCTCCTGCTTCTGCCCGCACATTCAGATAATTACTTACATTGGCAATCCCAAGGTTTGTATAACCGCAAATCGTATTTTCCTGCGCATTCACGCTTTTTTTCGACCTTTTTTTGGCTTTATTCGCAGCTTTCTGCGCTGCCGCCGCTTCCTGCTGTACCGCCTGCTCCTGTGCCTTAGCGCCGTCTTTTTGCGTCGCGGCTACTTTTACATTTTCATGAAGGCATTCTGCCAGCGCCACGCTGACTCCTGCACGGATCGACGCCGCCTGTGCCTTAACGGTGCCGGCACCCATGACTGCGGTCATTGCTGTCATAAAGATTGCTCCTAGCTTTATAAATCTGAATTTCATGTTTTCCTCCTGCATATTATCTGCTGTTTTTCTATTTTCTATTTCTATTATATATTTTCTATTTTTGCAAATTTTGTTTTGGCAGTGCTTAGCCTTTTTACTGGGAATTTTTTCCAACCTTTTCCATTATAGCAATATCAACGAATGCTGTCAACGCCGTTGTAATATTTTTGTAATAAAAAAATCAGCATTTAAACTGTCTGTGTTTTAAATGCTGATTTTCCGCTGTTAAAATTTCTCATCTGCAAGATACTCCGCCCCATATGCAATATCTTTTGCAAGCTGGAGCTTTAACTGTTCGATTCCTTCAAATTTCATCTCCGGGCGTTCAAAGTGCAGCAGCTCGACCCTGGCTGTCTTATCGTATACGTCTGTGCAAAAATCGTAAATGTACGTCTCCGCGCCTGCCGGATATTCGCCGTGGATCGTCGGCTTGATCCCGATATTGGTAATGCCCCCGTACTTTCTGCCGTCCAAAAAGATTCTGGATACATACACGCCATACGGCGGCAGCAGCTTTTCAGGAACCGGAAGAATATTAATCGTCGGAAATCCGATGGTGCGGCCGACCTGGTTGCCGCGGATAATCTTTCCCTGGATAAAATAGGGGTATCCGAGCAGCTCGTTTACAAATTCGATGCTCCCTTTTCCGATCGCTTCGCGGATATAAGTACTGCTGATGTCCCTGCCCTGGTACTGCATTTTTTGTACGACGCGTACCTGGTAGCCATAAACACCGGCATATGTTTGCAGCATATGGTAGTCGCCCCTGCGGTTATGCCCAAAGCGAAAATCGGTCCCCACAACGATCCATTTCACACAGAGCCGTTTTACGATTTCTTCGATAAACCGCTCTGGTTCCATCTGCATAATCTCTTCGGTAAACGGGCATTCGATCAGATAATCGACGCCGCGCTCATAAAAAAGCTGCTGCTTTTCTTCCTTTGTCGTAATGACCTGCTGGATGTCAAACACCGGATTCGGCGAAAGCTCAAATGTAAATACGGCAGCTTTTAACCCCGTCTTTGCCTTTTCAAATACCGATTCCATCAACAACTCATGCCCCCGGTGCAGGCCGTCAAATTTGCCAAGGGATAAAACCGTAGGCTCATGAAGCTGCAAATGTAAAAAATCCTGTTCGTACCTCATGCCCCATTCCCCCGTTTCGCTGTACGCAGGGCGTCTTGTTCCTGCTTTTGTATCTGCCCTTGTCCAAATATTTTCAAAGGCTTATAGTCATCCCGCAGAGCATCATATTGATAAAGGGCATAAAATTCCCCGCCAAAATAGGCACGTATGACCTGCTCCGCATTTGCGCCGCTTTCTGCCGCTGCAAAAAAAGCCTGTTTGGGCAGGCGGTTGCCGTTAAATAAAAGCCTTGTGTATTCTGGCAGAACGTCTGCGTGCGGATATTCCAAAAACAACCGGTCTGCGGGCAGCAAGATTTCCTCCAGGCGGTTTTCTTCTGCCAGGCTTTGGATCTGCGCCAGCCGCCAGGCATGATCCAGCGAAAAGATGCTGACGTTTGTGCGCAGCAGTTCTTCCATGCAGCCGCCGCAGCCCAGCTTTTGCCCGATATCGTGGCAAAGCGTGCGGATATACGTGCCCTTGGAACAATGTACGCGCAGCTTTACACGCGGCAGCCTCATCCAAAGCACCTCGATTTCATAAATCGAAACCTGCCTTTTGCTGCGCTCCACCTCCACGCCTGCCCTGGCAAGGTCGCAAAGCTTTTTTCCATTGACCTTGAGTGCCGAATACATCGGCGGAAGCTGGCTGTATATGCCCAAAAAAGAAGCGGCTGCCTGCCGCACCTCGTCCTGTGTGCAGGTTACCTGCGCCTGACGGACAACCGTTCCGCTGATATCCTGCGTATCTGTCTGTGTGCCAAGCAGCAGCACTGCCTCATATACCTTGTCTTTGTCCGTCAGCAGCCCGCACACTTTGGTTGCGGTTCCAAGGCATACCGGAAGCACGCCTTCTGCGTCCGGGTCAAGCGTGCCGGTATGCCCAATCTTTTTTTGACGGCAGATTCCCCGCAGCTTTGCCACAACATCGTGCGAGGTATAGCCTTTTTCCTTATATACATTGATGATTCCGTTCATGTCGTATGCTCCATCTGCTGCCTTACCATCTCTAAGATCTCGAAAAGACATGCTTGTGGTTCCATCCTGGTCGACGCCCCGGCTGCGCGGACGTGCCCGCCGCCGCCATAGTGCATGGCAATCTGTGCCACATTAACGGCGTCTGAGGCTGCGCGCAGGCTGATCTTATATTCCAGTCCGCTTTCTGTCTGCTGCGGGTAAAAAAAGACTGCCGCTTCCACGCCCTTGGTAGAACGAAGCTGCGCCACAATGCCTTCCAGATGCTTCGCAAGGACATGGCACTGTTCCATATCTTCTATTGTAATAATTGACGAGATACAGGCACCGCCCAGATGCAGCCTGCTTTTTTCAATCGCCCGCGCAAGGATCTGGTTTTGTTCAAATGTCTTTTGCACATAAGTCTTATCAATAATCTCTGTAAAAGCAATCCCCTGTTCCATTAAAAACGCCGCTGTGCGCATGGTCTTTGGAGAGGTTGAAGAATACTGAAACAGCCCGGTATCATGAATAATCCCGGTATAAATGCATTCTGCAACCTGTCTAGTAATCTTTGCCTGATCCATCAGTTCAAATACCAGCTCCGAGGTAGAGCTTGCTTTTGGAAAAATATAGCGGTCATCCCCAAAGCCGGTATTGCTGATATGATGGTCAATGCAGATCACGCGTTTTGCCTGCGCAAGCAGCACCGAAGCTTTGCCAAGCCTGCCCGCATCACCGCAGTCCTGTACGATCATAAGGTCAAACCGCATAGAAGCATCCGGTTCGCTTTCGATTACGTCCGCCCCGGACAAAAATTTGAAAATATTTGGGATCGGCTCTAAAAATACGCGCACCTGTATCGCAGGGTCATAGTTTTTGATATAATTATAGGTAGCAAGGCAGGAGCCGACACAGTCTCCGTCCGGCTTTACGTGCCCTGCAACTGCCACGCTTTTTACTCCGTCAAGCTGTTCTTCCAGGCTATTCATTGTTTTGATCTTCCTTTTCTGTTTCCTGCCGCCTGTTTTCGCTGTTTACCCGGTCAATCAGATGCGACATATTCACACCGTATTCGATCGACTGGTCGATAATAAACGTAATCTGCGGTGTATGGCGCAGGTTTGCGCTCTGTGCCAGGCTGTGCCGGATATAGCCCTCGGCGCTTCGAAGCCCAGCCAGCGTGTCTTTTTGCGACTGTTCATCCCCAAGCACGCTGACATATGCCTTGCACGTCTTTAAGTCCGGCGCAACCTCTACCGAGACAATACTTGTCATCGGATTGATGCGCGGGTCTTTGATGCTGCCGCGGATAATCTCGCTGAGCCTCCGCAATACTTCTTCGTTGATGCGTGTATTTTTTATACTGTGTTTTCTCATATTCCGCCATTCCTTTCCAGTGCTCCATCTAACAGCCGCGTGCCGTCTGCCCTGTGCCAGTAGATGAAGCACGCGGGCATTTAGCGAGGCACTTCCACCATCTTATATGCTTCAATCTGGTCAAATTCTGCTATATCGTTAAAGCCTTCAAATACAAGGCCGCATTCATAGCCAGACTTCACTTCTTTGACGTCATCCTTAAACCGCTTTAAAGAAGCAAGCGCGCCTTCAAAAATCTGCTCGCCCTCTCTTGTAATACGGCACTTGCAGCCTCTTTCGAAAATACCGTCCAAAATATAGGAGCCTGCAATATTCCCAATGCCGGACGCCTTAAAGATCTGGCGCACCTCCGCGTGGCCCAATACTTTTTCCTCGAAAATCGGGTCTAACATGCCCTTCATCGCAGCCGATACGTCCTCGATCGCATTGTAAATCACTTTGTACAGGCGGATATCGACGCCTTCGCGTTCCGCGCTTGCTTTTGCAACCGGGTCTGGGCGCACGTTAAATCCAATAATAATCGCATTGGAAGCAGTCGCTAAGTTGACGTCGGATTCGTTCACAGAGCCTACGCCGCCATGAATAATCTTAACCACAACTTCTTCGTTGGACAGCTTTTGTAGGCTTTGCTTGACTGCTTCCACAGAGCCTTGTACGTCTGCCTTTACGATAATGTTTAGTTCTTTGACATTGCCGGACTGAATCTTCGAGAACAAATCGTCAAGCGACATTCTTGAACGTGTCTCTTCCAGAAGCTTTTCTTTGCTTTCTGTAATATACGTCTCCGCAAAGTTTCTTGCTTCTTTTTCTGATTCGCATACGACAAACGTCTCGCCTGCATCCGGCACGCTGCTAAGCCCTAAGATCTCTACCGGCATGGACGGCCTTGCATCCTTGACGTTTCTGCCCTTGTCGTCGACCATCGCCCGGACTTTGCCAAAGCTGCTGCCGCAGGCAACCGGCTGGCCGATTTTTAACGTCCCTTTTTGTACGAGTACGGTCGCCACCGCTCCGCGTCCTTTGTCTAATTTTGCCTCGATAACTACGCCGCGGGCATTCCGTTTTGGATTTGCTTTAAGCTCCAGCACTTCCGCGGTCAAAAGAATCATTTCCAAAAGCTGCTCGATCCCTTCTTTTGTATGTGCGGATACTGGTACGAAAATCGTACTGCCGCCCCAGTCTTCCGGGATCAGTTCATGCTCGGACAGCTCCTGCTTTACACGCTCAATATTAGCGGCTGGCTTATCGATTTTATTTACGGCAACAATAATCTCAATTCCGGCTGCTTTTGCATGGTTGATCGCTTCTACGGTCTGCGGCATTACACCGTCGTCCGCCGCTACAACCAAAATCGCGATATCCGTCGAATTTGCCCCGCGCATACGCATTGCCGTAAACGCTTCATGCCCTGGTGTATCTAAAAACGTAATATTTTCCCCGTTGCATTTTACCATATAGGCGCCGATCGCCTGCGTAATGCCGCCTGCTTCTTTATCGGTAACCCTTGTATGGCGAATCGCATCCAAAAGAGATGTTTTTCCGTGGTCAACATGCCCCATAACGCAGACTACCGGCGGACGGGAAACCATCTTGCTCTCGTCTTCTGCTTCTTCCTTTAACAGCTCTGCAATCACGTCGATCTTTTCTTCCGGCTCTGCAATGCAGTTAAATTCCAGCGCGATCTCTTCTGCGTGTTCGTAGTCAATATCCTGGTTGACCGTTACCATCGTGCCTTTTAAGAACAGCTTTTTCACAATCACAGACGGCTGGACTTTCATCTTGTCAGCCAGCTCGCGGATCGTCATATGCTCCGGCAGCGTAATGGAACGGATTGCCTCTTCTTCCTTCGGCGCGTTTTGTACCGGTGTCTGGTTTTTCTTCTTGTGGCCGCTCGTCTTTTCCAGGTTTACATAGCGTTCCTGCTTTTTGCCGCCCAGCTTGTCGTATTCTTTGTTTGTGCTGTTTTTCTTGCGGCCGTTGTCACGGCTTCTGTTGTCGCGGCTTTCCTTTGCCATTTCTTCTGGCGACGCCTTGACCGATTCCTTGTGGAAACGGTTAATATTCTGTTCTAATTTTCCTTTAAATTCCTTCTGGCGATTCGCACCGACTCTGCCGCCGTTTTTATCACCATAATTATTACCGGAATTCGCTCGATTATTCGAATGGTTTTTCTCACCTTTCTGCTCAAATCCCGCATTTCTGCCACCTCTGTCATTCCCGCGTTCGTTTCTTGCATTTCCTGTATTGCCGCGCTGTCTGGAGCCGCTCATTGCACGCACATTGCGGTCGCCCTGCACGCGTGCCCCGCCGCGGTTTTGCTGCCTGTCGCCGCGGTCGCTTCTTTCTGTCCGCTCGCCGCGGTCATTACGATCACTGCGGTCGTTACGGTCTTGCCCTCTGTCCATTGTACGATCACTGCGGTCATTACGGTCATTTTTTTCGCCGCGTTCTATACGGTCTGTGCGTTCCGCCGTCCGTTCTGCTTTTTCCGCACGTTCTTGTGTTTCTGGGCGCTCTGCCTTTGGTACTGGCGGCTTTACAATCTCGTCATCCGGCACATGTGCAGAAGCACGGTCGTAGTTTGGCCTGTCTGCGTTTGGGCGGATCGGAATATGCGGGCGTTCCGCCGGACGGACGGTACGCTGCCCGCGCTCCCTGTCTGCGCGCTCGCCGGACTGTTTGTTCCGGTTTCCACTCTGCTTGCGGTTTTGTTTGCTGTACTGTGCGTTAAATACCGCGGTAATACTCGCTTTTTTCTTTGGCCTTGCCTCGCCCTCCTTTGAAGCAGAGCCTTTCTGCTCGCCGGACTTTTGTCTTGTGTCAGCCTGCTTTGCCTTTAGCTCATGGTCTGCCTTTACGAGCGAATCCAGATTTGCGCGAATGTCCGCCGCTTCTTCTGCTTCCAGAAAATTGGAAGAAGTGTATTTTTTTTCTTTGTCTTTCACTTTACGGTTCAAATAATCTACGACTACTTTATTTGTCAGCTTCAGCTCTTTTGCAAGCTCATGTATTTTTTGCTTTGCCACTATTAATTACCTCCATTATTCAGTTGTTCCATTTCCATTAACCTTTTGATAATTGCTCCTGCCAGATGTTCCTCTGTAACTGCCAGTGATGCCCGGTATTCTTTTCCGATACAATTACCAAGCTGTGTCTTATCTGCATATTCATAATACGGCGTTCCCCTAAAAGCGCACATATCTGAAAAATGCTTTTTCGTATTCTGCGATGCATCTTTCGCAAGAACAACCAGATAAGCCTTTCCACTTTTCACCGCTTTTTCCGTTGAAAATTCCCCGCTTGCAATATTCCCTGCCCGGGCTGCCATTCCAATCATTGACAATACCTTATCTGGCCTCAACTGCACTCATCTCCTCTTCTAATTGATCAATAACCTCCTGTGGAATCTGCGTCTTTAAGGAGCGCTCCAGCCCTTTTGACTGTACGGCACGCCGAAAACATTCCCTGTTTCTGCAAATATAAGCGCCCCGTCCGTTCTTCTTTCCCGTCTCGTCCAGGCAAATTTCATTTTCTGCTGTCTTTACGATCCGTACCATACTTCGTTTTTCTTTTGGCTCTCTGCATCCTACACAAATCCTCGAAGGAATTTTTTTTGTCTTCACGAAACACCTGCACCTTCTTTATCTTCGTCGTCTTGCGGCTGCTGCATATCCGCGTCTTCGGTATCTTCCTGATCGAAAGCGTCCTCTGCGGATTTGTCGTCAGATTCTATATCATAGCCATTGTCTGCTTGATCTTCGCTGTGACCTGCTTTCCAGTCGGAATTTATATCGGAGCTGCTGTCTTTCGATTCTTCATAAAAATCTTCCTCGTAACTGCCGCCGTTAGACTCTTCATAAGAATCTTCTTCATAGTTATCACCATCTGATTCTTTATAAGCATCCCCGCCGTAGCTGTCCGCTTCTGCTTGCGCATAAGAACCGCCTTCGTAACCGCTGCCATAGGCGTCTTCTTCATATTCGGAATACTCGTCATATTCATCCGCATCTTCGTATTCATTTTCATAATCCAGGAAGTCGCCTGCTTCTCTTGCCTGCGTTTCGCTCTTAATATCGATCTTAAATCCGGTCAGCCTCGCTGCAAGCCTTGCATTTTGTCCTTCCTTGCCGATTGCCAGCGACAACTGGTAATCCGGCACTACGACTTTTGCGCTCTTTTCCTCAGCGTCTGCAATAACGGAAATTACTTTTGCAGGGCTTAACGCATTTTCAATCAGCATGGCAGGATTATCGTTCCATGTGATAATATCGATCTTTTCTCCGTGCAGCTCATTGACGATCGCGTTTACCCTCGCGCCGTTCATCCCGACGCAGGCGCCTACTGCATCCACGTTCGGGTCGTTGGAATGTACGGCGATCTTGGTACGGTTTCCGGCTTCCCTGGCGATGCTTTTAATTTCCACTATGCCGCTCTTTACTTCTGTCACTTCGGATTCAAATAACCGCTTGACCAGCTCTGGATGTGTCCTGGATACAAGGATTTTTGGCCCCTTGGATGTGGATTTCACTTCCAGGATATAGACTTTGACACGCTCTGTCGGCTGGAATACCTCTTTTTTCACCTGCTCGTTTTCCGTCAGTACCGCGTCTACTTTTCCAAGGTTAATGCTGACATTTTTCCCCATATACCGCTGCACAATGCCGGTTACGATATCTTTCTCCTTGCTGTAGTATTCGTCACACAGGATTTTTCGCTCTTCCTCGCGGATTTTCTGCAAAATCACGTTTTTGGCATTCTGTGTCGCGATCCTGCCAAATTCCTTGGACTTGATCTCGATATTTACCATATCCCCCAGCTCATACCTGCTGTTAATCATCTTTGCGTTTGCAAGGCTGATTTCCATAATCGGGTCTTCGACCTCTTCTACAACGGTCTTTCCCTGGAATACATGATATTCACACGTCTCCGGGTTCATATCTACCTTGATGTTATCTGACTTGCCGAAATGATTTTTGCACGCGGTTACTAACGACGTCTCAATCGCCTCAAGCAGCGTATCCTTACTGATATTTTTTTCTTTTTCCAATATATTCAATGCTTCCAACAATTCATTGTTCATTTTTCCCATCCTCCTAATCTATGAAACTGCCCGCCTATTACGAAAATGCTTCACCGGCAGTTCCCAACTGTGTACTGCCCTTTAAAAATCAAGCGCCTGGCGGATAAGGGCAATCTCACTCTTTGCAAAGGAAACCTCCATGTCTTCCTCAGTAACAATCGTTACTGTCTGCTCATCATAAGCTTTCAGCGTTCCACAAAATTCCTTTTTATGCTCAATGGGACGATAGGTGCGGATCTCTATCTCTTTTCCCAGATTTCTGGCATAGTCTTTTTCTTTTTTCAACGGCCTGCCGAGTCCCGGCGAACTAACCTCGAAGGTGTAAGATCCATCGATATAATCCAGCTCATCCAAAATCGGATTCATTTTTCTTGCCACGTCTTCACAGTCATTGATTGTGATCCCGCCTTCTTTATCAATATAGGCACGCAAAAACCATGTGCTCCCCTCTTTCACATATTCTACATCGACAAGATCAAAATGATACTCTTTTAAAACAGGCAGAAGCAGTTCTTCGGTTTTCTGTTCATATTCCTCTCTTCTTGACATCGTTACACCTCCTTGTAAATACTGCTGCCAAACGCTGCATATTTCGAAAAAATACAATACAACGCGAATTGAGAGTGGATTGCCGTCCACTCTCAATGACTTGTTACTTTATTCTTATTTAATAAAATAGCACTTTCACGTACAAAAAGCAAGCATTTATGGAAAAAATTTTATATTGTTGGTGAAAAAGTTTTTACAAACCTGTTAATTTGTAGTACAATAAAAACAGATGTTAAATAAAGACAGGGGGATTTTGCTATGAGGAAAAAGTTGGAAAACATAGATTGGTATGATTTTTTTGCCCGTTTTGCGTACCGGTTGGTCTTTCTTTCGTGGTTCGGGTTTTGGTGTATTTTAAGTGCGGGGTCGTTCTACGGCGCATGGAGCATGAGGGAACTGTTTATTACGATACCTTGCGCTGTGATATTTTTAGTGTTGTTTATTCTTACGTTTTTTTGGAAATATTAATATTTATAGAAAACAAGTTTGAATTGCTTTGGTATATTTTTACAGGAAGGGACGCTGGGAGAGAGGATGTGCCTCCCC
>ERZ778516.338-NODE-338-length-39525-cov-7.771700_pt1 | contig 39525 bp, 33 predicted proteins | sample MGYA00510342_ERZ778516 | MGnify/ENA primary metagenome ERZ778516 (study PRJEB29527, sample SAMN07138961) | mouse gut metagenome | material: feces | host: mouse | place: China:Nanjing | collected 2016-01-25 ...
TTTGGCTTGACGGTAGATGCCGCTTAGCCTATGAATATTTTTTAACGAACTATTGATTGTTATAATCATTATATTAATTTTGCGCTTCGTTTCAAATATACTTTTAAGAGTCGGATAATTATTTAATAGCTTCCTTAGGGATTTCCTGTCATTATACAGGCTTTCCTATGATGGAGAAACGGCTGTATTATTATGAGAATGTGTGTAAGAATCAAGACAGTCATTTTTTTTAATGCGCTTCTTTCCGTGGCGTGCTTCGGCATGCGCGCCCAGGAGGTCGCCATTAAAACAAATGTACTTTACGACATTGCTGCAACAGTAAATGCAGGAGTTGAGTTTGGGCTTGCCCCGAAGTGGACGCTCGACATTTCGGGCAACTATAACGGATGGACCCTGTCGGGAGGACGCAAATGGAAGCATTGGCTTGTGCAGCCGGAGGCGCGCTGGTGGGTCTGCGACAAGTTTGCCGGACATTTTCTCGGAGTCCATGCACATGGTGGCCAGTGCAATGTCGGCAATCTGAAGAACAACATCAGGTTTTTGGGAACTGACTTTTCCAAATTGTCCGACAGACGCTATCAGGGCTGGTTTGCAGGTGCGGGAGTGGCATACGGTTATTCCTGGATTCTGGGCAGGCACTGGAACCTTGAAGCTGAAATCGGAGCGGGATGGATTTATACGCGTTATGACGTGTTCCCGTGTGCGGCTTGCGGTACCAGGCTGGCGAGCGGCCTTTCGCACAATTATTTCGGGCCAACGAAAGCCGCTGTAAATCTTGTGTTCTTGTTTTAGATATTCAATCTATGATAAACTCCGCCTCGGCATAATGCAAATGAATTTGTCTTCTGCTCCCGGCTTAACCGTTTGTTTAAGAATTAATACACATGAAAAAGATACTCTGCATCATCGCATATGCGTTCCTTATCATGCATATGGCATCTGCCCAGGAAGTCCTGGGAGGGCGCATAATGATATCTGGCCTTGACGTGGCCCGTACAGATGGGAACCTTTTCGTATCAATGGACATGGACTTGTCCTCCCTCAATCTCAAGACTGACCGTGAGCTTATAGTCACTCCTGTATTGTACACCGGTACGGACAGCTTGAGCCTCAGTCCGGTCGTGATTGCCGGGCGCAACCGCTATTTCCATCATCTGCGCAACGGGATTTCTCCTGAGGAAGCGGCCCTGTACCGTGAAGGAAGCACATCCGTGGTTGAATATCGTGCAGTGGTTCCCTATTCAGGGTGGATGGGGCGTGCGGACCTGAGGCTCGACGGGCTTATTTGCGGCTGCTGCGGTGCTCCTGTGGACGGAGAAAGTGATTTCCTTTCTGCACTTGATATGGAGCCGCGCGTGTTCATGCCTTCGTTCGTATATCTTTCCCCTGAGGGTGAGGCCGTCAAGATGCGCGTCGAGAAAGGCTCTGCATACATAGACTTCCCTGTGAACAGGACTGAGATATATGAGGACTACCGCTCGAACGCCGGTGAACTGAGTAAAATCCGTTCTACAATTGAACTTGTGCGCAATGACCCTGATACGCGGATAACCTCCGTTTCCATAAAGGGATATGCTTCTCCGGAAGGACCGTATGACAATAACGTGCGTCTGGCAAAAGGACGTACCAGGACGCTGAAAGAGTATGTCCGCCGCCAGTATGATTTTCCTGATTCGCTCATGCACACATCATATGAGCCTGAGGACTGGGACGGCCTTGAGAGGTTTGTGCGCGGCAGCGGCCTTGCAGGCAGGGACGGCATCCTGGAGGTCATTGCGGGCGGTCTGGCTCCGGATGCGAAGGAGTGGAAGATAAAGTCGTCTTGGCCGGAGGATTATGCTTTTCTGCTTAAGGAGGTTTATCCCGGCCTGCGTCATTCCGACTATGCCGTTGAGTATGAAGTGCGCACATATACGGATGCCGATGAAATCAGGAGTATCCTCAGGACAAGGCCGCAGAAACTGAGCCTTCAGGAGATGTATCTTGCCGCCCAGCAGATGGAGCCGGGAAGCGATGAGTATAACGAGACATTCGAGATTGCTGTGCGCATGTTCCCCGACGATCCTGCGGCTAATCTGAATGCGGCCAATTCCGCAATGTCACGCGGAGACTTGAAGAATGCGGGACGTTATCTGGCGAAGGCAGGACAATGTCCTGAGGCTGTATATGCCCGTGGAATCTTAGCAGCTCTTTCCGGTGAATACGATTCTGCCGGGAAATTGTTTGGCGAGGCAGCCGTAATGGGAATTTCCCAGGCTGAAGAGGCCCTTGAGTCGCTTAGTGAACTTTATTGATTGTAAACGAAGTTTAAAATAAAAAGAAAATGAAAAATTGGAGTAAATTTTTGATTGGCGCCTGTGTTGTGGCGCTGTCCGCCTCATGCAGCGAAAAGGAGCTGAACAGCGGAAAGACAGGTCCGGATAATGTAAATCCGAAAGATGCAGTTTATATGAATGTTGCCGTACAGCTTCCTGTAGGCCCGGGTACACGCAGTGTTACCAATCCAGGTGGAGGCAGCGACGGCGGCACTGAAATAGGAAAGGATTATGAGAATCTCGTAAAATCCATTCTGCTCGTGCTTGCCGATGAACACAACAAATTCATCGCTTACGGTGAGCATATGGAAAACATTAATGAAGTGACTAACGGCAAAGTCTCTACCGTCCACACAATAACAAAATCCACTCTGAAAGAATATTATGGAGAAGACAATACTCTTACTGAGGCTGAGCGCTCAATAAAAGTGTTTGTCTTCTGCAACCCTACAGCCGGACTGGGAGAATATATCGAAACTGTGAGCAAGGGAACGGATGCTGAAAAGGCAGGCTGGTACAATGCGGCATGCAAGATAAACGAGCAGCCTGACGGCACTTCTGACAATGATGCGATATGGGGCGGACCTGCACATAAAAACGGATTCCTGATGTCTGTTGCTGATATCACAAAAATAGGTAAAAAACTGCCTGCAAAATTCAGCGAGTGGGACAGCTATACTTCAATAGACAAGGCATTCAATCTGTCGGGCATGAACAATGCTTATACCGACAAAGAGATAAATAACGGCGGTGCAATTCCTGTGGAGCGTGCCGTTGCACGTTTCGATTTCCGTGACGGCAGCCCGAATGGCCACAACACTTATGACGTCGTGACAGATAAGGAAGGACAGCTTCTCGTGCAGATTGAGCTTCAGAAGATGGCTCTTGTAAATATGAGCAAGGAGTTCTATTATCTTCGGAGGGTATCGCCGACCGGCAATGATGATGACAATGTGCTCTGCGGCATCGAGACTCCGGAAAGTTATGTGATGGATACTGATGCTGCAGCAAAAAGGGATGATGCCATAATAGCAGGCAATACGTATGCCGATCATTTCAATTTCTGCCTTGGGCATGTTGCAGGGGACAAATGGACCATCGATGAGACTGCTCGCAACCAGTGGTTCACTTCAAAGACTTCTGATATCCTTGGCGGAGAAGAAGACAATGACGAAGGATGGAAGCCTGCCGCTTCCGCCGGATATCATATCTGGCGTTATGTAACTGAAAATACAGTTCCGTCAGCCACGATGCAGAAGAACGGAATATCTACCGGTATTGTCTTCAAAGGAAAGATGCTTGCTGCGGAAGGTGCTTCAGGCTCATTGGCAGAGGCCATCAAGAATGCCAAAGGAAATTCAGAGGATGCTATTCTGTACTCTTATTCCAACAATATCTATGTGACATGGAAAGAGGTCCGTGCCCTTGCCATTGAGGAGGGACAGGGCAGTGAACTTTATCAGGATGTATTCGGAAAGAATATGACATCCGTTCCTGTTGCCGAAAAACCGGCTGAGGGTGAGACTGCTGCAGTTGAGGCTGTATATAGCGATGACGTGGACAGCCCTGACTATCTGTGGAATGTATGGCATAATGTGAACGGACACGAAGCCGGACATGAGTCTTTGGCTAAGTTCAAGAAAGCTGCGACATTGGCTAAGTTTACGCTCTATGAGTCAAGCAGAGATACTGAATACGGTCCAGGATACTATTGCTACTATTTCTATTGGAACCGCCATAATGACAACGGCAACAGCGGTGTCATGAGTCCTATGGAATTTGCTATAGTCCGTAATAATGTGTACAAGCTTGCTGTGACAAACATCAACAGACTCGGCCATCCGCGCATTTCCGACAATAATCCTGACCCTGTTGATCCGGACGATCCGGATGAGAAGGGAGATGTATATCTTACTGTTTCCGTTGAGGTTCTTCCTTGGACAGTTCGCGTGAACAATATCGAATTCTAACAATTTGGAAATGCGAAGCGGAAAACGGCATATAATTTCAACATTTGCAGGTGCGGTCTTGTGTGCCGCATCTGCATGTGTTGCCTTTTCGTCCTGCGAACGCATCTATGATGACCTTGCACCGTGTCCCCACGGAGTGTCGTTGCGGTTTGTCTATGACTACAATATGGAATATGCAAATGCATTTCCGTCAAATGTGGATTGCCTGACGCTCTACATTTATGACAGCGAAGGCAAGTATGTGGATACAGAGACTGTGACCGGCACGCAGCTTCAGGACGAAAACTGGAGGATGACGCTGGACCTTGAAAAAGGTACTTATCATTTTGTGGCTTATGGCGGACTCGCCTGCGGTGAGAAAACTTTTGCAGTGCTGCAGGAGCCTGGGGCCGGGAGTATGGATACGGAACTGAAGGTGGAGATTGACAAGAATCGTCTCTCTGCTTCAGAGGCCGGTGACAGGCGCCTGCATGATCTGTTCTGGGGTGAACTGTCTTTGGCTACGGCTGACCTTTACAGTGAGGGTACTGTCAGGATGATGAAGAACACGAACAATATACGGATCGTGCTTCAGCAGCTTAACGGCGAGCCTGTCATGGTTGATGACTTTGAGTTTGCCATAACGGATGACAACACTCTTTTCGGATATGACAATGATTTGATTCCCAATGGAATGGTGACTTATGCTCCGTGGGTGTCAGGAGAGGCTGTCGCCGGCGCTTCCGGAGACGGCAAGCCTGTCGTGGTTGCATATTCCGAGTTTTCTGTTTCACGTCTGATGAAAAAGAATTCTCCAAGGCTGACCATCAGGCTGAAGGAAGACGGCCGTGAGGTTGTGGATATTCCGCTGAATGACTATCTTCTTCTTCTCAAGAGCGAATTGTATGCGAAGATGCCCCCACAGGAGTTTCTTGACAGGGAAAGCGTATGGTCTATGGTGTTCTTCCTCGGAAGCGACATGAGCTGGATCAGGACGCACATCAAAATCAATGACTGGACTGTGAGAATCAATAATGCGGAGATGTAAAATGGGACGGTTGGCTTCATCTGTCATATTGTGCATAGGCCTGCTGCAGGTATTTTGCGCTTGCGGAGCTGCCGTGGATTTGGATATGTCCGGAGATGGTGATGCCGGCTTTGTCAATCTTGACATAAGTGTCGCCATGTCTGACGTGTCCGGTTCGCTTACAAAGGCGGCGGACTCCGATGCTGCGGATGACAATGAGAAAATGCAGAGTCTCCGTATTGTGATCGTACGTCCGGACATGACTGTAGAGGCGAACAGACGCATCAATTTGAAAGCTGTCCTGAACCATGAGGAAGAGACTTTCAAGGTTGCGGCAAATGAACAGAAGACTATATATCTGTTTGTAAACGAGGATACGGAGTTTGTTTCTGAGACAGACAATATAAAGCGCAAGGTTGTGGACTATGATTTTAGTGGAATCATTGTCGGGCAGCCGTTTCCTGGTGCAGAAATCGGGAACCTGACCGTCAGGCTGGATAGCCGCAGCGCGCAGGTGGCCGGGCCGCTTCCGATGAGCGGAAAGCATTTTGTGGATGTTCCCGGAAAAGACCATTCCTGCCGTCTCTTCGTGACCAGGGCTGCCGTGAAGTTCACCTTCCATATAAATAATGAAAGTTCCGAGGAAGTAGGACTTGGGGGAGTGACCCTGAGCAAGATGGCGCGTGAGGAATGGTATGTTCCGCGTGCATTGTATGATGAGAAGGGTAATGTCACCGATTATGAAGTCCCTGCTCTTGAAGGAGACAATGGCTATTATATTTTCAGAAATGATTTTGTTCCGTATATACCTCTGGCGGTCGGTGGCAAGGTTGATTTGAGTCCGATTTATTTGCTGGAGGGCCAATATAAGGAGGGCTATTCGATGTCTATTTTCATCGGCGGCACAGAAAGGCATGCAGCAGTGTTCGACAATCTTCCGGAGCTTCCGCGCAATACACATGTTGTGGTGAATGTCACGATAAAGAAAGATGCGCGTATCGTCTGGGAGGCCGATGTCGTTCCATATGAAGTGGTCGATCTCAATCCTGGATTCGGGAAATAATGAAGAGTAGAATTTTGTACGAGAAATGAACTGTAGAGTCATATATGTTTTATCGGTATGTCTTGCTTTATCCGGACTGTCTGCCTGCATAGAAGAGCCTATGTTTGAGGACGGGCTTGTAGGCGAAGGTGAGAGTACTGTGTCTTTCGGGGCAGTGTTCCGTCCGATGGAAGATGCAACGCTTGGAAAGACACGCAGTTTGGGCGGTAATGAAATCAGGGACATAAATGATATGTCTGTTGTGATGTACAGGGAAGACGGCTCCCTCGCATCCTATTATTATTTTGACAAAGATGAACTTACGGTCACGGATGAGCCGCGGCCAGGGTATGATGAGAGTGTGACCAAAAACGTTGCATTCCAGTGCAAGGTCCCTTACGGAAGATACCGTATTTATGCCATTGCAAATATGGGCAATCTGACAACGGACGACCGCATCCTTACAGAAGGTGAGTTTAAGGCTTTGCCGCTGGAATGGAACCATGAGGATATCGCGGCAAACAATCAGATGTCAGGATATTTCAGTGAGTCGCCGTCCACTGCCTATGCTTCAGGTGAGGCTCCGCTTCTGACCATAGGCAAGTCGGACATTAGTCTTCATGCCTGGCTCAGGAGGGCTGTCTCAAAGGTTACGGTCGCTTTCCGGGCCGACAGCTTGAAGGATAACATATACATATACATAAAGTCAGCCCAGATAAAGGATATTCCTTTGGGTTGCAAGCTGGTTGACGCGAATGCACCTGATTCTGCGGAGGAACTTCTTCATGAGGGAGATACTGTGCAGTTCGGCAAGGGAGATGAATACCAGATGTGGCCTGCACTTTCCTGCGGGCGCGGTGCAAACCGGTATGGCAGCCACGATAATGATGCCCCGTCGTTGTTTTTCTATGAGAATATGCAGGGAAAGCATCCGGACAAACATAAGTACGGAAATTTTGAGAGCAAAGATAATGTCCCTTACGGTACATATGTTGAGGTGAAGGGCTATTACATAAACAAAACTACGGAGAATCCGTCATATGGCAATATCACCTACAGATGCATGCTTGGCAAGAACATGACGGACGATTTCAATGCGGAGAGGAACACTCATTATAAGCTTACGCTGGTGTTCAGAAATGACGCCAACGACCCTGACTGGCATATAGAGTATGACTATCAGCCGGCGCCGCCTGAAATCATCGTTCCGAGTCCTATTTATATATCGTATCTGGCCAATCAGAGCGTTGATATTCCTGTCACCATATACTATGACAATAATATTACGTCGGTCAAGTCCGTGACTGCGGAAATCATACGTAATGACTGGGGATTCGAGGGACATAAATATGACTATACCAACAAGGAACTGACAAACGGTTTCCTTTCGCTTGAACTGTTGAATACCAATGTGCTGACAGATAGGAAAACTCAGTATGCCCCGAAAAAGACTTATACGGAGTTCGATGAGAAAACTGATGAAAAGTATACGATAAGGGTTCCGGTTTATACAAGGCCGATGAATATGGGCAGCAGTTTTTCCGGAAACAATTATTTTGTAGGGCGAAGGCGTTATGCCACGGTACGGCTGACTGCCACGCTTGAGGATGAAAGTGTTGTTGTGAAGCCTTTTGACGTGGAAATCATCCAGTCGCGGCGTCTGGTGAATCCTAAGGGTGTTTGGCGCAAATGGGATTCGGAAAAGCCTTTCCGCATTACATTGAAGAACTCTGATTCGTCTCCGACAGTGGCGACTGAATTTGAGGCTCTGTTGTCGGATGGGCCGTGGACGGCTTCAATTGTTAAAGGTGCCGATTGGGTGCGGATCAAAGATACGGAAAGCCAGACTTGGGGGACAGAAGATGTGACTGGAGGCACAGGCTCGAAGATTGAGTTTGACTACAAGCCTGCTTCCAAGTGTTCCGGTGAGAACGAAAGCCGCTTCGGGCTTATTGAAATAAAATTCCACAACAATACTTGTACCCATATGGTTCTGGTGAGTCAGGGAACTGCACCGGTTGAGTTTGGCGGCAGGAGGTGGCATATGGCAAATGTGAAATACAGCGGAACCGATGCTGAAAACCCTCTGATGGAAGGCTCTATGTTTGCTTACGGAAACTCTGGCAATGCGATTTTGTCTTCGAATAACCTGAAGGATGGCTATGGGTTTGATATTTCCTGCCTTTGGAAAAGATTTGACGTATATGATGCCCAAGGCAATGTCCGGCAAAAGCTGCTTAATGACATAGGCAATTTATTGGACGGATTTACTGATGGCGGAATGACGGAAAACGGCAAGTGCCGTGTGGCAAATGCAGAAGATTGGGCGGATCTTACTACAGATAAATATATACGCTATTATGGTATACTTTATGGGGATGAGTGTGAGGAAACCCTCAGCTCAAACAAAGTTACAAATACTTATACGGAGCCTGGGGATGTAAAAGGCATGAGAGGGTGTTTCGTTTGTGACCCCTTGACGGGAAAGCATCTGTTCTTCCCTATCGGCAATACCGGTTATGGACGAAGAAAATATATCGACAATACCAATAGGGATCCAGCTACGCACCCTAATCAGGGGGAAGGCGTGTTGAAATATGCATCGAGAACTTCTGAGATGGAAAAAGGAACAGCGGAGAAAGTTCCTAACTATTATAGTCTGTGGAATGGGCCTGGTGCTGTATATTTGTATGGCGAAAGGAAAATGGTCTCTAACGGGTCCAATCCGTCGGGTACCTTGTATCACTATGGGTTCGACATCAATTATTTCAGCTTCGGATTTGAGGAATTTGCTGTGGATATGATAAAAAACCATGGGCGTTCGGATTTCTGTTTCATCCGCAGGATAGACAACTGACGCTTGTCACATAATGCGTGCGAAGTCGCATAATATTGAAGATTGATGCCCGTTCCCAAAAGGTTGCCTTTATCTTTGGAAACGGGCATTTTTTTTTTGGGGGGGCATCCGGCAGGCGGCTATGCCAGATTGCCAATCATCTCTGCCGTCAGACCTGTGTATTTGGCCACAGTCTCCACTGGCATGCCGTCAGCCAGCATTGCCTTGGCAGTCTCATTTACAGCTTCTTCCCTTCCTTTTGCCTTCCCTTTTTCCAGGCCTTGTTCAAAGGCATAGTCCTTAATTTCCAGAATGTCTCTTTCGTCCAGCATAGCTTTCTCGTATTTAGTTTTCTTCTGTTCATCGAAAGCGGCGATTCTGCATGCCTCCAGCAATTGATTGAAAAACGGCTTTTCCCTTATGGCCTCCGGAATATCGATTAGTGATGAACTGTGCTTGAAAATGTAGAAAAGCCAGTCCCTGTCGGTCTTGCACTCTCTTTCGCTCTTGGTGAACCTTTCCAATTCTGCAAATATAATGGAAATAGTGGGAGGTGCAGCTTCTCCTGTTCTCTTTTCTGTGAAGGAATAATAAGACACGATGTTGTTCGTGTTCCACAGAGACGTTTCAAGATGCTGCATCCTGTAATTCAGGAAAGCCACAATATAGACAGGCTTGAGTATGGAATACCTCTCCTTGGCTTTCAGTTGTCTGTGGAAAGCTCCGGCAGCATAGAATACGCATCTTTGGAAGAATCCTGACCTGTTCTCCCGTTGCACTTCTACTATGAATGTCGTTCCGTCGGTTCCTTTGCAGATAAGGTCAAGCTTCGTTAGTTTTCCGTCCCGGGTGTCTTTCCCCTGTTCCCTGTCGCTGTAATATTTTTCGATGTCGCTGATTTGGGCCTGAGGCGGGAGCACCTCATTTAGAAGCCCGATGAGCAGCGTTTTGTTGGCCTCGTCCGCGAATACGGCCTTGAATCCCGAGTCATAAGTCAGGTCAACGAAAATCCCTTTCGGTTCAGACCCATAGCAATTGTCATACATGACCATAAGCATTAAAATTCATGTCGCAAAGTGAGCGAAAGTTATCCGCGTAACGAAAATTTACGCGGATAAATCAAAAAATGGCCTTCTGAAGCATCTCCAGTCGAGAAGTCAGAGCAGAAATTTGTCTGATTTTTTACAAAATTCAGCCAAAATGTTCCTTGATTCATTAAATATTGAGATTACTGCAATTTTGCGTGAAATTAATATTGAGATACATGAGAAATTGGCAAACAAATTGAGATTAGTGTAGGCTTGACATGCAAAATATTTTGAGATTAGTGTAAATTACATTATCTTAGTTTTCAATTAAAGGCTTTTATATGATATTCAAAAGGAAAATATACGATGAACTTCTGCTGTGGAAGCGGACGGATGACGGCAAGACAGCCGTATTGATACAGGGCGCAAGGCGTGTGGGCAAATCTACGATTGCCGAAGAGTTTGCAGCTAAAGAATACGAAACCTATATACTGGTGGATTTTGCTGCCTGTTCTACCGAAATCCGGGAGTTGTTCAATGACCTTTCCGATCTTAACCGTATTTTTATGCGCCTGCAACTTGAATATGGAGTAGAGTTGAAGAGACGGAAGTCAGCCATCATCTTTGATGAAGTCCAGCTTGCGCCAAAGGCAAGGCAGGCTATCAAGTATCTTGTGAAAGACGGCAGGTACGATTATATAGAAACCGGCTCTCTTATATCCATACGCAAGAATGTCAAGGATATTCTGATTCCAAGTGAGGAAGTGAAACTTTATATGTACCCGATGGACTATGAGGAGTTCAAGTGGGCGTTGGGAGATACGGCTACGGTAAAACTTCTTCAAGGCTGTTTCCGGAACAGAACATCATTAGGAGATGTGATCAACCGCAAACTGATGCGTGACTTCCGCCTGTATATGCTGGTAGGAGGTATGCCGCAGGCTGTTGCGTCTTATCTTGAAAGCAATAACCTGGAAAAGGTGGACAGCGTGAAACGATCCATCATAACATTGTATGAAGATGACTTCAACAAGATAGACCCTACGGGTAACGCATCCAAAATGTTCCGTCAGATTCCGGCCCAACTGACGAGCAACGCCAACAGGTACCAGGCATGGAGCGCAACGGACGGAAAACGTAATTCTGAACTGGCTGAGATTGTCTCGGAAATAAAGGAATCAATGGTAGTCAATATGTCTTATCATGTCAACGATCCGGGCGTGGGGATGGCATTGCACCGAGCCACGGACAAATACAAGATGTTTGCTGGCGATACAGGCTTGTTTGTCACGCTCGCATTTTGGGACATGAAGTTTACCGATAACACGATTTATCATAAACTGCTCAGTGACAAATTAAGTGCGGATCTTGGATACGTCTATGAAAACGTCATTGCACAAATGTTGAAAGCCTCCGGGCATGAGTTATACTATTACACATTCCCTACTGACAGCGGAAAGCACAACTACGAAGTGGATTTTCTGATTGCCGACGGGGACAAGGTAAGCCCTGTCGAGGTAAAATCTTCCGGTTATAAGGCACATGCTTCGTTGGATGCCTTTTGCAAAAAGTTTTCAGCCCGGATAAAAAACAAGTATCTGATTTACACGAAAGATATGCGTAAAGAGGAGGATGTGCAATATCTTCCGGCATATATGACAATGTTTCTATGATTATGGGGGGGGGACTGTCAAATATTCCCCGAAGATTAAGTGAGAACGGACAGTCTTGTAGGTGAGGTCGTCAGGTTGACACAGGAAAATTCAGGAGAACTGTTGCAACTTTCGTCATGCTTATTGTGCGAGATATGCGTGATTGGAATTTTTGCGGGAAATTCATAACTTTGCGGATTGTTCGGGATGGTAATTTGGTGACTTTCTGGAATTGTCTCATGTGGGAAGCCGGACAATTGGCCGCCGTTGTGGCGGCGCTATGAAAAAGAATAACATAAAAAGCAAAAATATAATGGCAAAAGAAGTTACAAAAAGGTCTGACGACTACTCAAAGTGGTATGACAACCTTGTGGTCAAGGCAGACTTGGCTGAGCGTTCAGCAGTGAGGGGATGTATGGTAATAAAGCCATACGGCTATGCTATCTGGGAGAAAATGCAGCAGGTTCTTGACAAAATGTTCAAGGATACCGGGCATGTCAACGCATATTTCCCTCTTTTCATTCCCAAATCTTTCCTCAGCAGGGAAGCCGAGCATGTGGAGGGATTCGCCAAGGAGTGCGCCGTTGTGACGCACCACAGGCTTATGGCCAATCCTGACGGTCCGGGAGTCGTAGTTGACCCGTCAGCAAGACTTGAGGAGGAACTTGTCGTGAGGCCGACTTCCGAGACCATTATCTGGAACACTTACAAGAACTGGGTCACATCATGGAGGGATCTTCCCATAATGTGCAACCAGTGGGCGAATGTGGTGCGCTGGGAGATGCGTACCCGCCTTTTCCTCCGCACGGCCGAGTTCCTCTGGCAGGAGGGCCATACAGCACATTCTACCGAGCAGGAGGCTATTGCCGAGGCAACAAAGATGGTCGGAGTATATGCTGATTTTGCGCGCAACTGGATGGCGCTTCCGGTGGTAGTGGGGCACAAGAGCCCTAACGAGAGATTTGCCGGTGCTCTCGACACGATGACAATCGAAGCCCTGATGCAGGACGGAAAGGCTTTGCAGGCCGGTACATCGCACTTCCTCGGACAGAATTTCGCAAAGGCTTTCGACGTGATGTTCACCAACAGGGAAGGAAAGCAGGAATATGTATGGGCTACTTCATGGGGCGTGTCAACGCGTCTTATGGGTGCACTTATCATGGCTCACGGTGACGACAACGGTCTTGTGCTTCCTCCTAAACTCGCTCCTATACAGGTGGTTATGGTGCCTATTCCAGGCAAGGACGAAGAGGGCAACAAGACCATAGCCGAAAAGATGGACGAGCTCAAGAAAGAGCTTGAGGCACACGGCCACAGTGTCAAGATAGATGACCGTGACACACTGCGTCCCGGATTCAAGTTCGCTGAATGGGAGCTTAAGGGAGTTCCTGTGCGTCTTGCCATCGGTGCGCGCGACCTTGCGAACGGAACAGTCGAGGTTGCCCGCCGTGATACCGGAGAGAAGATTTCAGCTTCCGTTGAGGGACTGGGCAAGAGGATTGAGGATCTGCTTGACGAGATTCAGGAGAATATCTATGCAAGAGCTTTGAAATTCCGTGACGGCAGCATCCGCAAGGTTGACACTTGGGAGCAGTTCAAGGAGGAAATCACCAAGGGAGGTTTTCTGCTCTGCCATTGGGACGGCACTCCTGAGACTGAGGAGAGGATTAAGGAGGAGACAAAAGCAACCATCCGCTGCATACCTATGGACAGCGCGGTCTGTGAAGAGGAGGGAACCTGCATCTATTCCGGAAAGCCTTCTCACCGCAGGGTGCTTTTCGCTATTTCATATTAGCGGAGTCCCCGCGTATTATTTTCAGCCCGTTTTGCAGACTGTACCTGCTGATGGCATGCAAAATGCATTGCCCGGCTTGCTTTTGCATATCAGATTATTCACCATGCTCCTTTCCTGAAGGGGCATAAACAGAGACAATGATGAAAAGAACTTTTATCACTATTGTAGCATCTTGTGCGGTTTTGCTCCCTTCTTTCGCACAGGACGCCCAGCAGGCAGCTGCAGAGGCTGCAAAGACCATTACTACGGCTCCGGTTGCCGAGCCGATGGTTGAAAAGCCGAAATATTGGACGAACTCCCTCAAGACGCAGATTAATATCGGCCAGACCTCACTGACAAACTGGGCGGCCGGAGGTGACAATACTGTCTCGATGCAGGGATTTGTCGATGCCAATGCCAACTACAAGAAAAATGAGCTGTTCTGGAACAATCGCCTTCAGCTTGACTATGGCTTCCTGTATGCTTCCTCCAAGCCGATATTTCAGAAGAACGCCGACCGCATATATCTGGAGAGCAAGTTCGGATACAAGACTGAGAAAATGAAGAATCTTTATTTCTCGGCCAACTATGATTTCAAGTCACAGTTCGCAAACGGCTACGAGTATAAGACTCCTGGAGTGGAGAATATAGAGGACCTTCCGCGCAAGGAGCAGATACGGTATTGGAGAGAAGCCCGTGAACTCAAATCCGGTTTCCTCGCTCCTGCATATACAAACCTCGCCCTCGGTATCGACTATACTCCGACCAAGTGGCTCACTGTCAACTTTGCGCCTGTCACAGGAGGTTTCGTGATTGTAAGGGATGAGGCTCTCAGGCAGAGCTACAGCATGGCTTTGAAAAAGGAATATGAGGGCATTCCGGAGGCTGAACGTCCGACAGATGGCTCGCAGTTGCGCAATTACCGCTTTGAACTCGGTGCCCAGCTGAAGCTTGACGTGAAGGTGAATGTTAACGACAACTTCTCATACTCTTCACAGGTGGTGCTCTTCTCCAACTATCTTGACCATCCTGAGAACCTGCGTGTTAACTGGGACAACCGCTTTGACTGGAAGCTCGCGAAATATTTCTCTTTTACGCTCACGACCAACCTCATATATGATGACAAGGTCATGATCAAATCCGACAAGGACATAGATAAATTTCCAGATGGGCGGCAGAGGGTGCAGTTCAAAGAGACGCTCGCTTTTGGCTTTACCTATACAATCGCAAGCAAAAAGAATTAGAAACATGATTCAGGGACATTTCTTAAAAGTCATGGAAAATATGAAGGGGCTGGCCGGCGGAAATCTCCGGTCAGCCCTTTCGGAATTGTGCCCCGTTGATGATGGCGGGGAGAAGGGCTGCGGATGCATCGCAGCCAGGCACGTTGTACATCATGCAATACTGCTGGCAGTGAGCGGAGGAATAGATTCAATGTGCATGGCAGACTTGTTCCACAAGTCCTATGGCGCAGAAAGCATTGCGCTGGCACATTGCAATTTCCGTCTGAGGGCGGATGAGAGTGACGGTGACGAGGCTCTTGTGCGTTCCTGGGCCTCGGAAAGAGGCATTGCCTTCCATTGCACTTCTTTTGACACGTCAGCATATGCCTCTGAACATGGCATCAGCATTGAGATGGCAGCCCGGGAATTGAGATATTCGTGGTTTGCCTCCCTGTGCCTTGAGCATGGCTATGCAGCAGTCGCAGTCGCCCATAATGCCAATGACAATGCGGAGACGCTGATTCTTAATCTTGTGCGCGGAACGGGACTTAGGGGCATTTCCGGCATGTCGGAAGTCTCACCGATGCCTTGTGCCTCTGGTGAGGGGCTTCTGCTTCTGCGCCCCTTGCTCGGTTTTACCCGCAAGCAGATAGAGGGGCATGTATTCGCGCATAAGGTGCCTTACCGCAATGACAGCACCAATGCGATGTCAGAATATAAGCGCAACAGCATACGCAACGAAGTGTTCCCGCTGCTGGAGAAAATGAATCCGTCATTTGTCAGGACTTTCAACAAAGAGATGGCATGGTTCTCCGATGCTGAGGAAATCGTCTCGGACTGGTGCTCGCAGGCCGCGTTGTCGGTTGTGACGACTTCTGAAGGGGGCATTGAAATAAATCTTGGCTCATTGCTCGGATACAGGCAATGGAGATACCTTTTGTATCATATACTGGAGCCTTACGGATTTACGGGGCCTGTGCTCAGTTCTGTGGAAGACCTTGTCATGTCCGGACGCACCGTGTCGGGAAAACGTTTCCATTCCCGGACCCATGTCCTGTTTGCCGGAAGAGGATTGCTGCAAGTGCGTCCTTTCGATTGTACGGCAAACTCTGATGCGGAGATAATGGTGCATGGTCCGGGAAAATATTCTCTTGATGGAGTGCAGTTTCTTGTAGAGGAATTTGCGCGCCCGTCTGATTTTGTCCTGAGGCAGCCCTCGGGCACTCTTATATTTGATGCCGGAAAGCTTAAGTTTCCGTTTGTATGCCGCAAATGGCTGCACGGAGACTGGATGGTTCCGATGGGAATGCGCGGAAAGAAAAAGTTGAGCGACCTTTTTACGGACCTTAAACTGGATTCTGCGGCAAAGGGACGTGCGGTCGTGCTCTCGGAAAGTTCTGATGACATGCAGAAAAAGCAGCATGTCGCCGGTGTTCTCGGGATGAGGACCGGCGACATGTATAAAGTCACTTCCGCAACGGAAAGGATAATCAGGGTCAGCGTTACTTTATGATGATTTCATAAGGCATTCTTGCGTAAGCCTTGCCGCTGCATGATGTCTTTGAATTGCGTATTGCCTTCTCAAGACCCTCAAACGGAGTGCCAGCCGCAATTGACTGCTCCCCGGTGAGTGAGTCAAGCAGTATTTCAAAGGTGCTCAGCGGCTTAGGGTACTCTACAATCTGCACGTCAGCAGGGCTTGATACATCTTCGATGCTCATAGCCGCGTATGCGATGGCGTCCTCAATGGTTCCGATCTGGTCCACAAGGCCGATTCTTATTGCCTCGGCTCCGGCCCATACGCGTCCTTGGGCGATGGCATCCACGGACGGAACGCTCATTTCCCTTCCCTCAGACACGATGCCTGTGAATTTGTTGTATATCTTTTCCACTGAAGCCTGCATGTATGCGATTTCGTTCTTGTCAAGAGGACGCATTCCGCCGTACATGTCAGCATGCCTGTTGGAGTTTACCGGAGTGATGTTTACGCGCAGTTTGCCGTTTATCGTTCCGCTGAAGTCCGGAATCATGCTGAAGACTCCGATTGAACCGGTAAGAGTGGTCGCGTTGGAGAAAATGTAGTCGCTGCATGCGGAAATCCAATATCCTCCCGACGCTGCGTAGTTGCCGTATGAGGCGATTACCGGCACGCTTTCCCTAAGCAGGTCAAGCTCTGTCTTGATTTTTTCGGATGCGAGCACGCTTCCTCCCGGAGAGTTGACTCTGAGCACGACAGCCTTTACGCTTTTGTCATTTCTTACATCGGCGATTACCTTGGCGAATCTGTCGCCCGCAACCTGCATCTTGTCGTTACCGTCAATGATTTCTCCGTCCGCATAGATGACTGCAACCTTGTTTGCTGCTTTGAAGTTGACGGTGTTTTTGAGCATTGCATAGTCCTGGAGGGATATGCCCTTGACATTCTCGAATTTGTCTGTCACGAAAAGGTCGGCAAGCTTCTGCTGTAGCTGCTCGCGTGTCATAAGCTCGTCCACAAGACCTTTCTCAAGGAAGTCTTCAGGGAAATTAAGCTCAAGATTGTCAAGGATGGAGTTGAGCTCTTCGGTGGTGATGTTCCTTGCCTCTGCAATTTCTTCTGCCCAGCTGTTCCATACGGAGCTTATCATGGCCTCGTTCTGCTCCATGTTCTCTTTGCTGGCAGAGTTCCTGATGTACATCTCGCCGGCTGACTTGTATTTTCCGTGGCGTATCAGCTGCATGTTGACGCCGAGCCAGTCAAGCGCGTCCTTGAGGAAAATCAGTTGTGAGGACAGTCCGGAGAACATGTTGAGGCTTCCGTCGTGAGGTGTCATGTAAATCTTGTCGGATACCGATGCGAGATAATAGCCTCCGTTGCCCGGGTTTTCGGTGTAGGATACAATCGCCTTGCCGCTTGAACGGAATTTCTTGAGGGCGCTCCTGAACTCTTCCAAGTGCGCTATTCCGCCAGACGCTCCGTCCGGTCTCATGTAAATGAATTTTATCGCAGGGTCTTCAGCTGCGGCACTGATTGCCTTGATGGCGCTGTATATGCCGAGAACGGATGTGTTGCCGTTCCCCTGGAGTATTGACATAGGGTCTGCCTCCTGGGTCTGTTCTGCAAGCGCTATTGTGGACATGTCGATTTTCAGCACGCCTTCACGTGGCATGACCGGCTGTGTGCTGCCTATTGCTGCGAGTGCCCCGATCATGGCAAACATCATGAAAAAGGACACGATGCCGAAAATGAAAAGCCCCGCAAGGGTTGCAAGGGTCATTTTGATGAAATCTTTCATAAAAATATCTTTATAGTGATTGTTCTTTCTTTTGTCTGCCACCGCATGTCATGCAATCCGCCTTTCCTTCCATGACAATATATCATGACAAACATGCAAATATACGGAAAAGCTGAGAGCAGAAGCAAAATTTATTTTGATTCTGCCGTACTTATTTTAATTTGTCTGTATTATTGAATCATGTGTGGATAATTTATGCTATATTTGCGCTTTGCGCACATATAGAGATGCGTCTCAGCAGAGACAAAATTTGTTTTGTCTCTGCATTCAACTTTAGCTATATTTGCAGGTTGTATATGAAAAGTATTGTCAAGAAATATTGCTCAGCCATTCTGGTTTTGTGGTACTGCGTCAGTATCATAGGCTTTGATGTGCATACATGCAACGGAAGCGGACGCAGTTTTCTTGCCAATTTCATAAGCGGAATGAACTGTGCTGACATACACCCCGGACATGTCTGCGGGATTTCGCATGATGAGCCTTGCGGACATGCTGCCCGCTGCTCACATTACATAGGCTGTTCAGGGTGCTGCCATGGCGACGCATCTGCCACGGAAGTCTTTGCGGACGATATCCTTGCATGCTTGTCATCAGAGGCATGTGTTTCATCAGAATGCTGCTCGGACCATTATCAGGTGCTATCCGTCACAGGGCTGCAGCAGGAGGATTCCCACAGGCATTATGACGAGTGCCATTGCGGCCATTGTCCATGTCTTGCGGGGCAGATGTCCATACTTCCGGAAGTTCCTCTTATTACAAGGCCTGCAGTCTTTTCGGGTTCCGTGTGCCAGGAGCCGCGCAATATTGATATTCTTGCTTCATACGGAGTCTGGAGAATTTGATTCGTCCGGACGGATTTTCCGTCAATAAAACTTCCTGCAGAATTCCTGCTTTACATTCTCTCTGGCTGCCAAGCCAGGAAGTTGTTGTGAATCATATTCTTTAATAATCAACAGACATAGTATGAAAAAAATCGCACTTATAATATTGTGCGCATTATGCGCATATGCCGCTTCAGCCCAGGTGAATGGCGCTGACGGACAGGTAATTGACACTACCGGCATTTACGGTGAGCGTGCCGACAGCCTTGATGCTGCCGTTTTCGTGTCACGCCAGGCCGGAAACTATCTTTCAAAAGGAAAAGAAATACGTACTGAGGTGATTTCCGCTGCGGGCTTGTGCAAGATGGCCTGCTGTAATCTTGCGGAAAGCTTCGAGAACTCGGCAAGCGTGACAGTCGGATATTCCGATGCGGTCACAGGAGCGCGCCAGATCCGCCTGCTCGGGCTCTCGGGCGTATATACACAGATGCTTGACGAGACAAGGCCTGTCATGCGCGGGCTTTCCGCTCCGTTCGGACTATCGTATGTGCCTGGACAATGGCTCGAAAGCATACAGATAGCGAAAGGCTCCTCGTCAGTCATCAACGGAGTCGAGTGCATGACCGGACAGATTAACATGGAGCACCGCAAGCCTACCGATGAGAAGCCGCTGTTCCTGAATGCCGCTGTCATGAGCGACACCAAGATGGACTTCAACATTGCTTCTTCACTGCAGATGGGATACAAGTGGAGCACCGTCATTCTCGGCCACGTGTCAGGGAACATAGCTTCGCATGACATGAACCATGACGGTTTTCTCGATGACCCTAAGATGCTTCAGTTCAATCTCTCCAACCGCTGGCTCTATCAGGCTGACAACGGAGTGCAGGTGCGTTTCGGTGTGCGTGCGCTTCAGGACAAGCGTATCGGTGGTCAGGTGTTGACTGACGGAAACGGCAAGAAGGTTCTCTATGACAAGGATACTTTCAGCATGACGCCTGCAGACAAGACTGACCCATGGGGTTCTGACATATTGAACCGCTCAATCAACGGATACCTTAAGGTCGGAGTGCCTCTCAATGAGTCAAACTCTCAGAATATAGCCTTCATAGCGGATTACAGCTATCAGGATATGGATTCTTATTTCGGTGCGACAAAATATCTCGCAGGCCAGCATTCGGCTTTTGGAAACCTGTTGTACCAGAACGAGATAAATGAGTCGCATAAGTTCACGGTTGGACTGAACGGCACTTTCGACAGATATGACGAGGATTTCAGGCGTATTGTAGCCGCTGCCCCGGAACAGGCCAAGGCAGGCTTTACAAATCTTGCCAATGCCGGGTTGTTCGGAGAATATACCTTCCATGCTGGAGACAAATTCTCTGCAATTGCCGGACTCCGCGGAGACTGGTTCGTACATGACGGATTCAAGGTGTCTCCGCGTGTTACGCTGAAATATATGCCGATTGATGAAATCGTCATAAGGGCAAACGGAGGCCGCGGACTGAGATATTCGACCCCGCTCGTGGACAATATCGGAGTGTTTTCTACCGGAAAGGAATTTACCGGAGACTATGACAGGCACATCCTCGAAGATGCGTGGACTTTCGGAGGAAACATCACCTATTACATGCCTTTCGGCGCGTCTTCCAACACTTATCTGAGCTTTGACTATTTCAGGACGCAGTTTGCCCAGCAGATGGTGGTGGATTATGAGCGTGATCCGGCTAAGATTGATTTCTATGCCCTTGACGGCAAGCGCTCGTTCACGGACAACTTCCAGCTTGACTTCTCTGTCGACCCGGTTGAGCGCTTCAACATTACTGCTACTTTCCGTTATACTAACGCGAAGATAGAGCTTGCCGGTAGGGGGGTACCTGTGGAGAAACCTATGACAAGCCGCTTCAAAGGGGTGCTCAATCTTCAGTATGCGACAAATCTCAACAAATGGATATTTGACTTTACTGCTTCCGTGAATGGTTCATGCAGGGTTTATGATTTCATGTGGAAAGATTCAAAGGGCAATGTGCTGGTGGACGGAAAAGGCAAGCCTTTATATAAAAACGGCAGGACTCCGGTGTATCCGCTTCTCTATGCCCAGGTAACCCGTCGTTTCAAGGGATGGGATGTATATATAGGCGCTGAGAACCTTACCAATTTCCGACAGAAGGATGTCGTTTTGGGGAGCCTCAAAGACGCGGACGGTTTTGTTGACCCACGTCAGGCCTCATTTGACGCCAGCTGCATCTGGGGACCTCTCATGGGCATAAAGGCCCATATAGGTTTCCGCTTCACTTTATGGAAAAAAGCCTGACCCTGGTCGGCGTGCATTAGAATAATAATATGACACAAACAAAAAATATTTGATATTATGAAACTTGCAAAGACAATCATCATCGCTGCCATTGCCGCTATGGCATTCGCTGCTGTGCCTGTAATGGCAAAATCATCGGAAGCGGCCGAAATCTCGGCTCTCACCGACAAGAAACCTTCCAAGAAGGCTAAGGCTGAAATCCGTGACGCGCATTTCCATGTGCACCTGCATTGTGCGAATTGCGTAAAGAAAGTTCAGGAGAACATAGCGTTTGAAAAAGGTGTGAAGGATCTGAAAGTGTCTCTTGAAGACCAGACGGTTGACATCAAATACGATGCTTCGAAAACATCTGAGGAGGCTTTGAAGGCCGCTATCGAGGCTCTCGGCTATCCTGTGGCTGAACCAGGTGAAGAAGCCGCGCATCATCACCACGAGTAGCACGGAGTAATTTCAGGACTCTGTTCTCAATATGAAGAATCCCGAAAGCGTCAATATCGCTTTCGGGATTCGTTTGTTTTGATGGGTGCATATGACTGTGCCGGAAATGGGACGGAAGAAAAATATTAGTGGCGAAATCCTGACGGCATATGGTATTATATTGTATCTTTGCGGACTAATGTGACAAACTTAGAGACAAGAAAATGTATAGAGTCATCAGAAAAGAAATGCTGACGCCTACGATCTGCAGGATGGAGGTAGAGGCTGCCAGATTGGCGGCAGCTGCCCTTCCTGGACAGTTCCTCATAGTGCGTGCAACAGAAAACGGTGAGCGCATTCCGCTTACTATAAGTGATTACGACAAGGATGCCGGAACTGTCACAATCGTGACGCAGCAGATTGGTGCATCTACGACAGAAATATGCGCCATGAACGAGGGAGATTCCTTCGCTGACGTTGTGGGGCCGCTCGGTGTACCTTCGGATTTCACTGAGATGTCTGCCGGGGAGCTTGCCGGACAGAGATACATATTCATCGCAGGAGGTGTCGGCACCGCTCCTGTATATCCGCAGGTGAAGTGGCTTCACGAGAGGGGAGTTGCTGTTGATGTGATTGTCGGAGCCAAGACTGCAGATTTGGTCATCTTCAGAAAGGAGATGGAGTCCGTATGTGACAACCTGTATATCTGCACGGACGACGGTTCGGAAGGCTTCAAGGGCCTTGTCACTGCCATGCTGGAGAAACTTGTCAATGAAGACGGGAAGAGCTATACGCAGGCTGTGGCGATAGGTCCTATGATAATGATGAAATTTGCCACTTTGACAGCGAAGAAGCTTGGCCTGCCTATAATCGTCAGCCTTAATACTCTTATGGTGGACGGAACCGGAATGTGCGGCGCCTGCCGTGTGACCGTTGCCGGAAAGACCAGGTTCGCATGTGTCGAAGGTCCTGAGTTCAATGGATATGACGTTGACTTTGACGAGGCTATGCGCCGTCAGGGCATGTACAGGACGCATGAGCAGGAAGCTGACCACAAATGTAAGATAGGGAGGGGAAAATAATGGCAAACAGAATACCGAGAGTCCCTGTCAGGGAGCAGGAGGCAAAGGTCCGTGCAACCAATTTTGAGGAGGTCTGCTACGGATATGATGAAAAGGAAGCAGTTCTTGAGGCTTCAAGATGTCTTAATTGCAAGAATCCGCGCTGCGTGGGAGCATGTCCGGTGAACGTGAAGATTCCGGCTTTCATCTCACGTGTCGCTGCCGGTGACTTTTCCGGTGCGGCTGCTGTGATTGCTGAGGATTCTTCTCTGCCTGCAGTATGCGGAAGGGTATGCCCGCAGGAGACCCAGTGTGAGGGCAGCTGCATTCTCGGAGTGAAGGCTGAACCGGTGGCCATCGGAAAACTTGAGCGTTTCGTGGCTGACTGGACACGTGAGAACGGTGGTCTTGAGCCAGTGAAAGCAGAGCCTAACGGCCATAGGGTTGCGATTGTAGGTAGCGGTCCTGCAGGACTTGCATGTGCGAGCGACCTTGCCAAGCTTGGCTATGATGTGACTGTGTTTGAGGCTCTTCACCGTCCTGGCGGCGTGCTTGAGTACGGAATACCTGAATTCAGGCTTCCTAAGGACAAGGTGGTAGCAGCTGAAATAGCCCAGGTGAAGGCGCTTGGGGTGAAAATCGAGACAAATGTTGTGGTCGGAAGGACTGTTACGATTGATTCTCTTCTGGACGAGGAGGGATTCGAAGCCGTTTTCGTAGGCTCTGGAGCAGGTCTGCCGAAATTCATGGGCATTCCCGGGGAGAATCTCAACGGCGTGTTCTCTGCAAACGAGTTCCTTACCCGCAATAACTTGATGAAGGCTTATCGTGACGATTATATGACTCCTATCCACACCGGAAGCAAGGTCGTGGTCGTGGGAGGCGGAAATGTTGCCATGGATGCGGCACGTACTGCCCTCAGGCTCGGTGCTCATACCACTATAGTCTATAGGCGCACTGAAAAAGAGCTTCCTGCCCGTCTTGAGGAGGTGCATCATGCAAAGGAAGAGGGGATTGAGTTTGCAATGCTGACCAATCCTGTCGAGGTGCTCGGTGATGAGAAAGGCTGGGTGCGAGCTGTGAAGTGCATAAGGATGGAACTTGGTGAGCCGGACGAGAGCGGAAGGCGCAGTCCTGTGCCTGTTGCCGGTTCTGAGTTCGAGATTGAGACCGATACTGTCATCATGTCACTCGGAACTTCTCCTAATCCGTTGATTGCCAAGACTACCGGAGGACTTGAGACTAACCGCAGGGGCTGTCTTGTGGCAGACGAGTCCGGAGTCACAACGCGTCAGGGCGTATTTGCGGGCGGTGATGCCGTAACCGGTGCCGCCACTGTGATTCTTGCCATGGGAGCTGGACGTAAGGCCGCCGCTGCCATACATGAGTATATCGGCGGAAACTGTAAAAGGTTGATATTTGACTGACTATGGGCTGGCGGGTGCGCGTTGATGCACGCGTCAGCCCATAGTTGCTTATGACTCAGTATCTTGTATGCCGTTGTTGCACATCTCTTCCCATCAGACAATGCAACATATCTGGAAAAGCCCGCATCTATATGCCGTTTTATTAAAATGTATTTGCTATGAGAAATCTTTTCATCCGTTTTTGCCGTTTTGCCTTGGGCATAATTGCAGCCATGACCGGTGTGTCTTGTGGGGAGATAATTATAAAGTGTGAGTATGGTACGCCCCATGCCGATTTTGAGATAAAGGGACGTGTGACGGATGTTTCCGGAACACCGATAAAAGGAATCGCTGTCACTGTTGATGAGACATATCCTGCCGACAGTGCATTCACAGCCGCTGACGGAACCTATGTCCTGAGCGGAGGAATGTTTCCTCAGGAAACCCTTACCATCGCTTTTGACGACATTGACGGCGGACTTAACGGCGGAAAATTCTCAAGGAAGACCCTTGAGGTCGGACTGAAGAAGCTGAGTGAGGGAAGCGGCAATTGGGACTGCGGCGATTATGGGGCTGAGAATGCTGACATGAAACTCTCACTTGAAGAATAAAGGATATGACAGGAATTTCCATAGCCCGCCGCCTGGCTCTTGAACTTAACAGGCAGCTCATTAAGGACACAAGGCAGAAACACCCCTTGAAACAGCTCTTCTGGGAATCCACCTTGCGCTGCAATATGAAATGCCGCCATTGCGGAAGCGACTGCAAGGTCTCTGCACAGCACCCAGACATGCCTTTTGGGGATTTCAGAAAAGTGCTGGAAAGAATCAGGGAGAATTATGACCCACACAAGATAATGGTCATCATCTCCGGTGGCGAGCCTCTTATGCGAAAAGACATAGTGCAATGCGGCCGGGCCATTTATGACATGGAATTTCCGTGGAGCATGGTTTCTAACGGGCGTCTTATGACCCCTGAGATGATAGACAGCCTGCTTGGCGCCGGACTGCATTCGGCTACCATAAGCCTTGACGGATTTGAGGCTGAGCACAATTGGATGCGCGGAGTTCCTGACGCCTTTTCGAATGCTTCGAGGGCGATCGGCATCCTTGCAAAAGAACCGTCCATAAAGTTTGATGTCGTGACTTGCGTAAATAACCGCAATTATGATTCTCTCGGACAATTCAAGGAGTATCTGATAAGCCTCGGTCTTAAAAGCTGGCGCCTGTTTACGGTCTTTCCGGTCGGACGTGCGGCACAGGACCCTGAATTGCAGCTTGGCAGTGAGCGTTTCCGCGGGCTGATGGAATTCATAAAGCAGACCCGCAAGGAAGGCCGCATTTCAGCAAGCTACGGCTGTGAGGGCTTTCTCGGAGAGTATGAAGGCGAGGTACGGGACCATCTTTACACTTGCCAGGCCGGGTTGACAATAGGCTCCGTCCTTATCGACGGCTCAATATCGGCATGTTCAAGCATCCGGTCCGACTATCATCAGGGCAACATCTATAAGGATGATTTCATTGACGTGTGGGAAAACCGTTTCGGGCCTTACCGTGACCGCTCTTGGATGAAGAAAGGGGAGTGTGTGGACTGCAAGTGGTTCCGCTATTGCGAAGGAAACGGGATGCACCTTAGGGATGATGACGGCAATCTGATATTATGCCACCTGGGACGTCTGAAGTGACTTCTGAAAGGAACGCATTAACGGTCAGACATGAATTTCCCGTATGACATCACAGGAAGAAGAGCGATTATATAGCCTATGGCGGCTACGGAAAAGCAAGTGAGCAGAATGTCCTTTGCGGACAATATCACCGGATATGCCTGGACGACAAAATGTCCGGGCATTTTTATGAATCCGAAATGCTGCTGCAACAGGGAGAATCCTATGCCAACGACAAGCCCTCCTGCAAGTCCTGTCAGAGATATCAGCCATCCTTCAAGCACGAATATCCGTCTGATGAGCCTCTCCGGCGCGCCGAGGCTGCGGAGCGTGGCGATGTCTCCGGACTTCTCGATTATCAGCATGGAAAGGCTGCCGAATATGTTGAAGGCTATTATTATGATGACGAAAATAAGTATCATATATATCGCGGCCTTCTCATATTTCATCATCTTGTACAGCGTTTCGTTCTGCATGAACCTGTCACGTACTTCGAAACCGTCCCCGAGCCTTGTCTCAAGTTCTTTTTTCAACCTCGCGGCTTCTCCCGCGCCATAGCCTTCCGCAATGCGGATTTCTACGGCCGAGACCTCGTCTTCGTACTCCAGCAGCTCGCGCATCTTTTCTATCGGGACTATTAGCAGTTCTTTGTCTATGTCGCTGCTGATTGAGAATATTCCTGCCGGCCAGACCTTGACGCACTCAATGGCGGCTGCCGGATTTGACATAGATATCCTGCGTGTACGTGACGGGAAATAGATTTCTATCGGGGACAAGAAGCGCGGATTGATGCCGAGTTCGTGTGCCAGCACTGTTCCGGCGCATGCCATGGGCACATCTGCGCGGTGCAGAGTGAAGGTGCCGTTTGTCATCCGGTCTCTTATCGGGGATTCCTCCTCATATATCCAGTCCACTCCCTTGGCCTTGGCCAGTCCCTGCTTGCCGTCATAATTTATGAAAACGTCCTCCTGCAGCGTGCAGCAGATGTTTTTGACGGAGGCTTGGCCATATAGCCAGTCATAGGCCTCTCCTTCTGGCACGAATACCTTTCCGGATGCCGGCGTTACAAGCAAATCAGGCTCGACATCACTCATCATTGACCTGATGAGCGAGTCGAACCCGTTATAGACAGAAAGTATTATTATCAGTGCCGCCGTACCCACGGACATGCCGATGGCGCTTATCGCAGAAATTATGTTTATCACATTGTGTGACTTCTTTGCGAAAAGGTATCTGCACGCTATGAACGGCACGAGCCTCATTTTTTCAGAAGCTGTTCAATGTGCTCGACATAATCGAGGGAACTGTCTAGGTAAAACACGATTTCAGGCACAATCCTGAGCTGGCGTGCTACCTTGTTCCCGAGCTCTCCGCGGAGAGCCCTGCCGTTTTCCTGAAGCTGCTCCATCACGCTCTGCGCCTTTTCTGAAGGAAAGACGCTTACGTATATCTTGGCGACAGACAGGTCCGGGCTTATCTTTACTCCGCTCACGGACACCAGTGCTCCTCCGAAGGCCGCCATCCCCTTGCTGCGGATAATCTCGGCCATATGCTTCTGGAGCTCCTTGGCTACCTTGAGCTGACGTGTGCTTTCGGTGTTCTTTTCCATCACTTTACGATTTTGATGATAAAGTAATTCTTCTTGCCTTTCTGCGCGAGGATATACTTGCCGTTGATATAGGACTCACTGCCTATCATGGCGTTCGCATCCGTCACCTTTTCCTTGTTGATGCTTACACCAGCAGCCTGTATCATCTTGCGGCACTCTCCCTTTGAAGGGAATACCTTTGATTCTGCTGCAAGCAGGTCTATGATGCCCATCGGGAATTTGCTGTCCTCCACCTCGAATGTAGGAACTCCGTCAAACACTGCAAGGAAAGTTTTTTCGTCAAGGCTCTTGAGCGCCTCGGAAGTGGCATTGCCGAAAAGCATCTGGGAAGCGGACACGGCCTTTTCGTATTCCTGTGCGCCATGCACCATGGTTGTCACCTCTTTTGCGAGGAGTTTCTGGAGGCTTCTCTCGTGCGGTGCCTGCTGGTGTGCGGCTATAGCAGAGTCGATTTCCTCTTTGCCGAGCATGGTGAATATCCTGATGTATTTCTCTGCGTCTGTGTCGGATACATTGAGCCAGAACTGGTAGAACTGGTATGGGGAAGTCCTCTCCGGGTCGAGCCAGATGTTTCCTTTCTCTGTCTTTCCGAATTTGCCTCCGTCTGCCTTGGTTATGAGAGGGCAGGTAAGCGCGTATGCCTCTTTGCCGAGGATTCGCCTGATGAGCTCAGAACCGGTGGTGATGTTGCCCCACTGGTCTGCGCCGCCCATCTGGAGAGTGCATCCCTTGTTCTCATAAAGCCACAGGAAGTCATATCCCTGTAGCAGCTGGTATGTGAACTCGGTGAATGACATGCCTTCGCGTGACTCGGAAGAAAGCCTTTTCTTTACGGAGTCCTTTGACATCATGTAGTTTACGGTGATGTGCTTGCCTATGTCGCGTGTGAAGTCAAGGAATGAGTAGCCCTTCATCCAGTCGTAGTTGTTGACAAGCTCGGCGCGGTTGTCCGCGTCTGATTCAAAGTCGAGGAATTTGGACAGCTGGGCCTTTATGCAGGCCACGTTATGATTGAGGGTCTGCTCGTCGAGAAGATTGCGCTCCTGTGATTTCATGGAAGGGTCGCCGATCATTCCTGTAGCGCCTCCGACGAGGGCGAAAGGCTTATGGCCGCAATTCTGGAAATGCTTGAGTATCATGATGCTCACCATGTGGCCGATGTGAAGCGAATCCGCAGTAGGGTCTATTCCGACATATGCTGCTGTAGGGCCTTCCATAAGTTTTTCCTCAGTTCCAGGCATGATGTCCTGGACCATGCCTCTCCATTTGAGTTCCTCTACAAAATTTTTCATATTATATCCGTTATATTCTTGTCTTTTCACAGTGCGTCGGCAAATCTGTATGCCACAGAAAATTATATGGCACCGGATTCGCCGGCACAATCCACAAAGATATGCAAAATCGGCCATAAACCAAAGGAGCCGGCTGAAAACTGTCAGCCGGGCTCCTTCTTTGGTGTTGTCAGCCAATTCCGGTACGTGTGATTCTTACCAGTTGAACTCGAATCTGATGTCCCTCGGTATTCCAGCTCCGTTGACTTTCTCTATGTCAGCAGCAAGCTCTTCCGTAATGTTGGCATGCTTTACCGAATACTGCATTGCGAAGTCGCGGTCTCCTGTGGCCTGTGTCTCCAATATCAGCCCGGCCCATAAATCCACGCTTTCGAGAGCCTTGCCGAAATCAATGTGGTATGAGCCGTCCGCGTTTCTTGTGAATGCGTCGTTCTCTGCCATGAAATTGTAGCACATCATGTTGGCCTTGCCATGTGAAGAGGCGAAGCCGAAGCGCACGGAGCGCACGATGCCTGCGATGAAAGTCGTGAGGGCCTCTTCTTTGGTTATTCCGGTAATCTCGCCCATGTCGATGAGCCTGCATACCATGAACAGCCCGAGTATGTCGGCCTTGGCCTCTTCCCAGGTGGTCTTTTCCGTACCCATTGCTTCATCAACGGTCCCGAGTCCGTTTACGGTCTGCTTCACTCCGAGTCCGTGGGCGACCTCATGGAAGGTGACGTTCCAGAAGAATGCGTCAGGGCTGAGATACTGCTGCTGTGCCGGTTCCACAAGGACCTTTCCGATAGGAAGAAGTATCTTGTCGAATTTGGCCATCATGCTGTTGTAGAGCTGGAGCCTGCGTGCACCCTTGGCCGCATGGACACGCTCGTCGTTCGGAAGGTTTATTGCGATTGTCTTGCTGCCGGCGTTGCAGTCTCCCGCATAGAATATCGCGTCATATACGTTAAGGTCCGAAGATGTTCCCGGTACGAATGTCTTGTACTCCGGAGCGCACGGCAGCATGGTCTGCAGAGTAGGGAGCAGTGATACGTATTTTGCGAGATTTGCGCTTTTCTTCTCGTCTTTCAGGAGGATGAAGCACTCATATGACGCCTTTGCCTCGTTGAGCTTGTCGTCGTAGTTCTCGATTGGGCCTATCACGAGGTCCATATTGCAGTCCTTCATATCCATCCATGCCATGTCACTGGCGAAGTAGTCGTCTGTCCTGAATGCTTTTACACGTTCCGTCAGATAAGTTCTCAGGCCTTCGTTCGAAGTGAGTGCGGCAGCTTCCTCAAGCAGGGCGCACACCTTGTCAAGTTCATCCTTGTACTCATCACGGTACCATACTGTTTTGAGCGCTCCGTTTTCATCACGCCTGATTACGGTGTAGAGGCTGTTCTTGTCCGGGTCTCCGAATGCGGCGAACTCTTCTGCCGTCATGTCCTGGGGATAATAACAGCATCCCGCAGGTTTTCTGCCGTATCCGCTGATGAAAGGGCTGTTGTCATCCAGACGGTCCCAAGGACCGTAATTTATCATGGCATATGTCCTCCCGTCGCTGTCCTTGAGGGCTTCCATGACGGATTTGTCTCCGAATGTCTGTTTCCAGAACAGGCCGTCCATTATTTCTCCGGCCTGGCGGAACAGGCCTATGATTTTCTTGTCATTCTCGGACAGTGCGTCATAAAGAGGAGAACTTACCTCCACTACAGCATAGCTCTCTACTTTCTCCTTAAGTCCGTTGTCTGTGCCGCCGCATGATGTCACGGCCAGTGCGGCAGTTGCCGCAAATATCATTTTTTTCATTTTGTTGTGTTGAGATTGGGGAAACATTTGAAATCACCTGATGTGCTACCAAAAAAGGGCGCTAAATAGTTTTAGACGCCCTCTTCTTGTTTCCGTTATCCGATTCTTAGAAAGAAACTGCGATCCCGATGAAGTCTTCTGCCTTAAGGGCGGCACCTCCGATCAGACCTCCGTCAATGTCAGGGCATGCGAAAAGCTCCTTTGCATTTGACGGCTTGCATGAACCTCCGTAAAGGATTGAGATTTCCTCTGCAAGAGCGCCGAACTTCTCTGCAAGAACCTTGCGGATTTCCGCATGAATCTCCTGTGCCTGCTCTGCTGTTGCAGTTTTGCCTGTTCCTATTGCCCAAACCGGCTCGTAAGCGACGATAACCTTTGACATCTCTTCTGCAGTGAGGGTGAAAAGCACATCTTTAACCTGCTCTGTCACAACCTCGAAGTGACGTCCTGCCTCGCGCTCCTCGAGCTTCTCTCCGATGCAGAAGATAGGTGAAAGGCCTTTTTCAAGAGCGAGTTTCACTTTTTCCACGAGCTTTGCCGAGGTCTCTCCGTAATATTCCCTTCTCTCAGAGTGTCCGAGAATCACATATTCGCATCCTACGCCTGCAATCATGTCAACTGCAACCTCTCCTGTGTATGCGCCCTTTGTATGGTCTGCGCAGTTCTGGGCAGAAAGTCCTATTGCTGTGCCTTTGATGGCCTCTGCTACAGGATACAGGTGAGTGAAAGGAGGAGCTATGATGAGCTTTACCTCTGCCGGTACTTCAGCGGCCTTTGCTGCCACTGCCTTTGCGAGCTCAACGCCCTCTGCAACTGTGGTGTTCATCTTCCAGTTGCCTGCTACGATGTGTTTTCTCATTTTCTTGATATTTTGAATTAAACTTTATTGCCAATAAATCCGTGCTTTCGGGCGAAAGGACGAAAAACACGCAAATTTAAGAGTTTTTTCCGAGACTTCTGTAATGTGCGGCTATAATTGTCGGATGACAACTCCTATTTTCTTTGATTTGCTCCACATCCATATTTTTCCTTGGGAATCCGTCTTTTCCACAGAAAATTCAACTCCCTTTTCAGTCCGCGTGTCATTGGCTGTAGTCCATTCCACATCGGCCTTGAGTGTCTGATCCATGTGCTGCGGCATCTGGCTGCACCTTACGATAAACCAGTATCCGAGAGGGTCGTCATATACGCGGAATTCTTTTTTTTCCTCATTGAAGCCAAGCTGGCACCTGCTTTCATCGTAGCTCATCTGCAGTTTCCCTTTCCATGTCAGGGAAATGTCGCTTCTTTGCAGAAGTACCTCAGTGACATCATATTTCTCACATGAAGCCGCCAGCAGCGTCACGGCAATAATCATTATAATCTTTTTCATAATTGTCCGGTCTTTATGCTTTTTTCAATTATGTCCATGCTCCCGTCTTCCCAAAGGATACTTGCCCTCAGGATGCCGTCTGAAGTTATCGTGAAACGGCCGTCCGGCTCGGGCCTTACAGGCTGCCCGTTGAATGTCCATCTGATTTCAGCGGCACCGGAGGCATTATATACCCTGAGCGGTATCCTTGTGCCTTTTGCGAAACTGCCGCTTCTGACTGATTTGCTCAGGAAGATGTACGGCCATCTTACCGGAGGCTGCCTTGTGGTCATGAAGGAGGTGCTCTTGCTTTCTCCTTTAAGATCTCCTATTTCAAAATGCACGTTGACTGTATAGGTCTTGTTCCCAGGCTCCAGGCCTTCGAGCACGACTGCATATTTGCCGCTTTGGTAAGGCTTGACTTTCATCACTTTGGTCTCTTGCGAACTTTTGCCCCAGGTCACGGTCGCTTCGGATGAGTATGGCCGGCTGCTTCCGAAGGTTATTATTGCGGCGTCTGCAAATGGCTCGGCTTTCAGTCCTTCTGGGACGGGAGGAGTGGAGGCGCTGCCTAAGCCGGTGATACCGAATGATATCATGTTGCCGTCAAGCCTGATGCCGGTTATGGACGCGCTGCACGGATTTCCGCTCCAGAATTTCAGCCCTGGATTGCTCTGCGGTGTCAATTGCGTAACTGAACCAAATGGGAAGAAGACTCCTTTTATGTTTCTCATCAGGCTGATGTAGTTGGCCTGGCTCGTGAATCCGTTTGCCCTTCCGTCCGCTTCTATCAGATCCGCGCACTGATGGTCGCGGTAGGCGTTTACCGTATTTGTCTGCTCCCATCTTTTCAGATATGCGGATGATTTGTCGATATGATAGACAAGCATGCCGTTTCCTCCGCACCATGCATCCCATCCTTCTGACGTGCGGCATTCGATGAGGTAGTATTCACCTGGGGTGTCAGTGTCCAGCCGACAATAAGTGCCGTTTAAATTGACTGGCTCGAGAGTGTAGACTCCGTCGCTTTCTATAATGATGGGATTCCCGATGCCGAGTATCTCCCGTTCAATGGCGTTGAAATAAGGGGGAGTGTTGCCGTTATTGTTCTGATTGCCGCTGTCCATCAGGGCAGTGCGTCCCCAAAGTCCTGCGGCCCATCCTCCGTTTTTGTCATAATCTGTATCGTACAGGTCCGGTAGCCCGAATGTGTGGCTGTATTCATGGCAGAATGTTCCTATGCCAGCCAACACCTGGGCGGTCCCTGCCCTGGTAAGCTCGCTGGTGCAGGCGTATCTGTCTATCCGCTTGCCGTCCAGCCTGAGGCTGATGCCTGCTCCGCTATATATGTACCATGCATGAGACCAGATGCATTCTTCTTTATCACCCTCGGCTTCGTCACCTCCGGCAAAGAACACGAACACATTGTCTACCGTCCCGTCTCCGTCGTCGTCATAAAGCGAGAAGTCAATCTCATTGTCGGCAAGTATGCAGGCTTCCTGTATCATTTCTGCCGCATTCTTGTCATTCCCGTAAATGTCATTTCCTCCGTAATATGCCCTTTTTTTGCTCAATGTGACAATTCCGCTGACTGTAAAGGAAAAATCCATAGCTCCGTTGAACTGGGCGTCGAAATATTCTTTTGCGCTTCCTGTGGCCCCGTTGTGCCTGTAGCCCTCCTGTGTAAGCATATTCACGAAACTCTCCTTTCCGTACCGGAATTTCACGTCCTGGTATTGTGCGAGAATCACAAGCCCATGCTTTGAACCTTTCTGTTCTCCGGCGCGCACATCCGGTCCGGCCTTTTCCATGATTCTCTTTATCAGTGGCTTAAGGTCGCTTTCCGCGCATATGCTTCGTCTTGGGGCGGCTTTTTCGGCGAGTATGCCGTATGGTATCGCACGGCTTTCTGCGAGCACTGACGACGGCACTTTCCCGCCTACCCGGAAACCGCTGCATGAAATTCTCCCGTCTGAACCGTAGCCGGCGTAGCACCACCATCCGTCCTGGTCCTGGATTATGGCGTTCCCGCTTTCCGTTGTTTTTATCCTCATGAATTCGTCACCGCTGAAATATGCGCCGAATGTGCTTCCGTCAGGCTGATGCAGCTGTATCAGTCCGCTTCTTGCAGGACGTGCATCTGTACCTATATATAATAAGAGGAGTGCTATTATAAAAAGTGCTGATTTTCTATTCATAGAAGTATGTTTTTATATTTTGCTTCCGGCTTTTTGCTACCTTTGCAAACGGATTGCATATTTAGACATTTTTTATGAGACGGACAAGATTATTCGTTTTTTCTTTTATTCTTGCCTTGTCGTGCCATGGAACGGCTGATGCACAGCAGAATGTCGTAGATAAGATAAACAGCTACGGGACGTTTGACCATTGGTGCCGCAGGGAAATCAAGGAATCTGCTGTCATAGGCGGCAAGACAAAATACCTCTATGAGTTTTATGGCAATGGCCAGACCCTTTGCACCGGAAAGGAGCCCTTCTGCGCTCCGGACGGATATATGTGGCGCACGAACAATGTGCTTGCTGTGGTTGCCGGTGTCGTTAAGACCAACAATACCGTTTTTCCGGAAAAGAGGGGAAAGGGTTATTGCGCGAGAATAGAGACTCATATCGAGGAGGTGAAGGCTCTTGGAATAGTGAATATGGATGTATGTTGCCAGGGTGCACTGATGATAGGCCGGTTGGTCGAGCCGATCCGTGACACCAAGGATCCTATGTCCAAAGTTCTCTACGGGATACCTTTCGAAGGCGCTCCCAAGGCTCTCAGGCTGGATTACAAGGCGGAAGTCGGGCATGAGGTCATCCGTGGAACCGGGTTTTCGAAACTTAAGAATATGGGTGTTCCGGACTGGGCGGAGATTGTCGTGATACTGCAGAAGCGCTGGGAAGAGCCTGACGGCAGTGTGCATGCCCTCAGGGTAGGGACAGGCATAGAGCGCATAAAGAAAAGCATACCGGATTGGATTAACGGCCACGAGATTCCTGTATCCTATGGTGACATTACGTCACTTCCTCATTATGAGGAATATATGGGGCTGAACAATGACCCTGAAAGGGCTTACCATACCATAAACAGCCGCGGGGATAATGTGGTGGTCCATGAGGAAGGATGGGCGGAAAGCGGAACTGAACCTAATTTCCTTATGGTGCATTTCCTGTCAAGCTGCGGCAAGGCCTTTTATGGCGGCGTCGGCAATATCTTGTGGGTGGACAATGTGGGGCTTGTGATGTAGCCAAGGCGGATGCACACTGCCCATTATGGGAGTATACTGAGCCTGCTGGATTGAGTTGCGGAAAAATCATGCGAATTTCATAATTTCCTGCAACGTTTGCGGAAGTTTTTGCATCTATGTGTCAGGTTTAGGTTTTAGTACACGTTTAGGAGCGGCAAGGCGAGATGCTTTCTGCTCCTTTTCTTTTTTGTATCCGGAAATCTGAATCGTTGGGAGGGGTGATGGCAGAATTGGCGGGGTGGACATTTTGGGGCGGGACGGACATTCCGGGTGATAAAGTCGCTACAATGAATTGATTTTCATATCCTTGTGAAGATTGTCATTGATATGCTTTTTCTGCGGATCTAAAAATGTGGGCAGGAATGGCCTGGGAGGCCGCACTCAACGGTATAAATGTAAGGATTGTGGTCGCCGTTTTGATGGTGGTATTCGTCGAGATAAATCACAAGTTATCACGGACTATGTAGAAGACAAGCAGACGTTGGAACAGCTTGCCATCAAGTACGGTATAAATGAGAAGACCATACGGCGTGATCTGGAAGGGATGAGTCATGTCTATAAGATAGCCAAGTATAAGGATGTCACCATACAGGTGGATACAACTTATTGGGGCAGGAACTTCGGTCTTATGGTCATTGGAGATGCCCTTCGCGGAAATGTCTTATGGCATAGAGATGTCCACCATAAAACCATCGCCCAATATGTTGAATGTTTTGAGTGGTTAAAGAGCAAAGGATTCGGGATATACGGCGTTGTGACAGAAGGAATGAAAGGTCTGCCCCTCCCCAGCATCCTGACTCAAGATCCTGACATAGAAGCATCTAAGAAGCTGCTTGACCTTGTGGATATCATCACAAAGACTGATAAGGAAAGCTTTGCTGTGGCATTCAATGGTTGGTATGAGAAGTATAAAGATGTGATAAACGAAAGAGTCCGGGACAAACAAAACGTAAAATACCTCCTTATATGCGCCCGAGACTGCAAAGTGCGTATCTAAGCCTCAAGCGCAACATGCCTCTGTTATGGATCTTCTGCGATCATCCTGAAACAGGGCTTCCAAACACGAATAATGCACTCGAGGGACTTTTCTCCGATCTCAAGACAAAGGTTCGCGTCCATAGCGGAATCAGTAAATTAAAAGACATTACTAACCCGCGGCACCATCGCCGGAATATATGACCTCCGGCGACTCTTTTTTTGCATGTTCCTAAAGAAAACTGGGATGGCTGCATTGCGGCCATCCCAGTTTTGTCTTGCTTGTTGATGAATTATTTTGAAGACTCTACAGAGACCTTTCTGAAATCTTTCATCAGCTTCATGATGTTAAGCGCAGCTTTGCGGGCACGTGCTCCTGCAGCCTTGTTGCCTTTCTCTACCTGAGCCTCGGCATTCTGCGCGAACACCTCGTACTCTGCTTTGATCTGATCTACAAGCTCTTTCATTTCCTGAATTTTTAGTAGTTCGTTAAACATTAATCGTCAAAAGTTCCGGCAAGATATGGAAACTCTTTGAGATATGCAAATTTTTGTCAGTAATTCTTTGAAATTTACCGCAATAGGCCTCGTCCCGGCAAAATCTCATGCCTGCTTGGGCTTTGTGTTGACTGTGTTCATGGCCCTGTCAGGACCTATTGTGGCCCAGGCCTTTACACCCTCAATTACCCTTGCGCAGATGTCTTTCATCTGCTCCTGTTCTTCCTCGCTCAGTTTCCCGAGCACGAAGCCGACCTGCTGTCCCCGTCCGAAATCATTTCCTATGCCGACGCGGATACGGGCATATTCCTGCGTACCTATAAGCTCTGTTATGTTGGCAAGCCCGTTGTGGCCTCCTGCGCTGCCGTTCTTGCGGAGCCGCAGCGTGCCGAAAGGAATGTTCAGGTCGTCCGATATGACCATGAGGTTCTCTGCCGGAATCTTCAGCTCGTTCATCCAGTAGCGTACAGCCTTGCCGCTGAGGTTCATGTAGGTTGACGGCTTGAGAAGGATGAACTTCCTTCCTTTGAACGATACTGAAGCGGTGCTTCCGTAACGTCCCTGCTCAAAAACAATATTGGATGCCTGAGCCCAGGCATCCAATACCATAAATCCCATGTTGTGTCTGGTTCCGGCGTATTCCGCGCCAATGTTCCCCAGACCTGCAACCAAGTAATTCATTGCGGGTCAGATGATTACTTTCCCTGCTCCATCTTTGCCTGCTGAGTTGCACGTGTAGGACGTACTGAGCAGATGATAGTAGCTTTAGGTGACACGATTGTAACGCCTTCGTAGTTGAGGTCGCCGGCAACAATCTGCTTGCCTATCATGAGGTGTGTGGAATCAACCTCGAGCATGTCAGGAAGATTGTTCATCATGGCGCTTACGCGGAGCTTGCGGCTTGAGATGAGGAGCTTGCCACCGAGTTTCACACCCTCTGAGTGTCCTGTTACCTTTACAGGAATGTCGATTGTGACAGGCTTGCTCTCGCATACTGCAAGGAGGTCAACGTGGATGGCCTCGTCAGTTACAGGGTGATACTGCACCTCGTGAAGCACTGCGAAATATTTCTGTCCGTTGTCAAGGCTCAGGTCGATGATGTACGAGTTCGGAGTGTGGGTGATTGTCTTGAGGTCTTTTGCGTCAACTGTGAAGAGTACGTTCTCCATACCGAGTCCATAGATGTTGCAAGGGACCTTTCCCTCTTTGCGCACTGCCTTTACGGCTGCCTTGCTGCCGGCCTCGCGGACCTGGCCATTGAGATCAATGTGTTTCATTGTCGTATTGATTTTAAAATGTGTTACTCAGTCCGGACTTGTTCCGGACCCCATTGCACCAAAAAGCACACGGCTTTTTATGGGGCCGCAAATATATGCAATTTCCCCGAGACTGCAAAATGTCTTTTTATTCCACCAGTCCGGTGGCACGGTTCCATGCCAGTGTCCTGTAGTATTTGTCCAGTTCCGGATGCCCGTGGCAAGGAAGATACATCGACAGGCCGCAGTGCGTATCTATATCAAAGCCTCCGTCATATGCGGACCCGTGGATGAAAGACGGTGTGGCGGCCTTGTAGCTGATGCATCCGGAAATTGCCCTCCTGAGCTCTTCCAGTTCGGCGGCATCTGCGCCCGCTTCCGTCAGGATGCTTTCGAGGTCGTAGAACCAGTGGTAGCTGTATCTGTAGTACCGCTGCACCTTGTCCGGGTCCATTGAGTCCAGGCCGCTCCTGTATTTGCTGAACAGTTTCCTGCATACCCGGGCGACAGGCTCCAGGCGGCTGCAGTCCACGAGCGATATGGTCGCTGACCTGTTGAGGCCGGACTGGATGTCATATCTGGTGAAATAGTCCTCGCATACTTTTTTAGGATCGGAGACGCTGTTGCGAAGAAGATGCCCGGCGAGCGTTGTGTAGTCGAATCCTTCCGCAAGGACTTCTGCCTGCGAGAAACCTGCCAGGACGCATTTCTCCCTCAGCTCATATGCCACCTCGATTCCACCCATCAGACATGCGTCGAAAAGGATGTAGTCAAGCTTCATCGGTATGGCCGCAGCAAAGTTGTCAATCTCGATTTCGTATGACATCCTGCCTGCACGGTCCTGCCCGATGCTTTTCACTGCCGGAAGTGACGGGTCGGTGAGCGGTTCGTAATAAGGCACAGGCTCCGGTCCGTGGAACTGCATTCCGGATAGTTCCCTTCCGCCGGACAATGCAGTTCCCTTTTCCTTGAACACGTATTTGCCGGGGTCCGAATAGAATCCTGCCGGGAGATAGCCCGTGGCATGTGACGAGAACAGCAGTCCGTATCCCTTGGCCGGGAAATTCTCCTTGACATATGTGAGCACGAGATTCAGTGTGCCGGCTGATGCTGATATGGTTTCCGCCGGATATGTGACCAGCGTGTCCGTAACGGCTTTCCCGTCCTGTCCCTTGTAAAGTCTCATCAGCACCGGTGAGGACGGCGTTGAATAATTGCCGGGGGATAAGGTGCTGTGCGAATAAACGAGGAGTACATCTTCACTGCGCCTGTTGTCCGGCAGCCAGCCTTTCTTCAGGTCTTCGAAATTGATGTTCAGATAGCCGCTGATTGAATTGAATCCTGCCGAGTAAAGCAGGAGGACTTTCCTTGTTTCCGGGCTTGGCACGCGGTTTCCGTGGCCGGGCCTGTCTGAAGGCATGTTCCCGAATTTCGTGTCGTAGCCCCAGTCGGGGGCACATGATAAAAGCAGGGCCGAGGCGATTCCCAAGGCTATCATTTTTGCGGCTGATGATATTTTCATTGCGATGCTGCTCATTCTGTAATTTCTAATGCTTCACAAAGATAAGCGGTTTTTCTGAAAATTGATTATCTTTGTAGGTTCGCCGCATTCTATTGCGGTGCGGTTTTGGAAATAAATAATTAATATAACGTGAGTTCGATGAATTATAACTAAAAGAGTGACAGCTGAATAAGTCCGTT
>ERZ778516.345-NODE-345-length-39273-cov-5.876434_pt1 | contig 39273 bp, 28 predicted proteins | sample MGYA00510342_ERZ778516 | MGnify/ENA primary metagenome ERZ778516 (study PRJEB29527, sample SAMN07138961) | mouse gut metagenome | material: feces | host: mouse | place: China:Nanjing | collected 2016-01-25 ...
TTTACCCGTGTTTGCCTTCGACCCTACGGGGATGCTGTTCCTTGTCACTGCTACCGCCTTCACTCTTAGCGGCTGCATGGGTATGGCGTGGGCTATGGACAAGATGCACGTTTCCAGATTCTTCTTCGGGAAGAGGACTATATTGTGCTGAGACGGTTCACGTCTCCGCCCACAAAGGGAAGTTTCACTATAAACTCCTTTTCGTCCTTAAGAATCTCCACTCGCGTGCCGTATGGGGCATATTGCCGTTGCAGATTCTTGATACCATGCAGAACCCAAAACCTCTGTAAAATAAAAGGCTCTATTTTTGATATTATCAATTAATATTGATTACATTTGTAACGTTTTATAATAGTTCATTAATAGTTAATAATTGAAAGAGATGTGCAGAACATATCTTTCAATTATTTAGAAACGATTATCCACCTTAAATCAAAATGTATCACCAAGGAGATAGGATAATATGGGAACTCTGCCTGAAAGGAGATCGTAATGCTTTTGAAGCCTTATATCGAAAGTACTACCCTATATTATATAATTATGGAAAACTATATACCCAAGATGCGGACATCGTAAAAAACTGCCTGCAAGATTTTTTTCTGAAACTGATTTCCAACTATGCCAACCTATCACAACCTATTTCCATACACGCTTATTTATTGAAAGCTTTCCGCCACACCTTGTACAACAAATTAAGGTCGGAACAGGCACGCCACGACATCCAGACCGATTATACCGACAGTGTACTTAGCATCAAAGCAGAACAAATCATAGACGAAGAAGATTCCTCACCAAGAAACAGATTCATCTGCCATGCCTTGAAAACACTGTCTTCCAAACAACAGGAAATTCTATACCTATATTATATAAGAGAGCTAAGCCATGAGGAAATAGCCGAGTTATTGAACATCAACTACCAATCCAGTAAAAATCTACTCTTCAGGTCAATTAGCAAATTAAGAGAAATGCTCCTCCCTACGGAGGATGTCCGGAAATAAAAACATCCGCCTACGCTTCTCCTATTTACCACAAATCAACAACCACAGACAGTCTTTTCCGGAGGTTGTACCAACAAAAACATCTTTTATTGAAAAAAACAGAAAAACATGAGTACCGAAAACCATTGTAAACTGTAATATCTACAAAAGCAATATACAAATGGTCAAGAACAACATACGCAAAACACAATTTGAAAGTGAAATGAAGGATTTTATTTCACTCATAAAGAAGCATGAACAAATCTCAGACAAGGAAATAAAAGATTCATGGGACAACATCCGGCAAACCCTTCCCCTCTCTTTCTCCCCAAAAAAGAGAAAAGTAAAAGCCATTTTCCGATATTTGCTTGCAGGATGTTCGGTCGCAGCCTCCATAGCCATCATTTGTATCACTTCCATAAACAAAAACACCGATTACAAGGAATCCCAGTTCTTTACCGAACTAGCGGCTCCGGTTCCGGTCGGCAATCAAGTACAGCTGGTGTTTTCCGACAACCGGCAAATAGAATTGGAGAACAACTCCAACATCAATTACGATGAATCCGGCTGTGTCACCGTAAACAATGAATCGCCCCAAGCGCCCGAATCCGCAGAAACCGAAGAGCAGAAATTCAATCAGGTTATCGTACCGAAAGGAAAACGCACCCATCTCGTCTTGTCAGACGGTACGAAGATTTACGTGAACTCTGCCAGCCGTATCATATACCCAACGGTTTTCGCTACCGACAAGCGGATGATAGCTATAGAAGGAGAAGCCTACCTGGAAGTGGCACACAACGCCAAAAAGCCTTTCATCGTAAAGACCAAAGGCATAGATGTCAGGGTGTTAGGCACATCTTTCAACATAAATGCTTATGAACAAGACAATATCTCGGTGGTATTGGTAGAAGGACAGGTAGAGATCAACCCGGACAAAAAGACAAAAATGCTGCTGGAGCCCTCGCAAATGGCTTGTCTGGAAAACGGAATCCTGCGGAAAAAGGAGCAAGTGAACACCTTAAAATACACCTGCTGGAAAGATAATATCATGCTGCTGGAGAAGGAAAAGGTAGCGGAAGTATTGGACAAGGTAGCGCGATATTATGATGTCTCCATCCAATACGATAAAGATGCAGCTTCCCGAAGACTATCAGGAAAACTCAACCTTTGCGATTCCATTGAAAGTGTGCTTGACATCATAAAGGTTTCCGCCTCCCTGCAGATGGAGAAGACCGGAGACAACAAGTACCGATTTTATTAAAAGAGATAGATTCCCAAGTATTAACGAATAAAAACAGATTGCCTATGAAAATATGAAAACAATAAGCCAAAAAGGGTCGGATGACAGTTGGCGCTTCAATCCGGACCCTTCAAAAGATAATCCTTAATATAGTTCTAAGAATTTGACTACAAAAGTATGAAAAAAAATATTGCAACTAATCGGAATAGGAATTATTACATAAAATTAGCATGTTTATTGCTTTTTTCAGTACAGTTTTCCACCCTGAACACATCTGCTCTAGCCTCCTCCCATGCAGACAAAGAGATGCTGACGATTCTATTACAAGACAAGACTCTGAAGGAAGTATTTTCATATATTGAAAAGCACAGCAGCTATATCTTTATATATGAAGAGGCCGTCAACCTTGAAAAGAAAGTCAGCGTAAACTTCTCGGCCAAACCTGTGGACGAAATCATAAAAGAAGTTTTCTCCGCAAACGGACTCTCCTACACAATAAAAGGAAGACAGATCATCATAAAAACGAAAAATGAGCACCAACCGTCGGCACCTGCCACCGCACAAACCACCCTCACTGTTCGGGGTAATGTGAAAGATCATACGGGCACGCCGCTTGCAGGTGTAAACGTCATCGTCAAAGGCACAACAAGAGGAACCATTACCGACATCGAGGGTAACTTTGAGCTGCCCAACATAGCCAAAGGCTCTATCATACAGTTTGCCTATATTGGCTACAAGAGTCAGGAAGTGGGGGCTCAGGAAAATATGTCAATCATCTTAAATGAAGACAACGAGTTGCTGGACGAGGTAGTCGTCGTGGGTTATGGAACCCAAAAGAAAGTCAACATGACAGGAGCAGTCTCTTCTGTAAAGTCTGATGCTTTGGAGAATCGTCCCATGAACAACGCAACCAATGCATTGGCCGGTCTGGCCGCCGGTTTGTCCGTCACCAACACGGGAGGAAGCACACCCGGCTGGGAAAGTCCCACTATCCGAATCCGCGGTCAAGGTACGTTGAACAATTCCGATCCGCTTGTTGTCATCGACGGTATGACCGGAGGCAGCATCAGCGACATCAATCCACAAGACATCGAGTCCATCTCCATCCTGAAAGATGCCGCATCATCGTCCATATACGGTTCGCGTGCCGCCAATGGGGTCATCTTAATCACTACCAAAAAAGGTACGGAAGGCTCTTCAAGAATTACATATAGCGGCAATGTGTCGTTTGAAAAAGTGGCCAAACGCCTGAACCTCGTGACAAACTATGCCGATTTCATGGAAATTCAGAATGCCGGTCTGATAGCCAACGGACAAGCTGCCCGCTTCTCGCAAGGCAAGATAGACGAATGGCGCAACGACGCAGGCAAGAACCCTACCATATATCCCAATACCGACTGGCAAGACCATATATACCGTAAAGTTTCTGTTGTCCAAACCCACAACATTACGGCGAATGGCGGTTCAAAAACAGCCCGTTACAATCTCTCTTTCGGATACGTCAACAATCCAGGTATGATATATCATACAAATTACAAGCGCTACCAGATGCGCGCCAATGTAGATGTCAACATCAAGCCTTGGCTGACCGTAGGTACCAATGCATACGGATATGTGGACTATAACAATCCTTCGGCAAGCACAGCTGCATCCGGCGGAGACGTAATCTGGGGTTACGGAGCGTTCAATACCGTACCGGGCATGACGTTGTATGACCCCGAAACCGGCCTATATGGAGGCATTCAGAACCCGGAAGAGGAAAATATCAGCAATGCAAATCCATATCGTCGGATGTGGTTCTATAAAGAAGAATTCCCTACCATCACCCGCCGCACCGTAGCAAAGATGTACGGACGTATCACCCCTGTCAAAGGATTGACGATTGACGCCTCTTATACTTACAATGCTTGGGACCGCCGTATGGAACACCATCTGACCGACCGTGACTTGTTCCGCTTTACAAAAGACGGTCCCATTCTGCTCCGTGCAGGAGATGTCCGCACGTACATCAGGAGATACAATTACCGCAACGATTTCCGTTCGTCGGACGTGACGGCCCGCTATGAATTCAAGGTTGACAAGCTCGATGCTTCGGTAATGGCCGGTGCCAGCCAGGAGTACAACAAATACGACAATGATTATTACCTGAAATACGATCTCGTCGACGAATCATTGACTGCCCTGGATGCAGCTTCCACACTGGGCCGCATCACCGGCAACTATAACGAATGGGCCATGCGTTCCTATTTCGGCCGCATCAACCTAGTGTGGGACGACAAGTATATGTTGGAAGCCAACCTGCGCGCCGACGGCTCTTCACGCTTTGCACCCAACAAACGGTGGGGATATTTCCCCTCGGTATCGGCCGGTTGGCGCATCTCCCAGGAGAAGTTCATGGAGCCTTATCAGAACTGGCTCAACTCCCTGAAGCTTCGCGCATCCTACGGTTCATTGGGTAATAACGCAGCATCCAACAACTATATGTACCAAACTCTGTATGCCACCACCAACTATGTACTGGGCAACACCATCACCGGAGGGTTTTCGCAGACAACCCTCTCCAATTCCCAACTGACTTGGGAAAGTACATATGTAACGAATGTCGGCATCGACTATGGTTTCTTGAACAACCGGCTGACCGGTTCATTCGAATGGTTCAACAGAGACACCAAGGGCATCTTGATTTCACTTCCCGTACCTTTGGAGCATGGCACCTCTTCCGTTCCCAACCAGAATGCCGGTGAAGTAAACAACCGTGGTTTTGACTTTGACATCAACTGGAGCGACAAAATCAGCAAAGTGACCTACTCCGTAGGTTTCAATATGGGCTTCGTCAGCAACAAAGTGACGAAATTCCAAGGCGATGTCGCTTCCATCAGCGGAGTCCACAAGATTCAGGAAGGGAAACCCATCAACCAATACTACGTGCTGAAAGTAGACCGCATTGTTCGCGACCAGGCAGACTTGGATTATGTAGAGAACCTGGTAAAGAAGAATCCGAAATATTTCGCTACCTATCAACGTCCCGAACTGGGTGACTTCTTGTTTGCCGACACCAACAACGACGGTAACCTGGATGCTGACGACCGCGTAGAGATAGGCCACGGTGACAGTCCGAGACTGACATACGGTGCCAACTTCAGCCTGAAATGGAACAATTTCGACTTCAGCATGCTTCTTCAAGGCGTGGGCGACTACGACGTCTATTATAACAACCAAGCCTTCCGGTTTACCACTGTCATGGGTAACTCACTCATCAAAGATATAACGGACAACGCCTGGACAAAGGAAAATCCTTATAAATCCAAATATCCGATATTGCGTAACAGTGCAAACAACAAGAACGATATGGCCAGCGACGCTTTCATTCACAATGCGGCCTACCTCCGTTGCAAAAACATTCAGTTGGGTTACACAGTTCCTGAGAAGATCTCACAAAAATTCTTTGTAAAAAACCTGAAAATCTACACCAGCATCGACAATCTGTTTACCATTACCAGCTTCCCGGGATTGGATCCTGAAGTCGCAGCAACCGTAGGTTATCCTGCTGTCCGTCAATATTCCATAGGTCTCAATGTTTCATTCTAAAGCAAAATACGATGAAAGTTAAACATATACTATCCGCTTTTTTAGGCTTTGCCCTCTTGTTAAGCAGTTGTGAAAGTCTGGACTATACACGTCCCGACCAGTTGTCAAACACAACTTTCTGGAAAACAGAACTTCACGCCAAGCAGGCGGCTGTCGGCCTATACCAGGCTATGATGCAACCATGGTGTTTCGGGTTGGAGTTTGCCTTCGACATGTGTACCGACTTGGCCGACGGAACCAATCCCTTTGCCGACATTTCGCGAGGAACCTCTTTCGCTTCTACCAGTGGAGCCGTACAAAATCATTGGCAGTATCTTTACGAACTGGTCCATCGTTCAAACACCGTAATCCGTAATGTTTCGACCATGGATATCGACCAAACCAAGATCGACCCGATAATCGGTGAAGCCAAGTTCCTTCGCGCCATGGCCTACTTCCGCATGCTCAACTGTTGGGGAGGAGTGCCTTATTATGACGAAACCTGCATTATCGAAGAAGAATTCGCCACGGTGACCAGTCCGCGGAGTTCCGCCGAAGACATCCGCAAACATATCATCAACGACCTGACTGACGCCATCGCCAAGCTGCCAATCAGCTGGGAAACCGGAGATTACGGCCGTGCCACCAAGGGAGCGGCGTATGCACTTCGTGGCAAAGTCTACCTCTTCAACAAAGAATGGACAAAAGCCGTTTCCGATTTTGAAGAAATCGTGTACAACAAGACCAACGATTACGGCTACGAGTTGCACCCCAACTACGAAAACCTATTCCGGCTCTATAACGGCGCACGAAGCAAAGAGATGATTTTCGCCATCCAATCCATTGACGGTAATGTCGCAGGCTATGCCTTGAATATCGTCGGCTATTTTGGCAACAAAGCCACTATGCGACTCATTGCCAGCAACTGCATCGTGCCTTCTACCAAATTGGTCGATTTGTATGAGAAACCCAACGGACAGAAGTTCGACTGGGACGAGGTGTTCCCCGGATTCAACAACGGAACTTCACAGTTCCGCCGCAAATGTCTGGCGGTTGCCATCAACGATGCCAGTACGGAAATCATCAGTACGCTGGACTGCGACGTAGAAAAAGTAACCGCCGCCTATAATGACCGCGACCCGCGCTTGTGCTGGAACGTGATTACTCCATTCTCTCATTACCTAGGTACCGATGCCGGTTCTAATCCGAGAGATAAACAATTCGTTATCGTAGATCCTACCAAAGGCGGCGCACCTATGGAAGCGCAGTCCTTTATCCGCAACTCGGAAGGCTGGAATTCATACTTCTGGCGCAAATGGATTCCCGAAGGCAACATGGACGGTTATTGGGGAGAATACAACCGTACTCCCTACGAATTCCCGTTGATTCGCTTGGGCGACGTCATCCTGATGCTTGCCGAAGCCTACAACGAACTGGGTGAAACTGATAAGGCGATTGCCGAAGTCAACAAGATTCGTGCCCGTGTCCGCATGCCGGAACTGAACTCCGGTCCGGCTTGGATGGCCGTTGGCAGTAAAGACGAAACAACCCAACGCATCCGCGACGAACGAGCCCGCGAACTGGCAGGTGAAGGCCAACGCTACTGGGATCTCCGCCGTTGGGGGCTGCTCGAATCTACGGTTAAGAATGCTACCGACATCCTTGGTGACTTGATGTACGAACGCGTATACCAGCCACGACACGAAATCTGGCCCATACCGTTTGTAGAGATGGAACGCAATCCTAACCTGACCCAGAACGAGGATTGGTAACCTTGGCGTAAACATATATCTTCAGGAGAACAGGCTTGTATGAAAAAGCCAAGCCTGTTCCTGCTTTCTTCTATAAGAAACGATATGAAAGCAGACGATTCCTGCCAGTAATATAGATGCTTTTCCCACCGCCTTTAATCAACAGAATATGAATAGAACCATAAGATTATGTATATCGTGTGTTTTCCCCATGGCGCTGATTCTCGGAGGATGTGACCAAGGAAATCCCCCCAAAGAGGTGAATGTCTACCCGACTCCCCAGGAAATGGACGTATCTGACAAGTGGATAAAGATACCGGAAGAAGGATACCGGATAGAGAGCACGGAAACACCTGACACGGATGCAATGAACTTGTTGAAGCAATCCGTACCCATAGCAGAACAAGCCCAACAAGCAATCACTATCGGAAAACTGGATAAAGCAACCGATGAAATGCAACGTTCGGGCGCTTATACCCTGACAATCAACAGTAACGGCATCCATATCGGAATCTATGACGACCGTTCCCTTTTCTATGCTGTCCAAACCTTTCGGCAACTAATCCTGGAAGGAAAGGAACTTCCGGTCTGCCTGATACGGGACTATCCCGACATAGCCTTCAGAGGAGTGGTGGAGGGCTTTTACGGTACTCCCTGGTCCTTTGAGAACAGGGTAGAACAACTGAGATTCTATGGCCGCATGAAAATGAATACCTACATATTCGGCCCCAAAGACGACCCCTACCATCGCTCCCCCTCATGGCGTATACCCTATCCGGAAGAACAAGCGGACAACATCCGCAGGCTGGTAATAGAAGCCCGGAAAAATAAAGTGGACTTTGTCTGGGCACTACATCCCGGAATGGATATCCGCTGGAACGACGCAGACCGGCAGGCCGCCATACAAAAGCTGGAGAGCATGTACGGCCTTGGAGTAAGGGCATTTGCCGTCTTCTTCGATGACATCGAAGGAGAGGGAACGGATGCATACAAGCAAGCCGCCTTCATGAACCACCTCAAGAAGGAGTTCGTAGACAAGAAAGGAGACATCCAACAGCTCATCCTATGTCCGACCGAATACAACAAGGACTGGGCAAAAACCGATTATCTGGATATTCTGGGTAAACTACTCGACCCTTTCATCCATATCATGTGGACCGGTGACAAGGTCGTGAGCGACATCACATGCGAAGGACTCCAGTGGGTCAACAGACGAATCGGACGTCCCTGCTACGTCTGGTGGAATTTCCCGGTAAATGACTACTGCCTGGCTCATCTGCTGATGGGGCCGGTGCATGGTCTGGAGAAGAATACGGCTACAGACATGCACGCCTTCGTCTCCAATCCGATGGAATTTGCAGAAGCAAGCAAAGTAGCGCTTTGGAGCATATCCCAGTTCACTTGGAACATGAATGGATTCAATCCGGAGGAAGCCTGGTACAAAGCATGTGAGGCACTTGTTCCGGAAGCTCCCGATGCATTCCGGCTCTTCTGCGAACATAACGCAGACATCGGTCCCAACACATGGATGTTCTTCAGAAAAGAGTCTTTCAATTCCGACAAGTTACTCACCCGGTTCTGGCAATCCTTAGCTGCCGGAACATATCTGGAGAAAGAAGCCGCCGAAATCATAAACATGTTTGCTCAGATAAGAAAAGCTCCTGAAACTATCAGAAGCAGTTCTGCAAACGAGCAGCTGATAAAAGAAATCGGCCCTTGGCTGACGCAAACGGCCAATGTGGGAGAAGCCGGTGTGGAAGCCATGAAAATGCTGGAACTTGCCCAAAAGAAAGATACGGAAAACTGCCGCGAAGCCTACCGTAAAACCCGGGAAGCTCTGGAAACGACAGCTGTTTTCAGCCGCCCTTACCGCCGTGGAGAGCAGGATGGCATCCGAAGCGGCTCCCAAGTATTGTTACCTTTCATCCGCAACATCGTGCAACATGTGGAAAACACCCTGCTCACCGACGAAAAACCGAAAGAGAAAGCGGAAGTACTGGCAGGTTCGCAAGCTTTCGACGAACTGTCTTGTTTCTGCGAGGACGATATGGTAGGATTAACGCCCCATTTCCCATTGGTGACAATAGCTCCCGGAGAATACTTCGGTTTCCGTATCGAAGAGAGCAAGCAACCGGTCGCACTGGTCTACGATTTGCGTAAAAGCAAATCCAAAGGACGCCAGTTCCAAGGGTCTATCGACGGGAAAGTATGGTTTCCACTACGGCAAACCGGAAAAGACCGCCTGGATACCCTCCGCATCCACGAGCCACAAACCCGATACATCCGCTGCCTCAACAAGTCGCAAACAGAAATGTCCATAGGAATCGGACGGTTCCTCGTTCTCACAGAGCCTGTCGCACCATAAAACAATCTTCAACAATCCATTTACATCATGAAAAAGAATTTTATACTTCACTTATTTATAGGAGGACTATGTATCCTCTTACTGACACCCCAAAGCACCTATGCCCAAAAAAAGGATGGGATAGAAAGAAGCGCCTTTTGGGGGAATTCCGAGAAATACCTGAACAGACAAGCTTTCAAGATGTTTGACCTGATAGACCAGGCCTTGACTGAGAATCCTCCGGTGACAGGTGCCCCAATGAACCGGAAACTAGCTCTCTATAACTTGGACGCCATGCTTCATGAGACCAAATATGACAATGGAAAACCCCTTGGCAACTTCATCGCTTCACGGATGGATAAAGTCATAACCGACCTTTCCAGTCCGGTGAAGAAAGGAATGAAGGTGTACAAGATATACAATGAGGGAATCGTAGCCCGCACTGCCTCGGTCACCTTGGCCTTCGACCTTGCCAGAGGATGGTGCCAAGGAAAAACTCTGCTACCCGATGCCTTGGTACAACAGATTGTAGACCGATGCGACATTCTGTTCCTCACCCATAACCACGGCGACCATGTAGACCCGGTTGTTGTGGACATGTTCCTGAAGGCCGGCAAGCCGGTGGTAGCGCCGACAAACATATTGCCGGACAAAAAGGAAATCTTGCATGAACGTTCCCATGAAATGATTGACAAGAAAATAGAGCTAAGCGACAACAGACACATCTGCGTAAAGATATTCCCCGGCAACCAAGACAACCTGATGAATAACATCTACGTAGTTACCACTGCCGAGAAAAAGACCATTGCCCATGTGGGCGACCAATACAACAAAGAGGACATGGAATGGATTGTCAACATCAAACAACACATTCCCCGACCGGACGCACTGGTCGTGAACTGCTGGACTCACCGGATGAACGACTTAGTGAACGGCTTCAATCCCAAACTGGTAGTTACCGGACATGAAAACGAAATGGGGCACACGATTGACCATCGCGAGGCTTTCTGGCTCACTTTCGAGAAGATGGAGAAAATCAGCAAAGACTACACAGTCATGGGATGGGGCGAATGGTTCCACTGCCGCTGATGCACAACCAATAATTTAAATCATACTTAAACAGGCACTTGCAATGAAAATAAAGACAATACTGACAGGATTGGCAACTACTGCCGCTATCCTCGCTGCTTCCACCCATGTGGATGCCAGGAATCCGAAACTAAGAGCAAACAATATCGACGCAATCATCAAGACCATGACTCTGGAAGAGAAAGTCGATTTGATAGTGGGATCCCGCATGTACCATCAAGACCCTGACGCAGCCCCTCACATCAAAGAGTCCTGGAAGGTTATTCCCGGTGCGGCGGGACGCATCAACCCGGTTCCTCGCGTGGGCATCCCTTGTGTGGTTCTTTCAGACGGTCCTGCCGGATGCGGAATCTTGCCGGTGGAAGGAGAAGAGAATTACTTCTGCACCCATTTCCCCATTGAAACGCTACTGGCCTCTACATGGGATGTGGATTTGGTAAGGAATGTGGGACAAGTCATCGGCAACGAAGCCAAGGAATATGGTGTCGACGTATTGCTGGCTCCGGCCATCAACATTCACCGCCATCCGCTGTGCGGCCGCAATTTCGAGTACTTCAGTGAAGACCCGTTGCTGACCGGCAAAATGGCCGTGGCCTATGTAGACGGCGTACAGAGTAATGATATAGGAACTTCCGTAAAACATTTCGCTGTCAACAACCAAGAGACCAACCGCATGAACAACAGCGCGATTGTCTCTCCGCGCGCCTTACGTGAAATCTACCTGAAAGCTTTCGAGATAGTAGTGAAAGAGAGCCAGCCCTGGACCATCATGAGCTCGTACAACCGCATCAACGATGTATACACCTCCGAAAGCCCGGAACTGCTCACCACCATCCTGCGTGAAGAATGGGGATATAAAGGCACCGTAATGACCGACTGGTGGGGAGGAGCCGACGGAGCTACCCAAATGATTGCAGGCAACGACATGCTGGAACCGGGCACCAAGGAACAAGCCGCCCACATCATTGAAGGAGTGAAAAACGGTACACTCGACGAAGCCGTAGTGGACCGCAACGTGCGCCGCATCCTCGAGCTGGTAGTCAAGACTCCCCGTTTCAAAGGATACAAATACAGCAACAATCCCGACATGAAGGCCCATGCCTCCGTTACCCGGCAATCGGCAACCGAAGGCATGGTATTGCTGAAGAACGACAACCGGGCGCTGCCCTTGTCTTCGCAAAACAAGAACATTGCCTTGTTCGGTGTGGTTTCCTATAACTTCTTCTCGGGAGGTACCGGCTCCGGTGATATCAACCGTCCCTACGTAGTATCGCTGCTGGACGGACTGAAAAACCAGAACATCACCGTGGATGAAAACATCAAGGCCCTCTACCAAAGCCACAACAAACCGCAAGAGCAGGGAGAGCAGAAACGCATCGGCGAAATGCCGATGGACACTGCCATCATCAAATATGCCGCGGGAAGCAACGACATGGCCATCATCACCCTGGGCCGCATTTCGGGTGAGTACGTCGACCGGGTCTCTTCCGACTTCTTCTTGTCGGAGACGGAACGTGAATTGGTGAAGAATGTAACCCGTATCTTCCATGCGGCCAACAAGAAGGTAGTAGTGGTGCTCAACGTGGGCGGTGTCATCGAAACCGACAGTTGGAAGGATATGCCCGATGCCATCCTGCTCTCCTGGCAGGCCGGACAAGAGGGAGGAAACTCCGTAGCCGATATACTGACCGGGCATGCCAATCCATCCGGCAAGCTTCCTATGACTTTTCCGGTTACGCTGAGCGACCATTGCAGTTCGCTGAACTTCCCGATAGACCAGAAGATTGACCGCCGGTGGTCCGTAAAGACCGGATTGACGCACAAAGTGAAAAACGTGGATTATACGCTTTACGATGAAGGCATTTATGTGGGCTACCGATGGTTCGACACGCAAAAACTGCAGGTAAGTTACCCGTTCGGCTATGGTCTGAGCTATACGACCTTCGAATATGGAAAACCTTCGGTAGAGAACAGCCAAGGGAAAGTGACTATCCGGGTGTCCGTAAAGAACACGGGCGGGAAAGCCGGCAAAGAAGCAGTGCAGCTTTATGTGGAAGCACCTGCCGGCAAGCTGGACAAGCCTGTCCACGAGCTCAAGGCATTCGGCAAGACCCGCCTGCTGAAACCCGGCGAAAGCCAAGTCGTCACACTTACCGTTCATACGGATGACTTAGCCTCATTCGACGAAGAACAGAATGCATGGGTCACAGACGGCGGCAAATACAAGTTTGTGGTGGCTGCATCGTCACGCGACTTGCGAGGCAGTGTCACTGCCGATGTCTCTCCTTCCGTCCGCAAGGTGAACGACGTGCTCCGGATGCCTGCCGCATTCAAGAAATAGCTACAGCCTCCCTCTGATTCACAGTAGGAGTTACCGGGAGTCGGCAGGAGTCATCGGTGGTGCACAACCATACCATCGAACTTTGACTCCTGCCGGCTCCCTACCATGAACAGAACAGATTGACAACTTGTCAAATTCAGAGTCACAACAATCCTCCACATCCTTCATCTTCTTCTGAAACACGTTGTTCATCGGCATTCCCGGTGAAACTTCCTTTCCTCTTGCCGGCCGATGGTGAAGGAGGTTTTCGAGATAAAACAAATATCAGGCAAAGTTTCTTCAAACTAATTGTACCTTTGCAGGACTTTAAAACAGAAAGATAATGAAAGAAGAAACCTTCGATTATTCCAAAGTCCCCCATAACTTCGGCTTATGCGCCACTGACACATGCCCCCATGCCGACACCTGCCTGCGCCGGATTGCATATACGCATGCTCCCTCAAACACCATCTTCCTATATGTACTGAATCCGAAAGCAATGGAGACTACAGCGGGAAAATGCAGATATTATTGCCCGAACAAGAAAGTGCGCTATGCCAAAGGCTTTATCCACACGGCGGAAGCCATCTCTGTCGGCCAGTCCGCCGCGTTCCGCTACCGGCTCATCGGCTTATGGGGCATACGAAGATATTATCAGAAGCGGAAAGGGGAAACCCTGCTCTCGCCTGAAGAACAGCAGCAAGTCATTGCAATTGCCCGTAACTTAGGACTCCAACGGACGGAGTACTTCGATGCTTATGTAGAAGAGTACGACTTCACATGATAACTCCGGTCACCCCAAACGGCAGCTTCGTTTACACTACGAGGTAAAAGGCGTTACACTATAAGGTAACGACCGTTACAATACAGGGTAAAGGCCGTTACATCCTATGGTAAACAATTTACCTCCGAAGGCAAACAGCCGGTAAATGCAACACGCTGATTATCGCGCGCTTTAATTCAAAAAAAACAAAAAGGCCCCCATGCACCCGCAAAGGGAAAACACGGGAATGAAAATGTAAAGCCGATTTTCTCAGGAAATAGACAGAGAGAGTCATCATGAGACAAGCAATTCTCGGAGCTTTTTATTAATTTTGCAATCAAATTAAAGTAGTTTTAATCACATCATAAGTATATGAGCAACGAAATCATGTATGTCCTATTGCCGGACTATGCCGCACACGAAGCTGTGTATCTTTCACAAGCCATCGCCTCCGATGAATTTGCCCTGAAAGAAAATCCGAAGTATGTCAATAAAACTGTAGCTCCGACACTGGAGCCGGTCAAATCCATAGGCGGCTTCCGCACCCTGCCCGATTATTCGTTTGAAACGATGCCCGACGACTATGCGGCATTGGTACTGATTGGCGGTTTCGGATGGAGCACACCCGTTGCCGAACAAGTTGTGCCGATTGTGCGGCAAGCCATCGGGAAAGGCAAGATTGTAGGCGCCATCTGCAACGGGGCCTCGTTCTTGGCAAAACACGGATTCCTCAATGCCGCCCGACATACCGGCAACGGCCCGGAACAACTGAAACTTTGGGGTGGCGACAATTACACCTATCCTGACGGATATATCCATGCCCAAGCTGTCAGCGACAAGAATATCGTGACAGCAAACGGCTCTGCAACGCTTGAATTTGCAAGAGAGCTGCTTTTGTTGCTCGAAAACGACACGCCGGAACGTATTGAAATGTACTATCAGTTCAACAAGCAGGGCTTCTGCACTCTTTTCGACAATCAATAGTTATGAATAATGCCTTCTGGTAACCGACAATGCACATAAAATATCTGAATCGATATAAAAATAAAGTATTATGAGTATGGAACATAAGGCGTTTGTGTTCGACACAGAGAAATTCCACGCTGAGATAGAACCGGTCATGAAAGACAGCATCAAGAACACCGAGGTGGCACATCAGTATATTTGCAATCACCTCGACGAGTTGCAATCACCTTACACCGGCGATGCGCTGGACGAGGACTGGGAAGAGGAGTTCGGCGAACTTACACTTCAGGTCTATTTCGACATCCTGCTCACGGCCTGCTATGATGCGGAGGATGACCGTGGCCTGGGCGAAATGTGGGATGCCGTGAATGAAGTGATTAAAGAACTCGATGTGTTCGAAGAGGGTGAACTTCCCGTCACAGGCTGGACAGTGGAGATTGATGACGTTATCGTAGACCCCGGCATGGAAGGTCTGGGCATTATAGATTGCGACGAAGTGGAGGAGATTCTGGAAACATTGAAGGAGAACAGAGGCGAAGCGGAAAATGCCGAACCCGAAGATCTGCTGTACGAAGCCGAACCGGAGGAATGGATGGAAGCCTACGACGACCTTTGTAACCTCTATGAAGAGGCTCTCCGGCAAAAGAAAGGACTGCTCCTCACCTTCTGACCCCACAGAGAAAAGTTTCCTTGGATAAACGAATGCTAAATGACAAATAGGGAAACACGTATAAAATGATTCGACAGATTTATGAAATAGATGACTTGCAGCAACTTCGGGAACATCTATCAGAGTGGCCCGACGTGGAGAAACTCCGGACCGGCTTATTCACCGAGTTCCTCCGGCACACCCGATACAAGAATACGGCGGAATGGAATGCGGCGGTAAGGCTCTGCGAATGTCTGGCCATCATCGGATGGGGCACTCACGAATCTGTCGAAGCAATAAAAGGCCTTTATTGCAACGGCAATCCCTATACTTTCTTCATTAACCGGTATGGAGAGCTTCGTTTTCGGGATGCCGTGTGGTCGAAAAGAAAGGAAGGGATGGCCATCGACTTCGAACGTTCTTTCTTCCACGAAAGCCCCGAGCTTCCAGCCATAAGGACGGACAATGTACTTACCGACGGACCCATAGGAGAAATACAAGACCGGAGATTATGCAGCCAACGCAACTGGATACCCAAAAATCCGATATGCCTCACGCGCGGAATTTCAAACTGCTACGAAAACTCAAAACCGGTGATAGAGAGTCTGGAGAAGGAACTCAAGCCGGAGCTGAACCACCGTATGCGTCCGGAACTATACGGTGATGCCGTCAACGAGATTATCCTCAACTGCTCTTTCAGCTTCTACGACCATTACCGTTGCAAAACCAATTACATCATTGCCGATGAAGCCCTGAAACTGAAGCAGAAAGATTTCTATCCTGCACTGCTCAACATGTTCACGGAAAAAGAGATTGAAGACAACGGATATTATCTCCGGAACCGTTTCTCCTATGGGCCGTTCAAGCCCGGCACCGGAACAATCCGCGCCGGAATCGTGTTCGAGAAAGCATTCAGCGAACTGCCCCGGCAAAAGCAGAAACAGTTGCTTTGCACGTACTTCATCCATGCTGTGCAACAGATTGCAAGCCGTCTGGGCAAAAAGGTAAACTACGACTTTTCCTTAATGACAGATGATTTCAAAGCCATCTTAGAGAAGTGGTGCAAGAAACAGATATAATGACGAACAACTGAAAGAACCAAATATGTTTAATCCGAAATCCCCCCGAGGAAGATTATCCGGCAAACTTGCCAAGAAGCCGCAGTATGTGCTCGTTACCGAGAATGGCGAGGAACGCACAAGCAATGTGACCGATGCCAAGATTATGGAGGCAGTGTATAACGTTGACTCCAACGAGTATGTTTATCTTATGAAGTGCCGACCGGTGATACTTGTTCGTGAGACCGAATGTTTCGCTTTGTGCTTCTATAGCGACTTAAGTTTTGCGGCTTTTTTCGAAGTAAAAGGAATCATATTCCGAATGGTCAAGAGTGGTATTTCATGCGATGAGGCTACCGATATTATGTGCAATTTTTTTCAGACCGCCCAATTACCCGATATGTCTGGCTGGGTGTGCGAAAAAAGAAAAGCTCCGACACAGCATACTGAATCGAACCTTTCTGTCGATGGTGAGGATTTCCGCCATTTCGGTTGTGCCGACGTTGTGGCTGCCCTTGAAAATATCATAGAAGGTAAGTCCAAGTGGTTGCTTTATGATTTCACCGGCGAGAATGGCGGTTACATCAACATTCACCGGCACAACAAGGACGGGGAAGCACCTGAATACAAAGTGGAATGGGTAAAGTGGACAGAACCGACACCGATAGGCTATCATGCCATAGTGTCCGACCTCACCCGCTTGCGCCGTTGGTTGTGGGATTTTGCTGCCGAACACAAATATCCCGACCCGGCTCCCGAGTGGGAAAGCTTTGATGTGAAAGACGCTTTTCAACAGCTGGCTTTTAAATTTTTAAACGAAGAAGATAAATCAGACAACAATGAACGGTAAATACAGCCTGCCTGTAGTGAAGGCAGTGGATATGATTTGGACGAGTTTCGACAAGGAAGAGATACGTCGCGGCTATGCAATGCTTATGCAAGCAGCCCAAAAAGGCGATGCCGACGCATTGTGTTTCATAGCCCGATGCTTTATGGGCGAGGAATACGTATGGAGCGGAGCCGGTTTCGCCACCGACGATGACAATGCTTCGAAACTGATGCAGAAAAGCGCACTGATGGGGAGTGCCACAGGTGTGCTTTGTGCTGTACGAAGCGGCAACCTCACCCCCTCCGTAGAGCGCGGAATGCCCTTTGCCTCGTTCAAGGAAGCATTTGAGGAAATTCTCGAACAAGCGGAGCGTGGCAATGCGTTTTGTTGCTATATGATAGGGAACGTCTATTACTGGGGCGACTATCTGCTTGTCGAGCCAGAGCTTGCCAAGCAATTCAAAACCGAAAATAAATACAATGCCTGGGCCTATCCGATAGCCAAAGAATGGTACGAGCGCAGTTTCAACGGGCGCATCTGTGCCGGTTGGGGCAACTATTGCAACATCTACGAGTCGGGGCTATGCAGTATCAAAAAGGATGTATTCGAGGCTTACTACCGGATGCTTGCAGATATCTCTCCTGTGATTTGCAACAACTACGGTTACTACCTCAAGTTTGAAAAGAATGACTCGTATAACAGTTTGATTCGATACGTCCAAGCCGCGCAGAAAGGTGACCCGCAGGGCGCATACAATGCCGGATACTGCTACGAGAATGGCGAAGCTGTGGAAGAGGATATTCATACCGCTTACCAGTTCTATGAACTTGCTGCCATTGCCGGTCACCCCGCAGGCCAGTGGCAGATAGGATATTACTATTTCAATGGTGAGGGCATTGTGGAGCAAGACTACGCCAAGGCTGCCGAATGGCTTGAGAAGGCTTATGACAATCCCAAAAGCAGCGACAACAACCGGGTGAAGACTGCTGCCTACCTTGGCATCTGCTATCAGGAAGGGCTCGGTGTGGCGCAGGACGATGAGGTGGCATTGGAATACCTCCAGGAAGCCGAAGAAGGAATCGACGACTTGTGGGAACCGATAAATGCTATGGTGCTCAACGCACTAGGTGTGGCTTACGCTTTCGGGCGTGGCACAGAAGAGGATATAGAACTCGGCTACCAATATTTTGAGGATGCCGCAAAGCTTGGTTCGGAGGAGGCAAAAGAGAATCTGCAATACATAAACTCGCCGAAACCGCGTTTTTGAATCGGGGCTGAGGTCCAAATCCGGAAAGAATCTGGAAGAATACTCATATTTTGCAGAAAACAGCTATCTTTGCACTTCCAAAAACGTTCATAACAAAAGAGATACATACTAACACAATGGAAAAGAAATTCAAACGTACCACCGTGACATCGGCACTGCCGTATGCAAACGGACCGGTTCATATCGGACACCTGGCAGGCGTTTATGTCCCTGCCGATATTTATGTCCGCTACCTGCGACTGAAAAAGGAAGATGTAATCTTCATCGGAGGCTCCGACGAACACGGAGTGCCCATCACCATCCGCGCCAAGAAGGAAGGCATCACCCCGCAAGACGTGGTGGACCGCTATCATACGCTTATAAAGAAGTCTTTCGAAGAGTTCGGCGTTTCCTTCGACGTGTACAGCCGTACTACTTCAAAGACGCATCACGACACGGCTTCCGACTTCTTCCGCAAACTGTATGACAAGGAAGAATTCATCGAAAAGACCAGTATGCAGTACTACGACGAGGAAGCCAAGACGTTCCTTGCCGACCGTTACATCACCGGCGAGTGCCCCCACTGCCATGCCGAAGGTGCCTACGGCGACCAATGCGAGAAGTGCGGCACCAGCCTCAGCCCTACAGACCTGATTAATCCGAAAAGCGCCATCAGCGGCAGCCAGCCCGTGATGCGCGAGACGAAGCACTGGTATCTGCCGCTGGACAAGCACGAGGAGTGGTTGCGCCAATGGATTCTGGAAGACCACAAAGAGTGGCGTCCCAACGTTTACGGCCAGTGCAAGAGCTGGCTCGACATGGGCTTGCAGCCGCGTGCCGTGAGCCGCGACCTGGATTGGGGCATCCCCGTTCCCGTGGAAGGCGCCGAAGGCAAGGTGCTCTATGTATGGTTCGATGCCCCCATCGGCTACATCAGCAACACCAAGGAGCTGCTGCCCGACACGTGGGAGAAATGGTGGAAAGACCCCGAAACACGTCTGGTGCACTTCATCGGAAAAGACAACATCGTGTTCCACTGCATCGTGTTCCCCGCCATGCTGAAGGCAGAGGGTAGCTACATCCTGCCGGACAACGTGCCGAGCAACGAGTTCCTGAACCTGGAGGGCGACAAGATTTCCACTTCACGCAACTGGGCGGTATGGCTGCACGAGTATCTCATTGACTTCCCCGGCAAGCAGGATGTATTGCGCTACGTGCTGACAGCCAACGCACCGGAAACAAAAGACAACGACTTCACCTGGAAGGACTTCCAGGCACGCAACAACAACGAACTGGTTGCCGTATACGGAAACTTCGTGAACCGCGCCCTGCAACTCACCAAGAAGTACTTCGACAGCGTAGTGCCTGCCGCAGGCGAACTGAACGAATACGACCGCGAGACGCTAAAAGAGTTTGCCGACGTCAAGGCAGAGGTAGAGAAGTTGCTGGACGTATTCAAGTTCCGCGACGCGCAGAAGGAAGCGATGAACCTTGCCCGCATCGGAAACAAATACCTGGCCGACACAGAGCCGTGGAAGCTTGCCAAGACGGATATGGATCGCGTAGCCACCATTCTCCACATCTCCTTGCAGCTGGTTGCCAACCTTGCCATTGCCTTCGAACCGTTCCTGCCGTTCAGCAGCGAAAAACTTCGCAAGATGCTGAACATGGACAGCTTCGACTGGGCAGAACTGGGACACACCGACCTGCTGCCTGCCGGACATCAGCTGGGCACCCCCGAACTGCTGTTCGAAAAGATAGAGGACGACGTCATCCAGGCACAAGTGGACAAGCTGCTTGCCACCAAGAAGGCAAACGAAGCTGCCACCTACAAGGCAAACCCCATCAAGCCGACCATCGCTTTCGAAGAGTTCGAGAAGCTGGATATCCGCGTAGGTACAGTGCTTGAATGCGAAGCTGTGCCCAAGATGAAGAAGCTTCTGAAGTTCAAGATTGCCGACGGACTGGAAAACCGCACCATCGTCAGCGGCATTGCCCAGCACTACAAACCGGAAGAACTGGTAGGCAAGCAGGTGCTGTTCATCGCCAACCTCGCTCCACGCCAATTCAAGAACGGGCTGGTAAGTGAGGGAATGATTCTCTCTGCCGAGAACTACGACGGTTCGCTGGCGGTGACCTCACTGCTGAAGGAGGTGAAGCCGGGCAGCGAGGTGAAATAGGCTTGTACTTGTAAATGATAACACAGAGACACGAAGACACAGAGAAAGAAAAAAGGGAAAAGGAAAACTCTGTGTTTTTGTGTCTCTGCGTTCAAAACGCCCTATACTTCTGCATTCAATCAAGAAAATAAACTATGTCCGATACATCACTCAAAGAAAAAACAGCCAAAGGCCTCTTCTGGGGAGGATTCAGCAACGGTATACAGCAGTTATTGAATCTAGGTTTCGGAATAGTCCTTGCCCGATTGCTGGATGCTTCGGATTATGGTATGGTAGGGATGCTTACCATCTTCTCCGCCATTGCCGCCGCCTTGCAGGAAGGTGGTTTCATCTCTGCACTGACCAACCGGAAGGAGGCTTCGCATAAGGACTACAATGCCGTATTCTGGTTCAGCCTGATGTGCAGCACTACTATATATATCTTGCTCTTCTTTGTAGCGCCACTGATTGCCGATTTCTACCATACTCCCGAACTGGTACCGCTTTCCCGCCTCTCCTTCCTGGGATTCGTCATTTCAAGCATGAGCATCGCACCGAGAGCCTATCTGTTCAAGAATCTCAGAATCAAGGACACTACCATCATCTCCATTTCAAGTCTGATAGTCTCCGGCATTGTGGGCATCACACTCGCTGCCAACGGATTCGCCTATTGGGGGATTGCATTGCAAAGCATCTCCTTCGTCACCGTGATGACGGTTCTCAATTTCCATTTCTCGCGTTGGAGGCCTTGTTTCCGGTTCGACTTTACCCCCATCAAGGAGATGATAGGGTTCAGCAGCAAGATAATCATCACAAATATATTTACCATTATCAACAACAATCTGTTCTCCGTCCTGCTGGGTAAGTTCTATTCGGAACGGGAAGTAGGCAACTTTACCCAGGCAAACAAGTGGAACGGCATGGGACATACCACAATTACGGGCATGATAAACGGTATTGCGCAGCCGGTCTTTACCAGTGTTGCCGACGACAAGGCGCGGCAACTCGCCATATTCAGAAAGCTGCTGCGCTTCACCGCCTTTATCTCTTTCCCCGCCATGCTGGGATTGAGCTTGGTATCGAAAGAACTGATTATAATCACTATCACGGAGAAGTGGCTGCCCAGTGCCGATATCTTGCAACTGTTATGTATTTGGGGAGCATTTATTCCCGTCATCAATCTGTTCTCCAACCTGCTCATCAGCCGGGGGCATTCTTCTATCTATATGTGGAGCACCATCAGCTTGAGCCTGCTGCAAATAGTAGCTGTATGTGCCATATACCCATACGGGTTGGAGTGGATGCTGCGTATTTTCGTCATTATCAATATCGGCTGGCTGTTTGTATGGTTCCGTTTTGTCAAGAGGGAGATAGGATTAAGACTGCGCGATATGCTGAAAGACATCTCTCCTTATCTCTCCCTATCCATTGTACTCGTAGTATCAACTCACTATGCCACTCAACCCATAGAAAACCTATACTTAAGTATGGCAGCCAAAATCATTATGGTAGCTGGGCTTTATGCACTGGTTTTGTGGAAACTGCAATCTACTATCTTCCGTGAAAGCATTGAATTCCTTCTAAAGAAAAGAAGAACATGAGCCGTATAGCCTATATCATATCCGCCTACAAGGATGCCCCACACTTGGCACGCCTGGTTGCCGCACTGGATGACCGGGCAGACTTCTACGTACACATCGACCTCAATGCCGATATACACCCTTTTGAAGAAGCCTTGGGAGACAAGGTCACTTTCGTGCCCCGCCACCGGATAAGCTGGGGAGGATGGGAACAAGTGGAATACCAGAAAGAATTGCTTGCCGCCGTATTGCACAGCGGCATCCCCTATACCCGCGTAGTATGCCTGAGCGGGCAGGACTACCCATTATGGAGCAACAACGCCATCCACCGCTATTTCGAGGAGCATCAAGACACTGAATTCATCGGCGGTTTCAACCTGACACACTGCACCGTGAAACAGCAGTTGCACAAGATAACCCATTACCACCCTTTCCGTGACCTGCCTTGGAAGAGTATATGGTGGAAGAACAAACTCATCGTAACATCGCGCAAGCTGGTACAGATACTCCCCATCCGGAAAGCCCCTTTCGCACCCTTGGAAGGCAAGCAGGCAGATATCTATTTCGGTTCCGACTATTGGGCCATCACGCTGCCCTGCGCACGATATGTATATGAAAAGCTGTGCACGGAGAAGGATATGATACGCTACTTCAAGACCTGTTTTGTGCCCAGCGAACTGTGCATACAAACTATTGTTTTCAACTCCCCTTTTGCCTCAAAAGGGCTTCTTTTAGAGGGAGAATACCCCGGACTTACCCGTCTCACCCCCTTGCACTACATAGACTACGGCGCATCCATCCGCGTGATGACACTCGAGGACCTGCCGGTATTGCGGCAGTCTGGAAAGATGTTCTGCCGGAAAGTGGTAAGCGGGGAGTCCGCCACACTGATAGAAAAACTCAAGTCCGATTTCGCAAAAGAAGATTGAACTGAAAAGTGCTCCTTTCAACTATTATCATTATTTTTGCAGACATCAATCAAAAATGGTATCCATGATGAAGCAATATACCCCGGAAGAACTGACCCAACTACATCAGGTGTTATACGAAATACTAGAAGAGATTGTGCGCATCTGCGACAAACACAATATCCCCTATTTTGTAATCGGCGGAACAGCAATAGGGGCACTCTATGACAAAGCGATTCTTCCTTGGGATGACGACATAGATATAGGTATGAAACGGGAAGACTATAATAAGTTTCTCCGGATAGCTTCCCAAGAACTGAAAGAGCCATACTTTCTCTCATGGATAGAAACAGATCCTCATACCCCCTACTACTTTGCTAAGGTCAAAAAGAACAACACCCTATTCATAGAGGAAATGTTCAAGGATGTACCCATGCACCAGGGAATCTTTGTCGATATATTCCCCTTCGACCGTATTCCAGATAACAAGCTATTGCGGAAGATACAATATGAAACCGTCAACTTTCTGAAATGCTGCCTGATGGGAAAAGAAGTATGGCTGTGGAAGCATTTCGGAAAATGCCAAATATCCAACCCTACCAATCGTGGAGCTGTTGCCTGCCTTCTGAACCGGATAGTTGATATGACACTCTCTAAAAAGACAATCTACCGTTTGATGGTGATAATGCAAAGTTGTTTCAACTCATGGAAAACCTTATATTACAACAATGTGATTACCACCACCGACCATGTTTTGGAGACGAGTCTCAACTGTCTGCAATCGATTCCGTTCGGTCCACTACGTCTGAAAGCGCCCAATGGACTGAAGGAGTTCCTGCTCTACAACTACCCTACCCTGCACCGCTACACGGAGGAAGAGCAAGAAAAAATAAACAATCACTATCCAGTAGCCCTTGCCTTCGACCTACACTTAATCCAGACATCATGAAAACATTATCCACAGCCCCCGTAGCCCTGTTTGTCTACAATAGGCTGCACAACACCAAGCAGACCATAGAGCATCTGAAGAAGAACAAACTTGCCGACCGTACTCCCCTCTACATCTTCAGCGATGGCGGGAAAGACAAGAGATCATGGAAAGAAGTGAACAGGCTGAGAAAGTATCTACACACTATCGACGGATTCGGCGAGGTACATATAGTAGAACGCCCGGAAAACTACTATTTAGAAAACAACATTATCGAAGGCATCGCCTACGTACTGCAACACCACGACACAATTATCGTACTCGAAGATGACATCTGCACCTCACCTGTCTTTCTGGAATATATGAACAATGCCTTAAACAAATATATCCATACCCCACAAGTAATGCATATAGCAGGTTTCACTAACCTGGATATCCAACAATCGGACGACACCTATTTCACTCCCCACATGAGCGGATGGGGATGGGCGACATGGAAAGACCGATGGCAGCACTTCGTCCATTTCACCTCGCGCAATGAAGCCCTGCAAGGAATGACTGTCAAAGACTTCGAGAAACTGGAATACGGCGGTAACTTCCACTGCCTGCATTCACTCGACAAACATCCTATCCCTTGGGACATCTGCTGGGAAATAGCTATCTACAAGCAGAAAGGTCTCTGCCTATGCCCCACTCACACTCTGATAAAGAATATCGGAATAGGTAATGGTACCCACTTCAACTCCAACCGGCTATTCGGATGGTACGAGTATGACCGACCTTACCGGACGGAAAGCATCATCCTAAACAATATCCCCATCAAAGAAAACCCTGCCATCGAAGCCCTCTATGCCCAAGCGCTAAAAAATCATGGCATGAGATATAACTTCCTTGGTAGAATGGTGCGCTGGGCTTATCTCAAAATCAAAGCTAAACGTACATAAGGAAGAAGATTTCAGAGCCTAACAGGTGCTGTTTCTCCCCGAAAACCACTACTTTTGTCTCATATTTCCGACAAGAAGGGATAACTTGAAGCAAAGAACGCTATGGAACAAGAAATCATACAAAAACGAATACACGAAGCAAGAAGGTTTCCTTCTGATTTCATGTTTCAACTGACAAAGGAAAAATGGGCCAACTTGAAGTCACAATTTGTGACTTCAAGTTGGGGCGGTACACGCAAACTGCCTTTCGTTTTCACCGAGCAAGGACTTGCCGCAGTGAACAGCCATCAGGAATTGGAGGATTTAAAGAACCGGATAAAGGCATTAGAGGAGATTAGTGAAGAAAACCTCTCTGAACTGAACGACCTCTCAGAAGACAGCCGTAGAGAATTTGACGACATCTACCTCGCTCTGTCGCAATTATCCCAGAAGAAAATAACGCAACAGCAACCTATCGGTTACAAAGCCATCCAAAAAAGAAGAAACGAACAATAGTCATGAGAGTACTACTTATCAATACATCCGAACGCATCGGCGGTGCAGCCATCGCCGCCAGCCGTCTCATGGAATCGCTCAAGAACCACGGCATCAAAGCCAAGCTGCTGGTACGCGACAAGCAGACCGACCAAATCTCCGTTGTGTCACTGGACCATAACTGGCGCATGGTGTGGAAGTTCGTCTGGGAGCGCATCGTCATCTGGAGCGCCAACCGCTTCAACAAAAAGAACATCTTTGCCGTCGACATTGCCAACACGGGAACAGACATCACCTCACTGCCCGAATTCCAGCAGGCAGACGTCATCCATCTGCACTGGATAAACCAGGGGATGCTCTCGCTGAGGAACATCGAGAAGATTCTCGCCTCGGGCAAGCCCGTCGTCTGGACCATGCACGACATGTGGCCCTGCACCGGCATCTGTCACCATGCCCGCGAGTGCACCCGTTACCGGCAGGAATGCCACAACTGCCCCTTCATCCATGAAGGCGGAGGCAAGCGCGACCTCTCCTACCGTATCTTCCGGAAGAAGATGAACCTTTATAAAGGAAGACGAATCAACTTCGTGACATGCAGCCATTGGCTGGAAGAACGCGCCCGCACAAGCGCCCTCTTCAGCGGACATGCCGTGACGTGCATCCCCAACCCCATCAACACCAACCTCTTCAAGCCCCGCAATCGGCAGGAAGCCCGCAACCGTTGCCTCCTTCCGCAAGACAAGAAGCTCGTGCTGTTCGGCTCGGTGAAGATTACGGACAAGAGGAAAGGTATCGACTACCTGATAGAATCGTGCCGCCTGCTGGCCAACAAGCATCCCGAACTCCGGGAACAGTTGGGCGTGGTCGTCTTCGGCAACCAGTCGCAACAACTGGAGAACCTGCTTCCATTCAAGGTCTATCCGCTGAACTTCGTCAGCAACGAACACCAACTGGTGAACATCTACAATGCCGTAGACATCTTCGTGACCCCCTCTCTGGAAGAAAACCTGCCGAACACCATCATGGAAGCCATGGCGTGCGGCATTCCCTGCGTCGGATTCAACGTAGGCGGCATTCCTGAGATGATAGATCATCTGCACAACGGCTACGTGGCACAATACAAGTCCTCGGAAGACTTTGCCAACGGCATCTACTGGACGCTGACCGAACCCGATTACCCGAGCCTCTCGGAACAGGCCTGCCGGAAAGCCGTATCCCACTATTCGGAGAACGTCGTTGCCAAGAAATACATTGACCTTTACAACAAAGTGACCGGAAGAAATGCATAACCACCTTACCCCGAAATTCAGCATCATCACCGTGACCTACAACGCCGAAGCGGTATTGGAGGACACGATTCAAAGCGTTATCTCCCAAACCTACCACCACGTGGAGTACATTCTTGTGGACGGTGCGTCCAAAGACGGCACGCTCTCCATCATCGACCGGTACAAAGACCGCATCACCCGCATCGTGAGCGAACCGGACAAGGGACTGTACGACGCCATGAACAAAGGCATCCGACTTGCCACCGGCGATTACCTCTGCTTCCTCAATGCCGGCGACAGCTTCCACGAAGACGACACCTTGCAGCAGATGGTGCACTCCATCTCCGGCAGCGAACTGCCCGACGTGCTGTATGGCGAAACAGCGCTGGTGGATAAGGAAGGGCACTTCATCCGCATGCGCCGCCTCTCCGCCCCGGAAGCGCTTACCTGGCGAAGCTTCAAGCAGGGCATGCTGGTCTGCCATCAGGCCTTCTTTGCCAAAGCTTCCCTTGTGGAACCCTACGACCTGCAATACCGCTTCTCCGCTGACTTCGATTGGTGCATCCGGGTGATGAAAAAGGCACGAACCTTGCACAATACCCATCTCACCCTCATCGCCTATCTGGAGGAAGGAATGACCACCCAGAACCGTCAGGCATCCCTGCGCGAACGCTTCCGCATCATGGCGCGGCATTACGGACTAATGAGTACCGTAGCCCATCATGCCTGGTTCGTATTACGGGCCGTGATAAAGAAATAGCACAAATTTCGAGGACAAATATACTTTGTTCCCGCAAGACCTATACCTTGCGGGAATCTCCCCTATACCCAGCTCTCTACAGTACAGGAGTGAGTACCTAAAACATCCGGATGTTCTGCATATTAAGTCCTATACCGTGAGGGGCTAAGTCCTAAGGCAAAGGAGGCTGGGTAGCTGCAAGCAGCGCCTTCAACTCTTTTACCCCTTCCGAAGCTCCCTTTTGAATGACATGTATCGGACGCATGACGTGCGTGTCCACCGGCTTGGGGTCTATCAGATACACTTCGGTGGCACGGGGCACGTAGTTCAGCAGTCCCGCAGCGGGATAAACGTTCAGGCTGGTGCCGATGATGACGAAGATGTCCGCCTGCTCCACATACCGGATGGCAGTCTCAATCTCCGGCACCGACTCGCCGAACCACACGATGAACGGGCGGAGCTGCGTACCGTCGCCCGCCTTGTCGCCCAACTTTACTTCATATTCCTCCGGCGCCAGTTCCTTGACGAAATGCGGATTATAAGGGTCGCGGCTGGAACAAACCTTCGTCAGTTCCCCATGCAGGTGTATCACCCGCGTGCTCCCCGCCCGCTCGTGCAGATTATCTACGTTCTGGGTGACGACCGTTACATTGAAAACCCTTTCCAGGTCGGCAACACCCAGATGCCCGGCATTCGGCACCACATCGAGCAACTGCTTGCGACGTTCGTTATAGAAATTAATGACCAGTTCCGGGTTACGTGCATACCCCTCGGGAGTCGCCACCTGCTCCACCGGATATTTGTCCCATAATCCGCCCGCATCACGGAATGTGCTGATGCCGCTCTCGGCGCTCATACCAGCACCCGACAATATGACCAAGTTCTTCATTTTCCGCTCCTTTCCTTTATTAAAGTAAGACAAACATAAGAAGAATGTTCAAGTTGTGATATAAATAAGAAAAATTAAATACTTAAAAGCCTTATCATTCAAATAAAAGACGTACTTTTGCCACTCATAAATTTGCAATAGACTGGAAAAGAAACCAATCCGGTCGTCAACAAAAGAATCTTATGGACAAATTCAGTTATGCTATCGGCCTTGGAATAGGTCAGAATCTTTTAAGCATGGGTGCCAAAGGCATTGCAATAGATGACTTTGCACAAGCAATCAAAGACGTTTTGGAGGGCAACCAGACGGCAATCAGCCACACAGAAGCCCGTGACATCGTCAACAAGTACTTCGCCGAACTGGAGGAGAAGATGAACGCAGCAAACATAGAAGCCGGCAAAAAGTTCCTGGAAGAGAACAAAAAACGCGAGGGAGTTGTTACGCTTCCCAGCGGACTTCAATACGAAGTTATCACAGAAGGAAACGTCGGTCACTATGCCAAAGCAACCGACCAGGTACAATGCCACTACGAAGGCACACTGATTGACGGAACGCTGTTCGACAGCTCCATCAAGCGCGGCCAGCCTGCCACATTCGGTGTAAACCAAGTGATACCCGGTTGGGTGGAAGCCCTTCAGCTTATGCCCGAAGGTGCCAAGTGGAAACTCTACATCCCCAGCGACCTGGCATACGGAGCGCAGGGTGCCGGCGAGATGATTCCTCCCCACAGCACGCTCGTATTCGAAGTCGAATTACAGAAAATTTTATCTAAATAAACAAACAAGTAAAAGCAAAATGAAAAAAGTAACATTTCTCATGGCTCTTGCAGTAGCTGCCGGTATGGCATCTTGTACTGCTCAAAGTCCGAAAGCTGATTTGAAGACGGACATCGACTCATTATCTTACGCCATCGGTATGGCACGTACAGAAGGTTTGGACCAGTATCTTGCACAACAAGGCATTGACTCAACCCAGATGTCAGAATTCCTGAAAGGTTTCAACGAAGGCGCAGCCAAAATCGATAAGAAAGATGTGGCTTACATGGCCGGTCTGCAAGTAGGCCAGATGGTCAGCAAGCAATGGGTGGAAGGCTTCAACCAACAAATCTTCGGCAACGACTCCACACAGAGCATCAGCCGCGAAAATCTGCTGGCAGGTTTCGTAGCAGGTGTCATCGGCAAGGGTGGTGCTATGGATATGATGAAAGCTCAAGAGTACATGCGTACTCAGATGGATGCCATCAAAGAAAAAGCAACTGCAGAAAAGTATGCTGACAACAAAGCTGCCGGTGAAAAGTTCCTGGCTGAGAACAAGGCTAAAGAAGGTGTAGTAACTACCCCGAGCGGTCTGCAATACAAAATCATCACCAAAGGTAACGGTGCTGTTCCTGCCGACAGCAGCAAGGTGAAAGTAAACTACAAAGGTACGCTGATTGACGGAACAGAATTCGATAGCTCTTACAAGCGCAACGAACCTGCTACTTTCCGTGCCAACCAGGTAATCAAAGGCTGGACAGAGGCCCTCACCATGATGCCCGTCGGCTCTAAGTGGGAACTCTATATCCCCTACGACCTGGCATACGGTTCAAGAGAAACCGGTAGCCAAATCAAGCCGTTCTCTACTTTGATATTCGAAGTGGAACTGCTGGGTATCGAGAAGTAATGTAACAATCCGAAGGGAGGGGCAAAACCCTCTTGATACTTCTTTTAGGCGCGGATTACGAGGAATAACGCGGATTTGGTAAACTAAATCCGTGAAATCCGCGTAATCCGCGCCTAACCGTTATCCTCACTTTTATTCATTTTTCTATCCCTTTTCATAGATAAATTAAAATAAAGTCCTATATTTGCTTACTATTTGATAACAAGAAGAACTTTACTTATTTACTATTATGGAAAAAATAGACAATCTTGACCGGCAGATTCTGGAAATCATTTCCCAGAATGCCCGTATCCCTTTCAAGGACGTAGCTGCTGAATGTGGCGTGTCACGTGCTGCCATCCATCAACGTGTACAGCGCTTGATTGACCTTGGCGTTATTGTTGGCTCAGGCTATCATGTAAATCCCAAGTCCCTTGGATACAGAACCTGCACTTACGTAGGAATCAAGCTGGAAAAGGGCTCCATGTATAAGACGGTAGTTGCTGAGCTGGGCAAGATTCCCGAAATCGTAGAATGCCACTTCACCACTGGTCCGTACACCATGCTGACCAAGGTATATGCCCGCGACAACGAGCATCTGATGGATTTGCTGAACAACAAGATGCAGGAGATTCCTGGCGTAACCGCTACCGAGACCTTGATTTCCCTGGAACAGAGCATCAAGAAGGAGATTCCTATTTGCCCCGAGAAATAACGAACAACAATGGATTTTTTGAACGAATATCATCTGTCGGGCCTTGTCATAGGTATCTGCACATTCCTCATCATCGGCTTGTTTCACCCCATAGTTGTGAAAGCCGAATATTATTGGGGCACCAAGTGCTGGTGGATTTTCCTTTTACTCGGCATCGGCGGCATCATCGCCTCCCTTTATACAGAGAACATCATGATATCCTCCCTTCTGGGCGTCTTTGCATTTTCCTCGTTCTGGACTATCAAGGAGATATTCGAGCAGGAAGAACGAGTGAAAAAAGGCTGGTTTCCTAAGAATCCAAAACGGACTTATAAGTTCTAAGGACAAAGATCACAAGGAATTTTATCCAAAAGCCTTGCATATTTCAATAGAAAATGCTACTTTTGCCCTCGCTATCCAAGCAAGGATGCATCGGACTTGTAGCTCAGTTGGTTAGAGCAACAGACTCATAATCTGGAGGTCCCTGGTTCAAGCCCAGGCTGGTCCACGAAAAAATAAGCGTTAATTGCATGAAATCAAGCAGTTAACGCTTTTCTTTTTGTCCCTCACTATGAGTTGGGATAGGCTCAAATCAATAGAAAGTTGGCGGAACGTACAATGTTAAGTTTGATATTTTTGGGAGACACACCTAAAAACACAAAAGCCAACTAACTAGCAATAAATAAGTTGACTAATTCTATAACATTTTCCAAATATCCCTATTTAAAAGAATAAACCAAAATCTAATAAAATAAAGTTCATCTCTCAAGTGATTATTTAACCAGTATTTCATATTTTTGCAGATAAATTTCTGAATCTTTTACGACAAACATGAAAACATTTTTGAATATTAAGAGAATTTTTCTTTTTGTTATCCTTATCATTAGTAGCACCATAAGTAGGTGTCAGATTTATAAATACATAGGATTGGAAGATGGTCTGAACAATCAAAAAATATATTATATCCAGAAAGACCGACGAGGCTATATGTGGTTTCTGACCCAAGAAGGAGTAGACCGTTATGATGGAAAACAAATCAAACACTACAACTTTTCAGATGACAACATGAAGCTGGATTCACGTATTGCCTTGAACTGGTTCTATATGGACAATGAGGATATTTTATGGGTTATCGGTCAGAAAGGGCGTATTTTCAAATACGATTCGCAGCATGATAAATTCGAACTGGTTTACATACATCCGGAGTTAATCAGAAATAAGTCACAAGCATTTCTAAATTACGGCTATTTGGATAAGAATGACAGAATCTGGTTATGTTCTAAAGATAGCATCGTATGGTATGATACTCGGACTGGAACCGCTTCACATATAGCGACACCGGTTAACAGCGAAATAACCGTCATTGAGCAAACGGACGGCAACCATTTCTTTATCGGTACGGGAAACGGACTGTTTCGTACCCAGACAGAAAGAGAAACACTGAAGCTGATACCCGACGAAGTGGCAGAAAGTATCGGTACACCTGTGCATGAGCTCTATTATCATACAGTTTCAAAACAGTTATTCATAGGAAACTATAAAGAAGGAATACTTGTGTATGACATAGGAGGAAAAGGAAACATTATCCCCTGCCAATCCCCCAATAATGTAGAGTTCAACCAGATTGTCGCTTTGAACGACCATGAGCTTCTGATTGCCACAGGTGGAAAAGGTGTATATAAGCTAGACTTGAATACATACATGAGCGAACCCTACATAACGGCCGATTACAGCAGTTATAACGGGATGAACGGAAACAACATCAATGACATTTATGTGGATGAAGAGCAACGAATTTGGCTTGCCAATTACCCTACTGGCATCACCATCCGTAACAACCGTTATGGGAGTTACGACCTGATAAAGCATTCTATTGGCAACAGCCACTCACTGGTAAACAACCAAGTTCATGATATAATGGAAGACAGTGACGGTGACCTTTGGTTTGCAACCAGCAACGGTATCAGCCTCTATCAGACTGATATAAAAGAGTGGCATTCCTTCTTCAGTTCCTTTGATTCGGTACCGGATGACGAGAATCACATTTTTTTGACGCTATGTGAAGCCTCCCCCGGCGTGATATGGGCCGGAGGATTTACATCCGACATCTACAAGATAGAAAAGAAGAAAGGATTCAAGGTAAGTTACCTTTCTCCTGCTACCATTGCAGGAATACGTCCTGACCAATATATATTCGACATCAAGAAAGATTCGGACGGCGATATCTGGTCCGGTGGACATTATCACTTGAAATGTATCAATCTAGAGACTAAAAATATACGTTTATATCCGGGAGTAAGCTCCATCACCACCATTCAGGAAAAAGATGCCCAACAAATGTGGATTGGCACACAAATGGGACTCTACCAGCTTGACAAGAAATCCGGAGATTACCGGTATGTAGACTTGCCCGTCGAATCTCCCTATATATGCGCGTTATACCAGAGAGACGATAGTATCCTATACATAGGTACCCGCGGGTCTGGACTGCTTGTATATAACCTCTACAAAGAGAAGTTCATCCATCAATACCGTACAGATAATTGTGCGCTGATTTCCAACAACATCTACACCATTATTCCCCGTCAAGACGGAAACCTGCTCATGGGGACAGAAGACGGGATTACCATTTATTCACCCAAAGGACACTTCTTCCGCAATTGGACACGGGAACAAGGATTGATGAGTGTCAACTTCAATGCCGGCTCTGCTACCACCTACGGCAAAAACTCACTTGTTTTTGGCGGCAACGACGGTGCGGTCAGGTTTCCGATAGATATACAGATACCGGAACCACATTACTCACGTCTGTTACTGCGCGATTTCATGATAGCCTACCATCCCGTTTACCCAGGCGATGACGGTTCTCCGCTGCAAAAAGATATTGACGAGACCGACCGACTGGAACTGGCCTACGAGCAAAACACTTTTTCACTGAATGTTGCCTCCATTAATTACGATTATCCTTCCAACATTCTTTTTTCATGGAAAATTGACGGTTTTCATAAAGAGTGGAGCCGTCCGAGTCAGGATAACCGGATTATTGTAAGGAATCTGCCTCCCGGCAGTTATACGTTACAGATTCGTGCCATATCCAATGAGGAAAAATACAAGACCTATGAAACAAGAAACATACAGATTGTCATAACGCCTCCGGCATGGGCCAGTGTTTGGGCTATGATTGGATATGCAATACTGCTGGTACTGGTTACGGGCATCATATTCCGTATCATAATGCTACACAAACAGAAGAAAATTTCGGATGAGAAAACGCGGTTTTTCATTAATACAGCCCACGACATACGTACTCCGCTTACATTGATAAAAGCCCCATTGGAAGAAGTTGTAGAAAACCAAATGGTAACAGAACAAGCGTTGCCGCATATGAATATGGCTCTCAAAAATGTAAACAACCTGCTCCAGCTGACAACCAACCTGATAAATTTTGAACGGATAGATGTCTACTCTTCCACCCTTTATGTTTCTGAATACGAACTGAACTCCTATATGAACAATGTTTGCACCACATTCCGCAAATATGCCGAGATGAAACACGTCAGGTTTGTTTATGAAAGCAATTTTGACTATCTGAATGTGTGGTTTGACAGTGACAAGATGGGATCTATTTTGAAGAATATCCTATCAAATGCATTGAAGTATACACCTGAAGGTGGCAATGTATGCATTTATGCCTGCGAAGGAGAAAACTCCTGGAGTATTGAGGTGAAAGATACTGGGATCGGCATTCCCTCATGTGAACAGAAGAAATTGTTCAGAAATTATTTTCGAGGAAGTAATGTCATTAATCTGAAAGTAACAGGTAGTGGAATCGGGTTGATGCTGGTATACAAACTGGTCAGATTACATAAAGGCAAGATTCGGATTCAGAGTACCGAACATCAAGGAACTTGCGTACAGGTTACTTTCCCGAAAGGGAACAGCCATCTCCATAAAGCAAAATTCCTCTCTCCCCAAGCACCGGATAGATATTCGGAAGCTATCATGCCTCATGACACTTCAGAGATATCGGCATCCATGGAAATATCCCAAACAAACAACTCTTTACAGCGTATTTTGATAGTGGAAGACAATGATGATTTACGCAATTATCTTGTTAACATGTTCAAAACGGGCTATAATGTTCAGTCTTGTCCCAATGGAAAGGAAGCACTTGTTATAATGCGAGAATTCAATCCAGCTATTATCATATCCGACATAATGATGCCCGAGATGGGCGGAGATGAATTCTGTTCGGTTATAAAAAACGACCTTGAGATGTCTCATATTCCTATCATCTTGCTGACCGCGCTAGGGGATGAAAAGAATATGCTCGAAGGGCTGGAAATCGGAGCAGATGCCTACATCACTAAACCCTTCAGTGTGGGAATACTCAAGGCAACGGTTAAGAACATACTTGCAAATCGTGCTTTACTCCGTCAGGTTTATAACAGCATCGAAGATAAAGAACAAAATCTTCCAACCAATTGCACCAATAACCTGGACTGGAAATTCATAGCCTCTGTCAAAGAATGTATAAAGAACAATATGGAAAATGCGGACTTCAATGTGGACATGCTCAGCAGCCTGCATCACATGAGTCGTACAAGCTTCTTCAATAAATTAAAAGCATTGACCGGTTATGCTCCAGCCGATTATATCCGGATGATACGTTTGCAACACGCCGCACAATTATTGAAACAAAACAAATATACAATAACAGAGATTGCCGACATGGTTGGATTTTCGGATGCAAAATACTTCCGCGAAGTATTCAAGAAATATTATAATGTAAGTCCAAGCAAATTCAACAAACAACAGGAAGAACCCGTCGATGGAACCAATTCATCGCCGCAGTAGAGCGGCACAATGATATGATGTGCCGGCAACTTACTGAAATCAGAGCAAAATTTTGCAGGTTGCCACGGCCCGTTTTCCTTGATTCCGTCAAGGGGTTCAACTACTGACTCGTATGATTATCAGATATCTACCCTCTCCTGTGTTTTTCTGCCACCATAAGCACCGGCAACGCAGCACAATACGGCTCCCAGCAAAATAGCGAAAAACGAAATCAAAGCCGAGCGGGCTGCGGCATCTGTTGCCTTATCGGCAGCCACCAATGTCTTATGCTTAATCTCTTCCCATTCCTGTGCGGCTTCCTGTAGATTTGCCTGCAATTTGCCAATCTGTTCTTTAGCTTCCTTGCGTGCATCTTCCAACAAGTTCATATATTGTTCTATCGCCTTGTCCGCTTCCGCTTTGGACATATCGGTATTGTTGGCCATGGCTTTGGCCAAGTCGTTCCGGTCAATACTTTTGCCTAAATCCTCCACACGCTGTTCCAGGCGGTCTAGAAAACCGGCAATCGTTTTATCCGCTTCCTGCGGAGAACGGGCAATTTTTTTCACGGACTTGGTCAAGTCATCCTTCACAACTGCCAGCTGTTTCTGCAAATAATCCGGCTGAAGTTCGGGCACATCGCTCTTTACCAATGCAGTACGGATATTCTGAGATATATTTCCTTCTTTCATGGAGGCGTTAAAATCTATCTTGCCGAACAGTTCCTCCGCTTCCTCAGACAATGCGGAAACCCCGTTGCCCACAACGCTGCCTGCTCCCGACAAAACGCTGCCCGTAACGGACGAAACCGCCCCAAGTGCATTTGCCGTCACTTTTGCGGCACCGGCAGCTAAGAAGATTCCCAGTATCACGGCAACAATCAGAGTAGTAGCCCAAACCAAAAAGCCATGGATAATTCCATCCATACCGGCCAGTTTTCCGGCAACAAAGCCACCCGCCGCCATACCGACAATCAGAATGACTGCAGAACCAATCCCCACAGCAGTGCCTATGCCCGCAACAGGATGATCGGACAACGGGTCAAACATAAACAATCCGATACTCGAATTCAGGATAGACAATAAAACAGAGATTGCCAATACAGTCATGACACCTCCCAAAACACTACCCCAGGACACTCTGCCCTTCAATTCCGCTAAACTTAATCTTTTCATAATCGCTAGGTTTTAGTTAATACTATATTCAATATTCAGAGAAAAGAACAGTGTTGAAAGAGTTTTTGTTTGATTATCACCTGTCGGCATCATGAATATTTGTATAAAAAAACATAAATGGAGGTTCTTTACAAGGGTCAGAGAAATTATCACTTCGCGCCTTCAGGAGTTAACGAAGCTAGAGCCGACACTCTTTCGTATGTATTCACAGAAGTATCGGCTTTTCCGGTGAGACCGGTTTTAGCTGATAGCGCAACTGACTATGATTCAACAGACAAGCACTGCAAAGATGATGCAAGCAAATTACAGCGATACTGCAACCCTATTTGCAGCAGCAGTGCAACAAGTTTGCAGCAGCAGTGCAACAAGCTTGCAGCAGCAGTGCAACAAGCTTGCAGTAGCAGTGCAACAAGCTTGCAGTAACCATGCAGTCAGTTATCCATTTATTCTATCCTTTTTCCAGTCCGGTTCCATCTCACGGCGCCGGTGGCCATGTCTTCCGACTTCCATATCATCACCGCACGTCCCACGATAAAAGGCTCGGGAAGCAGCCCCCAGTAACGGGAGTCCTGCGAGTTCTCCGCCTTGTCGCCCGCCACGAAGTAGTAGTTCTCCAGGAAGCGGTATTCCCGTATCAGGCTGTCGCCCAGATAGGCGCGGCCGTCCGCATCCATGCGCAATTTCTTTTTCTGCTCCCAGCCCACAGGTTGCCGGTAGAGCAACCACGACGCGGAATCCATCTCCACCACCTGCCCCTTGGCGGGAACAGGCAGCGGCCCGAACTCCTTCACCGTCCAGCCCCAATCCTTGTTCCAGGGGAAGGTCTCCATCTGCACGCCCGCGACGCCGCTGTCGGGCAACAGGGCCATCGCTTCCTGGGAAGGCAAGTAGCCCACGTTCCCCTCATGGCCGGCTATCCGGTAGCGCCCGTTTCTTATCTCCAGCGTGTCGCCCGGCACCGCCACGCAACGCTTCACGTAGTAGCGCATCACGTCGAAGGCAATACTGTCCCAACTGCCCGGCCGATAGGGGAAGTTGAATACCAACACGTCGTCCCTCCGGTACCTCCTCCAGCCCGGCACACGGTATATCTCCACATCCTTCCCCTCCAAGGCGCCGGAGAGGTCGAACAGGCGCGCGCCGCCCGAACACTTGTCCACCAGGATATAGTCGCCAGGCAACAGGGCGGGCGACATCGAGTCGCTGGGAATCCTGAAGGAGACCACGGCAAACACATGCAATACACAATAGCCCGCGGCAAGCAGGCAAAGGTAAAAAGCGGCGTTCGTCAGCCTGCCAAGCCACCTTACCATAATCCTCTTCGTTTCCTTCCCGTCCATCCTTTCCTACCTTATCAGGTCCATGGTTATCACACTGTCGTTTTCCAGATAGAACACACGCTGGTTGACGATGCGGTCGGGCACGGTGAACCACAGCAGCGCATTCTCCGGGATATTCGTATAGCTCTGGGTGGAATCGGCGGTGCTGTCGTATTCCAGCGGGGAAAACGAAGCCGACTCCGCATCCCAGTAGTGGAGCGTGTACGGACGCTTGAGCAGCCTTTTCCGTTTCGGGAACGTGAACGCCCGTGTCTGGTCCGTACGGGGGATGAACTTGCGTACATGCCCGCTCGCATCCGCATGGAACGGGGCGGTAAGGAAGCGGAGCCGCCCGCCCGAGGGAGAATCCGCCACGATGAAGATGTTGTCGCATCCCACCCGGTGAAACTGACAGACCGTATCGGTGCGGCATCCCATGGCAATGGGCTCCCACCGGTAATAATTGTAGGCGCAAAGATAGACCCGGCCCGATGCATGCACGAACTCCCGGATGCGGTCGGTCGACACGCGGACATCGACGGGACGTTCGAGGTACTCCGGGCTGACGTCCTCCAGCAAGGGACTTTTCAGCCAGGTGGCATAGCCGTCGTCCGCGCCTTCCTCTCTGCCGGGCACGGAACAGAGGCCGAAATGGGAGCGGTATACCTTGGCGGGCCGCAAATTTCCCCGGCCGTTCAATACCGGCAGATACTCACCCGGTAACTGCTCTCCGGGAGCAAAGCTGTGGAAACGTCCGTCCTGCCACACGGCTCCCCAGTTGTGCCCCCAGTCCATGCGCGTCCAGAGGGTCTTGTCCAAGGCCACAGGGATGCCCACGGCACGCATGACGAACAGGCCCAAATCGCACAAGCCTTCGCACCGGGCACCTCCCCAGGCATACGTCTCTTCTATCGGAGGAT
>ERZ778516.352-NODE-352-length-38716-cov-6.148108_pt1 | contig 38716 bp, 24 predicted proteins | sample MGYA00510342_ERZ778516 | MGnify/ENA primary metagenome ERZ778516 (study PRJEB29527, sample SAMN07138961) | mouse gut metagenome | material: feces | host: mouse | place: China:Nanjing | collected 2016-01-25 ...
TCATCAGTTTCTGTCTGGCTTCGGTAGAAAGGGATTGGATGGAGCTATAGTCAAATTTGCCCTTTATCTTGATGCTTTCCAGTCTTGCCAGCTTATCCGCAATAATCCGTTCGCGTCCGATGTACCCCTCGTATTTGATAAGTATTTCTGCTGCTTCTACAATTTCTTCCTTTCTGTCGGATATTTTATCCAGTTCCCGCTTAAAGGCGTTGACGTGTTCGGCAATATTATCAATCGTTACTTGCGGCCGGTTTATCAAATCAATCAGTTTGCATCCTTGGCGCAGTGGAGTAGTGCCAAGCTGTTCCAATGCCGGATTGATTAATGCCGGTTTCATCGAATAGTTCCGTGTGAAGTCTATGATTCGGTTCACGGCTTCACGCTTTTCTGTCAGCAGTCTGTAGCGGTCTTCCTTGGCGAGTCCCAACTTCCATGCTTTTTCCGTGAGGCGCATGTCGGCATCGTCCATACGGAGGAGGATGCGATATTCGGCACGGGAAGTAAACATGCGGTAAGGCTCGTCCACGCCTTTTGTTACCAGGTCATCGATTAAAACACCGATATATGCTTCATCCCTTGCTAGGACAAACGGTTCTCCGCCGTGGCAATTGATGTGGGCGTTGATACCTGCCATGATTCCTTGTCCGGCAGCTTCCTCGTAACCGGTAGTTCCGTTTACTTGTCCGGCAAAGAACAGATTCTTTATTTTCTTCGTCTCCAGCGTATGCTTCAGTTGCGTAGGGTCAAAGAAGTCGTATTCGATGGCATAGCCGGGGCGGTAGATGACCAAATCTCTGAATGCCGGTATCTTTTTCAACGCCGCAATCTGGATGCTCATGGGCAATGAAGAAGAGAATCCGTTCAGGTAGAGTTCCCGGGTTGTTTCTCCTTCGGGCTCCAGGAAAAGCTGGTGCTGCGGTTTGTCGGGAAAAGTCACAATCTTGGTTTCTATGCTGGGACAGTAACGCGGACCGATACTTTGAATCTGTCCGTTGAAAAGGGGAGAATCGGGGAGCCCTTCGCGAAGGATGCGGTGCGATTCTTCGTTGGTGAAGCAAGTCCAGCATGGAAGCTGTTTGAGGTGGCGTATGCCGGTGTTCATGAACGAGAATTTGTGGAAGTCGCATTCTCCGTCTTGGATTTCCATATCCTCATAATGCACGCTGCGTCCGTCTATGCGTACGGGGGTTCCCGTCTTCATGCGTCCGAATGTGATGCCATGTTTGGCGATGGATTCGGTAAGTTGGTAGGATGCAGGTTCTGCCATGCGTCCGCCCGGAAGCATAGTGCGCCCCACGTGCATCAGTCCGTTGAGGAAAGTGCCTGCGGTGAGTACTACACATTTGGCACGGAACGTTACTCCCCAGAGGGTCACTACTCCGGTAATCTCGCCGTTTTCAACGAGGATTTCCTGCACGGTATCCTGCCAGATATGCAGATTGGGTATGTTCTCCAGAATATCTCTCCATGCCCAGATGAATTTGTTGCGGTCGCACTGTGCGCGCGGGCTCCACATGGCAGGGCCTTTGGAGCGGTTCAGTATACGGAACTGTATGGCTGTCTGGTCTGTCACCAGGCCCGTATATCCTCCCAGGGCGTCTATTTCGCGTACTATTTGTCCTTTGGCGATGCCTCCCACTGCCGGATTGCAACTCATCTGACCGATTTTGTTCATATCCATTGTGATGAGACAGGTCTTTGAACCGAGGTTTGCGGCAGCAGCTGCTGCCTCGCATCCGGCATGTCCGGCACCGATTACAATAATGTCATACTTAAACTCCATTCGTTCCGTGTAATTTAAAACTGTGCAAAGTTACTAAAAAGTTGCGGTTTCGTCATGTGTTATCTTACAGAATACTTGTCTGTTTTCAATGTGTGTGAGGGGAGACTCCGGATGAAATATCCTGTAATGGTTAAGGAATTTAAATGACGGTGGGATAATTGAGAAAGCATTTGTCTGGTAACTTTATTATCAATTTCTTTACGACAACAAAAAGAATTTATTCCTCGTTGTCACGTCCGCAAGCGTGTTACTCCGTAGCAATTCATTCCTTTGTTTGCCTTTTAATCAGTGATACATAAATTTTGAGTGGATGAAGAACAAACAGCTTTCCGTTGTCCCTGCCTGGAACCTGCAAATTTAGGATAATCCGGAAGTTTTAAGCGTCAGAAGGGATAAATGTGGCATTTATTGGCTCGAAATTTCTATTCTTTTTTTCAGAATCGGCTTATCTTTGCTTTCGTAGAAACCAATAAAAAGTTATAATACAATGAGAAGACTTTTCCTCATATCGTCATTCTTGACGTTGTTTGCAATCGGAAGCTCGGCACAATGGAAGCCGGCAGGTGATAAAATCAAAACAGACTGGGCGTCTCGGATTAATCCCGCAAATGTGTTGCCCGAATATCCTCGTCCCATCATGGAACGGAGTGACTGGAAGAACTTGAACGGACTGTGGAATTATGCCGTTATAAATAAAGGTGAGCATCTTCCGGCAGAGTTTGAAGGACAGATACTTGTTCCTTTCGCCATCGAATCCTCCTTGTCCGGAGTCGGAAAAAGAATCAATCAAAATCAGGAACTGGTCTACCAGCGCAGTTTTGAAGTACCTTCCTCCTGGAAAGGAAAACAAGTACTGCTGCACTTTGGCGCTGTCGACTGGAAAACGGACGTGTGGGTGAACGACGTGAAAGTTGGCAGCCATACGGGTGGATTTACCCCGTTCTCCTTCGACATTACTGCCGCCCTTTCCGCCAAAGGTGCCAATCAGTTGGTTGTAAAGGTTTGGGACCCGACGGACAAAGGACCTCAACCTCGTGGAAAGCAGGTCAGTAATCCGGAAGGTATCTGGTATACTCCCGTAAGCGGCATCTGGCAGACGGTATGGATGGAGCCGGTTGCCGGAAAGCATATCGAGAACCTCCGTATCACTCCCGATATTGACCGTAACATGCTGACGGTGAAAGCTGAACTGAATGCCGGATGTCCATCAGACCTTCTGGAAGTGAATGTGTATGACGGCAATCAACTGGTAGCCACCGGCAAAAGTATCAATGCAGAGCCGGTGGAGGTGTCCATGCCCCGGAATGCCAAGTTGTGGAGTCCGGATTCCCCCTTCCTTTATACGCTGAAAGTGACTCTGAGAAGTGGAGGCAAGGTAGTGGATAAGGTGGACAGCTATGCTGCCATGCGTAAGTACTCCACCCGTCGTGACGCGGATGGCATCGTACGCCTGGAACTGAATAACGAGGCTTTGTTCCAGTTTGGACCGCTGGACCAGGGTTGGTGGCCTGACGGGCTGTATACAGCTCCCACGGACGAGGCTTTGCTGTATGATGTACAGAAGACGAAAGATTTCGGTTTCAATATGATTCGCAAGCATATCAAGGTGGAACCGGCACGTTGGTACACACATTGTGACCGTTTGGGTATCATCGTATGGCAGGATATGCCGAGCGGTGACCGTAATCCGGAATGGCAGAACCGCCGCTATTTCGACGGAACAGAACTGAAACGCTCCGCCGAATCCGAAGCCTATTATCACAAGGAATGGAAGGAAATAATGGATTGTCTCTACTCTTATCCGTGTATCGGTACATGGGTACCGTTCAACGAAGCTTGGGGACAGTTCAAGACGGTAGAGATAGCCGAATGGACGAAACAGTATGACCCGACCCGCCTGGTGAATCCGGCAAGTGGCGGTAACCATTATACTTGCGGTGACATGCTCGATCTCCACAACTATCCCCAACCGGAAATGTATCTGTATGATGCACAGCGTGCCACGGTTTTGGGTGAGTATGGCGGCATCGGCCTTGTCTTGAAAGACCATATCTGGGAACCGAACCGCAATTGGGGATATGTTCAGTTCAACTCTTCCAAAGAAGTGACTGATGAGTACGTGAAATATGCCGATATGCTGTATCAGATGATAAAAAGAGGTTTCTCGGCAGCCGTCTATACACAGACCACGGATGTGGAGGTGGAAGTGAACGGTCTGATGACTTACGACCGCAAGGTGATAAAGCTGGATGAGAAGCGTGTGAAGGAGATAAATACGCGTATTTGCAATGCGTTGAAAAAATAACCGGGCAATAATTTCATAATGATGAGTGATTGGCGTAAATTGCCGGTCACTCATCATTGTTGTTGGGCTTAAAGCATATTGTTGTTATGAAACGATTGATTATAAGTATTTTCCTTAGTCTGTGCATGGGAGCGGTGTTACCGGCCTGTGCGCAGGATGCCGTTCATTACTATTTCAGAACGATGGATATCCGGAACGGTCTTTCGCAGAACACCGTGTATCAGATTTTGCAGGATAGGAAAGGCTTTATGTGGTTTGGGACCAAGGACGGTCTGAACCGTTATGACGGATTGTCTTTCCGTGTCTACAAGAAGGAGAATTCGAGTTTAGGCAAGAATTTCATAACCGCGCTTTATGAAGACCGCCGGGGCAATATCTGGATTGGAACCGATGGAGGAGTCTTTATTTACGACCCCGTATTGGATTCCTTTACCGCTTTCGATGAGGCCAGTGATAGCGGCAGTGTTATCAGGGATTTTGTCACCATGATTGGAAGTGACGAGGACGACAATATCTGGATATCGGTAGAAAACCAAGGGCTGTTCTGCTATAAACCGGATGAAGGGAGGTTGCTGAACCATCTGCACGATTCGGGACTGCCCAATGTAACCCGCTTTTGGCTGAATGGGAATACTTGTTGGCTGGCTTTGTATGCGGATAATCTTTACTATACGAAAGCTGATTTTGAGACTCCTCTGCAGCCTTTCAAGGATGCGGAAGGAAATGAGATTTTCAAGAACGACATTATCAACTGGCAGGTCAGCGGACTCCATAACTGCGTATATATCGCTTCGCTGAACGGGTTGACAGAGATAAACCAGACTACAGGCAAGACGCGGAAGCTGCTGGACACCTATGTGAGGACTTTGCAGTTCAAATCTGACGACGAACTGTGGGTGGGTGCAGAGTCCGGTTTGTATATTTACAATCTGACGAATGACAAGATTACCCATTTGACCGTTCCCGACCAGGATGATTCGTATGCATTGTCGGACAAAGCCATTTATTCGCTCTGCTGCGACAAGGAGAACGGTATGTGGATAGGGTCTTATTTTGGTGGAGTGAACTATTGTCCTTATCAATGGACTTATTTCGAGAAGTTCTATCCGAGAGACAATCTCAGACATTTCGGCCGTCGTGTACGGGAAATCTGTGAAAGCAATGACGGCACCTTGTGGATAGGCACCGAAGACAAAGGCTTGTTTAATTACAATCCGGAAAACGGAAAGATAGTGCCCTTTGAGCATCCGGGTATTTATCAGAATATTCACGGCCTTTGCCTGGACGGGGATGATTTGTGGGTAGGTACGTTCTCTGGTGGCTTGAACCGGGTAAATCTTCCTACCGGGCAGGTGAGACATTATGCCAAGGGTGAGAGTGAGAATTCCATGGCCGCCAATGACGCTTTCACCATTTGCAGGACTACTACGGGAGACGTGTGGATAGGCACTACATCCGGTCTGTTGAAGTACAATCGTTCCACAGACGACTTTGTCCGGATTCCTCAGTTGAAGAATCTGTTTACTTACGACATTCTGGAGGACTTCAACGGGAATCTGTGGTTTGCCACGTTCTCTAATGGAGTGTTCTGCTACAATGTAAGAAGTCGGCAGTGGAGGAACTATCTGTCTAATGAGAACGATTCGACCTCTCTTTCCTACAATAAGGTCATCAGTATCTACGAAGACAGTAAGAAGCGTTTGTGGTTCACGACGCTGGGTGAGGGCTTTTGCCGCTACAATCGGGAAACGGACAACTTTACCCGTTATGACATGTCGAAAGGTTTTCCGAGCAATACCATCTACAAGATGGTCGAGGACAAGCGGGGAAACTTATGGATTACTTCCAATTATGGCCTGGTCTGCTTCAATCCCGATACGGAGAGTAAGCATGTCTATACCACGGCCAACGGACTGCTGAGCAACCAGTTCAATTTCCAGTCCGGTTACATTGACAAGAAGGGGCGCATCTATTTAGGTAGTATCAACGGATTCATAGCCTTTGACCCGGAAACTTTTGTGGAGAACACTTTTCTCCCTCCCGTAGTGATTACAGATTTTTATCTGTTCAACAAACGGCTTTCGGTGGACAGTCCGGATTCTCCTTTGGAGAAGAGCATCACCTATGCGGATGAGTTAGAATTGGATGCCGACCAGAATTCCTTCTCTTTCCAGGTTGCGGCCCTGAGTTACCAGGCACCCGAAATGAATGGTCTTGAATGTAAGCTGGAAGGCTTTGACCGCGACTGGTATACGGTAGGACGGAATTCTATCATCAACTATTCAAACCTTCCATACGGAAGCTATACATTGCGTATAAAAGGTTCCAATAGCGATGGCAAGTGGAACGTGGCGGAACGTGTGCTCGACATCCATATCCGTCCTCCTTTCTATCTTTCCACTTGGGCGTATGTCGGTTATGCGGTATTGGTGCTGTGTTCGCTGGTTGGCATAGTTATCTATTTCAGAAAACGGACTCGGCAGAAGCACCAGCAGGCTATGGACAAGTTTGAGCGGGAAAAGGAGCGGGAGTTGTATACTGCAAAGATAGACTTCTTTACGAATGTAGCACACGAGATACGTACTCCGCTTACACTGATAAAGAGCCCGCTTGAGAATGTACTGGCTTCCCAGTCTGTTTCGGATGACATCAGGGATGATTTGGAGACCATGGAGTTGAACACCAACCGGCTGCTCGATCTGGTGAATCAGTTGCTGGACTTCCGGAAGACAGAGACACAAGGTTTCCAATTGAATTTTGTGGAATGTGACGTGTCTGAGCTCTTGCAGAAGACGTATAAGCGCTTCAATCCCCTGGCACGTGAAAGGGGGCTGGCATTGAGTATAGAGACTCCCGAAAGCTTGTATGCTTCGGTTGACAGGGAAGGGCTTACCAAGATTATCAGCAATTTGCTGACCAATGCGATAAAGTATTCGGAGACCTATATACGCATCAGGTTATATTCGGAAGGTGAAAGACTGCTGCTTTCCGTATGCAATGACGGCCTTGTCATTCCGGCAGAGATGCGCGAGGAGATTTTCAAGCCGTTCATCCAGTATAAAACCGGTACGTTGCGCTCTGTGCCCGGCACCGGTATCGGGCTTGCGCTTGCCCGTTCATTGGCCGAGTTCCATGAGGGTACGTTGTGCATGGAAGATTCGATGGAGAACAACTGTTTCTTGCTGTCACTTCCACTAAGGCACGAACAGACGGTGGTCGTAGAGCATAAAGAACCGGTAACGTGCGGGGAACCCTCCGAGGAAAGTGGTGCAGGTACTGCCTTGGAACAGCACCGGTATACCCTTTTGGTGGTGGAAGACAGCCCGGAGATGCAGGCATTTGTTGTAAAACAGTTCTCTTCGGAATATCGTGTGCTGACTGCCATGAACGGAGTGGAAGCTTTGAAAGTGTTGAAAGAGCATACCGTAAATCTTGTCATTTCAGACATAATGATGCCCGAGATGGACGGACTGGAGTTGTGCGAGCATCTGAAGTCCGAGCTTGATTGTAGCCATATACCGATTGTCCTGCTTACGGCGAAGACGACCCTTCAAGCCAAGATAGAGGGAATGAAGCTGGGGGCTGACGTATATATAGAGAAACCTTTCTCCGTGGAATACCTGAAAGTTTGTGTGGCCAATCTGCTGAATAACCGTGAGAAGCTACGGGCTTCTTTTGTCAATTCTCCTTTTGTGCAGACGGGCAGTATGGCAATGACAAAGGCAGATGAGTCTTTCCTTAAAACATTGAAGGAAGTGGTGGTTGCCAATATGCAGAATCCGGATTTCTGTCTGGATGATATGGCAAGCCTGCTGAACATGAGCCGTTCGAGCCTGAATCGGAAGATAAAGGGCATATTGGATATGACTCCCAATGACTACATCCGCTTGGAACGACTGAAGAAAGCGGCGCAGCTTTTGAAGGAGGGGGAGTGTAAAATCAATGAGGTTTGCTATATGACTGGCTTCAATACTCCTTCCTATTTTACCAAGTGTTTCCAAAAACAATTTGGTATTCTGCCCAAAGACTTCGTGAAATGATAGCATGGAATGCTTGCTAAATATAACAATCCAATCAAATGCCTCTGAGAGACACCTCAGAGGCATTTGATTGGATTTATAATTGCATAGATTGAAGCGATATTTGCATTAATTTTAGCTTTATGCGGATATATTTGCATCCGAAAATCAACAGTATCATAATACTATGACCCCTATGCCTATGACGTAACAAATCCTAATCAATGTTCTATGATTGGCAGAAGTGACTAATCACTTTCTGCGGTGTATTTAAAAGGCGGACGTTAGTTTCCGCATAGTTTTAAAATCTAATTCTATAAAAAATGATCAAGAAAATCTTATTCTTATTCTTTGTTGTGTTTGCAGCTACCGCTTATTCACAAGATGTGACCATAACGGGAACGGTGACGGATGCAAATAGTGAGCCTTTGGTGGGCGTGAATGTATTGGTGAAGGGTACTACCACGGGTGCCATTACCGATATTGACGGTAATTTCTCAGTGAGTGGAAAGAAAGGAAGTACACTCGTTTTCTCTTATATCGGTATGCTTACGCAGGAAGTTGTCTATAAGGGAACTGCCTTGCGCGTGGTGATGAAAGATGATTCGAAAGCACTGGAGGAAGTGGTTGTCATCGGTTATCAGACCGTGAAGAAATCCGACTTGACTGGAGCGGTTGCCGTTGTTGATACCAAGGAAATGAAGAAAAGCGCTGCAGGGACACTGGCGAGCCAGATGCAGGGCTTGGCAACCGGTGTCAATGTTCGCAGTAGTGGGCGTGCAGGCGAGGATGCCGATATTCAGATTCGTGGTGTAGGCTCGTTGAGCAACAACTCTCCGTTGTGGGTCATCGATGGAATGATTACCAATCCGGGCGTTGACTTCAATCCGGCCGATGCGGAATCTATTCAAATTTTGAAGGATGCTTCTGCTGCTGCCATTTACGGTTCGCGTGCTGCCAATGGTGTGATTATCGTTACTACCAAGAAAGGTACGAAAGGTCCCATGAAAGTGAATGTAAGCGTAAAGGAAACATTGGAATGGAGCCCGAAATTTGATTTGATGAATGCGGCAGAATATATCAAGTATAATGATATTGCCTATAATGAAGCTATCAAAGATGGCATTGCTACTGTAAACAGCACTCAGAAACACTCACAGTATGATACCAATTGGCAGGATGAAGTGTTGAAGACCGCATTGGTGCAGGACTACAACGTATCACTCTCCGGTGGCGGAGACTCCGGTAGTTATTTTGTATCAGCCGGTTACTATAACAATGATGGCGTTTCTTATGGAAATACTTTCGACCGTTATAGCTTCCGTGTCAATACACAAGGTAAAAAGGGCTGGTTCTCTTTTGGTGAAAACTTGGCTTATTCACTTACAAACACAGACCCGAACCAGACAAATACCTACAATGACTTTTTGCGTATGATGCCTACCATTCCTATCTATGATGAGAATAATCCGGGTGGATATGGCTATGGTGATGCTGCCAAATACAATACTTTTGGTGTGAACCCGATTGCTCGTGAAGATTTGGAATATCGCCATTTCCGCCAGAACCGTTTGAATGGTTCTTTATGGTTGGAATTCAAACCGTTCGATTTCCTCTCTTATAAATTCAATGGGGGTATTGACCTTTACTTCTACGAGAACTCATGGTTCCGTGGCGAAGGTAATTGGACTCAGAACCAGGAGCACCGCGACCCGGAAGGGCAGAAGGCTCGTGACAATACCTACAACATGTTGATTGAACACACCTTGAACTTTAATAAGGATTTTGGCAAGCATCATGTGGATGCCGTGGTGGGTACAACTTACCAACACCATGAATGGGAAGGCCTATGGGCTTCTCGTCTCAACTTCCCGATGCTGGGCAACGGTGACTATCTGACCGTATTGAATGCCGGGCAGAGCAACCAGCAAAACTCGAACAGCATCAGTGAGAATGCGATGATTTCTTACCTGGGACGTGCGAACTACATCTATGATGATAAATACTATCTGACTGCCACCTTCCGTCGTGACGGTACTTCCCGTCTGGCTAAGGAAAATCGTTGGGGTAATTTCCCATCATTCTCCGGTGCCTGGAGAATTTCAAAAGAGGAATTCTTTGATGTGCCTTGGATTAATGATTTGAAGATTAGAGGTAACTGGGGGCGTCTCGGCAACTCTTCCATCGGTGATTGGGATTATATCGGAACCATCAACCAAAGTATTGTAACCGTGTTTGGTGGTGCCATCAATTCAGGTGCCGCTCAGGTGAAACTGGTAAATGCAGGTCTTGTTTGGGAAACAAAAGAAACAGTGAATGTAGGTTTTGATGCCAGCTTCCTTAATCAGCGCTTGACTGTCAGCGCAGAGTATTACAACTCAAAGACCAGTGATGTATTGGCAGAGACTCCGATTGCCATTTCTACCGGTAACCAAGGAGGTTCTCCATGGAAAAATGCTGCCTGCTTGCGCAACAAGGGCTTCGAGTTTACACTTGGTTGGAAAGATCAGATTTCGGATTTTAAGTATAGCGCTTTGCTGAATGTCACTACTATCGACAATGAAGTGTTGAGTTTGGGGCGTGACGGTAGCCGTAGAGATTATATCGATTCGGGGCAGGCTAGAACGAGGCCAGGTCATTCGTTGGCAGAATTCTATTTGAGACAAACTGACGGTCTTTTCAGAACACAGCAGGAAATAGATGAGTATGTGACGAAAGGAACGCATGTACCCGAAGGAACAGAGAATAAGGTGGAGGCAGGTACTCCTATTTTGATTAACGGAAAGCGTCCTCAATTGGGTGATGTGAAATACCTTGACTTGAATGATGACGGACAGATTACGGACAAAGACCGTGATTATTGCGGTAGCCCTTGGGCTAAGATGCAAATGTCGTTGGTGTTCAATGCGGAATGGAAGGACTTTGATTTCAGCATGATGTGGAACGGCCAGTTTGGCAACAAGGTGTTCAATGTGGCACGCTGGCAAGGTCGCCTGTTCTCGGACAACTCCAACTATATTCGCTTCAAGAGCGGTGAGGAGCCTTATCAGATAAATTCTAATTCCAATACTCCGCGTATCATTTATGGTGATGACCGCAACTCTGTTCAATCAGACCGTTTCTTGGAAAATGGTTCTTACTTCCGTATGAAGAACATTTCAGTCGGTTATAATTTCCGTCAGAAATGGTTGGCTAATCTGGGTATTGAGAAACTTCGCTTGTATGCTACCGGAAGCAATTTGATTACCTTTACCGGCTATTCCGGTCTAGACCCTGACTTTAAGGGAGTGAACTCTGTGTGGAACAGCGGTACGGACAGCTTTGCCTATCCTAATATGCGTTCTGTGATGTTCGGATTGGATTTGACCTTTTAACTTATAACTAATAATCAGAAATTATGAACAAGATATATAAAATGATGCTTGTCGGTGCCATGGGGTTGCTTTCAGGATGTAGTGCCGACTTGCTGGATATAGACAATCCCAACGAAGTGACTAACACTACCTATTGGAATAAGCCGGAAGATGCGACAGCCGGTGTCAATGCTTGCTATAGTTTTCTCTATAAGGAAGGTACTTGGATGCGTTGGCTCTCTTTCCGCTACGACTTGACATCGGACGAGGGTTGGAGTTCTTCTCCTTGGATTGAATTGGGTGACTGGACACGTTTCCTTTACAACAACTACAACTTTTATGAAGGGAATACAGTTCATTGGGAACATTTCTATGTAGGCATTTTCCGTTGTAACCAAGTGTTGGCCAATGTGCCCAACATAGAGATGGATGAAACCACGAAGAACCGCGTATTGGCTCAGGCGTCTTTCTTGCGTGCATTGTGGTATTTCCAAGTAAATCTGTTGTGGGATAAGGGTACCATGCCGTTGGAACCCACTGATGCCAATTATGTTCCGAAAGATGCTTCTGAACAGGAAATCTGGGACCAGGTAGAGAAAGATTTGACTTTTGCCATGCAGTATCTGCCGGAATCTTGGGATGCTGCCAATCTGGGACGTGCTACCAAAGGTGCTGCCAAGGCATTGTTGGGCAAGGCTTATATGCAACAACATAAGTATGACAAGGCAAAGGAACAATTGCAATGGTTGATTGATAAAGAGGGCTCTTTGTACGGTCTTATCGCCAATCGTGAAGATAATTTCACTGACTTGGACGAGAACAACAAGGAAGGTATCTTTGAGATTCAGTTTGATGACCAGAACAAGGGTGGTACGGGTAATGATGCCAGTATGGCATTCGGTTTCCAGCGTACTCAGTTCTATGCTCCAAGTGGTATAGGTTGGGGAGACGGTAAGGCACGTCGCTGGTTGGTAGACGAGTTCTTGAAAGAGAAACGTGTGGATGGAAAGAATGACTTGCGCTTGTACGGCAGTATCCTTTATCGTGGATTTTCGCAAGACTTCCCTGACCAGCCGAAGAAATATTATGGATTTGAAAATGCCGATTGGAATGACAATTGGGGAACTGACCCGGAAGACTGCTATATCCGTAAATACAATACTTCTTACTATCGTAGTGCAGAAGATTATTTTGCCCGTAACAACTATCGTATCATGCGTTACGCAGATATCCTGATGAACTATGCAGAGTGTCTTGTTGAAACGGGTACTAATCCTGCCGATGCTGCTGTTTATGTGGACAAGGTAAGAGAACGTGCCGGTCTGGCTCAGTTGAAAGACAGCCAATGGAAAGATTGCTTGAACTCTAAAGATGCCTTTATCAAGCGTCTGCAGATGGAACGTACTTTGGAACTCTGCTTTGAAGGTTGGCGTTGGGCCGACTTGAAGCGTTGGGGATTGCTTGATACCGAAGCGGGTATAGAGGAATTGGAAAAACGCGACAGAGACTTCAAAAACTTCGTTGTGGGTAAGCATAGACGGTTGCCTATCCCTAGAGATGAAGTGGATGTAAGTACCGTAAATGGAGAGATTCATCTCAACCAGAATCCAGGCTATTGATAACCAAAGAAGGCTATGCCTGGAAGCCTGTTCTCATTCAGGATGCTTCCGGTATAGCCTTTTCTTTCTTAAATCTTATACCATATGCTTGTCTGTAAAAAACTACTATTACCATTCGCTTTTGCTTGCTGCGGCAGCTTGTTTGCGCAGAACATCCAGAATCCGGTACTTCCGGGAGTGGCGGATGCCGGCGTAATGAAATATAACGGCAAATATTATATTGGCGGGGTCCGTACAAACGGGGATTTCTATGTATCCGATGACCTGGTTCATTGGGGGAAACCTATCCATGTCGTATCCATGGACAATGACTGGACCAGAGGCAGCGGAGCCGGAGATGACCAGATTCATGCCAATGACATGTTCTATCTGAACGGTGATTTTCATTTGTACTGGTCAGTCAATTATTGGGGGAAGGACAAGCATGCCGTTCACATTGTACATGCGCAGAGCAAAGATGTCTTGGGCGCTTATACAGAACCGAACAAGAAGACATGGATGGATAACCGTATCGACCCCAAAATATTCAGAGATGATGATGGACAACTATACATGTATATGGTACGTTTTACTGATGGAAATACCATATGGGGACGTAAAATGAAGAACCCGGCAGAATTTGCCGGCGAACCGGTGTGCCAGTTCGCCTCATTGCCGGATACATGGGAAACGATGGATAACAGAGTAGCGGAGGGACCGTGGGTCATGAAGTATAGAGGCCGCTACTATATGATGTATAATGCCAACCACACCTCTACAGAGTGGGGCAATTATCAGTTGGGAGTTGCTGAGGCAGACTCTCCTTTAGGTTTTCAAAATGGTAATAAATATAGCTATCCGGTTGTAGGCTGCAATCAGACACAACTGGAGGAGAAGCAAGTGGATTTATTGCGGTATGGCCGCACGTATGAGCCGTTGTTTGCTTATACGGAGAGCAAGCCGGAGGGCGACTGGACAAAAGTGACCTACGATGACTCCGGCTGGGCGAGGGGGGAGACCGGCTTTTCGTCCCGTGAAGTGAAAGGTTCCACAACCCGGCATCTGGGTACTTGGTGGAATACGCCCTCCCTATGGTTGCGAAAGACTTTCTCTGTCGGTAGCGAAACCGGCAATCTGGCACTGCGTGTCGCTCACGACGGAGATACCCGGATTTATCTGAACGGAACAATTGTCTACGAGAAGCAGGGGCGTGATTATTGCATCGTAAACCTGGACAAGAAGCTGCGAGCTGCTTTGAAGGAAGGCGCGAATCTTCTTGCCGTAGAAACAAACAAGGGACGTTCGCAATTCTTCGATGTTTCTCTGTTCGATATGAAAGACGGCATTGCCGACGATATTCTGATGACTCCCGGCCAGCCCAATATTCTGAGGGGGCCCAACGGATTTGAATGGTGGCTGATTTATATGGCAAACAAGAACGATGAGCACCGCGGGCAATACATCAACCGTGTCCAGTTCTTCGACAAGACTTTGTTTGTGGACGGTATCACCGGCCCCCGCACGGCGGGTTATCATCCCGAACCTTCGATGCCCACATTGGCGGTCAAAGGCGAGACAGCCTCGTTCGGTGTGTTGAAGGAGGTACAGCCGTCCGTGGCTTACTTGTTCGAGACGGGAGTCAAGACCGAGGGTGGAGCCGGCGTCATTGCCTGGTGGAAGGATGCAGATAACTGTGCCTATGTAGGTTTGGATGCCGAGAACCGGAGTTGGTACCTGCGTACACTTGTCGGCGGTAAAGAAAACAAGGAATCCTATGTCCTGCCTGAAGATTTCCGTTGGGGTGTGTACCATCATCTGCGCATTGAGCGTAATGGCGGCTGTCTGAAGATTTGGCTGGATGAGATTCCCGCACCGGGGAGACATGTCTTTGCAGAGGCTCTTCCGGCGGAAGAAGCGGGTGTTCCCGGAGTATTTGACGAGACAAAGTCTGCCTTGTTCGAAGGGGCTACCTATACCATCGGCTTCGATGATGTGCATTTCCAGCTTTCGGGGAATGAGGAGTTGGTGAAGGGCGATTTCTTGAACGATTATGAATTCAGCTTCCAGTTGTCCGGCTTGTCCGGACAAGACAAGGCAGGAAGCTATCCGGTTTATGTGGATAAGGATAACTATGTGAAGGCTCAGTTCGATGGCATCACCCGTGTGCTTGAGGTGACAGCCGTGAAGAAAGGGAAAACTGCCTGGAAGAAGGAATTCCCGTTGGGATGCCTGCAAACGCTCTATCCGGATGTGAAGTATACCGACTTCATTGAGAAAGGTTATCGTTTTGCCGCACCTGCATGGTTGGATACACTTTACCTGAATCGTCACGAAGCAGGCAATAAATCCGAATTTGCGGATGACATGTTCGGCAAGTTCGACATAGAATACCTGAATGGCGGCGAATGGCATCCGATAGAAAACAAAGATAGGGGGATAGCAGAACATCCTGCATATAATTATTGTACCTTTACTCCGGTAAAGGCAGAAGGCATCCGCTTCATCAACAAGGAGGCGGAGGATTTGGAACGCCATATCTATAAGATAGGTGTACATGAATTGTGGAAGGAATCCTATAATTTTCGTGCCCTGCGTCGTGCAGACAAGCTGTATCTGTTTGTCGACGGCAGGGAGCTGGGAGCTTTGGATATACGCTACCCTGCATCCCGCATCGGATTCTGTTCGGAGGGCGGCTCTCCGGTTTATAGTGGTACGTTGTATTATCATGTAGGGCAGAGGCGCGATTAGACGCAATCGTGGGATGTGCCGTTCCGTATATATGTAATGAAAAATGTATATAGAAGCCGGTACTTGTATTTCCTTGTGGATCAGTGTGATGGACTGGGGTGATTCAGTATACGACTGAATGTATTTCAGTATACGATTGAATAGGATTCAGTATACGACTGAATAGGGTTCAATATACGGGTGTAACGGAACATCTTCTTGAAAGTAAATATTTATCATCATAACAATTGTTTAAGAAAGAATCATGAAAAAGAATTTTATATGTATGTATCTGTTTCTGTTGGCCACGCTGGCTTCCTGCCAGTCCTGCTCTTCAGACTATAAGGATGTGGACGATATTGTTGTCGAAGGAGTTGAAACGCCGGTGCTTTTGGGCGACCCGTTCATCATGTTGCACGATGGCACTTACTATGCCTATGGCACCCATGCGGATGACGGCATCGAAGTCTATACCTCCGATGATTTGAAGACTTGGAAGTATAAGGGCATGGCGCTCCAGAAGAAGGATGTCTGGGCCGATCGCTGGTTCTGGGCACCGGAGGTCTACGAAGTGAACGGGAAGTTCTATATGTATTACTCGGCAGACGAGCATATCTGTGTGGCAACAGCAGACTCACCTGCAGGACCATTTACCCAAAGTAAGAAGGAACCGATGATTGCCGATGAGAAATGCATTGACAACTCTCTGTTCATTGATGATGACGGCACGCCTTATCTCTTCTTCGACCGTTTCAACGACGGGCTCAACATCTGGGTGGCCGAATTGGAGAAAGACCTCATGACTATCAAGAAGGAGACCATGCACCCTTGCATCCACGTCTCTCAGGCATGGGAGGAAGTGTGGCCCCGCGTGAATGAAGGTCCGTTTGTCATCAAGCACAACGGACTCTACTATATGACCTATTCTGCCAATAGCTATGAAAGTCCTTTCTACGGCATAGGTTGCGCCACAGCTACCGATTTGATGGGTACCTGGACCAAATACGAGGAGAATCCCTTGCTGCAGAAACCCGGAGAACTGGTTGGGGTGGGGCACAGTGCCACCTTCACCGACAAGGCGGGCAAGCTTCGTATCGTTTTCCATGCCCATAAGGACAAGAGTAGCATCCATCCGCGCGCCATGTACATCAGTGACGTTTCTTTCGAGAAAGTGGACGGTGTGGACCGCATGAGAATCAGCAAGGACTATATGACACCCAAAATAGTAAAATAAGAGATGGATATGAAGAAGAATTATATATTGCTGCTGTTGCTTTGTCTTTGCTTTGCAGGCTGCAAGGAGAAGACGGTTGTAGAATCAGACTATCTGCCGATTGCCGACCCCTACGTGATGCTTTACGAAGGCAAGTATTATGCCTACGGCACCGGAGGTACGGTAGAAGGGGAAGGCTTTGCCTGCTTCTCTTCCGATGACTTGAAAAACTGGACGCGTGAAGGCCAGGCGTTGTCGGCTGCCGACTCCTACGGCACGTGGGGATTCTGGGCACCGGAAGTTTACTACATCGAATCGAAGAAGAAGTTTTATCTGTTTTATTCCACCGAAGAGCATATCTGCGTGGCAACGGCAGATGCTCCCCAAGGCCCGTTCCGTCAGGAGGTGAAGCAGCCGATATGGGATGAGAAGAGTATCGATACCTCTCTCTTCATCGACGATGACGGCACGTCTTACCTCTATTTCGTGCGTTTTACGGATGGCAACGTCATTTGGGTGGCAGAGATGAACGATGATCTGACCGGCATCAAGCAGGAGACGCTGACGGAGTGCATTAAGGTGGGAGAGCCTTGGGAGCTTTCGCAGGACAAGCCCGCCAAGGTTGCCGAAGGCCCTTCCGTCTTGAAGAAAGAGGGTATTTATTACCTGATTTATTCAGCCAATCACTTTGAAAGCAAGAACTACGGAGTGGGTTACGCCACTTCGGACAGTCCGACGGGACCTTGGACGAAATACGAGGGGAACCCGATTCTGCAACGTGCCGACGGCTTGACGGGCACCGGACACGGAGCGCCCTTCCGCTGCAAGGACGGCAGCTGGAAATACATTTTCCATGCACACTGGGATTCCACGAAAGTACAGCCGCGCACTTCGTATATCAAGGATTTTGCCATTTCCGACCGGGGAACGGTTTCTATCGGCGGCCCTCTTGTCCGTCCGCAGGTATTGGGCAGCGCATCATCTGAAAAAGTAAAATGAAAAAAATACATAGTATGAAAAAGTTTCTTGTATTATCGGTGTTATGCTGCCTGATAGCATGCTCCTCGTCATCGGCCACAAAGGAAGACAAACCGGGTGAACAGCCGAATGAACAACTGAAGAATGTCTACCGCAATCCGGTGATAAACTACAGTTTGCCAGACCCTTCTGTGATAAAGGGCGGTGACGGTTATTATTATCTGTATGCCACCGAGGATATACGCAATCTGCCGGTTCACCGTTCCGGGAATCTGGTGGATTGGGAATATGTAGGTACCGCCTTTACCGACCGTACCCGGCCTGACTTTGAGCCGAACGGAGGTTTGTGGGCACCGGACATCAACAAGATAGGTGATAAATACGTGCTCTACTATTCCATGTCCGTCTGGGGAGGCGAGTGGACTTGCGGCATCGGTTGTGCCACTGCCGATAAACCGGAGGGCCCTTTCAAGGACCACGGAAAGATGTTCCGCAGCAATGAAATCAATGTGCAGAACTCCATCGACCCTTTCTATATAGAGGATGGGGGAAAGAAATATCTTTTCTGGGGCAGTTTCCGTGGAATCTATGCGATTGAACTGTCTGATGACGGACTTTCTCTGAAGGACGGCGCCACACCGCAACAAGTGGCAGGAACCGCTTACGAGGGTACTTATATTCACAAGAAGGACGGACATTACTACTTCTTTGCTTCCATAGGAAGTTGCTGTGAGGGGTTGAACAGCACCTACACCACCGTTGTAGGGCGTTCAGATAATCTTTTCGGCCCCTATGTCGACAAGAATGGCGGCAGCATGATGGACAACAAGCACGAAGTGCTGATTCGGAAAAGCAATACCTTTGTGGGGACCGGCCATAACTCCGAGATTGTGACGGACAATGCCGGTAATGACTGGTTCTTCTATCACGCGGTGAGTACTAAGAATCCCGAAGGCCGCGTATTGATGCTGGATAGGATTAGCTGGGAAGACGGATGGCCGACGGTAGAAGACTCCGTTGCATCTACGGAAGCGGAGAAACCGAAATTCTGATTATCATGAAAGTAGCCCGTCGGAATGGAATGAATGATATTTTTTCTAACAACAATAAAACAGATGTAACTATGAGACTAAAAAGATTGTTTTTGGGAGTAATGCTCGTTGCGGGCATTACGGGTGCGGGAGCGGTGAATGTTGCTTCGGGAGACATCTCCGCCTCTATTTCCTTGAAAGTGCCGGGGAATGATGCCAGGCAATATCAGCTGGCTTTGCAGAAGATGCAGGAGGGTGTGTACGGTTGCCGGGCTTCGGAGAAGCTGCCGCTGGAAATCGTCCGCCGGGTGGTGGACAAGGATGGCAAACAGCGTATTACTGTCACACTGAAAGCGCTGGAAGATGTGTATTTCAACTACGGGGAACAGATCAAGACCGGTTACAAGCATTCAGATTGCCAGTTCTACATGCCGGGCTTCTGGTATCGACGCAACCTGCGTTCGCCGAAGGAAGCTCCTTCTTTCCACACATCGGACAGTTGGCTGGTGCGTGAGGACCGTTTGAGCACTCCGCTGACGGCGGCTTTCAATCCGGCGGGCGGTACGTCCATGTCGGTTATCCGCATTGACAAGTTCGACAAGGAGGCTTTGACCACTCATAAGGAGGGAGAGGTAATCTTGTCCGGTGAGACTTCCATCGGGTATACCGGCTTCCTGAATGTGGACGGCATGACTGTCTTGGCATACGGGTTCCCCTATAAGGAAGCACCGAAGACATACATCCGCAAACTGACGCTGGCTCCTGCCGTTGAGGCTTTCCAACTGCTTCGCAAAGGCGACAGCATCTCCATGACCTGGGAGTTGTCCGAAAGGAATGCTGCCGATTTCTCGGAATGCGTACAGCGCACCTGGGAATATAGCTACGACACGAACAGCCCGAAACCGGTCGGCACACCTTACACGGTAGACCGCATGAAGGAGGTGATGAGCAACTTCTTTGTGGAAAGCTATGTCAGCAATACCCCCACTCATTATTACTCCGGTGTAGAGTTGGAGACTGCTACTTGTGCCAATACCGATGTTGCCGAAGTGGGCTTTGTGGGACGTACGTTGCTGAACGCTTTCAATGCTTTGGAGTATGGCAAACAGCAGAACCGCCAAGACCTGGTGGACAATGCCAATCGTATCTTTGACACTTATCTCCGGAACGGTTTTTCGCCTGCCGGTTTCTTCAACGAAGTGGTACACTACAACCGCGGCTTCAAGGAAACCAGACATAGCATCCGCCGTCAGTCCGAGGGAGTGTATGCCATCTTGAACTATTTGAACTATGAGAAACAGCAGAAGCGTAAACACCCCGAATGGGAGAAACGCATCAGGGGCATGCTGGACAGCTTCCTCAAGTTGCAGAACGAGGACGGCAGCTTCCCGCGCAAGTTCAAGGATGATTTCTCTATCGTGGATGCCAGCGGTGGTAGCACGCCTTCGGCAACCTTGCCTTTGGTGATGGCGTCCAAGTATTTCAAGGACAAACGTTATCTGGCAAGCGCCAAGCGTACGGTAGACTATCTGGAGAAGGAACTGATATCCAAAGCCGATTATTTCTCTTCTACGCTGGATGCCAACTGCGAGGACAAGGAAGCCTCCTTGTATGCTGCTACGGCTGCTTATTACCTGGCTTTGGTTACCAAAGGAGAAGAGCGTGCACACTATGCCGGTTTGGCAAAGAAAGCCGCTTATTTTGCCTTGTCGTGGTATTATACCTGGGATGTTCCTTTTGCCGAAGGTCAGATGCTGGGAGATATCGGCTTGAAAACCCGTGGTTGGGGAAATGTGTCGGTAGAGAATAACCATATCGATGTATTTATCTTCGAATTTGCCGATGTACTGCATTGGCTCTCAAAGGAGTACAACGAGCCGCGCTTCTCTGACTTTGCCGAGGTGATTTCCACTTCCATGCGCCAGTTACTGCCGTATGAAGGACACATGTGCGGCATTGCCAAAGTAGGCTATTACCCGGAAGTGGTGCAGCATACCAATTGGGATTACGGACGCAACGGAAAGGGATATTACAACAATATCTTCGCTCCGGGCTGGACGGTTGCTTCTTTGTGGGAGCTGTTCACTCCGGGACGTGCGGAGCAGTTCTTGTTGAAAAAATGATAGTCTAAACAGTAACCAGTATTATATTTATGAATAAGATGATGACTTTGTTGGCAAGCGTGATGCTATTGGCATCGGCTTGCACGGGCAAGCAGGCGAGCGAAAAGACTGCTTCTGGACTGGAACCTGCGAACTTCCGTACGGAAGTGGATGGCAAGCAGACAGACTTGTTTGTTTTGGAGAATAAGAATGGTATGGAAGTTTGTATTACGAATTTCGGCGGACGTATTGTATCGGTGATGGTGCCGGACAAGGATGGCGTTATGCGTGATGTGGTGCTGGGCTTCGATTCCATTCAGGACTACATCAAGTTCCCTTCGGATTTCGGCGCTACCATCGGACGTTATGCCAACCGTATCAATCAGGGTAAGATTACAGTGGATGGGGTAGAGTACCAGCTGCCGCGCAACAATTACGGCCACTGCCTGCATGGAGGTCCCAAGGGATACCAATATCAAGTGTTCGATGCCCGCCAGTTGAGTAATCAGGTTCTGGAGCTGACTTATCTGTCGAAAGACGGAGAGGAGGGCTTCCCGGGTAACCTGACCTGCAAGGTCACTTTCTCGCTGACAGATGACGATGCCATCGACATTCGTTACAGTGCCGAAACAGACCGTGCCACTGTGGTCAACATGACGAACCACTCTTACTTCAATCTGGATGGCGATCCCTCCAAGTCCAATTCGGATTATCTGCTTACCATCGACGCAGATGCCTATACTCCCGTGGACAGTACCTTCATGACTACCGGTGAGATTGTTTCCGTAGAAGGTACGGATATGGATTTCCGCACTCCTACAGCCATTGGCGCCCGCATTGACAATGACTTTGAGCAGTTGAAGAACGGCAAGGGCTATGACCACAACTGGGTACTCAATACGAAGGGTGACGTCACCCGCCCGTGTGCCACCCTCGAGTCTCCCGTGACGGGTATTGTGCTTGATGTCTATACCAACGAACCGGGTATTCAGATTTATGCCGGTAACTTCCTGGATGGCACACTGACCGGAAAGAAAGGTATCGTGTACGGTCATCGTGCTTCTGTCTGCTTAGAGACGCAGAAGTATCCCGATACGCCCAACAAGCCGGAATGGCCTTCGGCACTGCTGAAGCCGGGAGAGAAGTATGACAGCCATTGTATCTATCGCTTCTCGGTGAAGAAATAAATGAGGGGATGTCAAAACCCTCTTATGGGATGGATATAAATATGACAAGAAGCCTGAAGTAACCTGTTTTTCTTAAATACTCTGTCTTGGTAAAATCAGCACTTTATCAAGACAGAGTTTTATTCTTTGGAATTACCGCATCGCCAGCGCCTTATTCTCCGCCTCCTCCATAATCTCCCGTTCTCCCGGCCCTTTGTCATTGATTCCGCAAAGGTGGAGGATGCCGTGGATGATGACCCGGTACAGTTCACGTTCGTAGTTGTTATCGGCAAACTGTTCCGCATTGGTGCGTACGGTATCGAGGCTGATGAAGAGGTCACCGCTAAGGCGGTTGCCTTCACAGTAGTCGAAAGTGATGATATCTGTGTAATAATCGTGTTGCAGATATTGGCGGTTCACTTCGAGTATCTTCTCGTCCGAGCAGAAGATGTAGGCGATTTCACCGACTCTTTTTCCGTAAGTGGCGGCTACGGATTTTATCCATTCCGTGGTTTCACGCTTCTTGATGGAGGGCATTTCAACGCCGTCTGTCTGATAACTAATCATTTTATTTACAATTTTACGATTTACGATTGAAATTACATTCCTGTGATTAAGACAGTTTCTTTAGAAGAAGAACATATAACTGATAATAATCGCTGCAATGATGCCGGAGAAATCGGCAATCAGCCCACACGTCACGGCATTCCTCGTTTTGGTGATACCTACGCTGCCGAAATACACGGCAAGGATATAGAACGTAGTATCCGAAGCACCGCGTGCCACGCAACTCATGCGTCCTACAAATGAGTCGGCGCCATACTGTTTCATGGTGTCAATCATCAGTCCGTTGGCACCGCTGCCGCTCAGTGACTTCATCAGGGCAGTGGGTAGGGCACCTACAAAGCTGGTATCTACACCGAATAGTCCTACTACATAACCGATACCGTTCACCAGTATATCCATGGCGCCTGAAGTGCGGAAAACGGCGATTCCAACGAGGAAGGCAACCAGATAGGGAATGATGCGTACAGCGGTGGTAAAGCCTTCTTTGGCTCCTTCGATGAAAGCATCGTATACGTTGATTTTCTTCCACAGCCCCCAGAGGATGAACAGCAGGATGATGGAGAACAGCAGTATGTTGGCAATCAAAGTGGAATATACGCCCATTTCATCGCGACTAATCTGTGTGAACAGATAAATGAGCGCGGCAAAGAAAAGGCTGATGCAGCCAATCAGGATAAGTATGGGCTTGTTCAGCAGGTTGATGCGCTGTGCAATGCTGACGGCGATGACACCGACAACGGTCGAGATGGCGGTCGTTATCAGTGTGGGGATAAAGATGTCCGTGGGCTGGGAGGCACCCATCTGCGAGCGATACATCATGATGCTGACGGGGATAAGTATCAGTCCCGAAGTGTTGAGTACAAGGAACATGACCATCGGATTGGTGGCGGTGTCCTTTTTCGGGTTCAGCTCCTGAAGTTCCTTCATGGCTTTCAGCCCCATCGGAGTAGCGGCATTGTCCAGCCCCAGCATGTTGGCAGAGAGATTCATGAATATGGAGCCCATGGCAGGATGTCCTTTCGGTATGTCGGGGAAGAGGCGGCAGAATACCGGGCTCAGCCAACGTGAGAGGGCGTTGATCATACCGCTGTTTTCGCCTATCTTCATCACGCCGAGCCAGAAGGCAAGTATTCCTGTCAGCCCCAGGGATATTTCAAAAGCTGTTTTGGAAGAGGAGAAGGTGGAGTTGACGAGTTCTGTGAATATCTCCACATCACCCATAAAAATGAGTTTGCAGAGGGCCACGATGAATGCGATGACGAAGAAAGCCACCCAGATGTAATTTAAAACCATTTTATTTTGAGTTTTTTAGTTTGCGAACTTTTGAGTTATGGACTGATGTGAAAACCGCAGGCTGCCAAAGGCAGCCTGTTGCGGTTAATACTTCTTTTCGTTGGCAAGGTTCCAGACATTGAGGAACGAGGCCTTGGTGATTTCCACAACCTTTTCCCAGTTCAGTCGGTCGGCATGGTCCGAGGGTTGGTGGTAGTCGGGGTGTCCGTCCGTGTGATACCAGATGATGGGAATGTCCAGCAAGGCAAAGGTGGCATTGTCGCTGCCACCCACTGGGCGGTCCCAGGCGCGGCTGTCGGGTTGCAGTTGCAGGTTGTAGCGTGCGATGTCCTGTTTCAGCCAGTCGCCGAAGGCGGGATGGGCGGCAGTGTAGAAGTAGACTACATGTTGCGGTTGTTCCGGCTTGCTGTTGCGTCCTATCATGTCGAAGTTGAGGTAACCTTTCACTTGGCTGATGAAAGGGCAGCTTTGCGCGAAGTGTTTCGAGCCGAGCAGGCCTTTCTCTTCTCCGTCCCAGAAGGCGAAAATTACGTTTCTCAACGGTTTCTGACCGCTGGCCGCAAAGGCACGCGCTATCTGCAGGACGGCGGACACGCCCGAGGCATTGTCGTCCGCACCGTTGTATATCCGGTCGTTGACCAGTGTCTCGTCCGTGCCCAAGTGGTCGAAGTGAGCGCCTACAATGACATATTCGTCGACACGTTGGCCGGGAATGAATCCCAACACGTTGTCCATCTGTAAGGAGCGATGGGTGCCTTGCTTCAGGGCAGCGATGGAGTCGGGATGCACGTGCCATCGTCCCCGTTGCTGCCTCTCCTTGCTGCATGCTTCGAAGGGCTGGTAATACCCCTCCTTGTAGAGCGGTGCGATGCCGGCTTCTTTCAGGAGGGAGGCGATGTAGCGGGCTGCCACTCGTGCCCCGTGGGTACCGGCTTCGCGCCCTTGCAGCTCATCGTCGGCCAGAAAGCCGACAATGGCTTCGGCCGAAGCCCGGTTGATGCTTTGCAATCCTTTCTCGAGTGGTTGCTGCGCTTGTAGCGGCAGTGTGAAAAACAGGGAGCAGATGGCTCCTAAAACAGCTTTATACATGTTATATGTTTTTTAAAGGTCGTTTGGCATTCGGTTGCGGTGTCGGAGATTGCTCTTCTTGATACGAGGTCACTCTTGCTCTGTCAGCCTGAATGCTTTGAAATATACTTTCTGTTCGCTTCCGGAGGTGTTGGTCAGCCTTATCTTCAGTACTTTTTGTCCTTCCACATCCGCTTTCTGCATGGTGTATCCTTTCCATACGCTCTGCAAGTTTGCGTTTCGCCACGTTTTGCCGTCAAGGCTTGTTTCCAGCCTGAAGTGCGTGTATCCTTCTTCCTTTGTCCCCAAGTCTATCCTCAGCGTGGCAAGCACGCGCGGACGGTCCATGGAGAGGGTCAGAGAGCCGCCTGCCTGCCAAAGGATGACTTCGTTGGAGGGGGCGATGCTGCCTTCTTTTCCCTTCTGCTGCGTGGGGAGCAGGGCGAGCTGTTGCACGTTGCTTTCCAGCGTGTAGGGCGAGTAGACGGCACGGGCGTTCAGTGCGGTATGGAACCGCTGGTTGTATTGCTTCGTGGAGGCCTCGAACAGGGCGTCGAAGGTGGGCATCAGTTGTCCGCTTCCGCTCTTCACTCCTTGCGGATAGCGGGCATCGTTGTCCGTCATCAGGGTTTGCAAGGCTTGTGCGTGGGCATGGCCGGGCAGGAAGGCTTTTTCCTGTTGTGGCAGGCGCATCATTTCCAGCACAGTCTTTCCGTATTCGCCCACCAGTTTGAATTGAGTGAGCCAAGGTCTGATTTCATCGATAAGAGGGCGGTTCTCGTTGCCGGAGGCAAGCAGCATATCGGCAGAGAGGATAATCTTGCGGCACTCTTCGTCTACTTGGTTGTAGGCGGTTTCGTCTATCTCGCCTTTCTCCAGATAGCTCTTCAGCAGTGCGGAAAGGGCAGGTTGCAGACGGATGGATTCCTCGCGTCGGAAGCCGTGTCCGTTCTTGCCCAAATCGGAGTTGTGGGCGGCAAATGTTTCCAGATATTCGGCATGGAGTGGCATCAGGTCTTTGATGGCGTGTCTCCAGGAGGTGTCGCTGTCAAATTTCTCCATGTTCCAGGTGTAATCGGCCACGCTGTAGAGGGAAATCTTGGAAGCTTCGGCATGTTCCATGGGGTTGGAGACAAAGGCGGACATGCCGTCTTCGATGTCGAGTCCGTTTCCGTAGACGGGCCCCATCAGCAGGTGGTCGCGTACATAGTCGGACACAGGGAAGTTCCACCAAATGTAGGCTTTGCGTTTTATCAGCGGATTGATGAAGTCCAGGGTAGGCCGGTCTATGGTGGCGATGACCCGGTTTCCGGTCCACATGATTTGGATGTCCTTGTTCAGCTTCTCGCCAAGAGTGGTGAGGTAGCCGCCTTCCACCTTGGTCCATGACTTGTTGTATTCCGTGGGGCACATCACCAGTGGGGCGACGTCTTTCTTGACCTGTACGAAATGGTTGTCGATGTAGTTCAGCAGTTCGGCTTGTTTGTCCGCTTTGGTTCCTTCGCCGGAGATGTCGTCGAAGAAAACGGCAAATCCGCGCACGCCCAGCTGGTACATGCTTTCAAATTTCTGCAACAGCAGCTCACGGTCTTCTTCGTTCCAGCGGATGTCCTGTCCCGGATGGATGGCCCAGTAGAAGATGACGTTGTTGTCGCGGGCTCTGTCCACGAGTTGTTTCAGCCGTTCGGCTTCTTGGGCAGGGTAGGGCTTGCGCCAGTGGGGTGTGCTGTGGTAGGGGTCGTCTTTAGGACCGTAGAGGTAGACATTCATCTTGTTCCGTCCGTAGAAGTCCAGTTGGCGTATGCGGTCTTCCTGGCTCCAGGGGGTTCCGTAGAATCCTTCTACCACACCCCGGTAGGGCACATCGGGATAGTCGGCCACTTCGGCAAGGGGCAGTTTGTCCAGAGTAAGCAGTTGGGCAAGTGTCTGCACGCCGTAGTAAGTTCCCCGTTCGTCGGCTCCGGCAATGATGATGCGGTCTTTTTCTATTTTCAGGAAGTAGCCTTCGGACTTTTGCGGAATCCGTTTCCGGTAGCTGCTTACCACCTTGTCGCCTTTTGTTCCGATGTAGATGCGGAATGCAGCATCGGGGGCCTCTTCCGGCATCAGCGAACGGAGCAGGGGCAGGGCGGTTCCGTTGTTCAAGGAGTTGCCTGCCATCAGCCGGTATTGCCGGGGGATGCTGATGGAGTCGTCCTGTTGTACGGTGTAGTTCTGGGGAGTGGGTTGCAAACGGAACTCTTGTGCATGGATGGTTGCAGTTGCCAGCAGGCTGATGATTCCGAGCAGCAATGGTCTTCTTTTCATAATGTTAAGTAGATTGAGAGGTGAATATTGCCGCAAAGATGGGAAAAATAATGGGAAATGCGGCATATGCTTTATTAACTTTTGAGCAAATATCGTATTTTTGCTTGCTGACGAGGGATTTCCTTTCGATGTTCCCTCTTCTTCCTGTTCCACGCCGCAAGGGGAACCGTGCCCCGGGTCGTAAAGCTGTGCGGCCGACATGCTGACGCCGTTCGGGCGGCTGATGGCTGATGCCCGAAGACAGAAAGTCCGGCAATGGCATCGCGTTTCTTGCCTGCTTGCCGGCAAGCTTTTGCCAGTTTGTTGGCAGGCCGTTGCCTTCGGACAGGCAAGGTGTTGCCTGTTTGTAGGCAATGTTTTGCCAATAGGTTGTCGTTGTCTTGGCAAAATAAGTCCAAGAGAACGAGTTTGTTACCATGCGTAGCCCTCTACGTAAGCATCAAAAGCCGATTCTATGTTTGCTTCAGGCTGTCCGATGATGTTCAGCACGGTTCGTTGTTCGTCCGGTGACAGCAGGCGTTCTCCTTTGCGTATGCGGTAGTAGGTCCGTTGTCCGAAGCGGGCTATCAGGAGGCTGATGACGGTTCTTCGTTTGTTGTAGGGCAGGTTGTCCAGCAGGTTCATGAAGCCTTTGGCGTAGCGCACCTTTTCGCTGGTTCGGAAGAAAGGACAGTCTCCCTTCAGGGCGGCAAGCCGTTTGGGGCTGACGATGTTCCAGTACTCTTTGTCCGCCGGCATGCTTTGCACGGACAGTTGGCGGAGGCAGTTGGCTGCCTTGGGGCATTCATGGTCGAGGCACAGGGCGTAGTCGAAGGGAATTTGGGAGAGGGCTGTTTCGGGGTTCATGGCATGTATGTTTTATAGGTTTTCATTTGGGCGTAAAGATAGGTTTTCTTTGGGGGAAGGGCAAATCTTTTTCTGTTTCCGTACTTTTTACGAAAAAAATCAGTTCTTTTGCAACAGGAGGTAAGCATGATTAGCTTATGGATGATTTTAAGAACTGTATGAATGAGTTTTTCTTTCATGCAGTTCTTTTTTGGTAGGGGATATAGCCATGAAAAAAACAACTTCTGTCGCTTATCTCAAAATAAATTAGTTATTTTGCAGAAAACAAAGGAGTCTGGAATGGAACAAGAAGATTTTGACATACGCAATCAGCAACCCGTTACCAGCCGAGAGCGTGATTTCGAGAACGCTCTCCGTCCGTTGAATTTTGAGGATTTCAGCGGGCAGGACAAGGTGGTGGACAATCTGCGCATATTTGTAAAAGCTGCCCGCCTGCGTGGCGAGGCGCTGGACCATGTGCTGCTTCACGGCCCTCCCGGATTGGGAAAAACGACACTCAGCAATATCATTGCCAACGAACTGGGGGTAGGTTTTAAAATAACCTCCGGTCCGGTACTCGACAAGCCTGGAGACTTGGCGGGAGTGCTTACCAGCTTGGAGCCGAATGATGTGCTTTTCATCGACGAAATACACCGGTTGAGCCCTGTAGTGGAGGAGTATTTGTATTCGGCCATGGAGGATTACCGCATTGACATCATGATAGACAAAGGCCCTTCGGCCCGGAGCATACAGATTGACTTGAATCCTTTCACACTGGTAGGAGCTACTACTCGCAGCGGTCTGCTGACAGCTCCGTTACGTGCCCGTTTCGGTATAAATCTGCATCTGGAATATTATGATGACGACGTGTTGAGTGGCATTATACGCCGTTCGTCCGGCATTCTCGAAGTCCCTTGTTCGGTGAGGGCTGCCGCCGAGATTGCGAGCCGCAGCCGTGGCACGCCGCGTATTGCCAATGCACTGCTGCGCCGTGTGCGCGATTTTGCCCAGGTGAAGGGCACCGGAAGCATCGATACGGAAATCGCGCAGTTTGCTCTCGAGGCTCTGAATATTGACAAATATGGTCTGGACGAGATAGACAACAAGATACTCTGTACCATCATCGACAAGTTCAAGGGCGGCCCGGTAGGACTTACTACCATTGCCACTGCCTTGGGTGAAGATGCAGGTACGATAGAAGAAGTCTATGAACCGTTTCTGATAAAAGAGGGTTTCCTGAAACGCACTCCGCGCGGACGCGAAGTGACAGAGCTTGCCTACAAGCATCTGGGACGAAGCCTCTATAGTAGTCAGCGTACCTTGTTTGGCAATGAGTGATTCATTTAAAAAAACGAACACAGAGATACGGAGTCACAAAGTCTCTCTTTCCTCTTATCCTAAAAAGTTCTGTGCCTCGGTGCCTTTGTGTTCATAACAACCATTAAAGAAGTGGCCGGATTAAAATCATTGGCAAAAGAAACTGCCATTTATGGGTTGAGCAGCATTGTGGGGCGTTTCCTCAATTACCTGCTGGTGCCCGTATATACCATGGCGATGTCCGCACAGAGCGGAGGCTATGGCGTAGTGACGAATGTATATGCATGGGTGGCGCTCATGCTGGTGTTGTTGACGTGCGGCATGGAGACCGGTTTCTTCCGCTTTGCCAATAAAGGGGAAGATAATCCGATGCGGGTGTATTCCACGACATTGCTCAGTGTGAGTATGGGGGCGCTTGCCTTCCTTGCATTGGGGTTGTTGTTTCTCGAGTCCATTGCCGGATGGATGGAGTATGGTGACCATCCCTGGTACGTGGGCATGATGATGATTGTGGTGGCGATGGATGCCATCCAGAGCATTCCTTTCGCTTATTTGCGCTATAAGAAGCGTCCCATTAAGTTTGCGGCACTCAAGCTGCTGTTTATCTTCCTGAATATAGCACTGAATCTGGTCTATTATGTAGGGATGAAAGGGGATGATGTGGGCTATGCCTTCTTTTTCAATCTGATATGTACCTCTACCATCATGCTTTGCATGATTCCGGAGCTGCGCGGATTTGCATACGTGCTGGATAGAAAACTGCTGAAGCGTATGCTTGCTTATTGTCTGCCGTTGCTGGTACTTGGCTTGGCAGGTATCCTGAATCAGGTGGCCGATAAGATAATTTTTCCTTTTGTCTATCCGGATGAGGCGGAAGCTTCCGTGCAGTTGGGCATTTATGGAGCTGCCAGCAAGATTGCCATGGTGATGGCGATGCTTACACAAGCCTTCCGCTATGCATACGAGCCTTTTGTCTTCGGGAAGAGCCGAGACAAGGATAACAAGCAGGTATATGCGCAGGCTATGAAGTTCTTCATCATCTTTACACTGCTGGCATTCCTGGCTGTCATGTTTTATCTGGACATTCTGCGTCATATTATCGGTCGCGACTACTGGCCGGGGTTGCGGGTGGTGCCCGTCGTGATGGCTGCCGAAATCTTTATGGGTATCTATTTCAATCTTTCTTTCTGGTACAAGCTGATTGATGAGACACGTTGGGGTGCTTATTTCTCCCTGATAGCTTGCACGGTACTGGTAGTGATGAACATACTTCTGATTCCCCGATACAGCTATATGGCTTGTGCCTGGGCGGGCTTTTGCGGTTATGGCATAGCCATGCTGCTGTCTTACTTCGTGGGGCAGAAGAAGTATCCCATTCAGTATGACCTGAAGGCCATCGGCTGTTATGTATTGCTTGCGGCAGTTCTCTACCTGGCTGCCGAGTATGTCCCGGTAGATAATATCTACCTGCGTATGGCATACCGGACTATATTGTTACTGGTCTTTGTGACCTACATTGTGCGGCGTGATATGCCTCTCGGCAGTATCCCCGTCATCGACAAGTTGATAAGGAAACAGTAATCTCAATCATAAATCGTCAAATCGTAAATATTATGGATTCTGATAATAGAAATACCTTCGCCATCAAGACCTTTCTGAAAGAGTATCTTGATTTGCGCAAAGACAAGGACAATGAACTTGAAACCGTAGACTCCATTCGCAAAGGAGTGGAATTCAAGGGAGCTAACCTTTGGATTCTGATATTCGCCATATTCATGGCTTCGTTGGGGTTGAATGTGAATTCTACCGCTGTGATTATCGGTGCTATGCTCATCTCCCCGCTGATGGGGCCTATCATGGGTGTGGGGCTTTCCGTGGGATTGAATGACTTTGAACTGATGAAACGTTCATTGAAGAGTTTCCTGATTACTACCTTATTCAGTGTGACTACGGCTACCATATTTTTTCTGGTCAGTCCGGTTGCCGAAGGACAGTCTGAATTGCTGGCACGTACTTCACCCACCATTTATGATGTATTCATCGCGCTGATGGGTGGTCTGGCAGGGGTGACGGCACTCTCCACGAAAGAGAAGGGAAATGTGATTCCCGGTGTTGCCATTGCCACGGCGTTGATGCCGCCTCTCTGTACGGCAGGTTACGGGCTGGCGACGGGCAATCTGATTTACTTCCTTGGTGCATTCTACCTTTATTTTATCAATTCCGTATTTATCAGTCTCGCCACTTTCGTGGGGGTGCGTGTGATGCACTTCCAGCGCAAGGAGTTTGTGGACAAGAATAGGGAGAAGAAAGTGCGCAAATATATTGTCCTGATTGCAGTGCTGACCATGTGTCCTGCCGTGTATCTGACGGTCGGCATTATTCAGGATACCTTGTTTGAAAGCGCGGCCAACCGTTTTGTCAATGAACAGCTCTCTTTTGAGAATACGCAGGTATTGGACAAGAAGATTCACCGCGATGGCAAGGGCCATGAGATACGTGTAGTGCTGATAGGGCAGGAGGTGCCCGAAACCTCCATTGCCATTGCCCGCAGTAAGATGAAGGACTATAAGCTGGACAATACCAAGCTGATTGTGCTTCAGGGCATGAACAACGGAGCGGTGGACATATCTTCCATCCGTGCCATGGTTATGGAAGATTTCTACAAGAACAGCGAGCAGCGTTTGGTGGAGCAGAAACAGCAGATTGAAACTCTTGAACAGAGTCTGGAAAGATATAAAACCTTCGATGAATTGGGCAAAAAGATTATTCCAGAGTTGAAGGTGCTCTATCCGTCGGTGAAGACAGTCTCAATATCTCATGCGATTGAGCTGACGGTAGATTCGGTACGGGTGGACACAGTGACCCTTGCCGTACTGAAGTTCGGTAAACATCCGGCTGCTCACGAGAAGGAAAAGATTGCCGAATGGCTCAAGGCACGTACGGGAGCCAAACAATTGCGGCTGATTGCGGAATGACAACACGTAGAAATATACTTATTGGGCATGAAATTAAGATTTATACTGATAGCCGTCTGCTTCCTCTTCTCTCTGCCGGGACAAGCGGATGAGGGAATGTGGATGCTGGGAAATTTGAACAAGCAGACATGCCGGACTATGAAAGAACTGGGTTTGCAGATGCCTGTGAGTAAACTGTATAACACGAAACGTCCGTCGTTGAAGGATGCGGTAGTCAGCTTCGGAGGCTTTTGTTCCGGGGTGGTAGTATCCGGGGACGGACTGGTATTTACCAATCATCATTGCGGCCTCAGCAGCATACAGCAGCATTCGTCTGTGGAGCACGACTATCTGAAGGATGGCTTTGTGGCACATAGCCTAAGTGAGGAACTGCCCAATCCGGAGCTTTACGTACGCTTTCTCTTGCGCCAAGAAGACGTGACCCGCCGCGTGCTTGGGGCGGTAAGGCCGGATATGGATGAGGCTGAGCGTACAAGTGCGGTCGATTCGGTGATGCTGGCTATCGGTGAAGAGGTTTCCCGCAAGGACTCCACGCTGACGGGCATTGTGGATGTTTACTATGGAGGCAACGAGTTCTGGCTTTCCGTTTATCGCGATTACAATGATGTTCGTCTGGTGTTTGCGCCGCCTTCCTCGGTAGGTAAGTTCGGCTGGGACACTGACAACTGGGAATGGCCGCGCCATACCGGCGATTTCTCCGTATTCCGTGTCTATGCCGATAAGCATAACCGCCCTGCCGATTATTCTCCCGACAATGTTCCCTACCGTCCCGAATATGTAGCCCCGATTTCCCTTGACGGCTACCGTGAAGGTTCTTTCTGTATGACGCTGGGCTATCCGGGCAGCACGGAACGCTACCTCTCCTCTTTCGGTATCGAAGAGATGATGAATACCACCAACCGGGCACAGATAGACATCCGTGGCGTGAAGCAGGCCATCTGGAAGCGTGAAATGGATAGCCGCGACAGCATCCGCATCAAATATGCTTCCAAATATGACGAAAGCTCCAATTACTGGAAGAACAGCATAGGGGTGAACCGTACCATTAAAAAATTGCATGTGCTGGATAAGAAGCGTGCCCTGGAAACCGAACTCCGTCGCTGGATACAGCAGACCCCAAAGGAACGGGAACACTTGCTGCACCTTTTCTCCGATTTGGAGTTGAACTACAAGAGCCGCCGTGAAGCTTATCGCGCCAGAGCTTACTTTGCCGAGTCTTTCCTGAACGGTCCGGAACTGGTACAGCTCGCCTTGTCCATTCTTAACTTCGACTTTAAGGGAGAAAAGAAAACGGTGGTTGCCAATCTGAAAGCCATTGTTGAGAAGTATGCCAATCTGGATTTGGGCATTGACAAGGAAGTGTTTACGGCATTGCTGAAGGAATACCGTTCCCAAGTGGATTCAGCCTACCTTCCCGAACTCTATCAGAGAATTGCAACAGAATACGGAGGCAACGAGCGTACCTATGTAGACAGCCTTTATGCCCGTTCGGAGCTGACCACGCCCCGTGGATTGAAGCGCTTCTTGGAGCAGGACACCACCTATCAGATATATAACGACCCTGCCATCGGCCTGGGCATCGACTTGATTACAAAACTGTTCGAGATGAACATGGAGGTCCAGCAAGCCTCCGGTGAAATCGAGCGGAATGAGCGCTTGTTCAATGCTGCCGTGCGGCGGATGTACGCATCCCGCAACTTCTATCCCGATGCCAATTCCACCATGCGCTTGAGTTTTGGAACTGTGTGCGGCTATGCCCCGTCCGACGGAGTGGAATATGATTATCATACCACTACGACGGGCATTCTGGAGAAAGTCAGAGCCCATGCAGGCGATGTGGATTTTGAAGTGCAGCCCGAATTGGTATCCCTTCTTTCCTCCGCTGACTTCGGCAGATATGCCGATGAAAAGGGCGAAATGAGCGTCTGCTTCATTTCCAACAACGACATTACGGGAGGCAATTCCGGCAGTGCCATGTTCAATGCCAAAGGGGAGCTTCTGGGACTTGCCTTCGATGGCAATTGGGAAGCCATGAGCAGTGATATTCTTTATGAACCGAAGATGCAGCGCACCATCGGGGTGGATGTGCGCTACATGCTGTTCATGATTGAAAAGTATGGAAAAGCGGGGAATCTGATTCGGGAATTGAAACGTGGCAACTAGCTGGATATTCCCCGCTTCTGCATATATTGCAGTCTTACTTCATAGGTTCTATACGGAAGACATATTGATAAGTGCTGTCAGACTTGATTTCATATTTCGGACGAGGACCCGGGCCGCAACTGGCGTTGCCCAGCGACCAGAAGATAACGGAAGGAGGGTTCTTGTCACGCTGTGCCATGCGCACACCACGATCTACGAATGCAGCTTCCCACGAGGGATTGTCAGTCAGCGAATGGTTGCCGTGGCACTCCTGGTCGGCTTCGTCCATCACATAGAGTCCGTAGTAATCATACAGCCCGTACATCTTGGGGTCGTTGGGGTAGTGGCTCGTGCGGACGGTGTTCAGCTTGTGGCGCTTTCAGTAACGAACTGTTTCAGTTGCTTTCCTTGGGCATCGAGCAACGAGATGCGCAGGGAAGCGTTCTTCATGGCTTTTCCATGGTTTCTTACCATACTCTTCACGTTCAGTTCTGCACGGTCGTAACGCGGGCTGAGGACTGAGGCCAGGTGCAGGTCGCGCAATTCGAACGGGTATTTCGGCCCATGCCGACACATCATATCCGGGCTTGTAGAACTCTTTCGGACGCTCTTCGGGTTGTTTTGCCCAATGGAACTTCCAGTTACCGTTCAGTAGCTGGTAGCGGCTGGAGCGGGTACGTTCCCACGGGTGGCGATAGGCAGGGTCGGCTTTCATCTCTGCGGCATTGGCAAAGGGGATGAAGATGGCGTGTCCGTCTTCCTTGTTGATGGCAAAGACGTGCTGGTTCTCCCACTCATTGTCGCTATGGGTCTTTAGCGGCTCTACCTTGATTTTCACGTCTGACTTCACCAATACCCATTGTTGCCTTTCCTGACCGGCATCGGGTTTCAGCTGAAAAATGGGCTCACCTACCAGTCCGGCATCGGGAAATCCCATGTTATATCCGTTGGCCTGGCAAGTGAAGACGTAGTTGCCGTTAGGAAGTTGCGTGACTTTCCAGTGCTGGTTGCCGTTGGAAGGGTCGCTGCTCCATTGGATGACGCTTTGTTCTTTCTCTTTGTCTCCACTGTTGTCTATGGCTTGTTGGGAAAGGGGACTGACGATGAGATATACGTCATCCTTCACCGGTACGAATTGCCATACTTGCGCTCGATACGTAGACGTACATGTTTGGCTGTGAGGATGGCGGCCGGGATACCTGCTGCTTTCAGGGTCTGCATCCATTGCCCGCCATCCAGTGCGGTGGGATTGAAGATGGCGGTTGGTGCTTTTCCGTCTCTTTCGTTGGCGAAGTCTTCAAAAGTGTTGATGCCGAAGTGGAAGAAGGCTATCATTTCGCGGTTGTACCATTCTATTTGTCGGGCACTGGGTGTCAGTCCGCAGGGTTCAGGTGCTTTTTGGGCCATTGTTGATAAAGTAGCCGTGGCAGTGAGCCCGGCAGTCAGAAAAATTTTCTTTAATTTCATGGTTATGCTTGATTTTAAAAAATAATGGATAATAATAAAACTGTGTTTGTTTCAGAACCGAGACAAAGATAGGTATAAAAAGTTAGAATTGGAGAATGTGATGTTCGTCGAATGCGAATCGAATCTGAATGTACAGTCGTGCCTGAACGATGCGCAAGGTTATCAGGTAAGAAACATTCCCGTCACACTGACACCCAAAGATGCTTCGTACAAGGGCTCGCTTCGCAAAGAGCTTACTATCGTTTCATTACTGGAGTGCGTATGGTTCTCGACAACAACAATTACGCTAAAGTCATGCAAGAAGGACGGTCGGTTACAGACGTGCGCCGTCGCCGCGAGATTCTGAAGTTCGTAGAAGACTTCCGCTGTTATTACAACGAAAAGAACATCAATGCACTTGAGAAAGTTTTCAGTGAGGATGCCCTCATCATTACAGGCAGCGTAGTCATGAAGAAGAATATGGGAGATTTAAGTGGAGGTAATATGAAAATAAGATACAACAAGAAGACGAAGCAGGAATACATCACTTTTTTGTCAAGAACCTTCGATTCTAATGCATGATTTCGAACTGTAATGATAAAAGCTATGATACACAAAAGAATAGAATTGCTTCTCATCTGCATCAGTTTCTGCCTTTCAGTTTTTTCACAGGAATGGAGCATCCATCATTTTGAGAAAGTGACTCACGGTTTCTTATTTTTAAAAAATACAGAATGTATCCTGTGAATTGTATGAGCCGCTTTACTAAATTCAGACAGATTGATTGAACCTAAAGCTGAGACAAGAAAATTGATTCTTCCTTGTAAGAACTCTCCGATAACTCCTTTGAATAAAAGAGCTGTGGAGTGGGGGACTTGACTTTTTCTTATATCCCTGGCACATAAATCGCAATTTATATCTAAATTTGCGAAAATGAAATTCAACCGGACATGAAAATTCTTTGGATAGACCTCAATAGCTCGTATGCGCACTCTTCGCTGGCACTTCCTGCACTGCACGCACAAATGGTCAAGAACAATTCCATAAAATGGGAGAGTGTATCTGCCACCATCAATGAAAACATAGGAATGATTGTGGACGAAATATACCGGCATCAGCCCGATATCATTGCTGCAACAGCATGGTTGTTCAATCATGAACAGCTACTGCACATCACAGCAAGATTGAAAGCATTGCTTCCCGATAGCTGTTTCGTCTTGGGCGGGCCTGAATTCTTGGGAGACAATGAGGATTTTCTGCGTAAAAATCCTTTCATCAACTGCGTGTTCCGAGGAGAGGGAGAAGAAGTATTTCCTCAATGGCTGGCTTGCTGGAACCGGCCGGAAGAATGGGGCAATATTCCGGGGATTTGCTATATAAGTCCTCAAAAGCAATATATAGACAACGGCATAGCCCGTGTTGTTGACTTTGCCCGGCTGGTGCCGCCGGAAAAAAGCTGTTTCTTCAACTGGAGCAAACCATTCGTACAACTGGAGACTACCCGGGGATGTTTCAACACATGCGCATTCTGTGTCAGCGGTGGAGAAAAACCGGTGCGCACACTGTCCATTGAAAGTATTCGTGAACGCCTTCTGATTATCCACAGCCATGGAATAAAAAACGTACGCGTCCTCGACCGGACCTTTAATTATAATCCGCGCCGTGCTAAAGAATTGCTGCGGCTTTTTCTGGAATTCTACCCGGATGTATGCTTTCACTTAGAAATACATCCTGCACTATTATCCGAAGAGCTGAAAAATGAATTGAAGAAGCTGCCTGAAGGACTGCTCCATCTCGAGGCCGGTATTCAGAGCCTGCGCGAACCAGTCCTGCTGAAAAGCCGTCGGATGGGAGGTCTGGAAGATTCACTGCAAGGTCTTCGTTTCCTGTGTTCTCTGCCCAATATGGAGACACATGCCGACCTCATTGCCGGATTGCCTCTGTACCGCCTGTCCGAAATATTTGAGGATGTGCGTACACTTGCCGGATACAATGCCGGTGAAATACAGCTGGAATCCCTGAAGCTGCTTCCCGGCACAGAAATGAGAAGAAGAGCGGAAGAACTGGGCATCCGATACTCTCCCTTTCCTCCTTATGAAGTACTTCGGACGAATGAAATCAGTGTCAACGAACTTCAGACGGCCCGGCAGCTGTCACGTCTTCTGGACGGATTCTATAACACAACCGCTTGGCAAGCTATCACTCGCAGACTTATTCTAGACGACCCCGATTTCCTGCATCGTTTCTTGGAATTTCTGATTGATAAAAATCTTATAGACCAGCCCATGAGCCTGGAAAAGCGAGGTCTTGTACTCTATGAATTCTGTAGCATGCATTATCCGGCATACCAAATCATGGTGACCATTGCTTGGATAGAGGCCGGCATGTCATTAAAGAAAAAACCGGCTGAGAAGGTCAAGACCAAGCGCCAGACGCCACCGGAATATTGGGAAGTAATCTATGGAGACTACAAAGAAAGCCTCCGCTTATGTTTTCTGCCT
>ERZ778516.355-NODE-355-length-38629-cov-15.389356_pt1 | contig 38629 bp, 34 predicted proteins | sample MGYA00510342_ERZ778516 | MGnify/ENA primary metagenome ERZ778516 (study PRJEB29527, sample SAMN07138961) | mouse gut metagenome | material: feces | host: mouse | place: China:Nanjing | collected 2016-01-25 ...
TAAGCCTGCCGCTAGCGTTCATCCTGAGCCAGGATCAAACTCTCCATTGTAAAAAATGTTTTGTTTTAAATCTTTAGCTCTAATCTCAAAGGTATTGTTTGAAATCACTCTCCGAAGAGAGTGGGAAAACTTTAGCTGCTCAAATACTTCAAAGAACGCTGTTCGATATATTGCTATAAAGAACGATTTCTGTTCGTTTCGGGAGGTTGCCCTCCGTCGTTCCGTCCGCCGCTTTCGCAGAGCGGAAAGTGGTGCAAAGGTAAAAACCTTTTTTGAAACCACCAAATCTTTTCGGAAGATTTTTTCGAAAACTTTTTCAGAACCTTTTTCGCTTCATCGCCGACGGGATGTCGTTGTCAAAGTGGATGCAAAGGTAAGTCAAATTTCGGAAACTCCAAAAATTTACGGAACTTTTTTCAAAACTTTTTCAGAACCTGTCGTTGCTCCGGAGCATTGCTTTCTCTCTCGAAGCGGGTGCAAAGATAAGGCTTGCGAAATGTTATTTCCAAATATTTCAGCGACTTTTTTTTGACATTTTTCTGTGCTTTTTTACACTCGGTTATAAGTCAGCAAGTTAGTTATGAAAATTTTTTACTATATTTAACTCCATCGCAGATGCTGCGCCCCGGCAATGCTCGAATATATTTGGCATTGCGTTGAATTTGCGCTATCTTTAGCCATGCGATCGGGGCGCCATACGACGCAACAACGTCGGAGAACCCGCAATCGGCCATCGATAAAAATGAGCATGGGACAGAAACTTTGCCGCTCCTGCGGGATGCCGATGATGGGGCCCGATCCGTCCTACGTCCTGCTCCGCTTCGTAGGACGAACGGCCACACTGTGGATCGATCGCGAATTCGCACACAAGGAATCGATATGATGAAGTCTCTATTATATATAGGTGTATTTTTCGGCTTGTCCGCGTGCACCCGCAGCGGACAACCGCTGCGCACGGGCGACCTGCTGTTCCAGGTGGGACGCGAATCAGCCATGGGCGGCGCAATCAAGGCAGCCACGGGCAACGACTGCCAACTGCAATTCACCCACGTGGGAATTGTCATCATGAGCGACCGGATCGACTCAGTGCTGGAAGCGACCTCCGACGGAGGCGTGCGCATGACAGCGCTGCAGGAATTTCTGAACAAATCGGCCCGACCGGACGGACGGCCCCTGGTCGTGGCCAAGAGGTTGAAGGACACCGCAAGCGTCGCTGCCGCCGTCGCCCGGGCACGGACATTCTTGGGACAACCTTACGACTATTCGTTCCGGCCCGATAACGGAAAGCTGTATTGCAGCGAACTGGTGTGGGAAAGCTACCTTGCTCCTGACGGCCGCCGCATCTTCCCGGCCCGGCCCATGAATTTCAGAGCAGCCGACGGTTCGATGCCGTCGTTCTGGAACGAGTTGTTCGCAAAACTGGGCGAGGAAATCCCCGAGAATGTCCCGGGAACCAATCCCAACGACATGGCGAGGGACACGGCACTGACCGAGGTTTTCCGCTGGTTCTAACGCAGCTCCACCCCGCAGCGGCCACCCGAATGCTCAGACGATCCGCTCGACCGTGATGTCGGGCGCCTCGCGCAGGAGATCGACGAACTCGTTCTCTTCCGCCGCCCCCTTGGCCCGGATCACGAGCGTTGCACGGTAACGCACTTCGCCGTCGATCTTCCGGGCTTCGACCTCATAGGAGATAACCGTATACCTGGAAGTCTTCAACTTGTCGAACATAGCCTCGACCGCCGCTCGATGGGCCGAAGAATAGACGAGGAGGGTGCGCTTGCGGCCCAGCCCGCCGAAAAATAGGGTCAACGCCTCGAGTCCGAACAGCGTCAGCACCGTTGCGGCTCCGGCCAACACATACATGTGAGCGCCGGCCGCCAAACCGATTCCGGCCGTAGCCCAAAGGCTCGCCGCGGTAGTCAGACCGCGCACCAGCTGACGATGCAGGATGATCGTTCCGGCGCCGATGAATCCGATGCCGCTGACCACCTGGGCCGCAATGCGTCCCGGATCGAAACGCAGGTCGCCGTGCGAAGCGAGCAGCTCTCCGAAACCATATTGCGACACGACCATCATCAGCGCGCTGCCCAGCGCCACCAGAAAATGGGTCCGGAAACCCGCATCCTTGACTCGGTATTCGCGGTCCAGCCCGATGATCGTTCCGCACAATCCCGCCACACAGAGTCGCCAAACAAAATTCCACTCCATAATCGTACGTCTTTACTTGCTGATTATTCCCGCCTTGCTCAATTCAGCTCAGCGTAAAACTTATCGAGGTTCACTTGCGAACAGGGTTTTCCCGCCCCGGCAAAGTCAGACCAACCCAAGCATTCACCCGCCAAACGACCTTGCACCACTCCTTACTACCGGATAGGGTCCAAAAGCCATGCTGGCTACAACCCGTTCCGACATAATCCGGCGAACACATCTCGCAGCTGCAACCCCGAAATCCATTACGGAAACAACCGAAAGGTTCGCGGACAAGGGTACTTCTGCGGATAACGGGCCACCCAGTCTATAATTCAATTTTGCGAAACCAGTATCTTCGGTACAAGTTAAAGGTACAAAAAATCGAGCGCAAAAACAAACGCCAGCTTGATTATGCCAAGACAGAATATCTTCAACGAAGCCAAAAATAAAAATTATGCCGTCAAAAAACGCACCGAACATAATAAGCCGAACCGCCCCGGCCGGCCCGATGTAGCCCCCGCTTCACCCGCCGGTTTTCACCGTCACGCCAGCCGACCCTCCCCGGCGTGTGCAACCGGCAAAGCGCATCCATAATATATCGCCCTACTCCAGCGAACACCGCACCTCCGACACTTGCAGCCAACAACCTTGTTCCGAACCTCGCCCGCTGTTTCGCACTCGCGCGGCGGAAAACCTTTGCAGAGCCACGGACAAAAAACAGCCGGGGCGACTTTCGTCGCCCCGGCCGGCCAAGCGGTCGCCCGCTTATTTAACTGCTTTAACTATTGCTTCGAATGCCTTCGGCTCGTTCATCGCCAGGTCGGCCAGAACCTTGCGGTTCAGGGCGATACCCTTGGTGTTGAGCTTGCCGATAAACTGCGAATAGGTCATTCCCTGCGCGCGGACGGCGGCGTTGATACGCGTGATCCACAGCGAACGGAACGTCCGCTTCTTGAGCTGGCGGTGTGCGTAAGCAAACTGCAAACCCTTTTCGACCGTGTTTTTCGCTACGGTCCAAACGTTTCCCCGGGAACCGAAATTGCCTTTGGCAAGTTTCAGAACTTTCTTTCTACGTGCGCGGGACGCAACGGCATTGACTGAACGTGGCATAGTCTGAAATGTTTTTGAGAGCTGTCAGCGACGCGGTTCTCCCGCGTTCTTCGGGGCTGATTCGCTCCGGTTGATAAATTCCGCCCGTATTATTTGACGAGCAGGTTCTTGATTTTGGCCTCGTCGGCCGCAGAAACGGTACCCGAATAGCAGAGGTTGCGCTTCTGTTTCGTCGTCTTTTTGGTCAGGATGTGACTGTGATAAGCGTGTTTACGCTTGATCTTTCCTGTGCCGGTGAAGGTAAAACGCTTCTTCGCCGCGGCATTGGTTTTCATTTTCGGCATTGTCGTAAACAGTTAATTAGTTAAACATAGCTCGCAAAAGTACGAAAAATTTCACATTCCGCAACCGAAAAAACTTCTTTTTTGCGCTTGCGGCACAAAAATATTTCGTATCTTTGACTTCGGATGAAGCTACTCCGTCGCGGCATAATCAAGCTGGCGCTTGCTTCCGCACCCGACTTTTCGTATCTTTGGCTTCATCTTAAATAAACATCCGCCCCGGCAATGCCCGAAGATTCGAGCTTGCGCCCGGCTTACAAAATTTTGTATTTTTACACCCGGCATATCCGGTTCTTTCGCTTCACGATTCAGCCCCGAATGATGCCATACAAAGTCTTACCTATCGTTATGTCCCTGTTCTCGTTTCTCGGCTGCGGCCGCTCGAAGACGCCCGCCTACCCCGCCGATACGTTCACCGCGCGCGACGGCAGCGAGGTGACCATCACCTTTTTCAAGCATGCGTCGCTGGCCGTCGATGCGGGACCGGGCCGGCGCATCTACATCGACCCCGTCGGTTCGCTGGCCGACTATTCGGCCCAGCCCAAGGCCGACCTGATCCTCGTGACCCACTCGCACGACGACCACTTCGACCGGGCAACGATCGAACGTCTCGCGACCTCGAAGACCGACATCCTCTGCGACCGCACCGTGGCCGAGGGTTTCGACATGGAGTGCCACGTCATGCGCCCCGGAAGCATCGCCACGCCGCGCGACTACGTCAAGATCGAAGCCGTAGCCGCCTACAACACCACCGACGGACACCTCAAGTTCCACCCCAAGATGCGCGAGGACTGCGGTTATCTGCTGACCGTCGGCGGCCTGCGCATCTACATCGCCGGCGACACGGAGCCGACTCCCGAAATGAAGGCCCTGCGCGACATCGACATCGCGTTCCTGCCCGTCAACCAGCCCTATACGATGACCGTCGACCAGGCCGTCGAGGCGGTCCGGGCCATGAAACCCCGCATCTTCTACCCCTACCACTACGGGCAGGTCGACGAACAGACCGACATCGAACGGCTCGTCCGCGAAATCCGGGCCCTCAACTCCACCGAGATACGCATCCAGCCCATGGAGTAGGCCCCGCGTCCGGAGCTTACTGGGCCAACCTCGGCCCGTCCGGATGCCGATTCCGGCCCGAGCTCAGACCTGTACGGCCGCCATTTCCGTTTTGGGTCCGGCCTGCACAGCCGCCGTGTCGGGTGCGCAACATCCCGAACAACCTATTGCACAAAAAACAGGGACCTCGATGTGAGGTCCCTGTTCGCTTTTCGCGGCCGACGCAGCTACTTCGTCGCGGCCTTTTTGGGCTCGGCCTTCACCTTGATGGAAGCGAAACCCTTGATGATGTTCTCGTCGTTGTTTTTCGACGCGTCGTAGGTCACCGTCACCTCCTTGGTCGGCAGGTCGACCTCCACGTCCTTGATTCCCTTGCCGAGCGACGGCACATTGTTCATGATCTTCTTCACGCAGTGGTCGCAGTCGATGTCCGTCACGAACACCGTGGTCACCGTCTTCTTTTCGGCCGCAGGTTTGGCAGCCATCGTCACGCCCGCACCCATCAAGAGGGCCAGGCAAAGCATTGCAAGTTTTTTCATGGTTATTTAAATTAATTGTCAGTTATTGTTTTCCGGATTCTCCGCCGCTCTGCGCCTCAAACCGGCTGAACAGAGTTCCGAACGGCAGATTCTTCGCTTCGTTCCGAATGGCAAGAAAGAGGGTTCGGGATGACCTTTTCACCCTCCGCTTTTCATCCCTCACCTTTCACTTTTCACCCCTCACTTTTCACCTTAATAAAGATTCCACCGCATGCCGATGTAGAACTTGCGGCCCATCAGCGGCCCCCACACGTTCATGGAGTTGAACTCGTAGGAGTAGGGATCCGACGCATGCAGGATCGGGTCTTTCTGCCGGTAGTCGGCGATGTTCTCGCAGCCCACATAGATGTCGAACTTGCCCAGCTTGCGGCTCACCTGCGCGAAGAACATCGGATAGCTCGGCGAGTGGCTGTCGTCGGCCAGGATGCCGTTCTGCGTCGGGATGCGCGACGGACCGTTGAGCTGGGCCGTCGCATCGAACACCCATCGGCGGAACTTGGTGGCATACTGGATGTTGAGAAGCGTCTTGTACTGACTCACCAGAGGACGTTCCACGCGCGCCGTCGTGCCGTCCGGACGGTTGATCGTCATCTCGCTGTCGGTGTAGCGGAACGTCGCGAAGATGTCGAGCCGCTCGACCGGAGTCCACGAAAAATCGACCTGGTAGGTATCGGTGTAGGAGCGGCCGTGGGTGTCGTAGATGCGGATCGTCTCCGCGTCGTACTCCTGATCGGCCACCACCGAATTGTAGAACTGCGTGCGGAAGTAGTCGAAGCTCAGCGTCATGTTGTCCGTGCCCAGCACCGAGAAACTCTGCGTCAGACTGCCGCCCACGGTCAGCGCCTTCTCCATGCGGTCGAACGCGCGGCCCGAGCATACTTTCTCCCGATAGTCCGGCAGCACGATGCGGCGCCCCGTCGCCAGGATGCCGATATTGTCCGTGATGACGTTGGTCGAGCGATAGCCCAGACCTGCCGAAGCGCGCAGTACCGTGGTGCGGGTAATGTTCCACTTCACATGGCCGCGCGGCGTGAAATAGAACTTGTCGTAGTAGCTGTTGTAGTCGCCGCGCACGCCGGCCACCAGCGAGAATTTGTCTCCGAGAGTATAGGTGTACTCCGCATAGGCGCCCGCCTCGTTTTCGTTGCGGTCGAGATCGTAATAGACCTCGGGCGTCTGCGCAAGCCACGGCGTCCGGTTCAGCAGGTGTTCCCGAATACGCGAGAAGTGGCCCTGCACACCCACGTTGAGCGACGAGCGGTAGGTGAAGTAGTGCGCATACATCAGGTTGGCCGACAGCGTGTTCTCGTTGCCGTCGTAGTCGTTGAGTCCGAAGTAGGCGTCTTCGTCGAAGTGGTCGAAATCCACCACCAGCGCCAGGTTCGAGCGCATCTCGTCCTGCTCCTCCTCGTCGTAGACCGCCGGGCCCACGGGCGTGCCGATCTTGAAGTAGCCGTTGGCCCCGCGGTTGCGGATGTGCGAACCGTAGAGCGGCATGGCCGTGCCGGTCTGCTGCCAATCCCAGTGCTCGGACATCGCCTCGCGCATGGCGGCCTTGTTCTTATAGCCCATCATGCCGCCCAGGCGGTTCTCCTGCACGAATTTCCAGCCCCAGCGTATCTGCGTGCCGTTATCGGCCGCATAGAGCCACTTGTTGGCCACGTTGATCTGGGCGGCCTTGGGCAGGTCGCGGAAGCCGTCGTGGTTGTGGTCCATCTTGCGCACGTCGGTATCCATCGAACCGTGCAGCAGGATCACGGAGGTCAGTTTCTTGTCGCGCGACACAGGAAAGGCCGTCGAAATGTTCGCCTCGGGACGCAGTTCGTCGTCCAGATAAAGATTGACGAACAGCCGTTCGTTGTCCGTCGGCTTGCGGTGCTCCAGGTTGATCTGCCCCGTGATGGCTTCGTGGCCCGCCGTCACCGACGATACGCCCTTCGACACCTGGATCGAGTTGAGCCACATGCCCGGCGTGTAGCTCAGTCCGTAGGGGGCCGAAAGCCCGCGCATGATGGGGCGGTTCTCGTCGAGAATCTGCGTGTAGGTGCCGGCCAGACCCAGCATCTTGATCTGCCGGGCGCCCGAAATGGCATCGCTGTAGCCCACCGTCACCGACGCCGAATTCTCGAACGACTCGGCCAGGTTGCAGCAGGCCATCTTGCACAGCCCGGCGAAAGAGATCATCTCGCCCTTCATGATGCCGTCGTGCTTGACGTAGTTGCCGCTCAGGTTGCCCTCGATCACCACGTCGTCGAGTTCCACGCCCTCGCTGCGCAGGGCGAACTCCGCACGTTCGGCGCCCGAAGCCACGCGCAGCGTATCGTTCATGTATCCAAGATAAGAAGCCACCAGGTTGTCGTAGTTCTTCACCCGGTGAATATGGTAGACGCCTTCAGCGTCCGTGCTGGTGCCCACGGTCGTGCCGGCCCAGTAGACCGACGCACCGACGAGCGGCTGCCCTTCGGCGTCGCGCACCACGCCCCGCACCTCCTGCGCCTGTACGGCAGCACCGAGAGCCAGGGCTGAAACGGTAAAAACGATTGTTCTGATTTTCATGGTATTCCGTTATCGGTTAAAACATCTCTTCGGACGGCACTGCGCCTCCCGCGCGCCCGTCCTTCGCAGTTCTAAGCCGATACCGGAGGTGCCCTCAAATCCGCAACGAGAAGACACGGAGCCTGCGGAATCGGGACAGGAGGAGCGACCATCCGCACCTTGCGGAATTTCGGGGCCGCAAGTCTGGCCGCCTGCGCGGCAGCCATGCAATGGGGCAACGCCAGCACCGCGCACTTGCAGGGCCGTGCATCGTCCGCCGCCGTAGTATAGAGTTCGATGTCGGTGGAATGGCGGTCGCAGGCACACGTCGCGCGCAGCGTCTCCGCTTCATCGCACGCGCCGGCCGCATGGCCGCAATGCGCGTGCACATGTTCGGCGCGATGTCCCTTGTCCATGCAGCCGCACGAGAGCGACCGGAACGCCGCACCTCCCGTCGCCAGCAGGTAGACGGCAAGCAGCAACAGGGATATGTATCGTCTGCAACTCATTTTTCCTGCGGCCGGTCCCGTCTGTCGACCGGACACCGACCGGCTGCAAAATTAAACAAAATATCCCGTAACTCCAATTTCCGGACCGGAACCCCGGGAATCCGCCCGTTCGGACTGCCACGCCATCTGCAATGCCTCGCGGCGGCGCCCGGCTAAAAACGAGGTTTCGAAACGTTGCAGGTCGTGCGGATTTTTTGTTGCCCGGCCCGCGCTTTGCGCGCCCGCCCCCAGCCGGCAACTTGAAAAGAATTCCGGATCTCAGTGCTTAGTGCTGCGTCGCTGCGCTCTTTGCAAGGACGGGTGCGGACGGTGCTCTTATAGCAATGTGCTATCGGGAGTTCGGGCCGCGGTCTGCGGAGCATACGCTCGGCAGCCGCCGGAATTCTTCTTTTTTCATTTTTAATTCTTAATTTTGTCGTATGCAACCCGGCGAGGAGAAAATATACGACGTGCTGCGGCGCTACTGGGGCTTCGACGAATTCCGCCCTGTGCAGGCCGAGATCATCCGGTCGGTGCTGGCGGGCCGCGACACCCTCGCGCTCATGCCCACCGGCGGCGGCAAGTCGCTCACCTACCAGGTTCCCACGCTCGCCCGCGAGGGTCTCTGCATCGTTGTCACACCGCTCATCGCCCTGATGAAGGACCAGGTCGACCGCCTGCGGGCCCGGCGCATCGCGGCCGTGGCCATCCACTCCGGACTCTCGCCCCGGCAGATCGACATCGCCCTGGACAACTGCGTCTACGGCGACGTCAAATTCCTCTACGTGGCTCCCGAGCGGCTGACTTCGGAGGCGTTCCGGCTGCGCGTCGTGCGCATGAACGTGCAGCTGCTGGCCGTCGACGAGGCCCACTGCATTTCGCAGTGGGGCTACGACTTCCGGCCCGCCTACCTGCGCATCGCCGAGCTGCGCGAGAAGCTCCCCGGCGTTCCTGTTCTGGCCCTCACGGCCTCGGCCACGCAGCTCGTCGCCGACGACATCATGCACCGCCTGCATTTCGACGAGCCCCGCATCCTGCGCAGCAGTTTCGCGCGCCCCAACCTCTCCTACAGCGTCCGACGCACCGACGACAAGAACGCCCAGCTCCTGCGTCTGGTGCACAACGTCCCCGGGTCGGGCATCGTCTACATGCGCACCCGCGAGGGCACCGAACAGATCGCCTCGCTGCTGAGCGACGAAGGGATCGCCGCCCGGGCCTACCACGGCGGAGTACCCCACGCCGAGCGCGCCCTGCGCCAGGAGGAGTGGATCAGCGGCAAAGTCCGCATCATGGTCGCCACCAACGCTTTCGGCATGGGCATCGACAAGCCCGACGTGCGTTTCGTCGTCCACTACTCCATGTGCGACTCGCTCGAAAGCTACTACCAGGAGGCGGGCCGGGCCGGCCGCGACGGCGCCCGCGCCTACGCCCTGCTGCTGGTCTCCTCGGACGACAGCGACCGCATCGTCAAACGCTTCGAACAGGAGTTCCCGCCGCTCGAAAAGGTCAAGGAGATCTACGAACAGATCGGGTCTTATCTCCAAGTGGGAGTCGGCGACGGTGCCGGAGCGTCGTTTCTTTTCAACATCCACGACTTCTGCTCCCGGCAGCACCTCTACTCCGGCACCGTGACCAGCGCTCTGAAACTGCTCCAGCAGAACGGCTACCTCACCCTCACCGACGCGCAGGAGAACCCGGCCCGCATCCTCTTCTGCGTCGGCCGCGACGACCTCTACCGCCTGCGCGTGCGGCGCGAGGACCTCGACCACTTCATCCGCACGCTGCTGCGCCTCTACAACGGAGTCTTCACCGAATTCCGGCCCATCGACGAGGGCGAAATCGCCGCCTGGAGCGGCTACTCCGTCGAGCACGTCAAGGAGCTGCTCAAACGCCTGTGGCAACTGCGCGTCATCCGCTACATCCCCTCCAACCGCTCGCCCATCCTCTATTTCGACGAGGAGCGCCTGCCCCGGGCCGACCTCTACATCTCACCCGAGACCTACCGGCAGCGTCACGACCTCATGCGCGAACGCTTCGAGCACATGATCGCCTATGCCGACAACCACACGCAATGCCGCAGTCTGCAACTCGAAACCTATTTCGGCGGCGAGGAGCCCAAGCCGTGCGGCGTCTGCGACCTCTGTCTGGAGAAACGCCGGGCCGGCAAGCAGCGCGACCAACTGACGGCCTCGCTCCTGCAACTTCTCGCCGAGGGCCCGGCCGACGTCCGCACGCTGACCGGCAAGACCGCTGCGGCGCCCGAGCGGATCGCCGAAACCGTCCGGCGGCTCCTCGACGAGGGTAAAATCGAGGCCGACAAAGAGGGAATTTTGAGAATAATTCCGTAAATTCGCAGGAATTTCCGTATCCATGTCTACCGAAAACACATTCATCGATAAGATCAGCAACGAACAGACGGCCCTGCTCCCGGCCATCGAGTTCCGCGGCGAAATACGCATCATCGAACACGAACGCGACATCGACGACGCCTGCCGGTACCTTTCGGAACAGCCGCTCGTCGGGTTCGACACCGAGACCCGCCCGTCGTTCCGCCCGGGAGTGACCCACCGCGTCTCGCTCCTGCAGCTCTCCTCACCGGAGCGCTGCTACCTGTTCCGGCTCAACAAGATACCCCTGGCCAAGCCCATCCTGCGGCTGCTCGAAAACCGCAGCCTGCCCAAGATCGGCGCCGACGTTGCCGGCGATCTGCGGTCGCTGCGCCAGATACGCCACTTCCGCGACGGCGGCTTCGTCGACCTCCAGAGCATCGCGCCCCAGTGGGGCATCGAGGAGAAGAGCCTGCGCAAGCTCTCGGCCATCGTGCTGGGACAGCGCGTCTCCAAAGCCCAGCGCCTGAGCAACTGGGAGGCCGCGACACTCACCGGCAAGCAGCAGCTCTACGCCGCCACCGACGCCTGGGTCTGCACGCGCATCTACGAAAAGCTGCTCCGCACTCCGAAAATCAAAAAATTCCGTTCATGATACCGCAAGTCTACCTGCGCAAAGGCAAGGAGGAGTCGCTCGCCCGGCGCCATCCCTGGATCTTCTCGGGCGCCATCGACCGCATCGAAGCCGAGGAGGAATCCCAAATCGCCGAGGGCGCTCTGGTCGAGGTCTTCACCCGTTCGGGCGACTTCATCGCACAGGGCCACTACCAGATCGGCTCGATCGCCGTGCGCGTGCTGTCGTTCGAGCGCGAGCCGATCGACCAGGCTTGGTGGAACCGCCGCGTGGCCGTCGCCCACGACGTGCGCCGCACGCTGGGCCTCACGGAGAACCCCCGGACCACCTGCTACCGGCTCATCCACGGCGAGGGCGACTCGCTGCCGGGACTCGTGGTCGACATCTACGGCTCCACGGCCGTGGTCCAGTGCCATTCGGTGGGCATGTACCGCGCACGGCGCGAAATCGCCGAAGCCATCCGCACCACCTACGGCGACCGCATCGCGGCCATCTACGACAAGTCGTCGCAGACGCTCCCCTACAAGGCCGACCTCGGAGCCGTCGACGGTTATCTGTGGGGCACCTCCGACCATGCGTCGCACGTTGTGCTCGAAAACGGCGAGAAGTTCATGGTCAACTGGGAAAAGGGGCAGAAAACCGGTTTCTTCCTCGACCAGCGAGAAAACCGCGAACTGGTGAAACGCTACGCCAAGGGGCGCACCGTGCTCAACACGTTCTGCTACACGGGCGGTTTTTCGGTCTATGCCCTCTCGGGCGGCGCCCGGGAGGTCTGCTCGGTCGATTCGTCGGAGCGGGCCGTGGCCCTGGCCACCGAGAACATGCGTCTGAACTTCGGCGACGGCGCCGCGCACACCGAAGTGGCGGCCGACGCCGTGGAATACCTGCGCGACATCGGCGACAAATACGACCTCATCATCCTCGACCCGCCGGCTTTCGCCAAGCACCACAAGGTGTTGGGCAACGCCATGCAGGGCTACAAGCGCCTCAACGCCCGCGCACTGGCCCAGATCCGCCCCGGCGGCATCCTCTTCACCTTCTCCTGCTCGCAGGCCGTGTCGAAGGAGTTGTTCCGCACCACGGTCTTCTCCGCCGCTGCCATCGCCGGACGCAAGGTGCGGATCCTCCACCAGCTCACCCAGCCGGCCGACCACCCCATCAACATCTACCACCCCGAGGGCGAATACCTCAAGGGGTTGGTGCTCTATGTGGAGTGATCCGCGATTCACCGTATCCCTCCATACTTCCCATTCCGTCACCCGGCGGTTTCCGGATGCTGCAAAAATCGAGTCGGATTCCGGGGTCTGTCATTTTACACGATTCTTTTGCGCTGCCCGATTCGCGCTTTTTCCAAGCCGGCCCCGACCGCGCTACGAACAATAATCATCGGTTTTTCGCAACTTCCGTCCGGAACAGCAATAAAAGGATTGGCTGCCGAATCATTCCGGCGTCGGCATTTCTGAATGGAGCGAATCGTCGTTCGCAGCAAGCACAGAAGCGCGGACAGACTATATCTCTTAAGAGGAGCAAGTCAAGATTCATTTTGCGGGCGCAGTCTTGCCTTATGTCATTCTGAACGAAGTGAAGAATCTTTCCCGTACGGGCTATGCCTCGCAAGGAGGGAAATAACAAACGCACTGCAGTCAAGAATCTATAGCAACGGATTCTTCGTCGGTCGACGACCTCCTCAGAATGACAATACTGTCTTTGCATTGGTCGGGAATTCATTTCTGGTCCCGCCCGGGCCGGCTGCGGGGGTCGCATCTTCGATGCGAGCCGGCCCGGGCGCAAGGTCGCAGACCTTGTTCGTTTTAATCGCTGCCTGCGCTTTCCTAAAAACAAGCCACAGCCCGAAAACCATCAAAAACCGGCCGCGCGCAGATTAAGAAAAACCATGATTTGCATGGTAGTTGCATTGTTACGGCCATGCAAACAGACCTCCGTTCCGCCTGCTGCGCCCTGCTTCTGCTGCTCGGCGCACTGCTCTGCGCCCGGCCGACGGCCGCAGCTCCGCAACCCGACTCCGTACGCCGCACTCCGGCGTTCGCGGTCGAAATCGGCAAGGGCATCACCTACCGCTCTCCGGGCGAAAGTTTCGCGCTGACCATGCGTCTGCGGATGCAGAGCCTCGTCGGGCTCTCCTTCGACCGCGATTTCACCTTCCGCGAGATCGAGGCCCGCATCAAGCGGCTGCAAGTCAAGTTCAACGGCTACGTCTACTCGCCCAAGCTGGTCTACTACATCCAGCTGGGATTCACGGGCCACGCCGCCAACGCCCGCAGCAACTCCGACATCGTCGCCGACGCCATCCTCTACTACCGGCCCTCGGCCGCCTGGAGCTTCGGACTCGGGCAGACCAAGATACAGGGCAGCCGCGCGCAGATCACCTCGTCGGGACTGCTCCAGTTCGTCGACCGGAGCATCGTCAACGGCGAGTTCGGCTCCGATCGCGACTTCGGCATCTTCATTCAGTACGACCTGCCCCGCGACAAAGGCTTCACCTTCACGGCCAAATCATCCGTCACGCTGGGCGAAGGCCGCAACTGGGGCCGTTCGACCAACGGCGGACTGGTCTACACACGACGGCTGGAGTTCTATCCCCTGGGGCGCTTCAAACAGAAAGGCGAGGTCTCGGAGGGCGATCTGGCCCACGAGGAACAGGTCCGGATCATGCTCGCCGGAGCGTTCTCCTACAACCACAAGGCCGTACGCACGCAAGGGCAGCGCGGCGACCTGCTGCCCGACGGCGCAAGCCGCAATCTCAGCAACTGGTACGCCGACTTCCTGCTGAAATACCGCGGTTTCTCGTTCTGCGCCGACTTCATGGGGCGGACCTGCGGCCGCCCGCTCTTCGACGACGAAGCCCGCACCTGGATCTACACCGGCTGGGGCTGCAACGTCCAGGCCGGTTACATCATCCGCAAAAGATGGGAAGTGGCGCTGCGCAATTCGATGCTCTTTCCCCGCAGCAAGGTGCAGCCGCGCGCCGGCTACGAACGGCGCGGCCAGACGACGCTGGGCGTTTCGCACTACCTTGTCGGCCATGCAATCAAGTTCCAGGCCGACCTCTCCTACAACCACCGCACCCGCGCCGTCAAGAACGACTACACACGCTGGGCATTCACCTTCCAGATGGAAGTGGGGCTGTAGGATTCAAAAAATTCCGGCGAATTCTGCGCTTCTGCCGAGACCGCGGGATTCGGGATGGGGCATATCGGACCTGGATACACGTTCTTCCGCCCGGACTGCCCGCATTCTGCGGCTCGCAACAGGCCCGACACGATCGGAGCGGCGCGATCTCTACTTGTATCCGAAGATTTTCAGCCGGGCCAAGGCATACGGCCACCGGTCTGCGATCCGCAGCGGGAACAACGACTAACGGAAAAGTTTCAGCGCGATCTGCGCGCAGGCCTCCGCGTCGGCCAAAGCATGATGATGGTTCTGCAGATCATAACCGCAGGCAGCCGCCACGGTGTGCAGCTGATGGTTGGGCAGCTGCCGCCCGAAGTAGCGGCGCGACGCCTGGCAGGTGCAGAAAAAGAGATAGCCGGGGTAAGGCAGGCTGTAAAGGTCGAACGCGGCCCGCAGGCACCCCTCGTCGAACGGCGCGTTGTGCGCCACGAGCGGCAGCCCGTCGATCAGCGCGTCGATCTCGGGCCACACATCCCCGAACTCGGGCGCCTCGTCGGTATCGGCGCCGGTCAGACCGTGTACCTCCGTGTTGAAACGGCTGTAGAAATTCGGGCGCGGCCGGACCAGCCGATAGACTTTCTCCGCCACCTCGCCGTTGCGCACGACGACCACGCCCACCGAACAGATGCTCGACCGGTGGCGGTTGGCCGTCTCGAAATCGATCGCTGCGAAATTCATGAAGAGATAGTTTTATACCCGGGCAGATTCCCGGCAATGCTGCGCTCGGCGCACCATCATCGCTCCTGCCCGGCCCCGCTGAAAGTTATCGACCTTTCACTTCAACTTCACACGTTCACCTCATCACAACGGTTACTCCCACTCGATGGTTGCGGGCGGTTTGGAGGAGATGTCGTAGACTACGCGGTTGACGCCGCGCACCTTGTTGATGATCTCGTTCGACACGTCGGCCAGAAATTCGTAGGGCAGGTGCACCCAGTCGGCCGTCATGCCGTCAGTGGAGGTCACGGCACGCAGCGCCACGCAACTTTCATAGGTGCGTTCGTCGCCCATGACGCCCACGCTCTTGACGGGCAGCAGAATCGCCCCCGCCTGCCACACCTTGTCGTAGAGACCGGCGGCCCGCAGGGAGTCGATGTAGATTCTGTCGACGTTCTGCAGTATTTCGACCTTCTCGGGCGTGATGTCGCCCAGAATACGGATCGCAAGGCCCGGCCCCGGGAAAGGATGGCGGCCGATCAGCTGGTCGGAGATGCCCAGCGAACGCCCCACGCGGCGCACTTCGTCCTTGAACAGCAGCCGCAGCGGCTCCACGATCTTCAGGTTCATCTTCTCGGGCAGGCCGCCCACGTTGTGGTGCGACTTGATGGTGGCCGAAGGGCCGTTGACCGAACACGACTCGATGACGTCGGGGTAGATCGTTCCCTGTGCCAGCCACTTCACGTCGGCGATCCGCTGCGCCTCCTCGTTGAAGACCTCCACGAAGTCGCGGCCGATGATCTTGCGCTTGCGCTCGGGGTCGCTCACACCCGCCAGGTCGCCCAGGAACTTCTCCCCGGCCTTCACGCCCTTGACGTTGAGTCCCATATCCTCGTAGGATGCGAGCACCTCCTCGAATTCGTTCTTGCGCAGCAGGCCCGAATCGACGAAGATGCAGTAAAGGTTCCGCCCGATGGCCTTGTGAAGCAGCACGGCGGCCACCGACGAGTCGACGCCGCCCGAGAGGCCCAGCACGACTTTATCGTCGCCCAGTTTCTCGCGCAGCTCGCGCACGGTAGTCTCGACGAAGCTCTCCGAAGTCCAGCTCTGAGCGCATCCGCAGATGCCGACCACGAAATTCTTCAACAGCTGCGTGCCGTCGGTCGAATGGTAGACCTCGGGATGGAACTGGATGCCCCACGTCTGCTCGCCCTCGACACGGAACGCCGCCACGCGCACGTCCTCCGTCCCGGCGATCAGACGATAACCGGCCGGCACCGCCGTGATGGTGTCGCCGTGCGACATCCACACCTGCGTCCTGGCAGGCAGTCCGGCCATCAGCGGATCGGAGGCATCGCCCACCGTCAGCATGGCGCGGCCGTATTCGCGGCTGGGTGCAGGCTGCACCTCGCCGCCGTAGGCCGCCGAGAGGTACTGTGCCCCGTAGCAGACGCCCAGCAGCGGCAGCCGCCCCTTGATCTGCCCCAAATCGGGATTCGGGGCCCCGGCATCGCGCACCGAAAACGGGCTGCCCGAGAGAATCACGCCCCGCACCGACGCATCGAGCGCCGGAATCTTGTTGAACGGGTGAATCTCGCAATAGACATTCAGTTCGCGTACGCGCCGTGCGATGAGCTGCGTATACTGCGACCCGAAGTCGAGGATAAGGATCTTTTCCATCTATGATCGTCGTTTGTTTTTTCAGCTAACTTTCGTCGGTTCCGAAGAATCCGTTCCGGAACCCGCCGCCGGAGCCGGTCCGGCACCTCCGGCCATGCTCCGCGTGTCTATTTCTTCGTCACGGGCCGGTTCATGCGCCCGGCCAGCCGCATCTCTTGCGCGAACGCCTCGTAGCCTACCTCGCGGATGCGGTCGACGCACCCCTGCCGGTCGGAACGGAAGATGAAAGAAAAGAGCTTCGCGTAGAAGTTATTGAACACCTTGCACTTGTCGGAAGTCGTCGTCGTACAGTCGGCGCAACTCTGCCAACCGTGCTCCAGACAACATTTGCGCACCTTGCACCACACGGCCTTTTCGTAGTCGCGGCAACCGGGGCACTTCCCCTTGCTTTTCTGCGGACAGGCCCCGCAGAAGAGCCCGCAGGCGGCTATTTCACTGGTCATCATACAGACTCCTACCGTTCGCTCGAATAGTTGGGCGCCTCGCGCGTGATGGTCACGTCGTGCGGATGGCTCTCCTGCATGCCCGAAGCCGAGATGCGGATGAACTGCGCCTGCTGCAACGCCCGGATGTCGGCGGCACCGCAGTAGCCCATGCCCGAGCGGATGCCGCCCACCAGCTGGTAGACCGTCTCGTTGAGCGAACCCTTGAACGGCACGCGCGCCACGATGCCCTCGGGCACGAGCTTATTGATGTTGCCCTCGCAACCCTTCTGGAAGTAGCGATCGGCCGAACCGGCCTTCATAGCGTCGATCGAGCCCATACCGCGGTAGGACTTGAACTTGCGGCCGTTGTAGATGATCGTCTCGCCCGGAGCCTCCTCCGTGCCGGCGAACATCGAACCGACCATCACGCAGTCGCCGCCCGCAGCCAGCGCCTTGACGATGTCGCCCGAATAGCGCAGACCTCCGTCGGCGATGACCGGCACACCGGCCTCGCGGGCGACGGTCGATGCGGCATAGATGGCCGACAACTGGGGCACACCCACACCGGCGATGATGCGCGTGGTACAGATCGAACCAGGACCGATGCCCACCTTGATGCCGTCGGCACCGGCCTCGACCAGGAAACGCGCCGCTTCGGCCGTGGCGATATTGCCCACCACGACGTCGAGCGCCGGATAGGCGGCCTTGATCTGCTTCAAGGCCGTGACGATGTTCTTGGAATGTCCGTGCGCCGAGTCGAGCACCACGGCGTCGACATCCTCGGCCACGAGGGCGGCCACGCGCTCCATGACGTCGGGCGTGATGCCCACGCCGGCGGCCACGCGCAAACGGCCCTTGGCATCCTTGCAGGCATTGGGATGGTCCTGCACCTTGGTGATGTCCTTATAGGTAATCAACCCCACCAGGCGGCCTTCGTCGTCCACCACGGGGAGCTTCTCGATCTTGTTGTCGAGCAGCACTTCGGAAGCGTGCTCCAGCTCGGTCTTGCGGGTGGTGATGAGCCGGTCGCCGGGGGTCATGACCTCGTTGATCGAACGGTTCATGTCACGTTGGAAGCGCAGGTCGCGGTTGGTGACGATACCGATCAACTTGCGCCCGGCGTCGACCACCGGAATGCCGCCGATCCGATTCTCGTGCATGAGCCGCAGAGCGTCGCCCACGGTATCGTTGCGCGAAATGGTGACCGGATCGTAGATCATGCCGTTCTCGGCGCGCTTGACACGGCGCACATGGGCCGCCTGCTCGGCGATGGACATGTTCTTGTGGATCACGCCGATACCTCCCTCGCGGGCCAGTGCGATGGCAAGCGGAGCTTCCGTCACGGTGTCCATGGCGGCCGAAACGATGGGGATGTTCAGGCGGATATTACGCGAAAAACGGGTCTCGAGACGGACCTCGCGCGGCAACACTTCCGAATAGGCGGGTACAAGCAACACATCGTCGAAGGTAAGACCTTCGGGCTGCACCCTTTCATTGATGAACGACATAGGGACGCGGATTTTGTTGCCCGCAAAAGTAAGCATTTTTTTCCGAACGGCCTAAAAGCGCAGTGCGTTTCGTCGGAAATTTATCAATATTTTTTATTCGCACTGTGCCGGGACGGACAAGAGGCATGCGGATGAACATTTGGTCATCCGAAACGCACGTCCGCCATCATCGGGCCGCTCAATCCGGAACTGCAAAAAAACGCGCTGCCGAAGCAACGCGTTTTTCAAACACCCAGAGGCCCGTGAGCTGTCGGCAGCCGATTCAACAAACCGCCCGACAAAAAGGCGAACAACGTTTCACCTTAATCAGTATTGTTCCTTTTCGTTGGGGAAATCGCCCTCCTTGACATCGCGGATATAGCCCGTCACGGCATCGGTCATGACCGTATGCAGATCGGCGTAGCGACGCAGGAACCGCGGCGAGAAGCCTTTGTTGATGCCCAGCATGTCGTGGATGACGAGCACCTGGCCGTCGCACGCACTTCCGGCGCCGATGCCGATGGTCGGGATCCGAATCTCTTTCGACACGCGGGCGGCCAGCGCGGCGGGGATCTTTTCGAGCACGCAGGCGAAACAGCCCGCGTCGCTGAGCAGATGGGCGTCGCGCACGAGTTTCTCGGCCTCTGCCTCCTCCTTGGCGCGGACCGTATAGGTGCCGAACTTGTGGATCGACTGCGGCGTAAGGCCGAGGTGTCCCATGACGGGAATGCCGGCCGAGAGGATGCGCTGCACCGATTCGAGAATCTCCTCGCCGCCCTCCATCTTCACGGCGTCGGCCTCGGTCTCCTTCATGATGCGCACGGCCGAGTCGAGCGCCACCTTCGAATTGCCCTGGTAGGTGCCGAACGGCAGGTCGACCACCACCAGCGCCCGCTCCACGGCACGCACTACCGAACGGGCGTGGTAGATCATCATGTCGAGCGTTATGGGAAGGGTCGTTTCGTAGCCGGCCATGACGTTGGCGGCCGAATCGCCCACCAGAATCACGTCGATGCCCGCGGCGTCGACGATCCTGGCCATCGAATAATCATAGGAAGTGAGCATGGCGATCTTCTCGCCGCGCTGCTTCATCTCCGTGAGACGATACGTCGTCACGGCTCTTACCGTACTTTCTACTGACATCTTGTTCGAGTTAGGTTTCGGAATCGGGGGCAAAGATAGAAAGTTAATTCACAATTCCCAATTAAGCGTTCGCAGTGTAGCCGTGCTGCCGGAACTTCCGGCAGCGGCAGCGTTGCATGCCGACGGCCGGCATAAGCCCGTTCCTGCTTCGTTACAACCCGGAAGTTCGGGGCGGCAACATATTCCGGCACGACCCGCCGTCGACAGCGAAAGGCAGCATATTCACCGCCCGCGACGAGCGCAAGTTCATCAAGGCTGCAACCGCGAAAAGAAGTGCCACAGCACCACGCCGCCCGAGACCGACACATTGATCGAGTGCTTGACCCCCGCCTGCGGAATCTCGATGGCGCCGTCGCAGCGGTCCACGACCTCCTGCTCCACACCGGCCACCTCGTTGCCGAAGACTAGCGCATAGCGTTTGCCCGGCTGCGGCTCGAATGCTCCGAGCATCGTCGCGCCATCGACCTGTTCCACCGCAAGGATTTCATATCCTGCGGCCCGCAGCTGCTCCACACACTCCGCAGTGTCGGCATGGTAGCTCCACGGCACGGTCAGCTCCGCACCCAGCGCCGTTTTGTGAATCTCGCGCGCCGGGGGCGTCGCCGTGATACCGCACAGGGCGATGCGTTCCACCGCAAAGGCATCGCCCGTGCGGAAAAAGGCACCGATGTTCTGCGCCGAACGCACGTTGTCGAGCACCACCGTGACGGGCATCTTGGCCCGGGCGGCATATTCCTCGGGCGTCGGACGGCCCAGTTCTTCGTTCGTGATTTTGCGCATGACGGTTTTCCGGAGTCTGTTTTCGGGGCCAAATGTAACAAATAAAAAAATTTTTGCCTACTTTTGGGGGTTCAAATCGCTTCGTCGGCATGGCTTTCAAAAAGTTCGTTCTATCGTGGTTCTGCCTCGTCTCCGTCTGCGGGGCATGCGCCCAGGAGTTTCTCGCGGGCGTCGGCTTCGAAACGCGCTTCGACAACCGCGAGTATGCCGGCAACGCGTTCGACCGGTCGCAGACGCTCTTTTCCGCCCGGCTCACGCCGCGCGCGGGGCTGGAGTGGGCTGCGAAAAACCGCTTGGTCTTCGGCGTCGACCTCCTGCAGAACTTCGGTGACAAGAGCAAGTTCCTGACCGACGTCAAGCCCCTTTTCCACTACCGTTTCGACACGCGCAACGTGCGGGCCGTCGCCGGCATCTTCGACCGCAGCGAGCTGGCGGGCCACTATTCGCGCGCCTTCTTCAGCGACTCCACGCGGTTCTACCAGAACCGTCTCGCGGGATTCCTGGGACGTTACGTCTCCACGGCTCATCCCGGCAGCTACGTCGAACTGGCCCTCGACTGGGAAGGGATGTATTCGCACCGCTCGCGCGAGATGTTCCGCATCCTCTCGGCCGGCCGCTACGCCGCCGAGCGCGGATTTTACGCGGGCTACGCCTTCTCGCTCTTCCATTTCGCCGGACGCATCGGCAACAAGAACGTCACCGACAACCTCCTGCTGAATCCCTACGCAGGATGGAAGTTCGACGCTTTCTTCGACTTCGACATCCGCGCCAATTTCCTTTTCGCGCCCCAGCGGGGCCGGAGCGTCGACAACAGCTGGCGCACACCCTGCGGCGGACAGTTGGACATCGTCCTCCGCAAATGGGGCCTCAAGCTCGAAAACAACCTCTACGCCGGCGCGAACCTTCAGCCCCTGCGCAACTACGTCTCCGATCCCGCCGCCGGGCTGACCTACGCCGAAGAGGGCCTCTATGCCGGCGAGAGTTTCTATGCCACCACCGAGCACATCTACAACCGCACGTGGGTGGGCTACGAACGGTCGTTCTTCCAGGGCACGCTCAGCGTGGAGGCCGGCATGGTCTTCCACTACGACGGAGCGGGCACAGGCACGCAGCAGGTCGTGCGGCTGAAGGTCGACATCGACAAAATCTTCCGCAAAAAACATTAAATTTCCATACCGTATGGCAACAGAGAACAGCGACATCCGGGAGAAGTCCCTCAACTTCCTCGAAGAGATCATCGAAGAGTCCATCGCCAAGGGCGAAAAACGCGTGCAGACCCGTTTCCCGCCCGAACCCAACGGATACCTCCACATCGGCCACGCCAAGAGCATCTGCATCAACTTCGGCCTGGCCAAGAAATACGGCGGCAAGTGCAACCTGCGCTTCGACGACACCAACCCCGTGAAGGAGGACGTCGAATACGTCGACTCCATCAAGCGCGACATCCGCTGGCTGGGCTTCGACTGGGCCACGGAGCGCTACGCCTCCGACTACTTCGACCAGCTCTACGAATGGGCCCTCGAGCTCATCCGCAAAGGCCTGGCCTACGTCGACGACCAGACGCAGGAGCAAATCCGCGAGAACCGCGGCACGGTGTCGGTTCCGGGCAAGGAGTCGCCGTGGCGCAACCGCACGGTCGAGGAGAACCTCGACCTCTTCGTCCGCATGAAGAACGGCGAATTCGCCGACGGCTCGAAGGTCCTGCGCGCCAAGATCGACATGGCCCACCCCAACATGCTCTTCCGCGACCCGATCATGTACCGCATCATCCACGCCGAGCACCACCGCACGGGCAGCAAATGGTGCATCTACCCGATGTACGACTACGCCCACGGCCAGAGCGACTCGATCGAGAAGATCACCCACTCGATCTGCACGCTGGAGTTCGACGTCCACCGCCCGCTCTACGACTGGTTCATCGAGGCGCTCGACATCTTCCCCTCGCACCAGTACGAATTCGCGCGTCTGAACCTCACCTACACCATGATGTCGAAGCGCAAGCTGCTGAAGCTCGTGCAGGAGGGCGCCGTCATGGGGTGGGACGACCCCCGCATGCCGACCATCTGCGCCCTGCGCCGCAAGGGATACACGCCCGCTTCGGTGCGCAATTTCGCCGAGATGGTGGGCGTGGCCAAGCGCGACAACGTCATCGACCTGGCCAAACTCGAATATTGCGTCCGCGAAGACCTCAACAAGGTCGCCGAACGCCGCATGGCGGTGCTCAATCCGCTCAAAGTCGTCATCACCAACTACGACGAGCACAAGACCGAGCTTTTCGAAGCGGTGAACAACCCCGAAAACGAAGCGGCCGGCACGCGCAAGGTGCCTTTCTCGCGCGAGATCTACATCGAGCGCGACGACTTCATGGAGAACCCGCCCAAGAAGTTCTTCCGTCTCCAGCCGGGCGGCGAGGTGCGCCTGCGCTACTCCTATCTTATCAAGTGCGAGGAGGTGGTGAAGGATGCCCAAGGCAACATCGTCGAGCTGCGCTGCACCTACGACCCCCTGTCGGGCGACGGTTCGTCGAGCGACGGCCGCCGCGTCAAGGGCGTGATCCACTGGGTGTCGGTCAAAGATGCCGTCGAGGCCGAAATCCGCCTTTTCAACCCGCTCTTCACCAAGGAGAACCCCGACGACGTGGAGGAGGGACAAACCTGGGAAGACAACCTCAATCCCGAATCAATGGTCAAGGTCACCGGTTACCTCGAACCCTCGCTGCGCGACATCCCCGTCGGACAGGCCGTGCAGTTCGAGCGCGTGGGCTACTTCTGCCCCGACACCGACACGACGCCCCAGCATCCCGTCTTCAACCGCACGGTGACGCTCAAGGACTCGTGGGCCAAGATCAACAAGGAATAACTCTCCGGCCGGACTACGGACAGTCGGGCCCACGGTTGACCTGAAACCCGGTCAGCTCGGACTACGGACAAATTGAACCGAGACCGGAAAATGCAAGCTGCCGCTACGGAATTCCATAGCGGCAGTGTTTTTATTTGAGGTTTCACGGCGGCGGTCCGAGTGGCAAAGCAAAAGCGGAGGAAATGAACGATCATTGCCCGGCCGGGGACGATCGCGCGAAGCGTGAGCCGGGCAACGGAGAATTCACAAGCTGATATTAATCCTTTCGGCAGGGATTGCAAGACAGACCCGCCGCAATACGGCGCTACATCATGTTGCCGAAGGTCCGGCGGCCGAAGAAATAACGCAGAAGCAGCGAACCGCGATAGATTCCGCAGGCGCTTCCCGCACGCGAACCGCGAACGGCACGCCGCTTGGCCCTCAAGGCCGGGTGCCACTTCAGAAAATCGCGCCATGCACGGAACACCGCGCAGAAACACGACCAATGCCCCTGCGCCAGATAGGATAAGGCCGCCAGCAGATCGAGCGCAGGCCGCACAAGCGCCACGACGAGCCGCTGGCCGGGTGCGGCGCACTTGAAAAGCATCGCCAGGTTGTTGCGATGGTTGAAGAAAATCTTGTTCGGCGAATCTACGGGGAGCGTCCCGCCGCCGAGATGCCAGACAGCGCTCTGCGGCACGATCCGCACGCGCCACCCCGCCAGCTGCATGCGCCAGCAAAGGTCGATCTCCTCCATGTGGGCGAAAAAATCGTCATCGAAACCGCCCAGCGCATGGAACACCGCGGCCCGGCAACAGAAAGCGGCGCCCGTGATCCAGAACACGTCGCGCTCGTCGTCATACTGGCCCTCGTCGCGTTCGACGATACGGAGCATCCGCCCGCGGCAGAAAGGATAGCCCAGAAAATCCATATAGCCGCCCGACGCCCCGGCATATTCGAACCGCGTGCGGTCGGCATCGGCGAGCAGCTTGGGCGCCACGGCCGCAACATCGGGGTTGCGCTCAAGGCACGCGAGCAGCGGTTCGAGCCAGCCGGCCGGCGTCCCGACATCGGAATTGAGCAACACGTAGCACTCGGCCTCGATCTGCCGCAGCGCCCGGTTGTAACCGCCGGCGAAGCCGTAGTTGCGGTCGAGCTGCAGCACCTCGACCGACGGGAAATCCCGCCGCAGCATCTCCACCGAATCGTCGGTCGAACCGTTGTCGGCGACCACCACGCCCACCCCCTCGGGTGCCGCGGCGACGACGCCCGGCAGATAGTGCCGCAGGTGCTTCGCCCCGTTCCAGTTGAGTATGACGATCTTGGTGAGGAGCATGCTATCGGACGCGTTTGTGTTTCCAGCGTTTGTGCGACCACATCCAAAGTTCGGGCCGCTCGCGGATCATCGTTTCGAGACGCCGCACGTAACGCTCCGTGATCTCGTTTTCGGCGACCGGCTCCGAACCGTCGTAGAGCAGTTCGAAAGCCATGCGGTAGCGACCCCGTTTCAAACGCTCCATGCGCACGAAGTAGACGGGGAGACCGAACTTCAGGGCCAGTTTCTCGCCGCCGTCGAAAAAGACCGTATCCTGATTGAGAAACGAGAACCACGGCACGCCGGCGCGCAGCCGGGGCGGGGCCTGGTCGGCGATGAGTCCCAGGGCCATGTTCCGGCCGTCGAGCCCCTCATCGCGGTGGCGGAGGTAGAAGCGCACGCACTCCTTCATGGCCACGGTGGTGGCATACGACGAATTGCGCAGGCGCTGGTAGAGGCGTTCCATGACGGGATCGTGCAGCGGATGATAGACCGCAACGACCTTCTGCGAGGGCTCGTAGAGACCCCAGTAGGAACAATATTCCCAACACCCGAAGTGGGCCAGCATGGCGATCCAGTCGCGGCCGCAGACCCGGCCGCGGTGTTCGTCGAGCCCCTCGATGACGAGCATTTCATGGGCTTTGCGTTCGCTGCGGTGGGCCAGGTCGACCGTGTCGACGAAAATCTCGGCCAGCGTGCGGTAGAACCGGCGCCGGACAAGCCGCAGTTCGTCCTCGCTCTTTTCCGGAAACGCGCTGCGCAAATTGGTGCGCACGACCTTCGAACGGTAGCGCAGCACATGGCAGAGCAGAAAGAAAAGCACGTTTTCGACGACGTAAAACTTGAACCAGTAGGGCATCACGGCGAAAAGCCGCATGTTCGCCCACAGGAATTCGAGCCACGCACGCTGTGCGAAATTCAGCTTGGAGGGCCGCACGGAAGCCACGATCAGGGTTCGATGAAGAGTTTGACGTTGTCGACCTTGGTGCGGATGCGCAGCCAGCGCGAGAGGGTGACGGAGTCGATCGGATGGAGCGGATCGCAGGGCGTGACCACGCAGACGACGGCCGTGTCGCGCGGTGTGCCGTCGACATCGAAAGTGATGCCCTTGGACAGCGACATGGAACCGATGTTGTGCATCATGGTGCCCGCCTCGCGCGAAATGTCCTCGACGTCGACGTTGGTCACCTCATAGCGGTCGAGCAGCGTCTTCATCCGCTCGATGCGGCGGTTCTTCTCGTCGAGCAGCTCGGAATAGCTCTGCTGCAACGAGACGACGTCGACCTTGTCGGTCGAGTTGGCCTGCCGCACGATGAGTTCGGTCTTCTCCAATCCGAAATTGCGCAGCTGGGCGCGGGCGTTCTCGATGATCTGGTCGCCCAGCGGTTCGCCCACGAGCAGCAGCTCGATGCAGGCGGGTTCGCCGCGCCGGCCGAACTCCCGGTTGGCCTCGATGACGCGCGTGTGCGGGAAATCGAAGACCTGGGCGATGTACTTGTCGGCCTTGGCCTCGAAGAGCGAGACGCTCACCATGCGGAAACCGATGATGACGCTGGGGATGAAGGTGACCAGCGAAATAGCCAGCATGATCCGCTTCACGGTGCGCTCGCGCGACTTGTCGACGAAAGCCTGCTTCTCGTATTTGAGGAACCGCACGACGGCATAGGTCGCCAAAGCGATGAATACCGAATTGATGAAGAAAAGGTAGAACGCCCCGAGAAAAAAGCGCAGCTGCCCGGTGGCGATGCCGAAACCGGCGGTGCAGAGGGGCGGGATGAGGGCCGTGGCGATGGCGACGCCGGGAATGACCGTCGAGGTGCGGTCCTGGCGCGACTGGGCCACCATGCCGGCCAGACCGCCGAAGAGGGCGATCAGCACGTCGTAGGTTGTGGGCGTGGTGCGGGCCAGCAGCTCGCTGCTGTTGGACGAAAGGGGCGAGAGGAGGAAAAAGACCGTCGAGGTGACGATCGCCACGACGAACATGAGCCCCAGGTTGCGCAACGACCGTTTCATCAGATCGAAGTCGTTGATGCCCAGTGCCAGACCCACACCCATGATGGGACCCATGATGGGCGAAACGAGCATGGCGCCGATGATGACGGCGGCCGAATTGACGTTCAGGCCCAGCGACGCGATCATCGTGGCGAAGATCAGCACCCACAGGTTGACGCCGCGGAACTCCACGCCCTTCGAAATGGAGGCGATCACCTCCTCGCGCCGGGCCTTGTCCTCGTCGAGGCTGAACCGGTCGCGCAGAAAGGCGTGCAGATCGCCGACCCACGCCGCGAAAGAGTGTTTCATGCGGCCGGCGCCGCTTTTGTTCGTATTTTCCATAACATCCTTACTGTTTTCAGTTTTCCTGCGGCCCGTCCGCTTCCTCCGGGCACCCGCTCCGGCGGCCCGGCTTGGGGCGTCCGGCCACCACGATGACGAATTCGCCCTTGGGCTCCGCGGCGCGGAAGTGGTCGAGCACCTCGGCCAAGGTGCCGCGCACGGTCTGCTCGAATTTTTTGGTCAGCTCGCGCGAAACCGACACCCGCCGCTCGGGGCCGAAGAGCTCGGCCAACTGCTCCAGACACTTCACCACGCGATAGGGCGACTCGTAGAAGATCATGGTGCGCTCCTCGTCGGCCAAGGCCTGCAGATGCTTGTTGCGGCCCTTCTTCTGCGGGAGGAACCCCTCGAAGCAGAAACGGTCGCACGGGAATCCGCTCTGCACCAGCGCGGGAATGGCGGCCGTGGCGCCGGGCAGCGTCTCGACCTCGATGCCCTGTTCGATGCAGGTGCGCACGAGCAGAAAGCCGGGATCGGAGATGCCGGGCGTTCCGGCATCGGAAACCAGAGCCACGCACCGGCCGGCAGCGATGGCCTCGGCGACCGACTGCACGGTGGCGTGCTCGTTGAACTTATGATGGGAACGGAGTTTCTTCTCGATGCCGAGGTGGCGCAGCAGAAACGACGTGGTACGCGTATCTTCGGCAAGGATGAAATCGGCCTCGCGCAGCACGGCGATGGCCCGCAAGGTAATGTCGTCGAGATTGCCGATGGGCGTAGGGACGATGTAGAGCTTGGCCATGCGTCAGGCGAATTTGCGTTCGAGCAGCTCCATGACCAGCCGCGCGCTCTCCGAATCGGGGTTCCAGGCGAAGTGCTCGGCGATGTAGATCATGCAGTCGTCGAGGCTCTGCTGGTTGTTGAGCGCCGTGATCGTAGCGTCGAATAGCACACTGTTGCCGCCGAAAAGATCGCGGATCATCAGAAATTTGTCGTTGATGCCGATGGCCTGGCGCAGGTCGGTGATGGGAGCGGCGAAACTCTTGTTCGATGCGGCCATCGTCTGGCCGAGCGTGCGGACGTCGTGGTTGATGACCTCGCCCAAGACCTGGCCCGCAGGTTCTGCGACCGGCGCTTCGGACTTGCGGGGAGCCGCAGGTGCAGGAGGTGCTGCCGGAGCGGGTGCGGGCATCGGCTCGTCGTCCAACTCCAGAATTTCGGGACCTTCGGGCTCCTCCGGTTCGGGAGCAGCGCCGACAGGCTGTTCGGTCAAGGCATCGAGGAGCACCATACCGGTGTCGTCGATGCGGAATTCATCGTCCGTCTCCGTTTCGCGCAGGACGGCGGAATCAATCCGAGCGGCAGGTTTCGGCACACTCGGCGCCGACCGCTCTGCCGCAGCCTCCGACGGTTTAGGTTCGCTGTCGTAAAGCGACATGATGACGCGCTGCTTGTGACGATGGCGCAGGGCCTCCTCGTCGGGGCCGAACAGCGACTGGGGCTCGACGGCCTGCGGCTTCTCTTCCGGCTGCTCTTGGTCCGAGGGCTGCGGCACCTCGGGCGCAGGGGCGGAAACCGGGCGGACGGGCGCTGCTTCGGGCACCGCTTCCGCAACAGGATCGGCAACGGGTTCTTCCGCAGCCTCCGGTGCGGGATAGGCTACCGGCTCGCGGCGCGGAACGGGCTGAGGAGTCGGGACCGGATCGGGCTCGTCGTCGAACTCGATGATCTCGGGGTCCCCGTCGTCCGAATCGGCGTAAAACGGGCCGGCGGACTCGGCGGAAGCCATGAACCCGGAAGAAACCGAGCCGGAACCGGCAGTCTCCGGCGAAGCGGCCGGATACTCGGGTTCGGCGGAGTCGTCGAGCGAGAGCACCTCGCTCAGATCGACCATTTCGATGGCGGACTCCTCGGCCATAGGCCGTGCACGCCGGCGCGGACGACCCTGCACGGGTCTCTCCGGCGCTGCGGCCGCAGCGGGAATATACGCATGGAAACGTCCTCCCGTCACCTCGGGACCGAAACGCAGGGCCTCGTAGACGGCGCGCAACTTCTCGAGCACCAAGTCGTGCTCGAGCTGCGAAACGGGCCGCTGTCCGGACCAGCCGCCGACCAGTTCGGAAAGTTTGCGCAACTCGCTCTTTATCTCTTTCAGATCCATCGTTCTTCGTAAAATTTCCGCAGACAACGCAATCACCGCGCCGGAACCGTTTCCGGCAACCGCACATCCGGCAATCCACCGGCGCGCAGGGGCTTGCGGAACGGATCGCTCCGGCCGGATCGCACCCTGTGCGTTCCGCCGGCGATTCATCCGGCACAAAGATATTAAAATATGTGTTTTTCGTCAAACAATGGAGTGAGAAAATACACGTTTTCGATAGGCCGGGAGCAAAGCCGGACTTGTTCGAGGTTTGCCGAAGCAAGAAAACCGGCGCGGCATCGAACCGCCGTTCGTTCAATATGTATCTCTTCGTTGCCCTGCCCGCGCTCTGCGCAATGGCCCCGGCCGGACAACAAAAAAGCTGCAATTTGCTCAATTCCGCTCCGGGAATACTCAAATAAATTTGGCATTCAGCCCGGCTTATTCGACTTTGACTTTGTCGAAGATACTGCGTCTCGGCATAATCAAGCTGACGCTTGCTTCTGCGCTCGGCTTATTCGACTTTGGCTGCGCCCAAGTTACTCCCGCTCGGCAAAATGCAAGCAAGCTTGCTTTTGCTCTCGCTTATTCGTATCTTTGGCTCCGCCTTAGATACTTCCGCCTCGGGAATGCTCAAATAAATTTGGCATTCCGCTCGGCTTATTCGTATCTTTGCCCATCGAAACGAAAAACACCAAACGGATATGGCTCTTCAATGCGGCATCGTAGGATTGCCCAACGTCGGTAAATCGACCCTTTTCAACTGCCTGTCGAACGCCAAGGCGCAGGCGGCCAACTTCCCGTTCTGCACCATCGAACCCAACGTGGGCGTGATCACCGTGCCCGACGAGCGGCTCGTACGGCTGGCCGAGATCGACAACCCCAAGCGGGTGGTGCCGACGACCATCGAAATCGTGGACATCGCCGGACTGGTCAAAGGCGCCTCCAAGGGCGAAGGCCTGGGCAACAAGTTTCTGGGCAACATCCGCAACACGCACGCCATCATCCACGTACTGCGCTGCTTCGAAAACGGCAACATCACCCATGTCGACGGCTCTGTCGACCCGGTGCGCGACAAGGGGATCATCGACACGGAACTCCAGCTCAAGGACCTGGAGACCGTCGAAGCCCGGCTGGGCAAGATCCAGAAGCAAGCGGCCGTAGGCGGCGACAAGAACGCCAAACGGCAGGTGGAGCTGCTGCTGCAATACAAGGCGGCGCTGGAGCAGGGTCTTTCGGCCCGCACGGTCGAACTGGAGAAAGAGGACCGCAAGCTGGTCGCCGACCTCAACCTGCTGACCGACAAACCGGTGCTCTACGTCTGCAACGTCGACGAAAAGAGCGCCGCCACGGGCAACGCCCACACCGAAGCGGTGCGGGCCACGATCGCAGGCGAGAAAGCCGAAATGCTGGTCATCGCCGCGGCGACCGAAGCCGACATCGCCGAACTGGAGAGCTACGAAGAACGGCAGATGTTCCTCGAAGACCTCGGTCTGAAGGAGTCGGGCGTGGCGCGTCTGATCAAATCGGCCTACAAATTGCTGAACCTCGAAACGTTCTTCACCACCGGAGCCGACGAGACCCGCGCCTGGACCTACTCGCGCGGAATGAAGGCACCGCAGACGGCCGGCGTCATCCACACCGACTTCGAGCGGGGCTTCATCCGCGCCGAAGTGATCAAGTACGACGACTACGTGACCCTGGGCTCGGAAAAGGCGTGCCGCGACGCAGGCAAGATCGGCATCGAGGGGAAAGAATATATCGTACAGGACGGCGACATCATGCACTTCCTGTTCAACGTATAACCGTTTAAAACGCACATCATGAAAAAGTACATCGTCGTTGCCGCAGCCGCCGTGACGGCTCTGCTCTGCGCCTGGGTGCTGGCCCGCGCCTACACCTACAAGTATCGTTCGCAGGACACCATCGTGGTGACAGGACTGGGCGAAACCGAGTTCACCTCCGACCTGATCGTCTGGACCGGCACGCTGACCGCCGAGGCGCAGGACGCCGCCACGGGCTATGCCCAGATCGAGGCCAGCAAGGCCAAGGTGCAGCAGTATCTCACCGCGAAAGGCCTGCCCGCCGACGCCGTGGTCTTCGAGTTCGTCAACGTGGAGAAGCAGTTCACCCCCGTCTACAACGCCAACGGCAACTGGGCCGGCCAGCGCTTCGCAGGCTACGGACTGCGCCAGCGCTTCACCGTGGAGTCGACCGAAGTGGAGAAAGTGGAGACCATCTCGCGCGAGATTTCGTCGCTCATCGCCCAGGGCGTGGCCATCGAGGCCTACGCACCTAACTACTATTACACCAAGCTCGACGACGTGAAGATGGGGCTCATCGAAACCGCATCGGCCGACGCACGCACGCGCGCTGAGAAAATCGCCGTCAACGCCGGAGCCAGAATCGGCGGCGTGGCTTCAGCACGCATGGGCGTCTTCCAGATCACGGGAGCCAACACCAACGAGGAGTTCGCGGCCGGCGGTTCGTTCAACACCTCGTCGCGCAACAAGAAGGCCCGCATCACCATGCGGATCGAATACCGGATCAAATAACAATCGGAAGCCAGGGCTTTGCACGCGTCCAGCAAAGGTCCGCGGTCCGTTCCGGATCCCCTTGCGGGGACTTGACCACACACGTCCCGGACAGGCAGCGACCGACCTTGCCCCGAACGCCTTCGGACCAGCAGCGTTGGCAGTCCCCGCCCGGTTGAAACCGGCACCTACTCCGCCCGTTCGCAAAGTCCGGCCCTTAACATTTCGCTTTTAACCTTCCACTTTTCACCTTAAATAAATGGAAAGACCTGTCAGAGTACGTTTCGCGCCCAGTCCCACGGGACCGCTGCACATCGGCGGCGTCCGCACGGCGCTCTACAACTACCTCTTCGCCCGCCAGCACGGGGGCACGATGATCCTGCGCATCGAAGACACCGATTCGCAGCGTTTCGTGCCGGGAGCCGAAGACTACATCATGGAATCGCTCAAGTGGTGCGGCATCGAGATCGACGAAGGCGTCGGTGTCGGCGGCCCCCACGCTCCCTACCGCCAGAGCGAGCGGCGCGAAATCTATCTGAAATACGCCCTGCAGCTCGTCGAAGCAGGCTGGGCCTACTATGCGTTCGATTCGGCCGAGGAGCTCGACGCCCTGCGCAAGGAAGCCGAAGCCCGCGGCGAAGCCTTCGCCTACAACCACGAGGTGCGCGGCAAACTGGCCACCTCGCTAACGCTGCCGGCCGACGAGGTCAAGGCCCGCATCGACCGCGGCGACCAGTGGGTCATCCGCTTCAAGATGCCCGTAGACGAAGTGGTGAAGATGGACGATCTGATCCGCGGCCACGTGGAGGTCAACACCTCAACGCTCGACGACAAGGTGCTCTACAAGTCGGCCGACGCACTGCCCACCTACCACCTGGCCAACATTGTCGACGACCATCTGATGGAGGTCTCGCACGTCATCCGCGGCGAGGAGTGGCTCCCCTCGCTGCCGCTCCACTACCTGCTCTACAAGGCGTTCGGCTGGAGCGGCACGCAGCCCGCCTTCGCCCACCTGCCGCTGCTGCTCAAACCCACGGGCGGCGGCAAGCTCTCGAAGCGCGACGGCGACAAGATGGGCTTCCCGGTCTTCCCGCTCTTCTGGAAGTCGCCCGCCACGGGCGAGACGGCCCGCGGCTACCGCGAGGACGGCTACTTCCCCGAGGCGTTCATCAACATGCTGGCCCTCCTGGGCTGGAACCCCGGCACGGAACAGGAGCTGTTCTCCATGCAGGAGCTCATCGACAGCTTCTCGCTGGAGCGCGTCTCGAAATCGGGCGCCCGTTTCCAGCCCGACAAGGCCAAGTGGTTCAATGCACAGTACATGCACCACAAGAGCGACGCCGAGCTGGCCGCGCTCTACCAGCCGATCCTGCGCGAACACGGCATCGAAGTGCCGGACGCGCTGGCAGGCCGTGCGGCAGGCATCATGAAAGAACGCGCCACGTTCATCACCGATCTGTGGGACCTCACGTCGTTCTTCTTCGTGGCACCGGCCGAATACGAGGAGAAGCAGACCCGCAAATACTGGAAAGGCGACAACCCGGCCATCCTGCGCGAACTGCGCGACGTGCTGGCCGCGATCGACGACTTCTCGCTGGAAAACACCGAACGCATCGTCCACGCCTGGATCGAGGAGAAGGGCTACGGCATGGGCCAGGTGATGAACACGCTGCGCCTGGCGCTCGTGGGAGCAGGCAAAGGCCCCGGCATGTACGACGTGACGGCCTTCATCGGCAAGGAAGAGAGCCTGCGCCGCATCGACCGCATCCTGCAGACGCTGAAACCCGCCGAATGATGGAGATCGAACAACACCTGTGGGGCATGACGCCCGAGGGCGAGGCCATCGTTCTCTACACCATGCGCAACGCACAGGGCGCCGAGGTGAAACTCACCAACTACGGTGCCGCCATCGTGAGCATCGTCGTACCCGACCGCGAGGGACGCATGGCCGACGTGGCGCTGGGCTACAAACGCCCCGAAGGCTACTTCTTCGACGGCGCCGCAAGCGGCAAGACGGTGGGGCGAGTGGCCAACCGCATCGCCTACGGCCGCATGACGATCGAGGGCGAAGAATATGCGCTCGAAGTCAACAACGGCCCCAACCACCTCCACGGGGGCACGAAGAACTTCGCCAACCGCGTGTGGGAAAGCCGCGTGGAGACCAACCGCGTGGTGATGGACCTCCTTTCGGAAGACGGCGACCAGGGCTACCCGGGCGAACTGAGCGTAGAAGCGATCTTCGACTTCGACGACGAGTGCTCGCTGGAGATCACCTACCTGGCCCGCACCGACCGCACGACACCGGTCAACCTGACCAACCACGTCTACTTCAACCTTTCGGGCGAAGCGAGCGGCCCGGTACTCGACCACGAACTGCGGCTCAACAGCACCCAAGTGCTGGAGATGAACGAGCGGCAGATTCCCACCGGACGTCTGCTCGACGTCGCAGGCACCCCGCAGGACTTCACGGAGTTCCGCCCTTTCCGCCCCGGCATCGACTCGGAGTTCAACCATATCCGCGACTTCCGGGGCTACGACCATCCGTTCGTCATCGAGGGCTGGAAACCCGGCATTCTGGGCGAAGCCGGCTACCTGCGCGACCCGCACTCGGGCCGGCAGGTCGAAGTGCTGACCTCGCAGCCCGGCGTGATGATCTATACGGGCAACTGGCTCGCCGGCGGATGCCCCGAGACCAAATCGGGCGGCCGCTACGCCGACCATGCCGGCGTGGCGATCGAGTGCCAGAACCACCCCGACGCCGTGAACCGGCCCGAATTCCCCTCGCCGCTGCTGCGGCCCGGCGAACTCTACTGCCAGAAAACCGTCTATCGGTTCGGAACATACTGACACTCCGACCCGCTGCTCTACCGGGCCCGCTCCACGCTTGGAAGCGGGCCTTTTTTTCGTTCGTACCGAGACAAATCCGGTTGGAGCTGCATTCGTTCAGGCCCGCTCCGCCTTTCAGGCGAACGGGCCGCAGCCTCCCCTGACGAAGGCCCCAACCATCCGGCTGTCGCCGGGCATGCACTCCGCAAACGCGGCACCGGAATAGTTAGCGTAAAATATACGATAAGAAAAGCCGGACAAAAAGACTCCCGAAAGCCAAACGGGCAGCAAGAAAAACGACAGCAGACCGAAAGAAGACGCGACAAAGCGGAAACGACGGGCCGAAACAGCAAGAAACACAGCGCGGAACAGTTAGCGTAAAACCGACCCTAATGATTGTTTTTCCGGGCCGGAATGCCTAATTTTACATGCACAACCCGACCGCAAACACCCGACCATGTCCGTACAGACGAACCAATCGCTTTCGGTCGACTGCGCCGTCTTCGGATTCGACGGCCGGTCGCTGAAGGTCCTGCTTATCGAACGCCGCGACTACAATCCCGAAACGCACCTCGACCGGCTGAAACTCCCCGGCGCGATGATCCAGGAGAACGAGACGCTGCCCCGGGCGGCAAACCGCGTGCTGGCCGAAGCGACGGGCCTGCGGGAAATCTACCTCAAGCAGATGGAGATCTTCTCCGACCCCGACCGCGTGACGGGCGAGGAGCTGGAGTGGATCAACCGCTACCACGGCATCCGCACCGAGCGCGTGGTGACGGTGGGCTACTATGCACTGGTCAAACTCGACCGCCGCATGATCGCCTACACCGCCGAGAAACGGGCCCAGTGGGTCGAGGTCGAGTCGATCCAGCACCTGGCCATGGACCACAAGCAGATTCTTTCGACGGCGCTGGGCCACCTGTGCCGCGAGATGCTGCAGTCGCCCGTGGCGTTCGAGCTGCTGCCCCGCAAGTTCACCATCCGCCAGCTTCAGAATCTTTACGCGGCGGTGCTGGGCATCGAGATCGACAACCGCAATTTCCGCAAGAAAATCCTCGGCTCGGGGTTCCTCATCCCCACCGACGAGCGCGAAAAAGGCGTGTCGCACAAGCCGGCGCGCTACTACACCTTCGACAAGACGGCCTACAAACGGGCGCTCAAGGAGAAACTGCGCCTGGGATTCATCAACAACTGGCGATACTGAAAAACACACGCATACACATGAAAACCTTAGGTATAGACATCGGCTCCTCGTCGGTCAAGGTCTCGCTGCTCGACGTCGAGACAGGCGCCTGCGTCGCTTCGTCGACCAACCCCGCGCAGGAGATGCGCATCGACGCTCCGCAGTCGGGCTGGGCCGAACAGGACCCCGAAATGTGGTGGCGCTACGCCACGGAAGGCATCCGCAAGATAGCCGCCGAACACCCCATGAGCGACGTGCGCGCCATCGGCATCACCTACCAGATGCACGGGCTGGTCTGCGTGGACAAGAGCGGCCGGCCGCTGCGCAAGGCGATCATCTGGTGCGACTCGCGCGCCGTGGAGATCGGCGCCGAAGCGCTGGAGCGCATCGGCCGCGACTACTGCCTGGAGCACGCGCTCAACTCGCCGGGCAACTTCACGGCCTCGAAGCTGGCATGGGTCAAGCGCAACGAACCGGAGCTTTTCGACCGCATCGACCGCTTCATGCTGCCGGGCGACTACCTGGCCTACCGCCTCTCGGGCGAAATATCGACCACCGTCAGCGGACTCTCGGAACAGATTCTGTGGGACTTCAAGGAGGAGCGCCGCGCCGACTTCGTGGCCGACTGCTACGGCATTCCCCACCGAATGATTCCCGACGCCGGCGTCTCGATCGGCATCGGCGCCCGCACGAATGCGGCAACCGAGACGCTCCTGGGCATCCCGGCCGGCACCCCGATCAGCTACCGGGCCGGCGACCAGCCCAACAACGCCTTCTCGCTCAACGTGATGGACACGGGCGAAATCGCCGCGACGGGCGGCACGAGCGGCGTGGTCTACGGCGTGGTCGACACCCCGAAAGCCGACCCCAAATCGCGCGTGAACACCTTCGTGCATGTCAACCACACGGCGGCCGACCCGCGCTACGGCATTCTGCTGTGCATCAACGGCACAGGCATCCTCAACTCGTGGGTGCGCCGCCACATCGCCCAGGAAAAGATAAGCTACGCTGAAATGAACGAACTGGCGGAGCAGGCCCCGGCGGGCTGCGACGGAGTGCTGATGCTGCCTTTCGGCAACGGCGCCGAACGCATGCTCGAAAACCGCTGCACGGGCGCCTCGGTCGAAGGCATCGACCTCAACCGACACACGACGGCGCACCTGCTGCGCGCGGCACAGGAGGGCATCGCCTACTCGTTCCGCTACGGCATCGACATCATGCGCACGCTGGGACTGCGGCCCGACGTCATCCGCGCCGGACGCGCCAACCTGTTCCTCTCGCCGCTCTTCCGCCGCACGCTGGCGACGCTGACGGGCGCGCGCATCGAACTGTTCGACACCGACGGCGCCTTGGGTGCGGCCCGCGGCGCAGCGCTCGGAGCCGGGCTCTACCGCTCGCGCGACGAAGCCTTCGCCTCGCTCCGCAAGCTGGAAGTCATCGAACCCGAAGCTGCCGACCGCGATGCGCTGGAAGCCGCCTACGAACGCTGGAAAAAGGCGCTGGAAGAACACTTGCAACGATAAATGCGGCTCTGTGAGCCGCGCGGGCCGCAGCCTCCCCCTGCGGAGGCCCGCAACGTGCCTCGCGCAGGCTGCGTCCGCAAAAAACAGAACAAAAGCATAATAATATAAACCAAAAACCTAACGACAATGGCAAAAACCTATTTCCCGACCGTGGGCAAGATCGCATTCGAAGGCGCGTCTTCGAAAAACCCGATGGCATTCCGCTACTACGAACCCGAACGCATGGTCAAGGGCCGCAAGATGAAAGATTGGCTGCGCTTCTCGATGGCGTGGTGGCACACCCTCTGCGCCGAGGGCGCCGACCAGTTCGGCGGCGGCACGAAGACGTTCTCCTGGAACGAGTCGGCCTGCCCCATCGAACGCGCCAAGGCGAAGATGGACGCCGGATTCGAGTTCATGCAGAAGATGGGCATCGAATACTACTGCTTCCACGACGTGGACCTGGTGGACGAGGACCCCGATCCCGTCAAATACGAACAGAACCTGCGCGAAATCGTGGCCTATGCCAAGCAAAAGCAGGCCGAGACGGGCATCAAGCTGCTGTGGGGCACGGCCAACGTCTTCGGCAATGCCCGCTACATGAACGGCGCCTCGACCAACCCCGACTTCGACACGGCGGCCCGCGCGATGCTGCAGATCAAGAACGCCATCGACGCCACCATCGAGCTGGGCGGTGAAAACTACGTATTCTGGGGCGGCCGCGAAGGCTACATGTCGCTGCTCAACACCGACATGAAGCGAGAAAAGGAACACATGGCAACAATGCTGACCATGGCCCGCGACTACGCCCGCTCGAAGGGCTTCAAGGGCAACTTCCTGATCGAACCCAAGCCCATGGAGCCCATGAAGCACCAGTACGACGTCGACACCGAGACGGTCATCGGCTTCCTGCGCGCCCACGGACTTGACAAGGATTTCAAGGTCAACATCGAGGTGAACCACGCCACGCTGGCCGGCCACACCTTCGAACACGAGCTGCAGTGCGCCGTCGACGCCGGCATGCTGGGCTCGATCGACGCCAACCGCGGCGACTACCAGAACGGCTGGGACACCGACCAGTTCCCCATCGACCTCTACGAGATGGTGCAGGCCATGATGGTGATCGTGCGCGGCGGCGGCCTGCAGGGCGGCGGCACCAACTTCGACGCCAAGACCCGCCGCAACTCGACCGACCCCGAAGACCTCTTCATCGCCCACATCGCCGCAATGGACGTGATGGCCCGGGCGCTGCTGATCGCGGCCGACCTGCTGGACAACTCGCCCTACCAGAAGATGCTCGCCGAACGCTACGCCTCCTACGACAAGGGCGAAGGCAAAGCTTTCGAAGAAGGCAAGCTGACGCTGGAGCAGGTGGCCGACTATGCCCGCACCCACGAACCCGTGCAGCACAGCGGCAAGCAGGAGCTCTACGAAGCCATCCTGAACATGTATATGTAGCACCCCTGCTGCCGGCCGGCGCCCCGAAC
>ERZ778516.363-NODE-363-length-38258-cov-5.580242_pt1 | contig 38258 bp, 37 predicted proteins | sample MGYA00510342_ERZ778516 | MGnify/ENA primary metagenome ERZ778516 (study PRJEB29527, sample SAMN07138961) | mouse gut metagenome | material: feces | host: mouse | place: China:Nanjing | collected 2016-01-25 ...
GGATTTATTAAAAATGAAGGAAAAGAATGAAAATTTGGCTGAAATCTGGGACTTGTATGATAAAAACAGAATCCCCACCGGCAAAACTCACAAAAGAGGGGAACCTATGAAAAAAGAAGATTATCATCTGGCGGTTCATGTCTGTATTTTTAACAGCAAAAATGAGCTTTTGATTCAACAGAGGCAGCCATTTAAGGAGGGCTGGCCAAATATGTGGGATTTGACCGTAGGTGGTTCTGCCACAAGCGGAGATACCAGTCAGAGCGCGGCAGAAAGAGAGGTATTTGAAGAAATAGGACTAAAACTCGACTTGTCGGATATCAGACCCGTATTTACTATTAATTTTCCTGACGGCTTTGATGATTATTATCTGATAGAACAGGATGTTGACCTTTCAAAATTAAAACTTCAAGAAACAGAGGTTCAGAGAGTAAAGTGGGCAGGGAAAGAAGAAGTTCTGAAAATGGAAGAGGAAGGTTTAATGATTCCTTACTGGTTTTTAGAAAGATTATTTGAAATTAAAAACTATAATATAAATCGCCATACATTAAGAATAAAAGATGCAGAAATAAAAAACCTGCCTTCCTGGATGAGTCTTGTGGAAATTGTAAGAGAGTCATTTCCAGGGCTTGAAACTGAGAAAGATATGGAAGAATACAGAAAAACTGTTATTAAATTTATTGAACAGAAACGTGCCATTTGTGCAGTAGATGGAAATATGGTAATAGGAATTCTTTTATATTCCAAAACACGAAATATGCTTTGTTGTATGGCGGTACATCCAGAATACAGAAGACAGAAAATTGGAAGCAAAATGATACAAAGAATGCTGCAAAATCTGGATACAAAGAAGGATATTGTAGTGGAAACTTTCCGTCAAGAAGATGAAAAAGGAAAAGAAACAAGAGAATTTTATAAATCACTTGGATTTGAAGAGGGAGAACTTTGCTATTCTGATAGTCAGTATCCAGTACAAAAGTTTGTTTTAAAAGGAATGAAAGATAGTGAAAAAATATAGTAAAAATCATCTTTATTTGTTATAATAAATCCTGAAAATATAGAAAAACACGAAAAAATATGTCAGTTCACATATATGGGAAAGGATAATCATGTCTATCAGATTTAAAAAGATAAGAAAAACCTGCAATTCTTATAAAGAGATAAAGAAACTATATCACACAGCATTTCCAGCAGATGAAAGAATCCCTTTCTGGTTTCTTATGACAAAATCAAAAAAGGATTATGTACAGTTTTACAGTGTATATGAAAAAGATAAATGGGTAGGTTTTGTCTATTTTATCTACTATCAGGATATTCTTTATATTTATTATCTTGCAGTCAGTGAGAAGGAAAGAGGAGCCGGATATGGAAGTAAAATCCTAAAAAAAATCACCACAAAACATCAAAATAAGCGCATAATTTTATTTATTGAACCCGTAGATAAAAGGGCGAAAAATTATGAAGAGAGAGTGAATCGGAAAAAATTTTATGAAAAAAACGGATTTCGAGATTTAAATTATCTGGCTGTTGAAAAAAATGTCATTTATTCCGTGCTTGGCTATGGAAACAGCGTATCAAAAAAAGAGTATCTTTCACTGATGAAAAATTATTTTGGAAAAATATTATTTACTCTTTACTATAAAAAGGAAGCTGACTTGAAGAAAGAGTGATAAAACATAGAAGGAATATAAAATGGAAAGAGAATCATTGACAGCATTAAGTATATCAACCTTTTTCCGGGCTGGCATATGGCTGAAAAAGCAATGGAGAAATTTGAATGATAAATCAAAAGAAAATAAAAATAGACCCGCATTTATTAACCTATATTTACGAATCGCTGCATCGCTATCCGGATAATCTTTATGATATCACAAAAATCAAACAGTTAGATTGCAACGGAAACATTCCTCCCTATAATTTTTATTATGAAAATGTTCCCGTTATTATTGAAATATGTGACGGCGCATGGGATATTATCGGAGAAATGAAAAATTTAAAAAAACTGGTAATACAAAATATTAAACTGCCGGATTTTTCATTTCTTGAAAAATGCGTCAGGCTGGAAAAGCTGGTATTGATACAGACAAATTTTTCAGACTGTATGCCGCTGAAAAAGCTTACAAATTTAAAAAGCCTGACGCTTGAATATATAGACACACTTGCAAACGCAGAGATACTCTCAGACTTAAACTGCCAAATAACAGACCAGGCACACAAGATTCTGATACCGATAGTTGTTGTAGGCGCAGAGCTAGAAACAGACGAAAACTGGAAAGATATAGAGGATGTTTTTGCGGAATATCTGAATTATACATATATACAATCTTCTGAAAAAGACAGCGAAGCTTATTCACATGATAATCCGATATGTCATGCTATTTATACTGCAGATAAAGAAAGCGAAGTGCTGGACTGGTTTTTGGACTGGCTTTATTTGTCTATTCAACAGGGAAAACTTGTGAAGCTGTTTGCCACAAAAAAAATAAAAGATTCATTTGAATGTACACTTACAGTCAGTTGCAAAGAAGGGTGGGCATCAATCATTATAGAAGAGATAATTACAGAAGAGGAATACGAAGAGGGTGAGTTTGACTCTGAATTTGAACCACAATCCGTCTTTTTCTACTATCATAATCCTTCCTGTCCGAGTGACTGCGAGGAATCTCCGGCATATATCGAGGAAGGCATGCCAGTTCCAAAAGCGCTCTCGTGCGATAATCTTTATGAAGCGGCAGAAATCATTCTGTATTTTATAAAAACAGGGAAACTCTATCCACCGACAGAATGGTACGGATACCTGGATTGGATATAGAATATTCTGCATCTGAGTAAAATGTCAAAAAGAAATTTATAAAAAATTATAAAAACAGCTTGCCAATACCGGTATTTTATGATATACTATTTAAGTCTTTGATATGGGCCGGTGTGGCGGAATGGCAGACGCGGCAGACTCAAAATCTGTTTATGGCAACATAGTGCGGGTTCAAGTCCCGCCACCGGCATTTTAAACACAAACCCAGTATATACTGGGTTTTTTCATTTCATAGGAACGTTTGATAGAAAATTGCAGAGAATCGAAAAGGAATCCGGGTGAAAATATGGATTGTCAGGAATTTGATAAGCATATCCAAGCTTTTATAGATAAAAAAATAGAATATGCAAGACTTGATGATTTTATAGAGCATTACAGGCATTGCAAAGACTGTCATGAAGAACTGGAAATTAATTTTCTTCTTGCCTATGTTCTGGGAGAAGAAGACAGACCTGTGTTTAATCTATCCAAAGAACTGAATAAGCATATTCAGGATGAAGTAATAAAAAAAGAGAAATACTATAAAAAAAGACTTTTTCGTATCTTATTTTTTTGTTTTACAGAATCTATCACACTGTTGACAGTCATATATTTTCTCGTGATTCTGCTTTCATGGATGTGATATGTTTTAACAACTTGAAATGTAAAAAATTTTTATAAAGTAAAAGAAATTAAGAAAGGTTTGATAAATAATGTCTGAAAAAAAAATAGTTTTAATTGACGGTCACAGTATATTAACCAGAGCATTTTTCGGAGTACCGGATTTGTCAAATGCCTCCGGACTTCATACAAATGCAGTTTACGGTTTCTTAAATATTATGTTTAAGATACTTGAAGAAGAAAAACCGGATTCTCTTATGGTCGCTTTTGATATTAAAGCACCTACGTTTCGGCATAAAATGTATCAGGCATACAAAGGCACCAGAAAGCCAATGCCCGATGAGCTGCACGAGCAGGTTCCAATGATTCAGGAGCTGCTTGCAGCCATGAATATAAAAATCGTTACCCTTGAGGGCTATGAAGCGGATGACATTTTGGGAACTGCTGCCAAGCAGGCCGAACAGGAGGGATATTCCGTTGTAATTGTATCTGGCGACAGGGATTTACTACAGCTTGCTACTGATAAAATTCTTGTAAGAATTCCAAAGACCAAACAGGGCGGCACGGAGATAGAAAACTATTATGCTGCCGATGTTATAGAAAAATACGGAGTAAATCCTGTTGAATTTATTGATATGAAGGGACTGATGGGTGATACGTCAGACAATATTCCCGGAGTGAAAAGCATCGGTGAAAAGACTGCCGCCAAACTAATTAAAGAATATCAGACCATTGAAAATATTTATGACCATATTGATTCCATAAAGCCGGACAGAACCAGAAATGCTTTGATAAATGACAAAGAAAACGCATATTTAAGCAAGGTACTGGCAACCATTAATATCAATTCTCCGATTTCTTTAAATTTATCAGAATGTAAACTTGAAAATATTTATAATGAAAATTCTTACCAAATTATTAAAAAATTCGGCTTTAAATCATTCGCAGGCAGATTTTCCAGCGAGGTTTCGGAGGCTGCCATTCACTTTGACCCAATGGAAAAACTCGTGTATATAAAAAACAAAAGTCAGTTTTATCACTTGAAAGAAGAGCTGTTCAAAATTTCAAAGCATACTGTGATTGGATATAGCGACTGCTTTTCAAATGACTCGATGGTATCTGTGATATGCCTTTCTTTTGAAGATAAAATATGGATAGTGGAAAGCAGCACTTCTGATGCTTTCAGTCAGACCGGTTTGCCGCTTGCTTTTCAGACTGCCCTTTTAAATTCTGGCGGCAATCAGGCAGCTTCAAATACTGGTGGTACTGACTGGCCGGATGAGGATAATATTACAGAAGCAGACCTGAAAAATCTTCTGCCGGACCTTTGCGCAGCCAGAAAGAAAATAAGCCTTTTTGATTTAAAGAGCATATTAAAACATGTAAAATTAGAACTAAATACAGACATAATTATCTATGATTGTATGGTTTGCGCCTATCTGCTGAATCCATTGAATGACAGCTATGATTATGATTATGTTTTAAATAAATGTCTTGGAGTACAGACAGAAGCCAGAAATGAACTGCTTGGAAAAAGTTCTTTGGCGCAGATGTTTTTTGATGACAAAAAGAAATTTGACAAGATTCTTGCGACTATGGCTCTTGCAGCTTCAAAATCCTGTCCGGTTCTTGAAAAAGAGCTTGAACAGTGCGGTATGCACAAATTATATACACAGATTGAATATCCTCTGATTTTCGTTCTGGACAGTATGGAAAAAGAAGGTGTATTGATTGATGAACAGGCCTTAAAACAGTATGGAGAAAAGTTGTCTGTCAGTATTCATAAAATCGAAAAAGAGATTTATGATGAAACCGGAGAGGAATTTAATATCAATTCCCCAAAACAACTGGGCGTGATTCTTTTTGAAAAAATGAAGCTGCCCGGCGGAAAAAAGACAAAAACAGGATATTCCACAAGTGCCGAGGTTTTGGAAAAACTTGCTGTCAATACTCCGGTAGTAAATAAAATTCTTGAATATCGTCAGCTTACAAAATTAAAATCTACCTATGCAGACGGGCTTCGAAACTTTGTAAATTATGATGGCAGAATCCACGGAACCTTTAATCAAACTATTACCGCCACCGGAAGAATCAGCAGTACGGACCCGAACCTCCAGAATATTCCGATTCGTATGGAAATCGGTCAGAAAATCCGTGAAGTGTTTATTCCAAAGCAGGGCTGTACCTTTATAGATGCGGATTATTCCCAGATTGAGCTTCGAATCCTTGCGCATATGTCAGGAGACGAAAATCTGATTGAAGCATATAACAGTGAGCAGGATATTCATAAAATCACTGCTTCAAAGGTATTTCAGACACCATTAGATGAAGTGACTCCTCTGATGAGAAGAAACGCCAAAGCGGTAAACTTCGGTATTGTCTATGGTATCAGCTCCTTTGGGTTAAGTCAGGATTTAAGTATCGGAAAAAAAGAAGCGGGAGAATATATAAAACAATATTTTGACACCTATCCAAAGGTAAAGGAATTTCTTGACACCACAGTAGAACATGCAAAGAAAGACGGATATGTGACTACACTTTTTGGAAGACGCAGACCGATTCCGGAATTAAAATCTTCTAATTTTGCACAGCGCTCCTTTGGAGAACGTGCCGCCATGAATTCAGCGGTTCAGGGTACTGCTGCCGATATTATGAAAATTGCCATGATTCAGGTATATAAAAAACTGAAAGAGGAAAATCTGAAATCAAAGCTTATTTTGCAGGTGCATGATGAAATTTTAATTGAAACGGCAGAAGAAGAGACTGAAAAAGTAAAAGAAATCATATTAAAGGAAATGACATGTGCTGCAAAACTTTCCGTAAAGCTTGAGGTAGGTCTGGAAACCGGAAAGAACTGGCTGGAGGCACATTAAAAAATGATAATCGGAATTACAGGCGGTGTAGGGTGTGGAAAATCCACTGTACTTCATATATTAAAACAGGAATTTCACTGTTATACCATAGAGGCCGATAAGGTGGGACATCTTGTAATGCAGAAAGGAACAGAGGCATATCAGCAGATTGTTTCCACCTTTGGAAATGAAATTCTTGACACAGACCTTGAGATAGACAGAAAAAGGCTGGCGGGAATTGTATTTTCAGACAGAGAAAAGTTGAAAAAGCTCAATCAGATTGTGCATCCGGCTGTAAAAAGCCATATAAAAAATGAGATAGAACAGGTGACTCATTCAGGAAATCATTCCATAATTATATTGGAAGCGGCACTTTTGATTGAGGAGAAGTATCCTGAATTTTGTGATGAAGTCTGGTATATTTATGCAGATGAGCAGGAGAGAATCAGGCGTCTGAAAAAAAGTCGGGGATATACCGAAGAAAAAATCAGAGAAATTATGGAGAATCAGCTTAGTGAAGAGGAATTTCTGAAAAACTGTGATAGAAAAATAGACAACAGTCGTGATTTTGAAGCTGCCTGTCAGCAAATAAAAAAACTTTTTGAGAGGTTTACATATGGACGATAAAAAAAGAAATGCAGACAATCTTATATTTGGCCTTGATATAGGTACAAGAAGCGTTGTGGGGTCCGTCGGTTATATGGAGCGCGATAAGTTTAATGTTGTGGCCCATTATGTAAAGGAGCATGATACCCGCGCCATGTTAGACGGGCAGATTCATGATATTCAAAAGGTGGGAGAAACCATTGGTTTTGTAAAGCATGAGCTGGAAAAACAACTTGGGGAAGTAAAGCTGACTCAGGTCTGTATCGCCGCCGCAGGACGTCTTTTAAAGACTGTTACTGTACATGTGGAGATGGAGCATAACGGAGAAACTGCCGTTACCAGTGAGGATATCTATTCACTGGATTCTCTTGGAATAGAAAAGGCATATGAGATTATACGCTCACAAAATGATATTTTATCCTTTTACTGTGTAGGCTATACAGTAGTAAAATACTATATGAATGATTATATTATTAACAATCTGGAGGGACATAAAGCAAAAAAGATTGCCGCTGATGTACTTGCTACCTTTCTTCCAAATGATGTGGTAGACGGTCTGTATGCTTCTGTACATGCGGCAAATCTTGAAGTGGCAAGTCTTACCCTTGAGCCGATTGCAGCAATGCAGGTTGCCATACCGGAACAATACCGGCTGTTAAATATTTGTCTGGTCGATGTGGGAGCAGGAACAAGCGATATCTGCATTACAAAGGATGGAAGCATTATTGCTTATGGAATGATTCCACATGCAGGAGATGAAATTACGGAGACAATTGTTCACAAATGTCTGGTAGAATTCAGTATGGCGGAAAAAATCAAACAGGCATCTTTGGAGGACAAAGATATTACCTATTATGATATTATGGGACTTCCACAGGTAATTACCGCGGAAAGCGCAAGGGCATTATATAAAGACACAGTGGAAACCATGACAAAGGAAATTGCAGATAAGATTATAGAGCTGAACGGCGGTAAACCAGTAAGTGCTGTCTTTGTAGTAGGAGGCGGCGGCAAAGTGCCGGGCTTTACGGATAATCTGGCTTCATTTCTTTCTATTTCCGAACAGAGAGTAGCGCTGCGTGGAAAAGAGGTTATGGGAGGCATAAACTTTTTAATGGACGGTGTAGAAAAGGACCCTCTGCTTGTTACACCAATCGGAATTTGTATTAATTATTATAATCAGAAAAATAATTTTGTTTTTGTAAATATCAACGATATAAGAATCAAGCTGTATGATAATGGACAGCTTACCGTAGTAGATGCCGCCATGCAGACAGGCTTTCCAAATGAAGATTTGTTTGCAAAGCGCGGAAAAGAGCTGGTATTTACTCTAAACAATACGACAAAAATGCTTCGGGGCGAAGCAGGAGAACCGGCTGTTATTACCATAAATGGACAGGAAGCGGATTTCCATGCAAAAATTTCTGCCAATGACAGGATTTATATCCGCGAATCTACCTGTGGAGCACCTGCTCATTGCAGAATAGACGGGCTTCGGGAATACAGGACAACTTTAAAATTTGTTGTAAACGGAAAAGAAATCAAATGTCCAAAGGTGGCACTGGCAAACAGTATTCTTGTCACAGGTTCCTATGAAATACAGGAAAACGATGTAATTGATATTCCTCAGTATTACACTGTTTCGCAAATGCTGGAATTTATGGATATTGATACCACTTCAAAAACCATTCTGGTAAACGGACATACGGCCAAAATGGACGAACCGGTTTATGAAAATTTCCGAATCGACATTCTTGATAAAATTGAGGAAGAAAGAGAAGAACTCAATGAATACAAAGAAATGGAATCAGAAAATGACTGGGAAACAGAAGACATTAAAGAAGAGGCATTAGTTGAAGAGAGCCTTCCATCAGAAAATCCATTTCTTTTAGAAGAAAATAAGGAAACGGAAGAAAAAACACCAAGACTTCCCGTTAAAATCACGGTGACAGTAAATCAGACCTCAGTAACTCTTGAAAACAAACCGGAATATGTTTTTGTGGATATTTTTGATTACTATCCTTTTGATACCAAGACAGCCGCTGGAGATGAGCTTATTACAAAAGTAAACGGTGTGTCATGCGGATTTTTCGAGCCGGTCAGAGAAGGCGATTTTATCGAGATATTCTGGGTGAATCATGAGTAAACAGATTGATATTATTTCCGCCGATAAATTAGGGCATTATATAAAAGGCAGCTATTCCGGCAGTTTTCGGGGAATGAGATATTTTATTTCTTCACAGACATCAGATGATGAGACAAGGCAACTTTCTCTGTGTGTCTGGCCGGAACCCTACTGCCTTGCAGCCACTCCCGAAGAGCAGAAGGAATATTTTTTCTTTGATTTCACAGACGACGGACTTCTTGCTCTTGAAGAAAAATTAAATATGGTCTATGAAGAGAGATTCAGTCATAAATAATGTCATTACAGCATATACTTAAATAATGTTATGATGGCTTTATTTATGTGCGGATGTCAAAAAGAAAAAATCAGCTTCTCTTTTTTATGGTTGTGGCAGTTCTCTTTCTGCTGATAAATCTGTATTTTTATCAAAAGAACAATAATTCTTCTGATTCAGATAATAAGCGCGGATATGGGCTACATGATTTACCGAAAAAATCAGAATATTTAAGTGAAGATTATATTCTTGGGGGATATCTTCAGGATTCTATTTTTAATGATGTAAAATATTTTCCGCTTGCGGCCATACAGGGAGCAGAGGAATTTTATTTTGAACAGTCCTTTGGTCTGGCAAGAACCTATGGGGGAGACCGGAAGCATGAGGGGACCGATATTATGACGCCGGACAATATCCGCGGGACCTGTCCGGTTATTTCTGTGTGTAATGGAACTGTTACAAATATCGGATGGCTTGAACTGGGCGGATACAGAGTCGGAGTTTTATCAGAACAGGGCGTCTACTATTATTACGCCCATTTATATCGATACGATACAATGATTGCAGAGGGAAGCCGTGTATCAGCAGGACAGATACTTGGATATGCCGGAGATTCGGGATACGGAGCAGAGGGAACAACCGGCCAGTTTGACGTTCATCTGCATTTCGGTATTTATCTGAATGACGAGGAGGGAAATGAAGTCGCACTGGACCCATATCCACTTCTTAAAAATTTAAGAAATAAAATGCTCAGGTTTTTTGACTAAGCAGTACAGAGTATGGTATAATGTCATCAAACAAAGTTTGATGACCCGCGCATGCATCAGCGTGCTTCATTGTGGTATAATGTCGTTAAGTGAAGCAGAACACAGTTTAATGATTTGAAAAAAGCCATTAGAAAATTGAAAGAGGATATATGAAAAGAGGATATTATTTATGAATATGAAATTGTGGAGAGAAATTCTCTATCCATATGAAATGGCTGTAGATGAACTCGTTTTAAAGTTTAACAATATTCAAAGGGAATATAAAAATGCAGGAGAATATTCGCCGATTGAAATGGTGTCAGGAAGAGTAAAAAAAATTTCCAGTATACTGGAAAAATGCCAGCGCAAGGATATTTCGTTAGATGAACTGACAAATAAAATAGAGGACATTGCAGGTATTCGGGTAATATGTCAGTTTGTGGAAGACATTTACAGAGTAGTTGACATTATTGAAAAACGTACAGATATCGAGATTATCCAGTATAAGGATTACATAACAAATCAGAAATCCAGTGGATACAGAAGCTATCATGTTATTACAAGATATGCAGTACAGACAAAGGAGGGCCCCAAAAGAATCAAGGTTGAGATTCAAATACGAACTCTGGCAATGAATTTCTGGGCAGTAATCGAACATTCCCTGCAATATAAATATAAACAGCATATGCCGGAGCATATCAGAGAAAGGCTTTCCGCCTCCTCCGATGCCATTATACAGCTTGACCATGAAATGAGTCAGATTCGGGATGAGATTATGGATTCTCAGAATTCCCTCAGAAAAAAGGATATTATTGTAGGAGAAATTTTAAACCTGATTCATAATCTTTATAAGGTTGCAAACAAACGTGAAATTTTGAAAATACAAGACGAATTTTATAAAGTATATCAGCTTTCTGATATCAGTATGCTGGATAAATTTCTGCGGGAGCTGGATATTATTGCAGAAGGCTATAAAGCGCAGGATATTAATGGAGATTTATAATTATGAATATCAGACTGGATAAATTTCTTGCAGATATGTCTGTGGGTACGCGAACAGAAGTAAAAAAAATCATAAAAGCCGGAAGAATACAGGTAAATAACAAAGTGGTAAGGGATTCTTCCATAAAAATTAATACAGAAAATGACCAGGTATTGTTTGATAACACACCTGTTTTATATATAGAATATGAATATTATATGTTAAATAAGCCGGCAGGCATAATTACGGCTGTCTCTGATTTAAAAGAGTCGACAGTATTAAATTTGATTTCAAGTGTAAGAAAAGACCTTTTTCCAGTAGGGCGTCTTGACAGAGATACCGTGGGTCTGCTGCTGATTACAAATAACGGGGAGCTGGCACACCGCCTGCTTTCCCCGAAAAAACATGTGGACAAGAAGTATTATGTGGAGCTGGATGCTTCGCTGACACAGGAGATGTGTCAAAAGCTCAGGGAAGGAGTTTCAATTGAGAAAAATGTCATTACTGCGCCTGCAAAGCTTGAAATTTTAGATGCTCCTGACTGTAAAAGAGTGGTTCTTACGATACAGGAGGGCCGTTTTCATCAGGTAAAACGAATGTTTCTGGCAGTTGAACGAAAAGTTGTTTTTTTAAAACGAATGGAATTTGGTCCTTTAAAGCTGGATGAAAATTTAAAATATGGAGAATATCGCAGATTAAATGAAAAAGAACTGAAATTATTGGAAGAATATATAAAGGATACAGATATGGAGGAACTATGCACAAGGGAACTATGCACAAGGGAATTATAAGCAGGGGATTTTTACCAATATCCAGACAGGATATGAAGGAGCAGGGAATTGAACAGCTTGACTTTGTCTATGTGATAGGAGATGCCTATGTGGACCATCCTTCTTTTGGACATGCCATAATCAGCCGTGTATTGGAGGCAAACGGATATACGGTGGGCATTATCTCGCAGCCGGACTGGAAAGAGCCTGACAGCATTTCGATACTTGGGGAGCCAAGACTTGGATTTCTGGTTATGGGCGGAAATATGGATTCTATGGTAAATCATTATTCTGTATCAAAAAAACCCCGAAACATGGACGCCTTTACACCGGGCGGAGCTGCAGGAAAACGACCGGATTATGCCACTGTGGTATATTGTAATCTGATTCGCCGTACCTATAAGAAAACTCCTGTTATTATAGGCGGAATTGAAGCAAGCCTTCGAAGACTTGCACATTATGATTACTGGTCAAATAAGGTAAAGCGTTCTATTCTGCTGGATTCCGGCGCAGACCTTCTTTTGTACGGCATGGGAGAACGCTCTATTGTCGAAGTTGCCGATGCACTGAACAGCGGAATTGATATTAAGGATATTACGTTTATTGATGGAAGCGTTTACCGGACAAAAGATATCTCTTCTGTCTATGATTTTATCAGACTGCCTTCCTATGAGGAAATAAAAGCGGATAAAAAGGCTTTTGCACAAAGTTTTTATAAACAGTATGTAAATACGGACCATTTTTCTGCAAAGCCTCTGATAGAAGAATATCCAAACGGTATTTATGTGGTTCAGAATATTCCGCAGGCTCCTCTTTCTCAGTCGGAGATGGACAGAGTATATTCTCTTCCATATATGAGAAATTATCACCCCTCATATGAGGCTCTTGGAGGGGTTCCGGCCATTTCAGAGGTAAAATTTTCTCTGATAAGCAATCGTGGCTGTTTTGGAGGCTGCAGCTTCTGCGCATTGACCTTTCATCAGGGAAGAATTATTCAGACAAGAAGTCATGAATCTATTGTAGAAGAAGCAAAGCTTATGACTTATCAGCCGGATTTTAAGGGTTATATTCACGATGTTGGTGGACCAACGGCAAATTTCAGACAGCCGTCATGTCAGAAGCAGCTTACTCACGGTGTATGTCAGGACCGGCAGTGTCTGTTTCCGAAACCGTGTCAGAATCTTGTTGTAGACCATACAGATTATTTGAATCTTTTAAGAAAGCTTCGGGAGCTGCCAGGAATAAAAAAAGTGTTTATCCGCTCCGGTATCCGATTTGATTATCTGGTGTATGATAAAAACGATACCTTTTTTAAAGAGATGGTAAAATACCATGTCAGCGGACAGTTGAAGGTGGCACCGGAGCATATTTTTGACAACGTACTGTCCAATATGGGAAAGCCATGCCATATGGTATATGAGCGATTTTTAAAGAAATTTAAGAAATTAAACGAAGATTTTGGATTAAAGCAGTTTGTAGTGCCATATCTCATGTCTTCTCATCCGGGTTCCGATTTGAAAGCGGCCATAGCGCTTGCAGAATATTTAAGAGATTTGGGGTATATGCCGGAACAGGTACAGGATTTTTACCCGACACCGTCAACAATATCCACCTGCATGTATTATACCGGCTATGACCCGCGTACCATGGAAAAGGTTTATGTACCAGTTAATCCTCATGAAAAGGCAATGCAGCGCGCGCTGATTCAGTATAGAAATCCAAAAAATTATGACCTTGTATATGAGGCGCTTCATCTTGCAGGAAGAACAGATTTAATTGGCTTTGACAAAGAAAAATGTCTGATAAGACCAAAGAAAAATACAGTCAGTGCAGGCAGTGGCTTTTCAAACAGAGGCAGAACTGCAAGGAATACAGCTAAGAAAAATATGGACAAAAGTAATATAGGCAAAAAAAAGACAATTCGAAATATTCATAAAAAGAAATAGGAGGAAACAGTATGGCAGCAAGAAAAAGAATTGCAATTATCACAGGAGCAACCTCCGGCTTTGGAAAAATATTTACAGAGCTGGCGGACCAGCAGTTTAAAAATATAGATGAATTTTGGATAGTCGGAAGGGATGCCAGCAAACTAATCGACCTTTCCAATAAAATTTCTCACAGAACAAGGCTAATTCCCTATGATTTAACAAAAATGTATTCGCTGAAAAAAATAGCAGGCTTTATAAAAGAAGAAAAGCCGATAATAAAAATTCTGGTTAATTCCGCTGGATTCGGTGTTACCGGACATGTGGAGGACCAGCATGTGCAAATGCTGACAGATATGATAGACTTAAATTGCAGAGCATTAACTTATATGTGCCGTATCGCACTTCCATATATGTGCCCGAACAGCCGGATTATTAATTTTGCCTCCGTAGCTGCTTTTATGCCTCAGCCAAGCTTTGCGGTTTATGCTGCGACTAAGGCATATGTAATGTCATTTACCAGAGCGCTGAACTGTGAGTTAAATTCAAGAAAAATTTATGCGTTGGCTGTCTGTCCGGGACCTGCCAATACAAATTTCTTTGGAACGGCAGAGAATAAGGGTGGAATTCATGCGGGCTCTTACAAGGATTTATTTATGGTAGAACCAAAGCCTGTGGTAAAAAAGGCGATTTATGATTCAATTATGAAAAAAGAGGTTTCTATATACAGTATTCCAATGAAGGGACTTCATATTATTACAAAAATAATTCCACGGAAGTTTATTTTCCGTCTTTTGAAATGAGGCAATTTATGAAATTACCGGAAAAAGGGTCCTTTGGATACTTTGATAAGAAGAAAAAAATAACGCTGACAGCCACTATTATAAGCTTTTTGATAGTGGCTGCCATATATGCCACAGGAGTTTTTATTTATCATACCAACAAATCTATTTTTACTGTGATGGCTGCGCTGTCGGTGCTTCCTGCTGCCAAGGTGTTTGTCAGCTTTCTTGTAATCGCAGGCTGTCATTCACTTCCCGAAGAACAGATGAATGAGCTTTCCTCTTTGGCAGAGAAAAACAAAGATAATCAGATTTTATATGATATTCTTCTGGCCTCGGAGGAAAAGGCTTTGATTGCGGGTACTATCGTAATAATGGAAGAGCATGTTCTGATGTATTCCAACAGTAAAAAAGTAGATGCGCAGGCTGTTGAAAGCTACATAAAAAAAATTCTGAAAGATTGTCCATATTCTTCTGTGAAAATGTATACAGATTTTGAACAGATGAAAAAAGGAATGCAACAGATAAAAGGAAAACGGGACGGAAAAAATCGGTACAATGATAATGAAAATAACGATAACAGAAATAATGATAAGATTGGGCAGCAGGCAAAAATCAGAAGCAAACGTATAAAAGAAACAATTTTGATTTACACAATTTAAAAATCTTTTTATTTTTTGCAAGCACTGTGGAAAAAACCGTACTTATAAGGTGAAGAGCCATAAACGGTTATTTCCACCAGTTTTATTAAGCAATCAATGGTTGCATTTATACGAATGGAGAAAGACCATGAAGGATGAAGATATCATAAAATTGTATTTTGAACGCTCAGAAAGAGCAATCAAAGAAACAGAATTGAAATATGGCAGGCTTTGTACTTATGTAATAAAAAATATTTTAAAAGATTCTTCTGATGTGGATGAATGTGTGAATGACACATATCTTGGCGCATGGAACAGTATTCCTCCGTCACGCCCCGATGTTTTGTCTGCATATCTCAGCAAAATTGCACGAAATCTTGCATTGAAGAAATATGAATATTTATCCGCACATAAGAGAAATCCTGAAGTACTGCTGTCACTGTCTGAACTGGAGGATTGTGTCACAGATTTTGCATCTTCTGAAATCAGATACAGTGATACAGACCTTTCTGATTTTATCAATCGATTTCTTCGTTCACAAAAACAGGAAAACCGCATGATTTTTATCCGCAGATACTGGTATCATGATTCCATAAAGGAAATCTGTAAACGGTACAGTCTGAGCAAGTCGAAGGTTGAATCCATACTCTTTCGAACACGCAAACGGTTAAAGGCGGCATTGGAGGAGGAAGGATATGAGATATAAGTCATGTAACACAGGTATACTGTATGTTTGTTCAATAAAAGAGCAGGCTGAATAGGAGGATTATCATGAAAATGAACAAAGAAGAACTGCTGCGCATGATAAACCAGATTGATGACGACCTGTTATACGAAGCGGCTGAAGAATATCATACATCACATTTCAGCAGTTGGAAGAGAGTAATTCCTGTGGCTGCCTGCATTACACTTTTAGTGCTGGGTGCAGCAGTATCTGTCCTTAGAAATATAACCGTCGACAGGAGTCATGAGGGTATTGAGGGAACCGCAATAAGTGAGCATAAGGAAAACACAGAAAAAGAAGACACTTTAAATGATTCAAAAAAAAGTTATACGATTCAGATGGACAGTAAAGGAAATACAATTAATTCTGTACTGGATTTGATTACAGCTTTTTTTGGCGAGAAGGGCGTTTCTGAAGAGCTTGTTATTCAATCCATGGAAATCCGGCTGCTGCCAAAGGATAATACTGTATTAAATGGAAGAATCATGCTTACCGATATGGAAAGTTTTACAGATATTACAGTCAGTATTTCTCAGAATAAAGTCATCATTGACATGGAAGACAGCAATACAACCAATAGCAGCAGAAATGAAAATGATACATTGCAAGAAGAGACTGAAACCGCACAAAATATTTCTTATGAGGCGATAATTTCAAGAATCAACTGGTATGATTTTTATAAAGCGGCAGAGTATGTGCCACAGATTGCAAGCGAGTTTGAGGATTCTCAATATATGCTGGTTCAGGCAGAGCTTGTTGCTCTTTTGCCAGATATAGATGCCATATCAGAAGATATTCCTATACTGATTTATGATGATGAGTTGAAAACAGTGGAAAACAGGGAAGAGTTAAGGGATATGTCCTATTCCTATGCATTTTTTGTCCGCACTTCTGTAACGCCGGATGTTATATCAAGGGATTTTCTGGTTTATGTAAAATAAAATTTCCTTGAACCTCTTTCAAAAGAATGTTAAAATAAGAAAAAAGCAAAAGAGGTAATTATGAGGTCATTAATCATACAAAAAAATCAGACAGGCCGGCGGCTTGATAAATTTCTTCTAAAATATCTGGATAAAGCAAATTCGGGGTTTATTTACAAAATGCTGCGAAAGAAAAATATTACGCTGAATGGAAAAAAAGCCGATGGCTCGGAAAAATTGAATTTGGGAGATGAAATAAAAATATTCTTCAGTGACGACACATTTGAGAAATTCTGTAGTGAAGGGCAGAGCTTGAATGTGTCGTCTGCTGAACAGATAAATATGCCATTCCTTCCGGATGCAGCCTTCTTTCCCAAGGACGGAGATATTATTTATGAAGACGAAAACGTGCTGTTTTTAAACAAGCCTGTGGGAATGTTGTCACAGAAGGCAAAAAAAATAGATGTTTCCTTAAATGAATATGCTCTTTCCTATCTGCTGTCTTCTGGAAAAATATCTGTACAGGAGCTTCATACCTTTAAGCCTTCTGTCTGCAATCGTCTGGACAGAAATACCACGGGACTGATTACAGTAGGCGTATCTTTAAAAGGAACAAGAGCGCTGACTCTGGGCTTTCAAAAACATACCTTTGATAAATATTATTTATGCATAGTATCTGGAAAACTGGAAAAAAAAGCGGATATTTCGGGATTTCTAAAAAAGAATCCTTATACCAATAAAGTATCTGTTTGTCAGGAGCAGCAAAATGATTATGATTATATCGAAACAAGTTATGAACCGCTGGCTGTTTTGAAGGCATGCACTGTGCTTAAGGTAAAGCTGATAACAGGAAAAGCACATCAGATTCGGGCACATCTGGCTTCTGTCGGACATCCGGTAATTGGAGATGTAAAATATGGGGAATTTTCTCTAAATGAACAATACCGTATGAAATATGGAGTAAAAAGCCAGCTTCTCCATTCATGGCAGCTTTCTGTCCCGCAGACACAGAATTCAGAAGCAGAGCTTTCATATCTTTGTGGCAAAACCTTTGTGGCAAAACCGCCAAAAATTTATGAGGAAATATGTGGAGGGCTGTTATGGCAACATGGAATTCAAGAGGGTTAAGGGGTTCTTCTCTGGAGGATATTATTAATTTTACAATTGATAAATATGAGGAAAGCGGAATCGCTCTGATTCAGAAAATACCGACTCCGATTAAACCGATTAATATTAATCATGAAACAAGACAAATTACGCTCGCCTATTTTGACAAAAAGAGTACCGTAGATTACATAGGGGTGGTGCAGGGGATTCCTGTATGTTTTGATGCAAAGGAATGTACCAGCTCCACTTTTTCCATGCAGAATATTCATACGCATCAGGTAGAGTTTATGGAGAAATTTGAAAAGCAGGAAGGAATTTCTTTTATTCTTTTGTATTATACGCATCTTGATGAAGCATATTACCTGCCTTACAGAGATATAAAAAAATTTTACGACCGAAGCGAATGTGGAAACCGGAAGAGCTTTCGAATAGAAGAGATAGACAGAAGTTACAGAATCCGCAGCTATCAGGGAGTGCCAATGCATTTTCTGGAAATGTTGAACCGCGATTTAGAATACAGAGAGCAGGAAAAAACAAAATTGTTAAAATAAGCTTGACAATACAATATCATAATAGTATATTATCAGAGTGTTACATTGTTGTGGTAATACGTTACTTATTTATTGTGTTATCAATTTACTATGATAAAATATTAAATCAGAAAGGAACAAAACGTATGAAAAAAATTTTACTCCATACTCCGGAAGGAGTGAGGGATATCTATAACAGAGAGTGTGAGCGCAAATTATATCTTCAGGAGAAAATACACAGCGTTTTGAAAAAATACGGCTATCGTGATATTCAGACGCCGAGTTTTGAGTTTTTTGATATTTTCAGCAAGGAGAAGGGTACCGTTGCCTCAAACCAGATGTATAAATTTTTTGACAGAGAAGGAAATACATTGGTTTTAAGACCTGATATGACGCCTCCTATTGCCAGATGTGTCTCCAAGTATTTTATGGAAGAGGATATGCCCATTCGTCTGTGTTATTCAGGGCAGACATTTATCAACAATGCAGAACATCAAGGAAAACTGAAGGAGCGGACTCAGACAGGCGCAGAGCTTTTGGGAGAAAATACTGCGGATTCAGACTGCGAGGTGCTTGCTGTCACAATTGAGGCACTTCTTGAATGTGGACTGACAGAATTTCAGATTGAAGTGGGACATGCTTTGTTCTTTGAGGGACTTTTAGACGAAGCGGGCATTTCAGAAGAGGATAAAGAGGAAATTCGTGAACTGGTGGAAAATAAAAACTTTTTCGGCATGGAAGAATACTTATCAAATCTTGCTGTAAACAAAAGTCTGAAAGAAGTTTTTTTGAGGCTTCCGGAATTTATCGGCTCCGGAGAAATCATTTCTCAGGCGAAAACGCTTATTTCCAATAAAAAAATAGACCGTGCGCTTTCAAGGCTGGAAAAAGTGTATACACTTTTATCTTATTATGGTTATGATAAATATGTTTCCTTTGATTTATCAACAATTGCCAAAAGAAATTATTATACAGGCATTATCTTTGCGGGATATACCTATGGCGTGGGAGACGCCATTCTTACCGGAGGACGCTATGACAATCTTGTAAGGCAGTTTGGAAAGGATATTCCGTCTATTGGATTTGGAATTGATTTGGACAGAATGTTAATGGCAATGTCTGGACAGAAAATAGAAATTCCGGCGGACAGCGGTTCAGTCTTTCTTTTGTATGAAAATAATGTTCAAAAGGATGCGATTTATATGGCATCAAAGTTTCGGAAGGAGGGAACACCGGTAACACTGGCGCGGAGAAATACAGACTTTTCACTGGAGGAATACAGAGAATATGTAAAAAATGGTGATTTCACAAGAATGTATTATTTTTCAGAAGAAGATTCAGGGATTGAAAAAATTCAGCAGGAAATTTCACAAGGAGAGATATGGCGATGAGATATTTGACATTAGCGCTTGCCAAGGGACGGCTTGCAAGAAATACAATGGAGCTGTTTGAAAAAATAGGCATTAGCTGTGAGGAAATGAAGGATAAAAGTACAAGAAAGCTTATTTTTGTAAATGAAGAACATAAATTGAAGTTTTTTCTTGCAAAGGCAGGAGATGTGCCTACTTATGTAGAATATGGTGCGGCAGATATCGGTGTTGTCGGAAAAGATACCATTTTAGAGGAGGGGCGCAAGCTTTTAGAGGCTGTGGATTTGAATATGGGAAAATGCCGTATGTGTGTCTGTGGTCCAAAGTCAGCAGAAGAGCTTTTGCAGCATCATGAAATGATACGTGTCGCCAGCAAATATCCGAATATTGCCAAGGATTATTTTTATAATAAGAAGCATCAGACAGTGGAAATTATTAAATTAAATGGTTCCGTAGAGCTTGCTCCGATTGTGGGGCTGTCTGAGGTGATTGTAGATATTGTGGAAACGGGAAGTACTTTAAGAGAAAATGGTCTTGAGGTTCTTGAAGAAATCTGTCCGCTGTCTGCAAGAATGGTAGTAAATCAGGTCAGTATGAAAATGGAAAATGAGAGAATTATGAAACTGATTCATGAACTCAAAACTGTATTATAGAAAGGAAAACGGATTTATGAGAATAGTTAATTTGACAGAGGAGACGAAAAAGGATTTACTGGACAGCTTACTGAAAAGAAGTCCAAATAATTATGATACTTATACTGTTGCAGTAAATGAAATTGTAAATAATGTGCGTACATATGGAGATAAGGCACTTCATGATTATACATTAGAATTTGATAAAGTGGATATTACATCAGAGAATCTTGTTGTTACAGAGGAAGAAATAGCAGAAGCATGTGCGACAGCAGAAAAAAGCGGTATTATGCAGATAATAAGAAAATCAGCAGAAAATATCCGGATTTATCATGAAAAACAGAGACAGTACAGTTGGTTTGATTCCAAACCGGATGGAAGTATTCTGGGCCAGAAAATAACGGCTCTTTCAAAAGTTGGTGTCTATGTACCGGGCGGAAAAGCAGCTTATCCATCTTCTGTACTTATGAATATTATTCCGGCAAAAGTAGCAGGAGTGGAGCAGATAATTATGACAACACCGCCGGGAAAGGATGGAAAGGTAAATTCGGGAACGCTTGCAGCAGCGCATATCGCAGGCTGCGACAAAATCTACAAGGCAGGCGGAGCTCAGGCAATTGCGGCGCTGGCGTTTGGCACAGATACAATTCCAAAGGTAGATAAAATTGTGGGACCGGGAAATATTTTTGTAGCGCTGGCGAAAAAGGCGGTTTTTGGATTTGTAAGTATTGATTCAATCGCCGGACCAAGTGAAATCCTTGTTCTGGCAGATGAAACTGCAAATCCGAGATATGTGGCAGCAGATTTATTGTCTCAGGCGGAGCATGATGAGATGGCATCGGCGATTCTTGTAACTACTTCAAGTGAACTTGGAAAAAAGGTATCAGAAGAAGTAAACAAGTTTGCAGCAGAGCTTTCAAGAAAGGAAATTATAGAAAAATCTCTGGAAAACTATGGATATATTCTGGTGGCAGAGAATATGGAGCAGGCAGTTGATGCGGTAAATGAGATTGCTTCCGAGCATTTGGAAATTATGACAAAAAATCCGTTTGATATTATGACAAAGATTAAAAATGCCGGAGCTATTTTTCTTGGAGAATACAGCTCTGAGCCTTTGGGGGATTATTTTGCAGGGCCGAATCATGTACTGCCGACAAACGGAACAGCAAAGTTCTTTTCTGCATTGTCGGTAGATGATTTTATCAAGAAATCCAGTATTATTTCCTATTCAAGAGAAGCGCTTGCGGAAGTATATAAAGATATCGAGAAATTTGCAGAGTCTGAACATCTGACGGCACATGCAAATTCCGTGAAAGTGAGATTTGAATAAAGTGATTGTATTTTTCCTATAAAACAAATTAGAGAAAAAGGGAATCTGGAAAGTTGACAAATTCTTTCTTTATGTTAAAATAAAATCTGAAAAACAGAGACTGTAAATTTATTACACAGGGGCGGAGCAAAAGCGGTATTCCCCACTGACATGAGACAATCCACATTATTTATCTTGCTCCTTGTTACCGCAAGTGGATTGGAATAAATAAACAAGTGTAGAAAGAAGGAAAAGAATCATGGTAAAAGTTGATATTATTTCAGGATTTTTGGGCGCAGGAAAAACAACATTGATTCAGAAGCTGTTAAAAACCGTATATAAAAATCAGAATATAGTTTTGATTGAGAATGAATTTGGTGAAATCGGTATTGACGGTGGATTTTTAAAAGAAGCAGGCATTGAGATAAAGGAGATGAACTCCGGATGTATCTGCTGTTCTTTGGTTGGTGATTTTTCCGCATCTTTAAAAGAAGTAGTAGAGACATATCATCCGGAGAGAATTATCATCGAGCCTTCCGGAGTAGGAAAGCTTTCGGATGTAATGAGAGCAGTAGAAGGGGTAAAAGATGAAGCAGGACTTGAAATTGGATATAGAATTACCGTGCTTGACGTAAATAAATGCAAAATGTATCTGAAAAATTTCGGAGAGTTTTATGTCAATCAGATAGAATATGCTTCTACGGTTGTATTTAGCAGAACAGATATTGCAAAGGAAGGAAAGACGGAAGCTGCTCTTGCAGTAGTGAAGGAACATAATTCAGAAGCTGCTGTTGTGACAACTCCTGTGGAGCAGTTAGATGAAGAAAGTCTTCTTGCCGCATTAAATCATACCACAGGGCTGGAGGAGATGTTGAAGAAAGCCGAGAAGGAACATGCAGAGCATGAACATCATCACCATGAAGACCATGAGCATGAACATCATCACCATGATGAGCATAACCATGAGCATGAACATCACCATGAAGACCATGAGCATCATCATGAGCACGATAAACATAGCCATGCAGAGCATGAACATCATCATGACGAACATGAACATCATCACCATCATCATGCCGATGATATCTTTACAAGTTGGGGCACAGAAACTAGTAATGCATATACTCAGGATAGATTGAGGGCAATTTTTGACAAATTTGAGCAAGAATCAAAAGGAACCATTCTTCGTTCGAAGGGTATTGTCAAAAATGCAGAGGATAGTCAGTGGATTTATTTTGATTATGTGCCGGGACAATTTGAAATTCGTATGGGAAATCCGGACTATACTGGAAAGGTAGTAGTGATTGCTGCCGGATATACAGAGCAGGAGCTTGAAAAGATATTTTTAGGGTAAGGAGAAGAACTGATGGAGGATAAAAAACAGGTATATATGATATATGGTTTTCTGGAGTCCGGTAAAACCCGCTTTATCAATTTTACACTGAATCAGGATTATTTCTATTCAGAAGATACCACTCTTTTAATTGTATGTGAAGAAGGCGAAGAAGAATATGAAGAAGACGGGCTGAGAGATAAAAATGTTGTAACACATGTAATCGAAGATTTTACGGACTTCAATCTGACCACTTTAAAGGAGTTGGATGAAAAATACAAGCCAGAGCGCATTGTGATTGAATATAATGGTACATGGGACTGTAAAAATATTCAACTTCCTGACAACTGGGAGATGCAGCAGCAGTTAATTACAGCAGACGGTTCTACCTTTGAAACTTATTTTGCAAATATGAGAGTATTATTTGCCGATATGATTCGAAATTCCGAGTTGCTTATTATGAATCGCTGCGACGCACTGGAAAATCAGAAGCTGACCGGCTTTAAAAGAAGCATTAAGTCTATTAATCAGGGGATAGAGGTAGTGTTTGAGGACAGCGAGGGAGAAATCGACCTTCCGGTGGAAGATGAAGACCTTCCGTTTGATTTGAAAGCACCGTTGGTAGAAATAAAGCCGGAACATTTTGGTGTCTGGTTTATCGATATGTGGGATAATACCGCAAGATATGCAGGCAAGACTTTTCAGGTGAAAGCAATGGTAATGCGGGAATCGGGTATGGCTGGAAACGCTTTTGTTATGGGCAGACCTGCCATGAACTGCTGTGCAGATGACCTTGTTTTTATGGGTGTTTTCTGTAAGTATAACAGTGCAAAAAAGCTGGTAAACAGACAATGGGCAGAGATGAAATTTTCCGTGGTAGAGGAATTTAATGAAGAATATGACGGAAATGGACCGGTATTGTATGTTCAGGAAGCCAGAGAATGTGCGCCTTTAGCAGAACCGGTGGTAAGTCTTGTCTAAATAGCCGCAGAGGAAATAAGGAGAAACTATGAAAGTAATTTTTATCAGACACGGAGACCCTGATTATATAAATGATACGCTGACAGAAAAAGGACGCAGAGAAGCAGCGCTTTTGTCTGACAGAGTAAGCAGATGGGATGTAAAGCAGTTTTATTGCTCTCCTCTTGGACGTGCCAGAGATACCGCAGAGTATTCCATGCAAAAAATGAACCGGACTCCAATCATATATGACTGGCTGAAAGAGTTCTATTACCCAATTACAGACCCATTAACGGGAAAAAACAGAATTGCATGGGATTTTATGCCGGAGTATTGGACTGAACAGCCGGAATTATATGATAAAGACCAGTGGATTGCTTCTCCTGTTATGAAAACCGGAGAAGAACTTCAAAAAGCATACCGTGAAGTATGTTCAGGAATTGATGATATACTTGCTGTGCATGGGTATGAAAGATATGGAAATTATTATAAAGTAAAACAGGCAAATAAAGATACGATTGTATTTTTCTGTCATTTAGGCGTTTCTTTTGTAATGATGTCTCATATCCTTGGACTTTCCGCGCCGGTTTTGTGGCAGCAGTTTTTTGTTGCACCGACTTCGGTGACGCTTCTCTGCACGGAAGAACGTGAAAAAGGAAATGCGAGCTTTAGAGTAAAGGTTTTAGGAGATACAAGCCATTTGCTTGCAGGAGGAGAACCGGCGTCAGATTCGGGATTCTTTCAGGAAATGTTTGAGAATTGAAAAATGCCATGGAAAATAATGATATTTTCTGTGAAAAAACAAAGAATACGGAGGATTTCTTATGGTAGTAGAACCAAAGGTAAAAGGATTTATCTGTACAACAGCTCACCCTGTGGGTTGCAGAGAAAATGTCAGAAGACAGATAGAATATATTAAAGCGTTAGGGGAAAATCATGGACCAAAAAAGGTTTTGGTTATTGGAGCTTCCACAGGCTACGGGCTGGCTTCAAGAATTGCGGCGGCATTTGGAGGACATGCGGATACACTGGGAGTAATGTTTGAAAAAGAAGCAGCAGGCAAGCGTACAGCTACGCCGGGATTTTATAATACAAAAGCATTTGAAGAATTTGCCAAAGCAGAGGGCCTGTATGCCAAATCAATTAATGGAGATGCTTTTTCAAAAGAAATAAAAGAAGAAGTAATCAATACAATTAAAAAGGATTTTGGAACAGTAGATTTAGTAATATACAGCCTTGCGGCGCCAAGAAGAACCATGTCAGACGGAACAGTATATAATTCTGTTTTGAAGGCTACAAGCGAGCCATATAGACAAAAATCACTGAACTTAAAAGATAATACTATTTCTGAGGCGGAGATTCCAGCCGCCTCAGAAGAAGAAATAGAAGCTACTGTAAAAGTAATGGGTGGCGAAGACTGGTTTGACTGGATAGAAGCCTTAAGTAATGCGCAGGTATTATCCGAGCACGCCATTACGACTGCATATTCTTATATTGGTCCAGAACTTACATATCCGATTTATTTTAATGGAACTATTGGCATGGCAAAGAAGAATCTTCATGAATATGCAGAAAAAATAAGAGAAGCTTTAAGTATCAGAGCATATATTTCTGTTAACAAAGGACTTGTAACTCAGGCAAGCAGTGCAATTCCTGTTGTACCATTGTATTTTGCAATCCTGTATAAAGTAATGAAAGAAAAAGGCTGTCATGAAGGCTGTATTGAACAAATCGGCAGATTATTCCACGACAAACTTTTTGGAGCGCAGGTGATAACAGATGAACAGGGAATGATTCGTATGGATGATTATGAACTGCGTGAAGATGTTCAGGAGGAAGTAAAGGCTGTTTGGGATAAAATCAATTCTGAAAATGTTACAGAACTTTCTGATATTAAAGGTTATTGGGAAGATTTTTACCAGATGTTCGGATTTGGAATAGAAGGAGTAGACTATTCCGCAGATGTGGAAGTATAAAATCAAAGTTGTTAATCCTTACATTGCAAATGAAAAATTTATATGTCAGAAAAAAGCCGAGCAGTTTTACTGCTCAGCTTTTTTCTGACATCATTTTTGTAAAATTTCGTATCATGTCAATTTTTTTAATATCAGAAGGATTCATTTTTGATTTTAAAGAATCAAGAATAATCTCTGTTTCGTCGTCATTAAATGTAATGCCCATTTCATTTGCCTTGGCGTTTACCGCCAGAAAAAAGGGGAGAATTTCTTCCGGCTTCTTAGAACCTGCCTGTTCACTGAGCATTTCTATCAGCGTTAATTTTTTTGGGTCAATATTTTTAAATTTTGGGTTTTCTGCCCAGTTCTGATATTCCATTTTATTCCTGCCTTTCTATTGCTTTAAAAAGTTGTTAAAAATATCATCAATTTCTTTACTGCCTTTAAATTGATTCATCATATTCATCATAGCCATAGGATTCATCTGAGAAAATAAAGAATTGTTTTTCTGATTTTCTGTTTCCTGATTTGAATAGTCAGCATTTGTATTGGATGTATAATTTTCCTGTTTTTTCTCTTCATCGGAACCCTGTGGCATCTGAAACATTGAAAATATATCTTTGTAATTGTCATACATATTCATTACTTTTGACATATTAAAAAACATATCAATCAATTCATTTTCCTTTGGTGAACAGAAGCCGCGAAGAACACCGAGCAATTCGTCTGTATTGCCAAGTTTGCTTTTGTCAGTTATGCTGTCTGTATATAAAATCGGACCATTTCTTATCATATTTATGGCATTAAACAGCTCGGAAAATCCCATATAAATATTCAGAAATTTCTGCATAGATACAGGAATATATGGAAGGACAGCCTTAAGCATTTCCATTCGACGTATTTCATTCTGGCTTTCTGAAAAATAATCCATAGTGATTCATTCTCCTTACCTGATACCGGTTTTTGTTAAATGAGTTTCTTTGTTAAATAAGGTTCTCTATTAAATAAGGTTCCTTATTAAATATCGTTTCTTAGCTTCTAATCTGCTGATTTTCAGGTTTATATTCTATCTTATGATAGGAAGGCAAATGATATGACAGTTTTGTATGACAGACAAAGGTACCGGACAGAAGGAAAACCCTTCTGTCCGGAAGTGTCAGAACAATCAATGCAGTCAATACAGTTCGTCATCAACTGGTTGCATTATATCTGGTCTCTTAGCAGCCGATACCTACATTGTTGTTGCAACCACAGCCGCAACCACAGCCGCAGCCATTACCGCTCAAACCAAAGCCGCTGCCACCGCAGAAGAGTAAAAGCAGGATGATAATCCAGCAGCTATCGTTTCCGCAGCCGTTTCCACATCCACATCCGCCGCCACTGAAGCCGCTTCCGCCACATCCGCCGCAGAACAATAAGATTAAAATAAGAAATAAACAATTGTTGTTGTCATTGCATTCACAACCGCAGCCGTTTCCGCAATTTGTTGCTGTTAAGTCACTCATTTAGATATCCTCCAAATTTGTTTTACAATGTATTGTATTCCCTGTGGCCTGTCTGTGTTCAAGAAGTTTATAAATTTTTCCAGTATATTTTTTATAGAAAAGTAAATGATTTATAAGGTGAGAAAAAGATATTCCGGAGGCGTAAAATGGCAGGTTATAAAGTCGAGATATGTGGCGTAAACACATCAAAATTACCAGTTCTGACCAATAAGGAGAAGGAAGAACTGTTTGAAAAGATAGAGAACGGAGATGAAGGGGCTAGAGAAAAATTTATCAATGGAAATTTAAGGCTTGTATTAAGTATTGTTCAACGCTTTTCCAATTCCAGTGAAAATATAGATGATTTATTTCAAATAGGCTGTATTGGATTAATTAAAGCATTGGACAATTTTGACAGAAGTCTGAATGTAAAATTTTCCACCTACGCTGTACCCATGATTCTAGGAGAAATACGAAGACATTTGAGAGATTCTTCTCAGATAAGAGTCAGCAGGTCGCTCAGAGACATTGCATATAAAGCAATTTATGCAAAGGAGAATTATGTCAAGGCACATCAGAAAGAGCCTACAATTAATGAAATAGCAGAGGAAATCGGCATTGATAAAGAGGATATTGTAGTGGCGTTAGATGCAATACAAAGTCCTGTTTCTCTCTATGAACCTGTATATAATGAGGGCGGAGATACTCTGTATGTTATGGACCAGATAAGTGATAAAAAAAATAAAGAGGAAACATGGATAGAGGAAATTTCTTTGGGAGAAGCGATAAAACGTCTTCCGGAAAGAGAAAAACAGATTGTGAAGCTTCGGTTTTTTAAAGGACGTACACAGATAGAAGTAGCAGAGGAGCTTGGAATCAGTCAGGCACAGGTCAGCCGTCTTGAAAAAAGCGCTTTGCGCAGTATGAGAAATTATCTAGCATGTTAAGACAAACTCAAGAATATACTGTATGGATAAGTAATAAATCCAAAAAACACAAACCCCAATATTATAAAGGGTTAAGGAGGAAGAATGATTCGGCTCTCAGAACTGCGTTACAAGGAAGTAATTAATGAATGTACATGTAAAAGGCTTGGATGCATTGAGGATTTGGAGTTTGACGAGAAATGCGGCCAGATATGCGCTGTGATTATACCCGGTCAAAGCCGCTGTTTTGGACTGTTCGGAAAGGAAGAGGAATTTATTATTCCCTTCCGCTGCATCCGTCAGATAGGTCCTGATATTGTATTGGTAGAAGTAGATGAAAAGGCTGTGTTAAGGACTTGACAAAGCCAAAAAATACGTTACAATAGCAGAAAAGAAACAGCGGAGGAACCGAAAGTGAAATGTCCATATTGCAATAAAGAAAATACAAGAGTAATTGATTCAAGACCATCTGAAGAAAATAATTCCATAAGACGCAGACGGCAGTGCGATGTCTGCGGAAAGCGTTTTACTACATATGAAAAGATAGAAACGCTTCCGTTGATTGTAATAAAAAAAGACAACAGCAGAGAAGCCTATGAGCGGGAAAAAATAGAATCTGCCATTGTAAGGGCCTGTCATAAGCGTTCTATTTCTTATGAACAGATACAAAAAATGGTAGATGAAATTGAGAATGTTATTTTTAATGTAGAAGTAAACAGAGAGGTTTCTAGTCGGGAAATCGGAGAAATCGTAATGAATAAGCTGAAGGATTATGATTCTGTGGCATATGTGAGATTTGCTTCGGTTTATCGGGAATTTAAAGATGTCAATACATTTATGGATGAACTTAAGAAACTTTTGGAATAATTTGATAAGTTACAGAATAAGAGATAATTATTAAAAGACATTATTAAGAGGACAAATATTATAAGAGGACAGATATTATGTTTGGTATTTTTTATCCAAAGGAATGTGCAGACAGCACGTATGAGATTGACTTTGAAGCACTTTATGAACAAGGATACAGAGGAGTTTTGTTTGATATTGATAATACTCTTGTACCACACGGAATGCCGGCAGACAAGCGTGCGCGGGAATTATTTGACAGATTGAGAAAAATAGGATTTCACACCTGTTTAATTTCAAATAATAAGGAACCCAGAGTAAAACCGTTTGCAAAGGAGGTAGGTTCGAAGTATATTTTTGATGCTCACAAACCGTCAGTGAAAAATTATAAAAGAGCAATGGAGATTATGGGAACAGATATTACAAATTCGCTGTTTGTGGGAGACCAGCTTTTTACGGATGTTTATGGAGCAAATCGGGCGAATATGTATACGATTCTGGTAAAGCCGATTCATCCGAAGGAGGAGATACAGATTGTATTGAAGAGGTATTTGGAGAAAATAGTTTTGTGGGAGTATGGGAGGAAGGTTAAGAAGGAAGGGTGAGGAGTTGTGGGAGAGTGACATAATCAGAAGGAAACTGACTGTTTATTATGGACATCGCTCTTGCTCCAATTCAAACGCAACGGTACTAAACTCACAGCACTTCTCCCTCTGGTCGAAGCACTGTTCGTTAAGTGCCGGCGTTTTCATATGGTCCATAATAAACAGTCAGTTTCCTTTTGATACTGTGCTTCATAAAAAATTTTACTTTTTGATTTTGATATAACAATAGAAGGAGTTTTGAATTACAGCAGAAGAGGAGCATATGCTTTTTTCAGACCATATGAAAACGTTGGTACTTAGCGAACAGTATTTCGACCAGAGGGAGAAGTGCTGTGAGTTTAGTACCATTACGTTTGAATAGGAGTGGGAGCGATGTCTGAAAAAAAGCATATGCTCCTCTTCTGCGTCATGTATACACCCTTTTTTTAAATCTTTCCTTTCTCTTCAATGGAAAATTTTACTTGCATTATAGAAATAAAGCAGTTATAATAGACTGTGACTTCTCGTGAAGTGAAAAAAGAAGAAAAAAGGAGATTAGTAATATGGCAGAAATTGATTTAACTAAGTACGGTATTACAGGTGTTACAGAAATCGTACACAACCCATCTTATGAAATGTTATTTGAAGAAGAAACAAAGCCAAATTTGGAAGGCTATGAGAAAGGTCAGGTCAGCGAGCTCGGTGCAGTTAATGTAATGACAGGAATTTACACAGGCCGTTCACCAAAAGACAAGTTCATTGTTGAAGATGAGAATTCCAAGGATACTGTATGGTGGACTTCTGACGAGTATAAGAATGACAATCATCCGGCTTCACAGGAAACATGGAATGTAGTAAAAGATATCGCTCTGAAAGAGCTTTCAGGCAAAAGACTTTTTGTAGTAGATGCATTCTGTGGCGCAAACCATGACACACGTATGTCAGTTCGTTTTATTGTTGAAGTAGCATGGCAGGCTCATTTTATTGAAAATATGTTTATTCTTCCTACTGAAGAAGAGCTTGCAAACTTTAAGCCTGATTTTGTTGTATACAACGCTTCAAAAGCAAAGGTTGAAAACTACAAGGAACTGGGACTGAATTCTGAAACAGCAGTTGTATTCAACATTACAAGCCGTGAACAGGTTATTCTTAATACATGGTATGGCGGTGAGATGAAGAAGGGTATCTTCTCCATGATGAATTACTACCTTCCATTAAAGGGTATCGCTTCTATGCACTGTTCTGCAAATACAGATATGAACGGCGAAAATACAGCTATCTTCTTCGGACTTTCAGGTACAGGAAAAACCACTTTATCTACTGACCCGAAGCGTCTTCTGATTGGTGATGACGAGCATGGATGGGATGATAACGGCGTATTTAACTTTGAAGGTGGATGTTATGCAAAGGTTATTAATCTGGATAAAGATTCCGAGCCTGATATCTATAATGCAATCAAGCGTGATGCTCTTCTTGAGAATGTTACATTAGATGCAGAAGGAAAGATTGACTTTGATGACAAGAGCGTAACAGAGAATACCCGTGTTTCTTATCCGATTAATCATATAGAGAATATTGTACGTCCTATTTCTTCTGCACCGGCAGCAAAGAATGTAATCTTCCTGTCAGCAGATGCGTTTGGCGTACTTCCTCCGGTATCTATTCTTACACCGGAGCAAACACAGTATTATTTCCTGTCAGGATTTACTGCAAAGCTTGCTGGTACAGAGCGCGGTATTACAGAGCCTACACCTACCTTCTCAGCATGCTTTGGACAGGCATTCTTAGAGCTGCATCCTACAAAATATGCAGAAGAGCTTGTAAAGAGAATGGAAAAGAGCGGTGCAAAAGCATATCTTGTAAATACAGGATGGAATGGAAGCGGTAAGCGTATCTCGATTCGTGATACCCGCGGCATTATCGACGCAATTTTAAACGGCGATATCAACAATGCACCAACAAAACAGCTTCCAATCTTCAATTTTGAGATTCCTACTGAGCTTAATGGCGTAGATACCAATATTCTTGACCCTCGTGATACCTATGCAGATGCATCTGAATGGGAAACCAAGGCAAATGATTTGGCTGACAGATTTATTAAGAACTTTGGTAAATATGAAGGCAATCCGGCTGGAAAAGCACTGGTTGCTGCTGGTCCTCAGAAATAAATCAATTTTTAGAGAACGGAAAATTTAACCGGATTATAAAAGGCGCTCAGAAAAAGCCTAACATCTGAGCGCTTTTTTTATCAGATTGAAATTCTAAACAGGTTGAAAATTTTTGTATTGAAGATATGTTCGGTTAGTGGTAAAATATATCATATCTTATTATTGGCTGATTATTATTACCAATTGACATATTATTGATGGAGAAAGATTATGATTGCTTTTATAAAAGGAAAAGTTACTGATATTACGGAAGAAGCTGTTATTCTTGAAAACAATGACATTGGCTATCGCATTTTTACATCATCAATGGTACAAGCGCAGTTATCCGCGGGCAGTGAAGTAAAACTTTACACATATCTGAATGTTCGGGAGGATGCCATGCAGCTTTATGGGTTTCTGACAAGGGATGATTTAAAAATATTTAAGCTTTTGATTACTGTCAGCGGCATAGGTCCAAAGGCCGGTCTTTCCATATTAAGCGTGATGTCAGGTAATGACCTTCGTTATGCGGTAATGTCAGGTGACAGTAAAGCCATTTCAAAGGCTCCCGGTGTCGGTGCGAAGACAGCACAGAAGGTTATTCTGGAATTAAAGGACAAACTGAAACTGGAAGATATTTTGGATGCATCAGAAAATGCAGAAATATCTGATATTTCTGAAGGACAGGCAGATATTATGAAGGAGGCGGCGCTGGCACTGGCAGCTCTTGGATATTCTCAGACAGAAGCTATGAAGGCCGTTCGGAGGTGTGAAATTACAGAGAAAACCACAGTTGAGGATTTGTTGAAGCTTGCCTTGAAAAAAATGATATAGTGTCAGAAATCAATAAATAGAAGAGCAGAGGCGGAAAAATGGAAAAAAGAATTATAAATACAGAGCTTTCCTCTAACGAAGAATCTGTGATGGAAAGTAATTTAAGACCTTCAAAATTAAATGAATATATTGGACAGGATAAGGTAAAAAGCAATCTGAAGATTTACATAGAAGCGGCAAAATCAAGAAAGGAATCACTGGACCACGTTTTATTTTATGGTCCTCCCGGTCTTGGAAAAACTACACTCGCATGTATTATTGCAGAGGAAATGGGCGTAAATATCAAGATTACAAGTGGTCCTGCAATAGAAAAACCCGGTGAAATAGCGGCCATTTTAAATAACCTGAGAGAAGGAGATGTCCTTTTTATTGATGAAATTCACCGCCTGAACAGACAGGTAGAGGAAGTATTGTATCCTGCCATGGAGGATTATGCGATTGATATTGTGATTGGAAAAGGTGCTGCTGCCCGCTCTATACGTCTGGACTTGCCAAAGTTTACCCTTGTAGGCGCCACCACAAGAGCAGGGCTTTTGACAGCTCCGCTGAGAGACCGGTTTGGTGTAATAAACAGACTGGAATTTTACAGTGTAGAGCAGCTCTCACAGATTATCTGCCGTTCAGCAGATGTTCTGGGTGTAAAAATTGACTCCGGAGGAGCCGAGGAAATCGCAAGGCGTTCAAGAGGAACCCCACGACTGGCCAACAGGCTTTTAAAAAGAGTCCGTGATTTTGCACAGGTAAAATATGATGGTAATATTACACATAAGGTAGCAGAATTTTCACTGAACTTGCTGGATGTTGATAAATATGGTCTTGATAATGGCGACCGTACGATTTTGGAAACCATTATTAAAAAATTTGACAATGGACCAGTTGGACTGGATACTCTGGCTGCTGCTGTGGGCGAGGATTCCGGAACACTGGAGGATGTCTATGAGCCGTATTTAATTAAAAATGGTTTTATTATCCGTACTCCAAGAGGAAGAATGGTAACACGGCTGGCCTGTCAGCATCTTGGATTTCCGTACAATCAAGAGGAAGAATAAAAAACATGGAGGAGTTGTATGTCTATCAAAAACGATGTTGAAGTAATAATTAACGGAAAAGTATATCGACTAAGCGGTTATGAAAGTGAAGAATATCTGCAAAAGATTGCATCTTATATCAATAATAAAATCAATTCTTTTGCAGAACAGGAAAGCTATACAAGACTGAATCCCGAAATGAAAAACACACTTCTCTGTATTAATCTTGCAGATGATTATTTCAAGGTAAAAAAACAGGCAGATTCAATAGAAAATACCTCGGAGTCAAGAGACAGACAGCTTTATGATGTAAAACATGAGCTGGCAGATGCAAGATTGAAAATCGATACTCTTGAAAGAGAAATGACAATGCTCAGAGACAAGCTTTCCGAACAGGAAAAGGAGAATATTCGGTTGGGAGCAGAGCTTGAGAGTACAAAAAATATTATGGATGCTGCCATAGCTTCAAAGAAGGAAAGTATTGTTCTGCCAGAACAGGAGGAATCAGACGAAACGGATGAGTCATAATTTAAAAAACAGTTTAAAATGTGAAATACTTGCGCCGGCAGGTTCTTTTGAGTGTATGAAGGCAGCCTATGAGGCAGGAGCCGACGCCGTTTATGCAGGCGGCGAAAGATTTGGAGCAAGGCAGACGGTAAATTTTGAAAAAGATGAATTAATCGAAGCGATTTATTATTCCCATATACGTGGAAAACGGTTTTATCTCACTGTAAATACCCTTTTGAAAGAAAGGGAGCTGGAGAAGGAACTGTTTGACTATCTTCTTCCTGCTTATCAGGCAGGATTGGATGCGGTGATTGTGCAGGATATGGGGGTTCTTTTGTTTCTTCGCCGCAGTTTTCCGGAGCTTCCCATTCATGTCAGTACACAGATGAATGTAACCGGCGCCTTTCAGGCAAAGGAATTAAAATCTCTGGGAGTAACAAGAATTGTGACTGCAAGGGAGCTGTCTTTAGAGGAAATATCGGATATTTATAAAACAACAGGACTTGAAATCGAGTGCTTTGTGCATGGTGCCCTGTGTTATTCTTATTCCGGTCAATGTCTGTTAAGCAGCATGATTGGAAGAAGAAGCGGAAACAGGGGATGTTGTGCGCAGCCATGCAGGCTTGCATACGACGTGCTGACAAGCAAAAAAATAATTGAGGAAACATGTCTGAATCCGGAATCACAAAAGTATATACTGAGTCCAAAGGATTTATGCACACTGGAGCTGATTCCTGATATATTAGAAGCAGGAGTGTTTTCTTTAAAAATAGAAGGAAGAATGAAAAAACCCGAATATGTAGCCAGCGTGACCGCTATGTACCGAAAATATATAGATTTATATTACAGCAGAGGAAAAGACTGCTACAAAGTGGATACAAGGGATATTGAATTTTTAAAGGAAATTTACAACAGAGGAGGCTTTACAGAAGGATATTACAGGCAGCATAACGGAAAAGAAATGATATCTCTGGAGAGACCCAATCATTGCGGAGTAAATATAGGAAAAATCGAAAATATAGATAAAAATACGATTTGCATAAAAAATACAATTCCACTAAATAAAGGAGACGTATTATCTTTTGACTTTAACAGCGATAACATAAAAAGAAGCAGCTATTGTAATTATACACTAAAAGAAAACCTAAAAAAAGGAACTCGCTTTAATGTATATAATAAATTTCAGGATGGTTTCACACTCAGAAAATCTATACTAAATTCTTTATATGTATTTCGTATTCGAAGCAATTGGCTGATTCAGGAAATAGAAGAAAAATACATGTCCGATACTCAATATCCCATAACCGGAACGGCTGAATTATGGGAAGGTATTGCATGTCTGACAGTGTGTTCCGGTGACATAAAAGCCTCTGCCAGTACTTATGCTGTTTCAAAGGCAAAAAACAGTCCGTTATCAAAAGAGGAAATAACAAAAAGGCTGATGAAAACAGGAGAAACGGAGTTTTTCTTTCAAAAGCTCGATGTTATCTGCAACGATGCTCTTTTTGTTCCGGTAAAGGAATTAAACAGACTGAAACGTGAGGCAATACAATCTCTCAGACAAAAAATTCTGGACAGTTACAAGAGAGAACTTCCCAAAAGAAGCATAGAACAAACTGTTTCACAGGAAACTGATATAAAAAACAGAGAAAGGCCGTCAAAGAAAAATTGTGCAAAGTTTATGGTATCAGTACTGATTTCTACCCATGAACAATTTTTATGCGCCATTTCTTCTGATGTAGTACAACAGATTTATATAGAAACATCACTATTTTCCTGTGAAGAAATGTCTAAAATGGCAGAAGCTGCTTATAATAATAGTAAAAAATTTTTTTGTGCTCTTCCATATATTTTCAGAACAGAAGCCAAAAAGGAGTTTGAAAAAAATCTTTGGTTCTATAAAAGTGAGTATATCAGCGGATTTGTATTGCGAAATTTGGAAGAATATTTTTATATATGTTCATTTGATAAATGTTTTTTTCATAAAAATTTTATATTTGACAGCGGAATTTACTGTTATAATAAACGTACCCGCAGCTATCTGGAATCTCTAAAGCCCGTTCTTATTCATTATTCAAGTGAATTAAACATTGATGAGCTTGAGGAGCTTGGAATGGAAAACGGAGAACTGGATATTTACGGATATATACCAGTAATGCTGACTGCAAACTGTATTAAAAAGACCATAAATAAATGTGATAAAAAATCTGCCAAAGAAGAATGTTATCTCAGGGACCGCACAGGCAGTATGTTAAAAGTTGTCAATGTTTGCAGGTTTTGCTATAATGTGATTTATCATCCAAAGCCACTGTCACTGCTTGGAGATTTCACGACGGTTTGCAATCTGAATCCGGCTTCCTTCCGGCTGAATTTTACATTTGAAAGTAGAGAAGAAATGGAAAAAATTCTGAAGATTTTCACCTATAACACGGAATGTAATTCCGGTAAATATAGGGATGTTGAGATATTTACCAGAGGACATTTCAGAAAAGGGGTTTTGTAATTTATGATTAATATTTTTTCAGCAATCACAAGATATACCTCCATTCTTTTTATATGTATCTATATGATGCTCGCGTTTCGTGCTGTCGGTAATATCAGCAGACAGCAGAAGCGCAGGCTGTTTTACTGTGAATCCGCAATTATTACCATAATATATTCTATGTATTCCGTGACAGGGTTTTTAAAGACAAAATCTGTCAACGGACTGATTCTCTGTGCTGTTACATATGTGATACTGTTAATTATTGTTTTTGTCTGCTGTAAAATATATCCAAAATCAAATAAATTTTTGCTTACAAATATATGGCTGATGATGTCCATTGGCTCTGTTATACTTTTAAGAATCTCCTATACAAAAGCTTTGCGTCAGTTTATTATGGGAGCCGCCACATTGATTATTACATTAATTGTTCCATATCTGATGTCAAAGATAAGTATTCTTCGAAAATACTATTATTCCTATGCCGCGTTTGGAATCGTTCTGCTTCTTGTTGTTTTTATTGCAGGAGACGTTACCTATGGGGCAAAACTGTCGATTGATCTTGAAATTATCTCCGTACAGCCTTCTGAATTTATAAAAATTACATATCCAATGTTTATTGCAGGAATGTTATATCAGAATATTTCCATCCGAAAGCTCCTGATTACCTCTGCTTTATGCGCTGTACATGTGATAATTCTGGTTCTTTCAAAGGACCTTGGAAGCGCGCTGATTTTCTGTCTCGCATATCTGTTTATGATTTATGCTGCCACAGGGCGGAAGCTTCTTTTACTGGCTGGACTACTGGCCGGCTCGGCGGCATCTGCTGCTGCGTATTTTCTATTTTCTCATGTACAGGTACGGGTGGCAGCATGGATAAATCCATGGCCGATTATCGACGGAAGCGGTTATCAGATTGCCCAGTCTATTTTTGCAATCGGAACAGGTTCTCTATTTGGAATGGGGCTGTATGACGGCAATCCAAATCTGATTCCTGTCGCGGAGCAGGACTTTATTTTTTCCGCAATATCGGAAGAAATGGGCGGTTTCTTTGCTCTGGCACTGATTTTACTATGTTTTCACACTTTTGTGATTATGATAAAAATATGTTTTAAATGTAATGATAATTTCTATAAACTGACGTGCTTTGGCATGGCTATAATTTATGGAGTACAGGTATTCTTGACAGTAGGCGGCGCAGTTAAACTGATTCCGTCTACGGGCGTAACGCTTCCTCTGATAAGCTATGGCGGAAGCTCACTGGTATCCACGTTGTTGATGTTTTCCATTATACAGGGGTTTAATATTTATGATAAAGAAAGTAAGACAGAAACCGGTATTTCAGCCGGAAAAAACGAATCCAAAAAAATTAAATAAAGATATTCTGCTGGTAACTTATATATTTACGGGACTGTTTCTGGTTCTTGCCGTTTATTTTTTCTATCTGGCAGGATTTTCAAGCAGG